>ENA-UPTA01005690-UPTA01005690.1-activated-sludge-metagenome-genome-assembly--contig:-NODE-5690-length-11313-cov-8.066886_pt1 | contig 11313 bp, 17 predicted proteins | sample MGYA00238184_ERZ773361 | MGnify/ENA primary metagenome ERZ773361 (study PRJEB29100, sample SAMN05720205) | activated sludge metagenome | isolation source: anaerobic digester from wastewater...
GTCATAGTTCTTTTTTCCTTTCTCTGAATGTTTAATTTTTAAACAGCCTCTATATTAAAATCCAAGTCTATTATCGCCTCGCAACGAAAGATAAACCTCATTATTGATTAGGTCATTCTCTATATAAATTACCTTCATTCCTATCAAGGTCTTTGTTATAACATCGAAGGTATAATCATCTATATCTCGAAAGAAGAGTGAGAGAACTTGACTCTTAGAGACTTTCTTATGCTTAACAATAAATCCCAACAGCATTTCCATAGCATATGTATAGCGACCAGACCCTAGGCCACTGAATACCCTAGCCATCTTTTTCTCTACTCTGGCCAGCAAATCCAGTCCACGATCTATATGCTTGTCTGTGATTATCATAGATGAATCTTCACTTGCAGATAGAATCATTGCCAGTTTCTTGATTAATGTAGCTCTTCTTTCACAATACCCAGCAAGTTTTGGATCTTTAATTACTGGGTTACCTCTCCTATTTTCTGTATCCTCCGCAAGATACCATTCCTCATATCTGGCTCTACCCTCAACAGAGAATTGGAATTCTCCTGACATAAGCATAATCCTCTGTAGGTCATAGACAAGTGCTTTTTGTAACTCCTCGTCTATTGTTGGATACACTACAGTCTTACCCTTATCTTCTTCGACTACCCAAACTACTCGACTTGTAAAACCTCCTCCGACAGCCTCTTTAGGAAGTATAGAAGGCAACCAGTCTGGGGCAGTCGCTGCTATCATATTAAAGCATATACCTTCGAGTTTATCTGTGCCTTGGCCTTTAGTGTCATAAGTCCAATCTGCAGGACAATCATACCAATCGCAGAGATTTGCAAGAAGTCTGAGGTTGTTTTGACCAAGAAAGACACTTAACTCGTCAGAGACATAGGTAACAGCACACTGAAATTCTACCTTACCTGTAGTGCCATTGGTTATGTTAGCGAGTGCTTCACCCATCCTGCGTGTCAACTTCTCAGGAGTGATGGCACCCTCTATGACCTTCACAGATGCTTGTTTGAGAATAGGTTTGCCTATGTTTAGTGCAGTACCTTTTTTAGCTTTTCCAGATGGGCCAACCAAGACCACATAAAGATTAGGATAGATTATTGTCGATCCCCACTTTACATATGCCCTTCGTTGAAGTGCGCCAGCTATCATGCCTAAGCCTATCCAGATATGATAACTCTGTGGAGGTTCAGAGTTTTCAGAGTACTTGAGATATCCGTTCAGCCAGTCGTTCAATCGGCGTTTCATGTGATATTCCTTTTAACTCTATCATATTTTTTAGGCTATAGCCGACCTTCACGTCGCTTTGAATAGTAAACTCTCGACCAAAGTATTGCATAGTTGGATACATGGCGATTAGGGTTTTCTTAACTGTCTTGGCAAAATCCAGCACTCCAGAAGTCTTAACCGGAAACTGATATAGAATCGAATCATGGCCATGTTTAAGTAGTTCTACCTTATCCATTGGAGGAGAAGTATCTTCATATAGAGAGATTAAAGCATCATTGATTAGATATGCCACAGTAGATTGCGGCAAATACCCATAGGCCTGTTCAAACATCTTTTCTCCCCATCGCCCAAAGAATCGTCTACGCACACCGAAACAGTTCGTAATAGTTCTTGAACGACTAAGCTCATCTTGAATACTTGCCTGAAAACCATTACGAATACCTGGATAGCCCTTATGATAAAGGTCTAAAATTACTCTAGCTTCGTTTTCTGGAATCTCCCAGATTAACGCACACCTTTTGTATCCTACACCATAGTTACCCCCATGATTAGTCTTCTTGCCACATTGCCGAATTGTCATAGTTCTAGGGACATAGCCGCCTCTCTGAATGTGGGACATAATCTCGGGGAACTCCTTCTCTCGACGCTCTAATAAAACCTTGGGATTTGTCTCATGTCCTAGAGCCTTAGCCTCTGCCTTGATAAGATCAATGTCGGTTATACCCGTAATAAGCGAGCCAGTTCTTGCGTGTGGGTCGATACCTTTCTCTATGACTTCAATCATTCTAGCGTCGCCACCATAATAAGCAACTACCACCCATTCAGCTTGGCTCTTATCCACTTCACAGAAGCAATATCCTTCATCGGCAATAACAAACTGACCAAATTCTTCTGTAAGGTTTTGGATATTTGCTCCAGTTTGTGTTGCTATATTCTTGCCTGTAGAAATCCTTCCAGTAGTTGTGCCCCTTACATTTGGAAGATGCCTAAGTCGGCCATCTGGATCAAACTGAATATCCATATACTTTTCTAGCATACTTCTTATCTTAGTTATCTCCAACATCAGTTTGGCTTCATAAATCGGCGGTCGTGTAGAGGTTCCTTTGGCTAACCTAATCATAGCGGTCTCATCATATGTAGGACGGCTATTTTTTAGGTAGGGCTTAATCCCCAGCTCTTCTGCAAAAAAAGTATGTTTTTGTGTAGAACTTTTGACATTAAACTCTCGCTTGGTTAGAGTATTCAGCTCAGTTTGCATAGCATCTCGACGAGTCTCTAACTCTGTCTTGAGCTTTAACAAAGAGTCTTTATCTATCCTTAGCCCTCGAATAGCCATAGCTGCGATTGGACGCATTAGTCTAATTGTACGTTCATAGGTAGGTGTATGCGAGGTCTCGGAGAGTTCACCCATAAGTTTATGTAGGCACTCGATAGATACCATAGAATCCTGAGCGGAGTAAGTATAGAATTCGTCTATCTTACTCTTGTCCCCTTGTCCTTTGAACCATTGCTTGCCTGTCTCTTTATAATAAGGAATTTTTGTATATATCGAGGTTAGAAAATCCAAACCTTTTGGAAAATCTGGATAGATGATACTATGTGCCACCATTGGATCATGCCAAGTACCCGAGACAAGAATACGATTGAAGAACAGCATATTTAGGATATCGAACATGATATTCTGATTTGCTATCTTTATAGAAGGTAACTCTAAAACCTTGGCGATAGCTTTCCAGACTTTAGTTTCTTCCTCCAGTGTCCAGCGTCGATCAAAAGGGATGGCTATTCCATAGCCTATGTGATAGGCAAAAGAAATGAGACTTATTGTTGAGTTGATAGTCTCAATATCGAAGTTTATTATCTTTCCTTGTTGAGCCTTAAAGTAGATTGTTTGTAAAAAAGATAGAGTTTGTTCAACACTAGGATTTATTAAAAACTCCTGGGCGGGTATGCGTATTTCTGGAAACTGCATCTCATCTTTGGCTAATGCCAGATCGTGAATGATGTTATACCTGCCTAGGTAATCACCGCCGTATAATGTCATAGCAGGATGTAGTGTTGGAATGACCTTCCTATTTGGTACTAAGGTAGAGGATAATATACTTCCTCGCCATTTTGTTATACCCTTCTTTTGTGTTAGTGCCTCTAAGGCTGGCCCACCTAGCGGTACAAAAACATTAGATTGTATACCTTCCAGTTCTTCTTTAAGACTCTCGACGGAGAGCATCCCAGCTGCGGTGAATCCTGTCTTAGAATCCCACAAGAGTTCTTTGGTTGTTCCATGGAGGATTTTTGTCCTAACTGGAGTAGATACTTTAGATACTTTGAATTTAAAAAGATTAGTGATATATAACTCTGACCGGATTAATCGTGCACCGTGTAGGCACATTTCAAGTACACTACCAGCCGGAGACCTTTCAACAAAAGGACGGTTCTCGAAGAGTTCCCAGTTTGAAGGCGCCTCTCCAATTAGTGCCATCTTCGCTGAAGGGTCACCAGTAGCGGCGACTTCTTTTATACTAAGTAAGGACATCGTCTTTCCTTTCAGTTACTTAGGATTGTTTTCCGTACAGGCCCTTCTCTTCGTCAACTAAGACCTTAGCTAAGAATTTGTTTTTCAGCTCGTTGTTTTGATCCAGATCCCAGCCGAATCCTGTAGAACCTCGCATATACAGTGCTCGTAAATCAACGCCACTGCCTAAGAAAGGTACAATGGCAAGGCTACCTGGAAAGAGATATGTGTCTAGGATTTCTAAACAAAGATCGATTGGTTTTTCTGTAGGATGGATTTTTTTCTGGGATGGGACAGGCTTAAAGTCGAATACATTAGCTCTGCCTCTTTTAGCTAAGGCAGGTGTGCCTTTTCTGCAAGCAAAAAACATCTCATATGTACGACCTAATTGATAGTCGAATTTATGGGTCTGGCCAGTGCTTCCAGTCTTTGTCCAGATATTTGGAATAGGATCGACTTCAAAGCCAGCATTGATTAGTATATCATAGGTAAGATGATAATGCTGTATTCCAAACCACCACACTACCCATGCATTATCCGCTAAGACACGATATAATTCCTGAGATATTGTGGTGCATAGTTCGGTATAGGTAGGTAGATCGACTTCTTCATAATTGTCTAGGTTCTCTTGTCCAGTAGAAGATACCACTGTAGAGACTTTTTTATTCTTGTCTAGTCCTACAGCATATGGTGGATCAACAATAGCTAGACGACATTGTGTCTGGTTACAGGCGGCTAAGCCTATCTTGGCATCCCCTATAAGATAATGATGTTCGGCGTGTCTAAAGTAGGCCGTCTTTTGTTCCTCCTTCTGTTTAATCATAGACCTGATGGAGGCACTCTCCAGGACTTTAGCGAACATCTTCTGTGCATCTGTCTTAGTCTTGCATTTTCGAAGCTCCGGCATTATCTCCATAGCATCGGCTAAAGCTATATCCTGGGATGTGCTTCCTATAGTCTCGCCTAAAAGCTCCGCAGTCTTTCGCATACTCCAGCCTTCAGTATCCTTAGCTGATCTGCGTTCGCCATGGAGTTGTTTTTTAATCTTGTCTATTTTTTTCTTTGCATCGCATTCTTCATCCCAGCTTAGGTCAACCCTCTGTAGGTTCTCTTCCAGTTCTAGCTCTTCTTTCTCCAGTGGTGTAATGTTTTCACGAACTACAACTGGTACAATCTTTAGTTCTGCTTTCTTTGCCGCTCGGAGACGTCGCCCTCCAGCAATTAGATTCATATCTTCGTCTACTACAATAGGCTGGATTATTCCATGCCTTTTTATAGATTCCGCAAGCTCTTCGATATTCTTATACAGAGTGCGTTGTCTTTCACCTTCCTTTATCGCATTAACAGAAACGAACGACATACTGTTTTCTCCTTTAGTTAAAGGCCATATTTCAGAAGTCTTTTCAACTTTTCTTTATCCTCTACCGAGAGCGTCTTTGTAATATCGGCGATTTTATCCTTAGCCTTGTATCCTACCTTCCTTTCTTGTTGTTTTTTTCTGGATGTAGTCTTTATAGTAGAACGACTCTGCCTCACCTTTCGGATAAATTCTAGCTGTTCTTCGTCTGTCATTTGGGAGAACAGAGTCCCTACCATTTCTTCGATCTGTTTTGCCATATATCCTCGCTTTCTATTTGAAGAGACTGTCTTTTAACGAAGCAACTGCTGCTTTCTGCATCTGCTGGATTTCTTCAATAGTGAAGGTTTGTTTTCCAGTTTTTCGTAACATCTCTATGGTTTTGTTTAATACTCGGGTGAGTATTGCATCTAGGGATATTGCTGCCATTAGAGTCTCCTTATTTAAATGGATCAAAGTCACCAGCTATTATGGTGCCAATTACATGGGAACCTTTTGTGCCGGCTTTTTCAACCTTATCTAGAGCAAGTGCAACAACACGGCGTAAAAATGCAGCACGAAGGCCCCATACAGTATAACGAACCAATCTAGCGTAGTCGGATTGTTCTAGATCAAAACTTACCCTAACGTATTCTTTTACTTCTTCTTGGTCGTTTATTATCTCTACCATTTTTACTCCTTTCTAGAAGAAGGGCCGAAGAAGTTTTTTCCTCAGCCCTTCTGTGATAAAGATTCTATGATTAAATTCTGAGCTTGATTTGATTGCTCAGAACGCCCTCATACTCCTGAACCTTTAAGAAGCACTTGCCACGACTGCCCTGCAGTTCGTCTGTATCAAAACCAGCGGCTGTCCATTCAATACCGAACAGGGCCAAGTAGGCAATAGCAAAGAGCAGTTTGTTGTTGCGTTTCTCCTCTGTATCACCTTCTGTAGGAAGATTGATACGATTAAAAACAGCTTTCGCTTCCGGATGGCCATCGACCGAATGTCTGACAGAGAGGGCAATCAGCTTGTCGTTCTCCATAACTGGCATATAGTCCTCTATAACCAGATCATATTCGCCTTCGGGAAGAACTTCTTTCTCTTTCGCTTCTCCAAGATTCATGTTGATAAATGCCATTTTTTTGATCCTTTCTGTTTAGTGTCTTGTTAAGTGTTTTGTTGTGTGTTTAGGTTCTTTTTTTCTGTTTGTTTGTGTTTAAAAATTAAACATTCTCTGTAAGAATACTATTTCCCTCCTTTCGTATTTAATAGATTTTGGTATCCACCCCCTGAACCCTTCACTGTCACATCGACATACAAAGGAAGATTGAAAGAGTTCTTAGCGTGTGGGTGTTCTCTAGTAGGCATTGTCTGAATTGTGAAAGTGTCACCTTTATCTGGTGTGCTCTCTGCCGAAGAAATCCAGACATCCGAAACTAGACGTGGCAACAACCTACGGAGGTTCTTAATCACGTCTAGACGAGTTATTACCTTTTTAGAAATTGAATCCTGTACAAGATCATCATGGGCGGTGACATAGATAATCTTATCTTGGATTGCCAAAACACTACGGAAAAGATTAACAATACTGTCACCGGCAATATTATAGTCGGATAACTCTGGCACCTTACCCCATCGACCCTGCAGGAATAGAATCCTATCCATGACGATCAGAGAAAGAGTAGAAAGAGAATCAAAGCCTATGACATCAAAGTCCTTAAAGCCGTTTTCCAGCTCGGTTTCTACGTCCCTCTCAAAATCTATATATACAGTAGGTTCATGTCGCTTAGCACCTTTAGTCTCCAGCCGGCCTTTTAAAGTTGTCTTAAGACCGAGTACCTGTTCAGGGAAAAAGGGTCGATAAGAGAGATTATCGCATCCTGCGATGGTAATCAATCCACCTGGATCGAAAAGATACAGGAGTTTCTTCCCAGGTATTGAGGTAAACAACTTGGTTTTGCCTGAGCCAGTAGGGCCATAAATCAGGATCTTTCTGTTCTGATCTATTTTTATATCTTTTGCGTCTGGCATTATAAACCTCCTAGTTTTTAGGATTTATTAGTTCTTTTCTTTAACCAGACTTTCATCTGCTTTTCCTTCTCCACCGACAATGTATGGTGTTCCACAGCTGACACATACCGGTACAGGGGTCTGATACAATATAGGTATCGAAGCACCACTTACTATAGGAGGGATCTTCTTGATAGAGAAACCCTGCATAAAGACTGTACACTTGCAGCGCAGACAGGTTATATCTGGATAATCTGCGATATCTTTTGGTATGGTAATCTGTGAAGCTGCCTGTCCACGAAAATGATTTGACATACTATTTGCCATTGTACTTCTCCTATGGTTTTATTTCATCATCTGCAAGATTGAGACTCTCAAGGTCTTTGGTATCAAACGGTTCCCATTTCTCCCATACGAAATCTGCTGGCATATCTCGACCTATTGGATTAGGCCAGGCTTGACACAAATCTTTGTATTGACAAGCTCGGTTGTAGGTATAGCAAGCACTTGGAGCATTTTTACGAAAGGCTGGAAGAAAGGGCGCAGAAGATGTTGTGTCAAATAGACGATCATACTCTCGTAAGATGTCTAATACTGTTGTCTGTGTTTCCCATAGCCAAGAGTCTAACATAGAAAAGTTCCGGAGGATTGGGATAACTCTAAAGCCATCGTGAACAGTCTTGTGTACGAGTGCCGCGTCTATCCAGACACCTTTTAGATCGGAATACACCAACCCGCCTGAGAACAAATACCCGTCGATTTGTGAATTAGGAGAAAAGCTCTCAGTAAACATAGAACGAAACGGGCCGGCTTTAGCATACAAGCTGGTGGTTTTATGATCGACTATGAAAACATCGTTCCGCTGGCGAAATACCTTATCCCAGCGGCCTATATAACAGACATGGGAAAGATTGCCTAATGGTACAGCAAACGGTCTCTCGATTGCCAACAACTCAATAGACTGTATATGAGCTTTACGTTGCATTATATAGTTACGAAACATCTCCTTGAAGGTGCCATAGTTGCGAATCTCTTCTAAGGCAAACTCTGGAGCATCTATATCTATGCCTTCTTCTCGCATAGTTGCTTCCCAAGTAGCGATAGCTCCATCAATCAGGGAGGTAACTGAAAGACCAGATTGTAAACCCTCCCAAATAAAATCCATTCCTTTATGCCAACCTAATCCTGCTGCAAGTGCAGTCATAGTGCCGGCTCGTCGCCAATGACGAACGTGTCTAAAATAGTAGTATCGGGGACAAGCCTTGAAAGCTGATATCTTGGTGTTGTCAAAAAGGTACATAGTGTTACCTCCCTGAAGTTTTTTAATATTCCTGAATTATACCTTTAAAAAATGGGCCAAAACAAAACTGTCTCGGCCCATCGCTAAGAAATAGAGATCTAGAGACTTAGTCCTCCATCTCCAGTTCTGCCAACAGGGCGGCCTTCTGCTCCGGGGTGAGCTTTCCAAGCAGAGCCTGAGCTTTCTCGATGTCGGTTCTTCCCCTCTTTGCGGCTATGGTCGGGGTGTAGCTGGACACAGCGGCGTAGATTTCTTCATCAGGTTTGCCAGCCTTCAGAAGTCGGCGAACCAAACCTTGGATATCAACCCTGCACTGCTGCACAAACTTCGAGTAGACTACCTCTGCAGTAAAAAGTTCAGTCGCACCTGCAAGATCGCCACCAAGATTGTAGGCCACTGTAATTTGACGGGCACCTTCCTGCTCGCTCTCGCTTGTAGTGATTTGAATACTTTTGTCTTCCATGATAAAACTCCTTTCGTCTTTAAGGTAGATTAATTTTTGGGAAACCATTTTCCACAACAAATAAAAGATAAGCGCAATGTATCATAAAATTTTGCAGATGTCAAGAAAAAAATTAAAGATTTTTCAAGCTTGGATATTTTTCTCATACCATGATGTCATAGTAAAAGGATTGGGACACTGACTTAGGTAAGTCCTTAGCCTTTGCAACTTCTTTGCTTTGATGTTGATTAATTTGTCTGGCAGCAGCAATTCAAAGGTGAAATGTGCCGCCTGCCGGAAGTTTTTATTTAGCCAGAGTACCTTCTTACTAGCCTCTTCTCCTGAATACACGAAGGGACAGATACCTACTCTGTTTGTCTTTTTATGGCTGTAGACAATAGTATATACTGGGGATTTATTCATTGGTTACCTCCGAATCTTTACTAGATTGTGGTTTATATTTACGAATAGTATTTATCTCTATCCTATGTATACTAGATACGCAAGTAGTACATACAAAGATAATACCGACCAGGTGATCATGACTCCGTATTGGGCACAGTCCTAAATCTATTGTTTTTCCGCAATATTCGCAAGCTAGTATATCCATTATTTACCTATCTCCTTTCTTCTAGTGAATGTTTAAAAATTAATCAGGCCCTATCTGCTTACTTATCCTTAATATCTTTATTTACTAAGATAAGCTCATAATGTTCACAACATACTGGCTTTGGCTCTATAGGAGCAGATCCTGCCTTAAGAGTTATTTCTGTATAGATAGGTATTCTTAGTATTGCCAGCAGTGGTGATACTGCATAAAGGCGACCTGCATTCTGGCCACCTATAAGTAGATATTGGCTCATGGTTTATCCTTTCGTAAAACCAACACAGCCGCCTCGTGCCGTGCGTCACGGTGTCCACGGCGATAAGCCATAGACACAATTCGCACAACCTTGCTATAATCTTTTTGCGCGAAATAACCTTCCCGGCAGCACTCATCGATTGCCAAATCAACTTTTTGGGTGTCAACCGGGATATTCATAATTTTGGAATGTAGGTTAGACATCAGTCCTCCTTATCGGGTTCAGAATAGTTTGATTGTTTTCCTTGATTTATTTTCCATTCAGAGAAGATCTTAAACAAGTTTTCTGCAATCTCCAGCACTTTAACAGAATCCCTTAATGACATCGGTACTGCGGCAAAGGCTACCTCAGCTGCAAGTGTTTTAAGTGGATTCTGATCCAACCAGTCGAAGATACAATGCTTAGGGAAGGCCTCTTCTAATTGAGATATGCTTATTCTGGGTTTGCCCTCCCAAGGAGGAGAATCCGATACAGGACATTGTGGTATCCTATCTTCTTTTGGCACTTCTAGAAGAGGATCATCCACCGATAATGGAGCTTCGCATTCTAGGATTGCTTGCTTTAGGGCGTCTTGCAGTTCGCTCGGTAGAAAAGTATCTCCGGGTTTGTTTGCATCCCAGTTGACGGTCTTTGCCCAGCGAGAAACCTTACCCTTAAGCGTTGGATTCACAATAGGAATTCCGGCTTTTTCTAGAATCTCTAATGATCGACTGCGGCCTACCTCTAGCGAAGAAGTCTCATAGATGAGTAGAGCCAACGCAGTTTCTACCATCGCACAGACTCGCATATTTGGCCTGTAGAGATTGTTTTGCTGGAGAAAGATTTTTAGCTCTTCGACTAAAGACTTAGAAATTTGTATAGTTGGCATAGTCCTCCTAAGAAGGTTAAAGTTAGCTAAAATTCTGGAAACGAATTACATACTCTTGGATTTCCTCACTACCTTTGATAGTATCCATGACTTCGGATAGCATATCATAGACGTTGATTAGCTCGTCTACGAGTAGATCATCTGGAGGAAATGGAGTCAATGCTCCTGGATTTTCTTCTTCTGTTGCTTTTCTATAATTTCTTATAGCATGAAACAGAAGTCTAAGTGCTTCACTAGTTTGGAAAAAAGCCCCGGTGTCTTGGTACTCCACCGCAAAATCGTTATCACGTACTGGAATTGTAGCAAAACAGACAACAAGGTGCGGTATATCGTAGGGAAGTTTTATGTGTCTCTGAGCTATATACGCAGGTAGAAGATGTTGTACCACTGCTAGGTCTTCAAATATAATATGGTAGTTCAACTTTAGGTGTTTTTGCACACCTTCTCGAAGATTACTAAATACCTCCTCGTTAATATACAAGACTTGTCTAATCATGTTTAGTCTCCTTTTCTACCGCTCTATGAATTTGAGCAGGCAATAAAAGCGTTATCCAATAATATCCACTCTTAGTACATGGCCCGATAAGACCGCCACCCTCTATGGCCGGATCACAAACTATCTTGTCGTTCAGGGCGATAACCTGATGGTTCACTCCTCTGGGACTTTTGCCTAAGAGAAGATAATACCTGTCTGGGTTCCATCTTGCCACAGCAGACAAAACATCTTCAAGCTCCCCAC
>ENA-UPTA01005691-UPTA01005691.1-activated-sludge-metagenome-genome-assembly--contig:-NODE-5691-length-11312-cov-5.350004_pt1 | contig 11312 bp, 7 predicted proteins | sample MGYA00238184_ERZ773361 | MGnify/ENA primary metagenome ERZ773361 (study PRJEB29100, sample SAMN05720205) | activated sludge metagenome | isolation source: anaerobic digester from wastewater...
ATCGTTTCGCCGCCCTTTTTCAACTCCTCCGAAGGCCGGATCTTTTCCTCCTCGAGGGTCGCCTTCGATGCCGGGAGATAAATCGTAAAAATGGAGCCCGTCCCCCGCTCGGAATGAACCTTGACGAATCCCTGATGACCCTTGATGATCCCGTAGACGGTGGCCAAACCCAGGCCCGTGCCCCGTCCCATTTCCTTGGTCGTAAAAAACGGATCGAAGATCCGTTCCCGGGTCCATTCGTCCATCCCGACGCCGGTGTCCCGAATGGCAATCTTGACATAACATCCCGGAATAAGGTCAATATCCGAGCCCTCTTCTTCATTGAACAGGACATTGGCCGTTTCCAGGTAGAGATCGCCCCCGCCGGGCATGGCCTGCCAGGCGTTCAGGAAAAGATTCAACAGGACCTGTTCTATCTGCGCGCGATCGACATCGGCGACCCAGAGCCCGTCCCCGTAGACGCGATGAATATTGATTTCCTTGCGTGTACGGGAAAACATATTAAGGGTCTGTTCGACCAGCTCGTTCAGGTTCGTCGGCCGGACTTCATAGCGTCCGCCCCGGGCGTAACCCAAAAGTTGGCGGGTCAAATCGGCGCCGCTCCGAACCTGTTTTTCAATGGCCTCCAGGTTTTCATAGAAGGGATGCTGCTGATCGATTTCCAGCAACATCAACGAGGCGTAGCCCTGAATTCCCATAAGCAGGTTATTGAAATCATGAGCGATTCCCCCCGCCAGGGTGCCGATTGCCTCCATCTTCTGGGCTTCCCGGAGCTGGATTTCCAACTGCCGGTATTCCGTAATATCCTCAAAGGTCAGCAGATGGTTCCCGTTCGGCATGATCACGGTACGAAAGTGGGTGGTCTTGTCGCTGCCGTCTTTGCAGCGTGTGTTGAGAATGCGTTCCCGCATCCGGCCCGCTTCGGGCTTGGCCATGACCTCCTCCCGGTAAAACACCGCAAATTCATTCCGGTATGTAGGATCGGGATAGGCTTTGTTAAACCATGCCTGCCAATCGGGCAGGTCCTCCCGCGTATATCCGAAAATCTCCGCAAACCGGGGGTTGAAATAATCGAATTTCTGCTCGGGATTCAAGACGGCGATGCCCAGGGGCGTACTTTCCGCCAGGAGCCGGAAACGGTTCTCGCTTTCCCGGATGGCCTCCTCGGATTTAGCGCGTTCTGTAATATCCCGGACTGCAGCCTGCAACACCTCTTTGCCCTCCATTTCAAACTTGCCCAGAAGAACTTCACAGGGGAAAAGGGTGCCGTCTGTTTTTTTGTGCACCCAGTTAAAGGAACTGAAGCCGTTCTTCAGGGCATTATCGATATGGGTCAGGGATTCACTCCAGGATTCTTTCCCGGACGGTTGAAGCGTCGGCGACAGGTTCGCCGGATGTTGAGAGGTAAACTCCGCCTTCGTTTTACAGCCAAAAATATCCAAAGTCGCCTGATTGCAGTCCTTAAATCCCTCCTTGTCGAGGATCATGATGGCGTCCTTGGAATATTCAAAAAGATTCCGGTATTTCTGCTCCGAAATGCGCAGGGCGGCTTCGGCCAGATGGCGCACCTCGATTTCCTTCATCAATTCGTCGTTCGAAACGCGCAGTTTCGCCTCGCTTTCCTCGAGACGCTGCTTCGACACCGTGGTCTGACCCAGACGGATGAACATGTTGTTGAAATCCGTCACCAGGGCGCCGAGATCGCCTTTCACGAGTGAATGAACGGAAACGTTGAACTCTCCCTTGTTGACTTTGTCGGTCGCTTCCCGCAGGCTGTCGATGGTCCGGGAAAAATATTTCCCCATCCAGTAGGCAAAGAAGAACAGCAAAGCACCCGCACCGATCAAGAGGATTAAAGACGACTGCCAGAAAGCACGGGCGAAGGCGTTAACCGTACTAATCAAACTTTTCGTCATTTCCTGGAAGGCTTCGTGGGTGAGTCGCATCGATTCGGCGTATTCGTCCAGATAACTGGTGCTGGCTACGGCCAGCCGGATTCCATCAGCCGTCTGGGTATTCATGGCGACCACATACATGAATTTTGTATAGATCTGACCGTCGAAATCCTCCCAGTCAAAATAGCCACTGGACCGCTTTTGAAGTCGAGCCTCTTCGAGAATCGGCATGAATCCGGGAAGCTGGCGGGCATAGTCCCGAAGATCCTGATTCTCGATTTCCGCATTCAGATGAAACCGGACCACGCCGGTGGTCAGGTCATGGACGGACGTATAACCCGAAATTCCGAAGGGCTGCACGGCCAGGCGGCGAAATTCCATCGACTGCTGCAGATCCCGCAGGGTCAGATTGCGGTGCTGTGAAAGGTAGAGATCCAGTTGGGAAGCAACGTCCTCGGCCTTTTCCCGGATTGACGTCTCCGCCATATTCCGGATCGCACGGTCAATACGAACCTGGGTCTGTCTTTCAATCTTGGCGACCCCCTGGTTGATCTGCCCGACAAAAGTCCGGTTGTGAAGGATGAAGGCCACGACAAAAAAGGCGACCGGAATCAAAACGGCGCACAACGTCAAGATGATGAGGCGGGTGCCAAAACGTTCGGGGCGAAACCGGTGGAGCCAGGACATGCCGTTTATCTCCCAAAGTGAAAAGCGCTAAGATTCCGGAATGTTATTGTCTTAATTTTTCCCAAGACCGGCCTTTTGCTCGGCCCCCCCGGAAAGCCCATTTAGATGTCTAAGCACCATCTTGCCTGGTGTGGTCTGTACAGCGGAACCGAAAAAAGTTACAATTATTTGGATATACTGGTTGAAAATAGCTTCTTAAATACGCTACAAACAGTCAATTTTCTATAAAAAATTTTAACCCGGTAAAAAAATCGATAAATGGCAAAAAAGATTGGTCCTTTTCACCCTGCCACCCCCCGGCAACTGACCGTACAGCTCCTGGATCGGATCGAAGGTGAAGGCGCCTTTGCGGAACCACTCCTGGATGCATACCTGACCTCACACCTGAAAAACGATGTCAAAAACCGGAAGCTGGTCACGCAGATGGTCTTCGGTACGTTGCGCATGAGGGGCTACCTGGACTGGGTCATCGCCCGGTTCTACCGCGGCGATTTCGCAGCCATGGCCGACGGTTTGAAAAATATCCTCCGGGTGGCCCTTTATCAGCTTTTCTTTCTGGACCGGGTTCCCTCTTACGCCGCAGTCAATGAAGCCGTGGATATGACCGAAGCCCGCTTCCGGGGTCGCGGCGGCTTGGTGAACGCCATTCTCCGGAACGTAATCCGCAGGAAAGACGCTCTTCCCCTTCCGGACCGCGACCGGGATCTCCCGCTTTATATCGCCGTTGTTCATTCCCATCCCCGGTGGCTGGTGGAAAGATGGCTGGCACAGTTCGGAGAAGAGGAAACGATGCGCTTGTGTGCGGCCGACAACATGACGCCGCCCGTAACCCTCCGGGTGAACGCACTGAAAGGTTCCCGGGAGGAAATCCTCGCGGAAATGCAGGCGGAAGGCATGGAGGTCACCGCTTCCGGATACAGTCCGGACGGTCTCCGGATCACGCGCTCCGAACTTCCGGTCCGGTATTTGCGCTGGTTCGAGGAGGGAAAAATCCAGATTCAGGATGAGGGCTCTCAGCTCATTTCACGGTTTCTTGATCCGCAACCAGCCGAAAACATTCTTGATCTGTGTGCCGGCACGGGGGGAAAAACGACCCACCTGGCCGCCCTGATGGGCGACGTCGGCCGGATTGTCGCCCTGGACAATCAGGGGAAAAAACTGGCATCCCTGCGGCATATGACAGACCGGATGGGCATGTCCTGCATCGAAACATTTTGCCGGGATGGTAGAGCACTTCCCCCGGAGGACATGGCCGAACGCTTTGACCGTGTTTTGGTGGACGCCCCATGCAGCGGCCTCGGCACCCTGAGGCGAAATCCCGAAATCAAGTGGCGCCTGGCCCCTGAAGATATCGCCCCAACCGTTGCCCTGCAGAAGGACCTTCTGGAAGGCGCCGCACGGTATCTCAAAAAAGGAGGCTTCCTTGTGTACAGCACGTGCAGCCTGCTCCCCGAGGAAAACGAGGAAAATATCCGCGCCTTCCTTATACGGCACCAGGAGTTCCGGCAGGATACACCGACCGGCATCATTGCGCCGGATTGCCTCGATCCAAACGGGTGCCTGAAAACCCTGCCCCATCGTCAGGATATGGACGGTTTTTTCGCCGCCCGGTTGGTGAAATGCCATTAATATTATAAAGATGAATTAACCCCGAATTCGTTTGACTTTGATCGTTCAAACATGGTAGGCAACGGACTAATTTGACGGCGTCCCCTTACATCTTACGGAAGGCGTTTCGCAGATTCTTTAATCTCATTACCTTTATATAATCCCGCAGGATCCCCTTGGGGATATGCTTATTTGAATGGAGGATTTCATGTTTCTCAAACAAGTTGAAGTCAGCCCCATGGTGGTATTTGCCTACATCGTCGGCGACCCCGCCAGCGGAAAAGCCCTGGTGATTGATCCCGCCGCTGATGTGGACTATCTGATCGGGCTGGCTCAGGATAACGGCCTGCACATCGACTATATTGTGAACACCCACGGCCACGTGGACCATATTTCCGGCAACAAGGAAATGAAAGACAAAACCGGGGCGACTATCGTTATTCACGAACTGGATGCCCCCATGCTGGGGAAAACACCACCGGTCATGCTCCGTATGTTCGGCGCCACCGACTCGCCGCCTGCGGATCTGACCGTGAAGGACGGCGATTTCATCACCGTCGGTGATGTTTCGCTGCGGGTCATCCATACCCCGGGGCACACACCGGGCGGCATGGTGCTGTATGCCGACGGCTGCGTTTTCACAGGAGACACGCTCTTCGTTGAAGCCGTCGGCCGAACGGATCTGCCGGGCGGGTCCTGGCCTGTCATGCACCGATCCATCAAGGAACGAATTTTTACCCTCCCGGACGATACAAAGGTTCTGCCGGGACATAATTATGGTCGCATGCCCGCTTCCACAATCGGGCATGAGAAAAAGTACAATCCATACATACAATAAGGACCGTCGCTTAGCCGCGCGGCACGAAGGAGGTTTGAGATGACAGATTCAGGCCTGATCAAGACAAATTTCCCCGAACTGAACCTGGTCAACACGGGCAAGGTCCGCGATCTTTACGAAGTCGGACCGTACCTGCTCATTGTCGCGACGGACCGCATCTCCGCCTTCGATGTGGTCATGCAGGAGCCTATCCCCGGCAAGGGTAAAATACTGACCCAGATGTCGATATTCTGGTTCAAGAAACTGGAACACCTGATCGGCCACCATCTGATTTCCACCAATCCGGCTGATTACCCGCCCGAATGCCGGCCTTATATTCAGGACCTGGAAGGACGGAGTATGCTGGTTAAAAAAGCAAAACCCCTCCCGGTGGAATGCATCGTCCGGGGATACCTGAGCGGCTCCGGCTGGAAGGATTACTGCGTGGGCCGGACCATTTCGGGTATCCGTCTGCCCGAAGGCCTGAAGGAGTCGTCCCGTTTGGCGGAACCCATCTTCACCCCGACGACCAAGGCCCCCGAAGGCCAGCATGACGCCCCCATCAGCCGCAAGGAAGTGGAGGACATCCTGGGCAAGGAAATCACGGGGACCATCATCGAAAAAAGCATGGCGATCTACAAGGAAGCTGTCGCCATCGCCGATAAGGCGGGGATCATCATCGCCGACACAAAATTCGAATTCGGTCTTCTGGGAAGCGAACTCATTCTGATCGATGAGGTGCTCACACCGGATTCATCCCGTTTCTGGCCGAAGGACGACTACGAGGAAGGCCGCTCGCAGAAGAGTTTCGACAAGCAGTTCCTGCGCGATTACCTGCTCTCCCTGAGCTGGGATCAGAAACCGCCGGCGCCCGGACTGCCTCAGGACATTATCGACAAAACCAGGGAAAAATACGAAGAGGCCTTGAAACGACTGACCCGATGATCTTGACAACGCCCGGCACTTCTCTTGACATGGAAGCCTTTGATGACTATTGTTACGAACCGAAGGGACGTCGATATCCTGTCGCATCCTCATCTAAAGGTCATTTCATCTTGCGGAGGGTAGTGTCTTGACATGCTAAAGCGTTGTTATTACGAAGTTCTTGGTGTCGAGAAAACGGCATCCGAGGAGATCATCAAGAAGAGTTACCGGAAGATGGCCATGCTCTATCATCCGGACCGCAATCCCGACAACAGGGAGGCGGAAGAGAAATTCAAGGAGGCGGCGGAGGCTTATGAGGTCCTCTCCGATCCAGAGAAAAAAGAAATCTATGACCGCTACGGCCATGACGGACTGAGCGGGTCTGGTTTCCGCGGTTTCTCCGGTTTCGAGGACGTCTTCTCCAGTTTCAACGATATTTTTTCCGACATTTTTGGCGCCGGCGGCGCGGGACGATCCCGGGGCCGCACGGCGGCGCGGGCCGGAGCGGATCTGCGCTATGATCTGAGCATCTCGTTCATGGACGCCGCCATGGGCATTTCGATGGATATTGACGTCGCCAAATCCGCCTTATGCCAGGAATGCAGCGGCAGCGGCTCCGAACCGGGGACAAAGCCGACCCTCTGCCCCCGTTGCCACGGGCGGGGCCAGGTCGTTCAGTCTCAGGGCATTTTCAGCATCAGCACCACCTGCCCTCAATGCCACGGCCAGGGACAGATAATCACCAATCCCTGCAAGACCTGCCGGGGTGCGGGCCGGGTTCGGGCCACCAAAACGGTTAATCTCAAAATTCCCGCTGGCGTGGAAACGGGCTCCCGGCTGCGGCTGCGCGGCGAGGGTGAGGATGGAATCAACGGCGGACCGAGCGGCGATCTCTATGTGTTCATCCAGGTGGAACCCCATGAATATTTTGACCGGCGGGGCTATGATCTTTACTGCCGCGTCCCGATTACGTATATCCAGGCCGCCCTGGGAGCAAAGATCGATATCCCGACCCTGACCGGGTCGGAAAAACTCAAGGTCCCGAAAGGCACCCAGCCGGGTGCTATTTTCCGACTGAAAGGCAAGGGGATTCCCCACCTGCGGGGCATGGGGCGGGGCGACCAGATCATCGAAACGGTGGTCACCATCCCGACGGATTTGAACCGGAAACAGGAAGAATTGCTGAACGAGCTGGCAAAGCTTGAATAAGACTGCGTGAAAGGAGATTTATCATGAATATGAAACGGACTCTCGCGATGGCATGTGTGTTGTGTCTTTTCCTCCTGGGCGGCTGCGCCCCTGTGCTCATCGGCGGCGCTGCAGTCGGCGCCGGAGCGGGTACCTATGCGTACATCAACGGCGAACTGCGGGTGGAATACAACGTGCCCTTCGACAAGGTCCGGACGGCCTGCGAAATGGCTATTGCCGATCTGGGCGGCAAGGAAGTGACCCCCGATTGGCGAATCGGTGTGGGCACCATTCAGACCCGCATTCAGAACGAAAAGGTCACCTTGCGTCTCGAATACAAGACCAAGGAAACCACGATTCTCGGCATCCGGGTCGGTTACCTGGGCAACAAGGAATCCTCCCAGTTGATCAAGGACAAAGTCAGCGAAAATCTGGTCAAGAACCAGTAGGCCGGTAAAACTTTCTTCCGGGTGTAAAACCGGCCCCCCGGTCGGGGCGTTTCCCGTTTTGTATCAGAATGTTGATTGTCACAAAACCTGTGGGAACCATGAAAGGTTTTCCCACAGGTTTTTCTTCTTTGTGATTTGAAACGGGAAAATCTATTTATCTCCTCTATTCCATGCCGTATCTGCCGGTTGACACAATCGCCCGGCATCAATATACTTGAACCATCGCCGATTGAGAAATCCTGAGCGAAATAAGGATGATGGAAGCGATCCGCGCATGGACAAACCGCCCGAAGGCGAACACAGAGAAGAGCAGGACCGGGAACCCGTCGATCCGTCCATCCACGGCACGGTGGAATTTCTCGTCCGGCGGATGCGCCACAAGGGTGATCTGCCCACCTTCTCCCGCCATATCGTCGAAATAAACAACAAACTCGCCTCGTTAACCGCCATCAACCTTTCCTCCACGGGCGAATTGGCCAATATCATCCTGAAGGATTTCTCCCTGACGAACAAACTTTTGCGGGTCGTCAATTCCGCCTTTTACGGCAACCTTTCCGGCCGGGTGACGACGGTTTCCAAGGCGGTTTTTCTGCTCGGTTTCGAAAAGGTGCGGATGATCGCAGCGGCCCTGATGATCTTCGAACACCTCCAGAACAAATCGGAACTGGCGGAATTGCAGGAGGCCACTGTGGCGTCCTATATGAGCGGCATCCTGGCGATGGACCTGGCGGAGCAGATGAAAGTGGACCGCAAGGAAGAGGCGTTCATCTGCGCCATGCTCTTCAACCTGGGAAAGGTACTCGTCATCTGCTACTTCCCGGAGGAGTACCAGGAAATCAAGAAGCGGATGATCGAAAACAATATCGACGAGAACAGCGCCGCCCGTTCCGTCCTCGGCATCGCCTACAAAGAACTGGGGATGGCCATATCCAAGTCCTGGAACTTCCCCGATAAAATCGTCCACAGCATGGAGGGTCTTCCGGCCGAGGACATCAAAAAGCCCCGCACCGAACAGGAGGTCTTGCAGCATCTGGCGAATTATTCCCACGACCTGTGCGACATCGTGGCGAACGCCCGGGAGGGGGAAATGCATACAGCCCTGGAAAGCCTCGCCAGGCGCTACCAGAACAGTATTGCCTTAAACGCCGCCCAGTCCGTCACCCTCCTCGAAACGGCGACAGCCAAGGTCGACCAGTATTCGGAAGTGGTCCGGGTCAACCCCAAGACGAGTTCTCTCCTGAAAAACATTAAAAAGCTGGGGCAGCCGACGCGGGCGGGCGGAACATCCGGGACATCAGCCGACGCCCTCTCGCGGATAGACACACAGGAAAAGGAACAGGCACAGACCCTCCAAAACGGCATCCAGGAAATCGCCGATGTCATGAAAGGCGCCTACAACCTCGGCGACGTGATCTACATGATCATGGAAACCATGTACCGGGGTTTCCTGTTCGACCGGGTTGTTTTCGCCATGCGGGACGCCACACGCACGAAGATGGTGGGCCGGTTCGGCCTGGGTGAAGAAATCGACACTATAAACAGGCACTTCGCCTTTGAAATCCGCTCCACACCGGACATCTTTAACATCGCCATCGCCAGGGCCAAGGGCATCGTCATCAACGACGCCGAAGCGCCCAGTATCGTCCGGAGCCTGCCGGAATGGTACCGCCTGACCATCGCCGCCCCGTCTTTTCTCATCTACCCGATCGTGGTCAGGGAGATCTGCATCGGCGTGATTTACGCCGACCGAAAAACGAAGGGCGCACTCATTACGGAATCCCAGATGGACCAGATGGAAGAATTGAGGAAACTGGCGGTGAACGCCATCGAACAGAAACGTCAGGGCGAGGCCTGATGACCGAAATCCGAACGCTGACGAGACCTTAAAACATCATCCGGTGCCGTTTCAATTTGATCATCAAACAAGCACGATTTGGCCCTTACAGTAAAAAAAGGGACGGCCGAAGCCGCCCCGGAGCAAACACCACGCTCAATCGGTTTACACCTTTCTCTTAACATGAACATCTCACGTAATCAGTGCTTTTGCATGACTCCCGGTTTCGGTTTGACTTTGAGCTGCGGACTCAACGGCGGATCCACCGTAAAGGTAATCATCTTGGCAAACGTGACATCACTGGCCATGGGGTCGGGTTTGATCGCCAGGACATAGTTTCCGGGATCCTTGATCGATCCCTTGAACACGACCTGGACCGACTGGTTCGGCGGAATGATCGGTTCAAGCGGGTGGGGGCCGGGATTCCAGACCGGCGGGCCGCCGTTTTGAGGCTTGCAGGTGGCATAGTACTTCTGCGTGGCTTTGGTCGGACCCTTGCCTTTATTGAAGAAATCAATCCAGACTTCAAAGACCTGTCCTGCCTTGGGGCGCTGCGGGTTGAGACGGATGTTGTTGACGATGACTGCCGGCGCCGTTGCGGATTGAAGGGCGCCTGCGCTGACTTTCTGCGTCTTCGTCCTGTCAAGGTTGCTGCTGATCAAGGGTCTGGCGGAAAAATATATCCAGTCCGTGTAATCTCCGGCAAGCACGGTTGCCTCCGTCCTTACCTGATGATTGAATTTGATGCGGTAATCGCCGGCTTGTTCCAGATTCAGTTTCTTCAATCCCCTGGACACATAATTGTATTGGCTGGGAACCATTTCAATTCCGCAGTGAGTACAAAAAGGCAGCCAGTATTCGGACCCGTCGTTTTCGACGATCTTTTCTTCGAGCATGTAGTTAAAACCATTCTGGCTGCTCTCAGGCTTGGGGGGGAGACAGGGCATTTTAACTTCAGCATAGGCATCTTTGTAATCGTTGAAATTTTGATTGGGTGTCGGGAACAGCACAGTGGGTTTCGCCTTGATCTGGCTGTCCGTGCAGGTCATGGGAACGGGTTTTTCCTTACCCAGCGCCCCCCGTTCTTCCGCCGTAAAGGCACAACGGCTGAAGAAAATGGGGGGGTCTTCACGATAAACACGGGGGTAATCGGCGGATCCCTGAGGTGATGTCCACCTGTCTATCGTACATCGTGACGTAATCTCAGACAGCGCATGTGTCGGAAAGATCCATGGGTCGAGGCTTATTTTTCCATCGACAAGAAACATCCGGTATATGTTGATAGAACCACCGCCGTGCGTCCCTATATTGCCCGTAATCGTCACGCTTTCATTGAATACGTCTGTTTCTTCATTATAAAGGCCTTTCACCTCGACATCCCAATGCTGGGTAAAGCAGGATTTCCCTTCGGGATCGCAGGCCGGTTGCAGCCACTTGCCCCGAAAGAAATATTGGTGTTCGGATTTGAATGGAAACCCCACATACTTGTGGTCTTTTTGCAGCCACTGGACCTTGGTGCAATCATAAGTATCTTCATAGGCCGGTGGGCCGAAAGTCTGCTTGGCAGAGACTGCCGTAGAGATGAAGATTAAAAAAAGGATTGACCCGAGAATACAGATAAGCGTTCGCATTCCATACCTCCTCCGGTCGGAGACCGGCCACGCGACGGCGGTGTTCATGGGTTCCCTCCTATTCTGATTTCATTCATGATTCAGTGAACCTTGGCATGTGCAATGAACCTCAACGCAGTTTCCCGGGCTGTGTATGGTCTTTAGTAAAGTGAGGGGTATTATATCAGGTCTCTTTCCTTGTGAAAATCAGATTTGTGCTCCTGTTTCCTGGCACAAACGGGAAAAAACTGCGGCAGAGACCAGTCGGCAAACCTCATTCCAGCCCTTCTCGAACCAAAC
>ENA-UPTA01005694-UPTA01005694.1-activated-sludge-metagenome-genome-assembly--contig:-NODE-5694-length-11308-cov-6.088065_pt1 | contig 11308 bp, 14 predicted proteins | sample MGYA00238184_ERZ773361 | MGnify/ENA primary metagenome ERZ773361 (study PRJEB29100, sample SAMN05720205) | activated sludge metagenome | isolation source: anaerobic digester from wastewater...
GTGGGAGGTCACGATGTCTCGCACCTCGCTGATCGAGCGATAGCCCTCTTCCATCAGAGCGAAAGCCTCTCGCACCAACGGTGCGCGGTCAGGGTCCTCGATCATGCTGGGCATTCCGTACGCCCGTGGCGGCTTCAAGTATCCAAGAGGCGGTCGATGGGTCCAGCGGCCCTTTCCAAGAGCCGCTTTCATTCCTTCAGTAGTCCTTTCGGCCCGCACATCGTTGTCGAACTGAGCGATTGCCGCGAGAACGCCCTCCATGAGCTTGCCTGACGAGGAGTCGTCGATCGGTTCTGTAACAGATCGGAGTGTTATCCCGAGCTGTGACAGGTGGTGCCGGACGGCGTGGTGGTAGTGGTTATTCCTGGAAAATCGATTGACGGAGTACACCACCAAGTAGTCAATGTGGTTCTTCTTTGTGCGGCAGTACTGGAGGAGGTTTTGCAGCTCGTGCCGATCGGCGCTCTTTGCCGATTCACCCTCTTCGACGAATACACGGTCGACCTCGATACCGTATCGTTCGCAGTACTCGCGACACGCCTTCTGCTGGGTCGACAAGCTCATGTTCTCGACCTGCTCGCGAGTGGATACCCGGCAGTAGATAACAGCGCGCTGCATGTCAGTTCAGAGGTTTGCCAGCGTGATTGCTGGCGGCCGCGCTCTGGTTGCTGCGGACGCTGCTGCTCCGTTTGTCGAGTTGGTCAACGATAACCTCTGCTAGGACGTAAAGCTGATCCCTCACCACCGAAATCTCCGAGTCTCCAAGACCACAGGTTGAACCGATAAGTCTTCGGCATCGGTCGATTGAGATTCTCCGGTCCCGCACGGACAGACCGCCTTTCGAAGGGAAGCCTTCGACGGAGGTTTGTCCTCTGGTGTCGGGCGGTTGTCATTTGTTCTTCCCCAACACTTCGGCGGGAGTTTCCCGGTGGAAGTTGGGGGCTGCCATCTTCAATAGGATGCTCAGCTCGCGATTGACTCGCCGGACCTTTCCATCGGACGTTGTCACGGACACTGTGTTGTGCGGCGAACTCGTCCATAGTTCTTTGATCTCATCGTTGGTGAGACCCACGAATTCTTCGTAGCCGATCACTCGGGTCACCTCGCCGCCGGCAGTCATGAGTTCGATCTTCCTGAACTTCCCCTGTCTGAGAATGAGGAGAATCTCCAACTCGGCGGGGGTGGGCTGCGACGCGAAGAACAGAGCGTAGCCTCGATCGGATTCGGGTATCGATGTTGGTGTCTTGAGCGCCCCGAGGACGCGGTTAACTAGTGGGTTCACCTTCAGTAGGATCTGTCCCGTCGTACCAATCTCCTCGTCCACGCCAGAGAACCACATGTGATGAAGGCGATCGGCGATTTCGAGCGTGTTTTCGATTGTGATCGAGGTCTTGAGGTCCGTGATTAGTAGCACTGGTAGGCGTGAGTGCTCCATCTGTTGCGCTGAGTAACGGAATGCATCGAACTCGTGATCGAGCAGGTTCGCACGAAGCCACTTCAGAGATTCAAGCGGCACTCCGAAGGTGCGCCTGATCTCAGCGCAAACCAGGATCACGAACAGCTCGGAAGGTGTGAACCTGCGCCATCCGCGATCTGAGTCGCGCGAAGCGGTAAGGGCTCCCTTCCGCCCCCAGTCATTTACCTGACGATATGAGAGTCCGGCTTCACGCTTGACGTCTGCTGCTGAGAACGTGCGGTCGTCGTCTCGGTCTCTCACATTTCTATTGTATCTCCAAATTGAACCGAAACGTATAATTCTAATGTCGACTGATCTCTGCCGATGCGTTGGGAGTCCGGTGGTCGACGACCGGTCTGCGATGGGGCCCCGGGATAACATGTGAGATACAAGAGACCACGTTGTTGGATTCGCGCGACGTGGAGATGTGACATCGACCGAGGAGGATCGGCAGCGTGACGAGCTGCGGAAACAGGCCCCGTCGATAGGTAAGCAGCTCAAGTCTCTGCAGCTAAGGAGCCCTACATGACTGGCCCACGCATTTCCGACAGGGAGCCGGTGCTGAAGGCTGTTGAGGAGTTCAACCGTATTGGTCGAGAACGGTTTCTTGCGGAGCACGGCTACGGAAAAGCAAAAGACTACTTCCTTTATCTCGATGGACGCCTGTACGACTCGAAAGCGATCTGTGGAGTCGCGCACGGGTATGAGCACCCAGGAGATGGACCGCTGAAAGCGTCCGATTTTAGCGGGGGAGAGGCGACGGTCGCTCGCGTGTTAGAGGTACTAGGGTTTACCGTCGTGAAGGGACTGAGGAACACCCCAGATCCCTCGCAGCCACTAGTGCTGGTGGAAAACGAGGTCACCGTCGGCGGTGAGTATGACCATTGGCGGGATGACACGGGTGTCCGGTACCAGTACCCAAATTCGTACAGGAATCGAGTTGCTCCGGGTCGCCCATTCGTCTACTACAGGGGAACACGTCGGAGCGATCGAAGGAGTGGGAGGCCTGAGTATTTCGGTAGCGGGGTCGTTGGGCGCGTCTGGCGAGATCCAGCTGTTCCAGAGTCGACTCCCAAGAAGAACTGGAGGTGGTACTGCGAGATAGAGGAGTATTGCGCCTTTGACCGACCGGTGCCCGCAAAGCAAGCCGACGGGTACATTGAGAACATCCAGAGATCGATGGGATGGCGGACAGGTGTTCGGGAGATTTCTGCAGAACAGTTCAATAGGATCATGTTCCTCGCGGGTGTTGCCTCCGGTCCGTTGTTTAGAGCCTCTGAACCGGTTGAGGTCGTTCCGGTGAGCACCGCAAACCCGAGCCGCCCAACATCACTTTCAGAAGTCCTTGCCCCCACTCCAGTGAGTGCGCTGACCGTCGCATCACCGTCCCGGTCTTACAGGCGGCCACGCGACGCCAAGAGGACTGGAGACTGGGCAGAAGAGGTCGTCTACTTGTTCCTCCGCAGGACGCTACCGGAGAGTCAGCGCGAAACCGTAGATTGGATAGCGCGGCGGGGCCAAACCCCGGGCTGGGATATTCAGTACACAGATGGGGCTGGTGAGGTTATTGCAGTCGAGGTGAAGGGTACTACGGCAGCCCGGTTCCCATCGATCGAGCTGACCAGCAACGAGTGGGATGCCGCCGCTCAGTTGAAAGAGAGATACTCCCTCTATCTCGTTGCACGAGCGTTGACCAAGGAACCGGCAATCGCGGTGATCCGAGACCCCCACCAAAGGTACCTGGGCGGCGATCTATTCGCTGAGCCCACGAGTTGGAGGTTGTATTTCCGAAACTTGGATACGTGACACCCAGATCAGGGACACCGCACCGGGAAGCGAGTGAGCCTAGTCTTCGCTCCAGCGCGTTATCGATTCCCAGATGTACCCCCCATCAAGCATTGGGGCCATGGCTGAAATCCGACTGTCGAAACGCTCGACAAACTCCGCCTTTGTCTCCCCAAAGGCGGCGAGTATGCCCTCAGCAAAGCGCCTGTCTTGGTCTATTCGGTAGAGCAGCGGCTGCACCCGATACTCATAGAAACGGCCGAAATCAGGCCACGCTCGTCCTCGGTCGCCCTGTTCTGATAGTTGTTGGTCTCTAAGGCACATCATGAGTTGTGCTTGAACGTAGTGATTGGTTACCTGCTCTTCGTCAAGACCAAAGATGCGGAGTATCTCGGGGTCGCGCATCGCTTTTCTGTAGAAGTTGTGGGACTCGCTGGCTTTTCGCTCAAGGGCTTCAGGGTGGAAGAAGTAGGGGTGCTGGAAGCCGTGGCTAAAGTTCGGACGGCCCGACTGGTAGTACCACTCGTACCTCGCCGTCAGTAGCTCCTCAAAGAAACCCCACGATTCCCACACAAGGGACGCTGTGGCCGAGAGCATGTACAGAAACCCAGCGTAAACATGCGGCACAGTAAACACCGCCGGATATCCAGTCCTTTCTTCAGAGAGTCTGGTTATCCACTCCAGGAACCGTTTGTGAGGCCGGAAACAGTGACTCGCGTCGCACCGCGCTATCGCCAGCGATAGCGAAACACCTCGCTGCTGAGACTCAATCAGACTTTGAGCTGCTGCGATCGCCTCCTCGGGATGTCTTTCGACCGAGGAATGAATCGCCTTCCAGCTCTCAGACACACTGTTTCTTTGGTCGTCGAATTCCAGTGAGCAGTCCACCTCCGCCTTGCCAGGCCCCAGGAGCACTTTGACGTACGATCGGAAGAGTGACTCACGACCGTTCTCAGCAGTGGTGGGCGATTGTGTAGTCTCAGCGCCTCGATGATCCCCATGATCACCGGGGTCTGTTGAAGGAGGAGGGCGGGAAGCGCCCTCCCGCACTTCCCTTACGACGGCAAGTAGATCACTGCAGTCACCAATCCTCTGGTCTGGGTTCTCCACTACCGTTCGCCTCAAGATCCGGTCGAGTATCACCCTGATTCGCGGGTCTCGCTGAAGCTCGTCAGGACTAAACGCGCTCTCCAGTTCCTCTCTGTACAGATATCTGCCCGTGAGCATGAAGTGAAGCAGCTTCCCTAGTGCGTAGATGTCTGCGGACGGTCCAACATCCGAAACTCCGCCGCGCTCCTGTTCTGGGGCCATGAAGTACTTCGCCCCAACGGTCTCTCCAGCTTCCGTCAAGCGATCAGTTTCGGTCGTTTCTCTTAGAAGCGAGATTCCGAAATCAGACAAGAGGGGATTTCGGAGTGTCTCGTCGGTGAAGAGGACATTACCGGGCTTGATGTCCCTGTGGACAACACCTGCGTTATGAGCTTGAAGCACTCCGTTGACGATTCCTTCGAACACCTCAAGACACAGCTCGGTTCTGCCGACCAAGATTCCTGTCACATCTTCGAGTGACGAATGTGCACGCGGCATGACAATGAAACCCTGGACGCCGCCTTGTTCGAGTTCGTTGAGGTTGTGATCGAGAAGGGGCATGATGTTTGGCGCGCCTTGCGAAGAGAGAACATCATGTGCAGAGATTTCCCGCAGAAACCGTGCTCTCTTCTTCGGTCGCGTTGCATTGATGACCTTGATCGCAGCAAGTGGCTGGCCCTCACCCGCGCTGGCAGCGTAGACACTCCCTTGACCTCCTCTACCGATCCGCTGCTGGATTGTCCATCTGCCGAGTTTCTCGCCCTGATTGGCCATCTACCCACCTCTGGGTCGAATATTGTGGGACGGCCCAATCTCAAGATACAGGAGTCAGGCCCTACTGATAACTGTTGATGTACAGAGTCATCGGTGATTGGGGGGGCGCGAGAAGCCTCCCGAAACACCCCTGGCAATCGTGACCTGCGGTTGTGCGGGCTGGAACTCACATTCCGTGCGTGAGCATAGCGTGTGCAGTGACGCTGAACAGCATCAAGCTAAGTGCGAGGCTCGCGATCCGTCTTTGGCTCTCAGCCAGTGAGCGACTCAGCATCCGCCACATGCGCCTCGAATCGGACTCTGCCTCTAAGGTTTCTTTGACCTCGTTGGCATCGGTCGACCCGATCCGGAGAGGTCTGACGAGACCCATTTGGTTTAGGAATGCGAGGGCTAGGCGACCGTCGCCATTCTTGAGAGCCGATTCCAAACCATCAATTGCAGTGTTTGCCAGCGCTAGCAGGCGAGCCAGGCATGACTCCCGCAGGTCCGTCCTCGCTCCGTTTAACGCGGCGAGGAACTCACAGTCCTCGGACAGCCAGCGATGGATCGTCGATCGATCAACGCCGACTTCATCGGCGGCTGCACTGACAGTACAGCCCGACAGGAGGACCTGGATTGCGTGCATCTGCCGAGGGCTGACGACGATCGGCGGTGGGCAGTCTTCTGTAGCATTCTGTTGCATCTTGTGGCTCCTCCCTTCCCGGTTCTAATCAACAGAGGGATGAATGCGCTCCGACGTAAACGCATGTGATTCGAGGGCTTTGGAGGGCATGCTGATGGGCGTATTGATGGCGTTGCGGAGGTTTTTCAGGCTCCACAGCCAGCCTTCGAGGCGGTTCCAATCGAGGTTGGTTAGGGTCACCAATTCCATTTCCCGGGGTCGGCCCGGACGGCCGACCCCGGGAAATGGAATGGGGGGAGAACGACTCCTCAGTCCTCTCCGGCGCACCCTCTCGAGGCAGTCTGGCGGCTTGCTCCGTCACGGCAGAGCCGGAGAGCGAGGTCGGGCAGCTCGAAGCCGGGCGACCGGCGATATACTGTGTGCATGCCGCAATTGCGTCCTTCAATCGATATCGTCGACGATCTGACTGTGGAGGTCCTTCGCCGGCGAGGCCCGGTCGGGCGCCTCGAGATGGCGTTCGACATGTGGCGCTCGGCCCGGGAGATCCTCACGGCGATCCTGGCGTCGCAGCACCCGAACTGGTCCGAGGACGACGTTTCTGCCGAGGTCGCGCGACGGCTCTCGCATGGAGCTTGCTGAACTCCTTCGCCGGGTGACCGCCGCGCTCGAGGAGCTCGAGATCCCATACCTCGTCACCGGCTCGATGGCGACGATTGCGTACGGGGAGCCCAGGTTCACGCGTAACATCGACGTGGTCGTGCGGATTGACCGAGAGGACATCGAGAAGCTCCGGTCGGTTCTTCCGGAGGAGGAGTTCTACCTCAGCACGGAGGCGGCGCTCGAAGCCCTCGAGCAGGCGGGGCAGTTCAACGTTCTGCACCCTCGTTCGGGTCTGAAGATCGACTTCATGGTGGCCGGCTCGGGCGAGTTCGACGAAAGTTGATTCGGCAGGTCGCGCCGGCTTCAGATCGGCCCGGCGTCAGCGGCCGAGTTCGCCGCTCCAGAGGATGTCGTCATCAAGAAGCTCGAGTACTACCGCGAGGGCGAATCGGAAAAGCACCTCCGCGACATCGCGGGCGTGATCAAGGTGACCGGCGACGAGCTCGACCGCAGCTACATCGAGGAGTGGGCGCGACGGCTCGACCTCGAGGCCGTGTGGCGACAGGTGCTCGATCGACTCGAGCAGGAGCCGTGAGCCGCGCTCGGGCGCTCGAGAACTACCTCGAGACCGCGAGCCGGCTGGTGAGCCGGGCGGCGGTGCGGCGGCTCGACGACGTGGAGTTCGGTGAGTTGCTGAACGCAGTGGACACCGCCATCATCACGTCGGCGGGGGGAAGCTCGTGCGAGATCAAAACCACCGTACCTGGCACGTTTTCGCTGAGCAGCGACCTGCCACTGGACATTGGCTGCTCAGGTGATTAGGGTGTTGGGCAGGCCCCATGTCCCGAACAGGCCTGCTCGCCGCCTTCGTCGTTGCGTGCATGCTCCCGTGCGTCACAGAGAGCGAGTGCCTCGAGCCCATTGGCCAGTGGCCGTATGGACCCGCCTTCGCCGTTGCTGCGTCCGGGGGTCGCGCGTACTACAGCAGCGGCCCGGTCCTGATGATCGCCGACGTCTCGGTGCCGGCGGCGCCGCATGTCATCGGCGAGATCGTTCTGCCGCAGCTGGTTGATGAGGTCGCTGTCTCCGGAAGCCACGCATATGTGACGGACTCAAGCTGCAGCGGCCTGCGAATCATCGATGTCTCGAATCCCGCCAACCCGGTCGAGGTCGGCCTCTTCGACGGGTGGGGATGCGAGACGAGCGTGGCCGTCGCCGGCAACTACGCCTACGTCGCCGCTTGGAACGGCGGCCTCCGGGTGGTCGACGTCAGCACGCCGTCGCTGCCGGTCGAGGTCGGTGTCGTTTACACACCGGCCGCGGCGTACGCGGTGGCGGTTTCCGGCAGCTACGCCTACGTCGTGGCCTACAGCGGCTTCCTGTACGTGATCGACATCTCCAACCCATCGGATCCCGACCGCCTCGGCTCGGTCCAGACCGGGGAGCATGGGAGGAGCGTGGCTGTCTCGGGCAGCTACGCGTTTGTCGCGGCGGCAGCCTTCAGGTGCTCGACGTCTCGATACCCACGGCGCCGGCCGTCGTGGCGTCGATCGACACGCCTGGGTTCTTCAAGAGCGTGGCCACTGCCGGCGCCTACGCCTACGTCGTCGACGGGAGCTCCGGCTTGCGCGTGTTCGACGCTTCCACGCCCGCGGCTCCGATCGAGGTGGGCTCGGCAGACACACCGGGCCGGGCAGAGCGGATCGCCGTGTCGGATGATGGTCTCGCCTTCATTGCGGATCACGGGGAAGGGCTCAGGGTGATCGACGTCTCCGACCCCGCCGCTCCGGTGGAGGTCGGCGTCCTCGACACCCCAGATACCCCCGTCGGCCTCGCCCTCGCCGGCGACTACCTCTACATTGCCGAAGCTGACGATGGCCTTCGCATCGTCGACGTCTCCAGGCCGGAAGACCCGACGGAGGTCGGAGTTGTCAACACTCCGGGCGTTGCCTGGGACGTGGCCGTTTCCGGAGGGTACGCCTTTGTCGCGGACGGATGGGAGGGTCTGCGGGTGATCGACGTCTCACAGCCCGCGAACCCGGTCGAGGTCGGCGTCCTGGATGCCTCAGGCGATCATCCCAAGACCGTGGCTGTGTCCGGCAGCTACGCCTACATCGCCGCCGACTACCTTCGAGTGATCGACGTGAGCACGCCGTCGTCTCCCGTCGAGGTCGGCCGGGTGAACGTCGACCTCGTCTATGACCTGGCCATCGATGGCAGCCATGCCTACGTTGCCGCCCACGATGAGGGGCTGGTGGTCATCGACGTGTCGAGCCCCACGAGCCCCACCATCGTTGGTGCCCTCGACACGCCGGGTATGGCCTTTGACGTGGCGATCGCCGGCAGCTTCGCCTATGTCGCGGGCGAAAGTGCGGGGATGTGGGTGGTCGACATCTCGACACCGTCGAGCCCGGTCGAGGTGGGCTTTTTCGACGAGCTGGGGCGCGCCACCGATGTTGCCGCCTCCGGCAGCTACGCCTACGTTTCAGATGGTGCCGAGGACGATCAGGGTCTCCTGGTCCTCGACATCTCTTCGCACATGAACCCTGCCGAGGTGGGGTACGTCTCCCGGCCAGGAATCTACCCCAAGGACGTTCAAGTGTCCGACGGGCCGGCATACGTCGCCGGGATCTACCGGGGAGTCGCGGTCTTCGACGTCTCCGGCTGCCCGCCGCCTGCTCCGCGCGTCGTCCGCAGCCGCCGATCGCCGTGAGCGACGGTCCATCGTCGCAGCCGACGCGAGACCGGCACCGCCCCCTCGTCACACCGGAGGCGCGCAAGGATCGCGGTGCCGTGTCGCCAGCGCGGGTCTTGGCGGCTCTGCCGGGAGCGAACCTGCAACCCTTCGCTATCGTTAGGCATCGTAGGAGTTGAAAGGGGATCCGACGATGGCGCCACTTCGGGACGGCTGGTCGAGCGGACGGACCGCTGGCGGCGCGGCATCCAGCCTGTGGGCGAGGCTGGCGTTTCCCCTGATCACCGCCGCGCTGGTGCTGCTGCTCGGCGCCGCCGTCGTCGGCCTGACCGCCCCCTGAGCTCGGCGGTGCGATTCCAGGCAGCCGTCAGCGTCGACCAACGTGCACGCCATGTGGCTGTGGTGTGCAGCCAAGCTGACGCCAGGATGGTCGCGGCGCATCCCTCTCGATGCGTGCGGGGCGTAGGCCGGCCACGAGGTGCCGCCCGCGGAGCAGTCGCTCGGCCTGCGACCCGCGCGCATCGAGCTCAGGGCTCGCGCGACATCCGCCGCCACAGCTCGACCAGCTCGGGGTGGTCCTGCGGATCCACCTGGTCGAGCACGGAGAGGCGGTAGAGCTCGAGGGCGTCGAGGCACTCGCTCGCACCGTTGCGCTCGAGCTCCCAGTCGGCCTGGGCGGCGAGTGCCACCCAGTCGGAGAGCCGGCACATCCTGTCCACCACGGCCCGGACGTGGGCCGACGCGGTCGCCGGGTCGGCCGCGAGCAGGCGCTCGATCCGGCGCGCCGCCTCGCCGTGCAGCTGGCGGGCGCGGGCCGCCGGGCCCTCGAGGTGCCGGTTTCCGATCGCCGCGATCTCGCCGTCGAGCTGGTCGAGCCACCTGCTGTGCAGGCCGCGGGTCGAGAAGTCGCGCAGCACCTGCGCGCACAGGGTGTTGTGAGTGCCCTCCCAGCTCTCGATGACGATCGCGTCGCGATACAGACGCGGCATCGCCGAGAAGTCCTCGATGGTGCCGTTGCCGCCCAGGACCTCGATCCCGTCGCGCGCGCTGGCGGTGCTCGCGATCGCGGTCCAGTACTTGTTGATCATGACCGCGATCCGGCGCGCCGCGAGCTCCGTCTCGTCGCCCTGGCCGGTGTCGAGGCGGTCGCTCATGGCGAGGATCCGGAAGGTGGTGGCGAGCCCGGCCATGGTGCGCAGCCGCATCCGGGCCAGGATCTCCTGGACCGCCGGGAAGCCGAGGATGCGCTCGCCGAAGGCGCTACGGTGGGCCGCGAAGTGGTGAGCCTCGACGGCGGCCCGCCGCATCACGCCGCAGGCGGCGAGGGCGTTGTGGACGCGCGAGGTGTCGAGGACGATGCCGACCAAGTTGCGGAAGCCGTCGCCGAGCGGGCCGATCGCCTCGCCGAGCGCGCCGTCGAAGTCGATCTCGCCGGTCGCCATCGAGCGCGTGCCGAGCTTGGACTTGAGCCGCCGGAAGGCGAAGCCGTTGGGACGGCCGTCGACGAGTCGCGGCACCAGGAACAGGCCGAGGCCGCGGGTGCCATCGCCGGCGCCCTCGACCCGGGCGCTGACCACGAACAGGCCGGCGTCGGCGACCGAGCAGAACCACTTCTCGCCGGAGATCCGGAACCAGCCCTCGCGTCCCGGCTCTGCGACCGCGCGGCAGCCGTTGCTGCCGACGTCGGAGCCGCCCTGGATCTCGGTGACGAACTGGGCGGCGTGCAGGCGGCGGCGATAATCTGTCTCGAGCAGCGCCGGCAGGTAGCGCCGGCGCTGGTCTTCGGTGCCGAGCCGCTGCAGCAGCTTGATCGCGCCCGCGGTGCACGCCACCGGACAGGCGTGGCCGGCCTCGCCATGGCGGTCGAGCAGGTAGGCGAGCGCGCCGCATGGCGTCTCGTGGCCCGGCTCGGCGAGCACGGCGAGCACGCCGCTCGACCAGAACAGCTCGCCGACCGCATGGCCGGCCGGGTGGAAGACGACCTCCTCGATCGGCCGGCCCTCGGCGTCGTGGCGGCGGAGGGCGGGGAGGTTTTCGTCCCGGTTGGCCTCCGCGACCAGGGCGTCGAGCTCGGCGCCGGACGCCTCGGCGACCTGGCGCAGCCGGTCCTCGAAGCGGCCGAAGCGCGCGCCGAGGTGGCGCTCGAGCAGGCGCCGGAAGAAGGGGTCGGTGTCGAAGGCGTTGCGGCCGGCGGCGGCGCGCCAGGCGTCGAGATCGCTGCGGGCGGAAGCCGACGGATCGAGGTCGCGGTCGGTCATGGGGACCTCCGCGACGATTGTACGAGGGC
>ENA-UPTA01005695-UPTA01005695.1-activated-sludge-metagenome-genome-assembly--contig:-NODE-5695-length-11306-cov-4.310195_pt1 | contig 11306 bp, 13 predicted proteins | sample MGYA00238184_ERZ773361 | MGnify/ENA primary metagenome ERZ773361 (study PRJEB29100, sample SAMN05720205) | activated sludge metagenome | isolation source: anaerobic digester from wastewater...
TTTTGTTGAAATATCTTCTAAAAAAGAAGCGCCTCCAATAGACACTTGTGGTGCCAAAGAAGGCGTTAAATCTTTTACAACTTCGGTTTTATTCTTAATGCTTCCCAAAGTTTTTGATATGTCTTTTAGTGTTATGTAGATATCATTATAATATTTTTCAGATATCCCAACACTCTCAGTAAATACAGTAGAAGAAACAGTGGGTAAAATATCTTCTTCCCTTTGTCCTATGTTTTTTGAATATTGCTTTTCAATTATCTTGGGAACAATAGGAGAAGCTTGCGCCCTATCCGTTTTTTCCAACAGTGTCAATAATTCTTTTAGAATTTTTAGAGTGTCTTCATTTCTGTCTTTAACATCTTTCTTATCAATAGGCGCATCTAGTATCTTTTTTTCTATTCCGTCAAGCATATGCTCAATTTTATTGTATACATTATTTTCAACTTTATCCTCTATAACGGAATTTGTAATGTTCTCTTCATTATTGTAAAATGAATCTCCAGAAGAACCCGCAATACCAGACAAAACATTTAATATGTCTGCTAGGATAACAGTATTTTCTTTTTCATTATCAATAAGAAGATTGTATGAATCTTTGTCTGAAAAAAGACCTATGCTATTTCCTCCCCTTAGAGAAGAAGGATCATTGTCGTCTGTGAAAATGGTCTTATCAAAAGAAAAATTTTCTAATGATTGCTCGCGTCTGTCCATTCACCTATTCCTTATTCAGCTCTTTAAACATGCCTATCACTTTAGCAAAATCCATTCTCACAGTATCCATAGGACTTATATTAGCCAATTTCGCCAAACCTAATTCGAGATTTAACAATGTCTTCGGATCCACGAAAGGGACGGATTAAAGCCCCTCCACTTTCTAGCCTGAGATATAATATCCTGTTGCAAGCACTACATTTCACTGGAATTGGTTTTACCCCTTGAATAAAGATATCGTCTATTTCTTTTAAGACAGTTGTTTCATCTCCACAAGATATTTTTATATTGTGTAACATCTCTTCAAAAGGATGCGATATACATTGTGCGGCAATTATAGAAAACCTATCCTTATGAAGGCCCATTTCATAAAGCTTTATGTATCTCTCAAGAGTTAATGGAGAGAATTTGTATGTTTCCTCACAACCCTTATCAAATTTCATGTCCACTAATAATGGCAAATTCTTATACTTTATATCCCAAAATTGAATATCTCCTCCAGCTTTTACATCTATTTTATATGTATTTAGTTGATCGCAATTTTCATATGTACATCCTATAGTTGCTTTAACCGCACTCCCTTCTACAGAAGATATTTTCCTTAATAGTGCTAAATATGTAAAATCATAAAACGTTAGCATATTTATAGGAAAACTCGTTCTTATTCCAGATAAAACAATCCTCGCTAATTCTGGAAACCCCGGTTCAACCTCCGAAAGTTTCCCTATCTCTCCGAAAACAAATGGTCTGTAATAAATGGAATATCCCTCTGGGTAAGAATATCCTCCAGAAGGTAAAATAGAAGTAACACGTATGATAGGTAAATGATCATAATCCACACCAAAAGATATGGGAGATAAATCAACATTTATATTTTCAAATAAAGGCTTTACTTTCTCTAATATTTCATTTTCGTTGCTAGATTCTTCATCCACCACAGGCTTTTCTTCTACAGCCTGATTGTTCCTAACAAACCCCGGTTGTTGGGACAGCATCTCAATTTCTTCAGGGGTTAAGTCTGGATGAAAACCTTCATTTTGCATATTTTTTGATATGTTTTTATTAGCATCTGTTCTAGGAGGAAACATATTATTGGGCAAGGTTTCCACAATTTTTTTATTGGAAAATGTTCCACGTGGAACATTTTTAGACATTTTACTATTATTTTGTCCCATAACACCCACACTTTTAACTTGTACTGATGGTTTTTTTGGCATACTTTTTTCCTTATTTTACAATTCAACGTTTAAGGTTGCGGTCTAGAATACATTCCAGATATTATTGAAAATGTGGCAGAAAACATATCTGCTCCAGTCTCACTATTCATACTATTAGATAAAGTATCAGATGGATAAACTAAATATTTTTTTATGAGAGTCCGTTCATGGGAAGGGGTATATTTTCTTAGATATAAAGCACACACACATTGATCTAATGGCCTAGCACCAGATTCAAATATAGATGTATAATTATATCCTGAAGTATCTAAAGGTGTATAACTGACGTTAAACATATATAAAGCCCAAGTATTAAGCCATATTCTAAGACTACTATAAACATCGTCATAAAAATCTACAGTTAATTTAGCAGTATTCAAAGTTTTAGGAACATCAAAATTAATAAGGGGGGTAGGAACATTTTGTCCTGTTACAGTATAAACCGGTTCTATTACATTGTAGGCAGGGAACCACCCTTGAAAATGTAGGGGGGGAGGAGGAGGAGATTCCGACGTATCTAAGTACCAATTTCCTATTGCATCCCAGTAAAAACTATCTTTGTGCGCAAAAAGCATGTCCCATAAATAAGATTTTCCCCATTCAATGTTTCTCACATCTGCTAACGTTGGTTGAGGAATGTACATATGCGCCTCCAAAAAAACTTTGGTTCTATACTCTAATAGAATATAGAACCAAAGAACAGAATTTCAAAATTATGTTATTTTATTAATATAAATAAGTATGTGTCATGTCTACAGGGATAAGTGTGGGTTGTGTGCTGGCAGCATTTACAGTACAAGGGACAATTGCAAAATCATTATAAGATAGTGTGATTGTAGTAACCATAGGACCGCTTGTTGCGCCATCTAGTACGGGAAGAGTATAGTCTTCTAAAAAACACCAATACAGATCATATTTACAAATACCTTGATCCTGATTATTTAGACGAGTAACTGAAATATTATCAATCAACATATCCTCATAAAGACCTCCTATTCCCGTATTATATCTCCAAATATTGTTTATCCACTTAGCTAAAAGTTTATGTGTTGGATTATTTATAGTCTCTAAAAATGTAAATTGAATTGTTCCTGTGGGGATAACGCGCCCCGGCTGATAGTGCCTATGCCCTCGAACACGAATTTCCATTCTATCTACAGTTTTTGATGGTAGATTTGCAGTCTCACAAAGAACATTTAGTTCTTTATAATTAACAGCATCGACACCTAATTTTTCCCCTAATACAGACAAATCTAAATTCCATCTATATAAAGTTGCGTATTCACCGCAATTTCTCACATCTCTTAATGTAGGCTTTCCGATTACGTAAGTACCCATATCATTCTCCTATGTTATAAAAAGTATAGTAACGATAGATTATCCTTGCTGTCCCATCCATGTAGTAGGTCCAATGTCTGCTCCTGCTATATCAGTAGCACTATCCATTCTTTCAGAAATGTAGAAATCGTCATAACTTAAAGTAACGCCAACTCTAAACACATTATTATCTGCGCCACTTAATGTGGGAAGAGTATATCCTTGTAAGAAACAATACTTTAAGTTATAAACACAAATAACTTCATCTTTGTTGTTTAATCTCATAATCATTATTGTTTTAGCCACCAATTCGTCATAAGAATACCCCTGTCCTATGTTAGTGGCCCAAATCGATTCTTGCCATGTTTGAAAAAATGTGTGTACTATCCCAGTAACATTTTCAATAAAATTTAATGTTATGGAACTTTCAGGTAAAACAATACCGGGTTGAAAAAATTGATGGCCTCTCAAAATAATAGGTATTTTTCCAACAGTCTTCTTAGGAAGACTGGTAGATTCGCACAACACATTTAAAAGCTTTTGTTTTTCTGTATCCAATCCAACACTATCCCAAAAAACGGGCGGTTCTGGTATTGCCATATTCCATCTGAAATTATTTGCATACTCCCCCACATTTCTTAAATCATGTAATGTAGGTTTATTCACTATTGCGCCCATAAGATTACTCCTATTTTTAGGTGTTGTCTGCCACTACATATGTAATGACAGACAACACATTCATCTATTTATTTAGCTATAAAACACACTTTCAAACGACACACCGCCCGGAGTAACCGCAGAAACCAAATGCACATATTTAGACGATCTCACAGGTTTGTAAGCAACGTCAACATTGATAATCTGTGCATCCCTATCTGCTTCTGTATTGTTTCTATCGTCGCATATTACAACATATGGACCCTCATCCCCAGAAATGCTGGTAAGAGTACCTTTACTTACGTAAGTATCCAGATAGGTTCTACATGTTTGTGTTATGGCAGCATAGGTGTTTGTGTCAATTCTTACATTAACATATCTCAACAATAAGTTGGAAAGGTCTTTCGTTATCTTATTGTCTAATTTTATTACGTGGATTTCTGAAGTCGGAGTGGGAGCATTCAGCAACGTCTGATTACCCCAAATAACAGTGCCGCCTACGCCTTGAACTCTGATAAGCGGATTAACTCTAGCATCATAGAGTTGATTTAATTGATCTTCTGAGAAAGTTATACGACTTCCTCCAGAATTGACACCTCCATTTATAATGCCAGCAGCAGGAGTACCGATACCTTGATTTCTGTCAACCTGAGCCATCCTCCCCGCAACATACCCATCGGGAGGAGCCATTACCTGTGTGCCAGAAACAACAGCTTCGGACATCACTTGCCACGGACCAAAAACGCCAGCATAAGCGGTAACAGGAAGATTATTAACTTCTGCTATTATTCTCAAATGAGGATTAGTCTCTAACTCGCAATATTCGGGAGTAGATAGCACAGCAAAGCAACGTCTTGTTTCTGCTAATGATGCTAAATCCGCCTGATATTGTGCAAACCCCTGTCCTGCAATGCCGCCATCCAAAAGATAGTCATACGGGAATTGAAGGGGATCAGACAAATCTTCCAAAGCTGTTGCAAACGATGTGGAATCCAAACCCTGATTTAAATCCTTTTCCAGCGCCGAAGTATCATCACCGCCGCCAAGTTCAAAAAGAACTGGAACAGCTTTTGTGCTTAAAGTTCCGGGAGGAATATCGGACACATCATCAGCAAAACCAATAACATAGGAAGAAGAAGCCAACCTGTCATTCAAATAATACGAACGCCCATTACTGTCCGTTCTATCCGTATACAATGAACAAACATATTCTTCTAAATACTCGTAAGATATTGTATCATCTGAAGCAACCAATTTCTTGTAAACTTTAACTCTAAACGTGTCCTCATAGAGCGCGGAATTGGAAGAAGCCATAGCCATCATACCAGTGCCCTGAAATGCGGGATAAAGAGATACAATCGATACATCAGCCATAGAGGTAAGAACAGATGTACCGACCAATCTCCCTATTTTAATTGTTCCAGCATCATCTATAGGAATAGCAACATAAGTAGAATACGATGTTATGCCCCTAGGTAACTCGGAACCATCATTTATCACATCACCCGTTTCAGAGTCTATCCTAATATCAGGATAAAACCTTACCATTTCGCCCGGAACCCAATCTTGAGCAGCAGCGCCAAGGCTTATTGTATTATCTACATAGTCTACAGCACCGTCAAGTGAAGACGTTTCATAAAGGTCTGTCCAAGTCGAGCTTACTGGAGTTACGGTTACAGTTTGTGGTTGTGCAAATTCTACTAAAGTCTCAGGAGCTAAGGTAACATCAGTATAAAGAGTAATATTACCCCCAGAATAGTCTACATAGAATTCGTCCGTTTCTTTAATATCGTCATTTCCAGAAATACGTACTTTTGAACCTGTTGGAAATATTTGTGTTACTGGTATAGTGTTGTCTACATCTACACCAATATCTTCTTCCACATTTAACAAACACGCAATTTTAAATTTAGTTGTATCATTGTCATATCCAGATATACTTATTAAATCTCCAGTAGCACTTTCAGCAGAAAGAGAAATGTCTGTTCCAGAAACACTTACAATATAATAAAGAACGCCGCTTTGTAATGGAGAAGGCAATTCGCAATTTACTGTAGGATAAACAAAACACGCCCCTCCTTCAAACAAGGAATTTACAGAAGCCGTGCAAACAACAGTTTCTCCATCAGTTCCAGTATTTGATTCAAATTCAGTTCCAATAACAGAGAAAACTAAACTTCCTGAACCGGAATCTTCTAAAACAGGAGAAATTCCGTCAGTTACAGTAGTAAGCCCGCTATCTTTTACAGTGCCTATGGCGGTTATGAAAAAAGTTGTGGTACTATCTAAGCCATCAGGAAGAACAGAATCCTCAGTCGGGAAAAATCTTACTGGTATAGTAAAATCTGCGGGAGTAGACCAATCCGCGCCTCCCACTGGAATTTGACCGTAACCAACTCTGACTTTCTGAGTCATATTTATATCGTGTTCAATTTCTCTAGGAACTTCAATAGAAATGCAAATATCGTTTCCATACGCTCCAGCGGATTTTGCGGCAATAACAAAACCACTATCAGGAGCGCTTACGGTATTTACATCCAATAGTCCGCCAGTTTCAAAATATTCGGAAGTTAAAATGTAAATAACAGTATAAGTGTCTATAGAAACAAGGAGCTGGTCTTCTGTCATTTCTGCATCAGACCAGAAAGATACCTCATACATATCCTCGTATTCTCCAGACAATTCGCATTTTAAATAATATTTATTGCCGAGAACACTATCGGGAATACTCCCATAAATAGTAACTTCATTACCATTATATGCTAAAAGATCTGTTGAAGTTATAACATTATAATCTACAACCTCAGTAACTTCTAAATCTATCGGAGAAACATAGGCAAGGAAATTTCCATTAGCCCATGTTGCACCGGGAGCTTTAGCTCTTTGCACCCAAATCCCGCTACCGCTCGTTTTTAAAAAATTAATAGCGGAAAGATAAGTCGATGCAAAACTCGCCTGTGTTGGAACAGCACCAGAAGGTGTGTATTCTCTTAAAAATCCTGCAACAGTTGTCTGAAATGTAGGACTATAAGATCCGCATTTAAAATGACCAACTATAGCAGCTTCATAGCCGGGAGAAGTAATTCCAGACAATCCCTGCGATAAAACCTGTTTCGTCGTTACTGTTACTCGTGGTATACCCATTTTTATTTCTCCTAGTTATTTATTTTTATAGTTACTTTAAAACAACGCCTTTTGGCAAATTGGGATAATTGTCTGGATTAACATCTCTTATTTTGCTTTTTGGGGCAAGCAAAATCCAACCGCCGTTTGCCTTTTTTACGGGAATATTTGCGGTTGTCAGATTTACCAACGATTTACTCTTCGGGGATAATGATAATTTCGTCATTTTTCTCTCCTATCGCTTCTACTGTTAAATGGATTTTGCTACACCATTTATTATTAGCACCACCATCTCCAGAATTTCCGTCATATATTTCACCAACGGCAAAAACTGGATAATTCACAATTGCACTCATTGAAAATATAGAAAACACACCTTCATTTATATCATCAATATGGTCAAAATTTTCTACTTGAAATTTTTGTAAATTTACCAAAATATCTGGAAATGGAAAAGTATAAATCTCTTCTTTTTCATTATTTCTAATAACAACATTAGCGCTTCCATACAAAGTAACGCCCAAATCCCAAACAATAACTTTTTCTTCCAATTCTTCTAATAATTCTGGAGAAGGCGATATAAATATGTATTTAAATGTTGTATTAACTTCTCTTCTCTTCCATTTTACCTCAAAATTTTCCCCATAATTTTCAACATATTCTCCGCTACTAAACGCATCCGTTCTTTTTAAATCGTAGGTTAACGGTTGTCTTCCATACCCTATTAACAACCAATGTTTATTTTTATATTTTTTTGCAAAATCAGCGGAAGCTTCTGCCACAACTTCTCTCAATTGTCTAGAAAAAATAAGGGGAGGCTCATATCTAAACCCTATTATAGGAAAAGTAGATAAAGCCATATTTTTTAAATAATCGTTTACTGCGTATAATGCGGCAGAAGTAAAAGCCACGGATTTTCCTTTCTAATGTTGTGCTGAAACAGGAAGCAAAAACATTTTTGTTATTAACACATCGTCTATTCCGTAAACAGCATCTTGTCTGTCTAATTGATACTCCATAAAATTATCTTTTCCAAATAAAACCCTGATTTTTGTGTTTTCAGGAAGTTGTTCATCTCCAGTCATATATATAACCGGAGTAGGGCCAGAATAATTGTCTAGATTATCTCCAGAAAGAAACCTTTCTACCATTATTCCTGTAACAGTTACTTTTTCTTTTCTGTCTGGAGTAGTTTCGTATCCTTGATCGTCAGAATAATGTCCGTAAACAGACTTTCTGTTTTCTCTTGGATAATAAAATTCTGCCCAAAAACCATGTATTTCTGAAATTACAGGTAAAACTTCATCTACAGTATACTTTACCGCCCTACATATATCCTCTAATACATTTCTATAAGTTAAATCATACGATTTGTCTGAAAAAATGACGGATTTTACATCAATCTCCTCTAAAATAAAATCTGTTTCTAATGGAATATCCATTTTAATTAGAAAAACCTATTCTTATAGAAGATGGCGGAAAATATACCCTGTCTCCAGTAAGCACTTCTTTCGGTGTTACCAACCTACTGTAAAATAGAAGATTTCCTTCCGTTTCTGCATCAAAAATGGCTATATACTCTACTATACCCCACGATTCTAAAGCCACTGGAAAAGAAATTTCAACGGAATTTCTTATGTCGCCGCCTAAAACTTCCGTAAATGTTTCAGGAACATTATTTATTGCAGCTCTCGTATAGGAATTTGCAATAACTTCTCCAGTTGTATTTAGTTTTTCAAATTTATCTACAACGGGAGATATCCATAAAGATAAATATAAGGCATTATTTCCAAAAAAATCTGGATCTCCTAACATTTTTGTTAGAAGGAGTTGTTTTGTATATTCATGCCATTTACCAAATACGGACATTTATTAACTTCCTTCAAGTTTAGGGCAAGAGTCCCAAGCCCTATCTTTTGCAAAAGGACATTTTTCTCCGTCTTGGCGACACAGCTTTTCTTTAAAATCAACAAAATAACAAAAATCTTGATCGTTAGCATCTTCTGGCTCACAAATAGGGCAAAACTGTGTGTTTCCCATATAATCTTCAAAACCACACTCAGGACAAACAAAATATGGCTTCTCTTTTACCTCTAATACAACATTTTTCTTATTTACCATATAAAATTATCCTTAAAAAAGTCTTGGATACGGCAATATCCAATTATTTTGTTGTGCCAGTTCAATACTATTCGCTACATGTTTACACATTCCGGGAAATTTACCGGGATTTCTTGGAGGATAACCCCTTTGACCTACAGGAGCAGTAGGATTCCATATAGTTTTTCTCACATATCTTTTTGGCATTGAACCAAACAAAGCACCTTTTTGATAGTCCCAATACCCAAAAGTAAAATAAAAATCTGGACAGGCACATCTTACTTTTAATCTATTTTTTAACAAATCAATTTTTCTCATAAAAACCTTGTTTCCCTTATAAACAATTTCAATCCAATCCTTTAAATCTTTTTGTACTGAATCATTGGAAAATTCAACATCAGAAAACATAATATCCACTTGATAGGACATATGAGGCAATGTTACCCCAACATGTAAAAATTGAAATAAAACAGATTTAGTACCTACATAAGGAACAACATTCTTTAGTGTTCTTAAACCTGATTTGGGAGGTCTTGCTCTGCCGGGAGAAACATGAACACCCGAATCAAATAATTGTTTTGCGTTCCACCCCTTGTTTGCCTCTCCCAATATAGTATTTCCTACAGGAGCGTATCCCATATTTTAATCTCCAAAAAATTAAATCAGACAACTAAAAAATCCCATCATCTATGTCTTTTTTATCAATGTCGTTCAGAGGAAGTTTTTTATCTTTGTTTTTTACATAGATAGAAAACTTAGTGTCGCCATCACTAAAATCCATGTTGTCCCATTTTATAGGAACAATGTTTTTATCTTTTATTTCCTTTGACAAAATTTCTATAACGTCTCCTAGAATCTTTATATTGTCTTTTACAACTTTACCGTCTTTTTCAACAACATAGGAAAGATCTCTAGTTGCAGAGTCAATGTCAGGTTTATTGCTTTTTTCGTCTTTTCTTGGTTCTTCTTCTTTATCTTCTTTCTCAACTTCTTCAAGAAGATCTGTCAAAAAAGTTTTTTTCATATAATTACCATCTCCACCACGCTTGTCTTTGTTCTTTAGCTTCAAGCCACTGTATTTCTTTTTGTCTTGCATATTCTAACAATCCGTCAACATTCATATCAATGGGTACACCATCGACACGAACTATACTTCTAGTTGTAGCAAACGCCGTTAAAAATTTCGATGCAAAAAGAAAATAAAAGTAAATTTCAGACCAATCTAACCCAATAACTCCGAGATTAGTAGAAATATAATTTACTGTAACGCTTAAATTTCCTTCATTCTCATATATTTGATTTATTCTACTATCATTTTCTTTTAGACTTAAATTAACTTCTTTAGTATTATAATCAATTACCCCCATATCAAGAAAATCGCCTACAATCCCATTATGCCCGTCATCCGAAGCCAATAATTCACTTCCCAAAGAAATTCTTACAGTGCCTTGTCTTGGTTTGCTCCTCAAATAGAACTTTATTGTGGTTTCACCGGGATAAATTTCATATGCAACATACGGATCTACCACATATCCTGTTTTATAGCCGTCATTAGAAATATATTCTAACTCATATCTGCCGGGAGGCGACCATAAAACATTATTTGATACAAACCACCTTTGAGATTCCATTCTAGGTATGGGTCTAAGTGCAGCAGCAGCAAAATGTTGCCAATAATATAACCATAGTGGCCTTAAACCGTTAATTCTCCTAACACGATCCGGAATAGGCCACCCATCTACAGGTATAAAAACATGCTCCCACACTACGGGAGGACGAAAAGCACAATATTCTCCTACACAAGGCTCCAAAATATCTCTTCGTATTCGTTCTTCATCAAATCGAAGGAGTTTTGGGTCAATAAAAACCTGTCCTGTTTCCGTCAAAGCTCTGTTTACAAGCTCTTCTTGCAGGATTATTTTGCAATTTCGTAATATTCCCATTTATATTTTTATTCTTCAAAACCTTCACTAAGTTTTTTTACAATTTCTTCCCTGTCTTCTTCAGTGATATCATCAAATCTTCCACGTTTCTTTTTATTTGAAGGTCTTCCGCGCTTTTTCTTACCATAAGAGCGTTTACCTCCCTTTACAACTTTTTCTTCAACCACAGGAACCTCTTCAACCACAGGAACCTCTTCAACCACAGGAACCTCTTCAACCATAGGAACCTCTTCAACCA
>ENA-UPTA01005696-UPTA01005696.1-activated-sludge-metagenome-genome-assembly--contig:-NODE-5696-length-11303-cov-4.868866_pt1 | contig 11303 bp, 8 predicted proteins | sample MGYA00238184_ERZ773361 | MGnify/ENA primary metagenome ERZ773361 (study PRJEB29100, sample SAMN05720205) | activated sludge metagenome | isolation source: anaerobic digester from wastewater...
TGCAGATTCCGAGAATGTATCCGCCCTGCGCAGCATAATCCCGCAGCGCGTCGCCAACGGCGCGCTGCAGCTCAAGCTGGGCCAGCTTCCCGGCCAGCACATAATCGCCGTAACTGAAGCCTCCGGCCAGCACCAGAAGCCGGCACGACCTGAGCGCATCTTCTGTAAAAAGAGAAATCGGCAGAACAGCGGCATCGAACCCGGCAAGGTTCAGCGCATCGGCGGTCTCGCCGTCACAGTTGGTGCCGGGGAATTTCAGTACCAGGGCTTTAGGGCGTTCTGCCATATTGCTTTCAGTTCCTTAAGGGATTCATGAACAGTGTTGTGGCCATTCTGCCTTATCACCAAATTGCGGTGGTCGGCCGTTGTTTTGCCAATCACCGTCATGGGAAGCTTCTCGAAGATTCGTTCGACCTGCCGCAGAGATGCAGGTTCAATTTCAAAAATGATGCGACCCGGAGCCTCTGCATAAAGATCAAATACAGTTTCGATCTCAAGCCCCGCCTTCATGGAAAAGCCTGTCTCGGCCAAAGCCGCGGCCAGTCCGCCATCGGACACATCATGGGCAGAGAGAATGCATCCGGCCCTGACGGCTTCATAAAATGCGCGATAATTCAGAAGGGCCTGTCGGGGATCGTAATCGCCGCCCAGCAGGCAGATCAGGCTGTTGTCGCTCCGGATGGATGCGCCGGTAATATGCCGGGAATCTTCAATGACGCCGATAGAGCTCACCATCAGCGTGAGGGGAATGGATTCGGTGCCCGCGGGCGTCTGATAGGTGTTGTTAAAGGAATCTTTTCCGGAGATGAAGGGGGTCTGGTAAAATTCTGCGGAGGCTGACAGGCCTTTGAGGCATTCGACCAGATGTCCCAGGTCGCGCGGATTTCGCGGATCGCCCGCGCAAAAATTGTCCAGCAGCGCAATCTTGTCCGGATTCGCTCCGGTCACCAGCACCTGCCGGATGGCTTCATCCGCCGCCGCCTGTCCCATGAAATACGGATCGGTGTCTTTGGCCTGCACAGCCAGGGCCACGCCGAGGGTAAAATATTTTGAGCTTCCGCGGACCTGCATCACGGTGCCGTCCTGCGGACAGTCGCCGCCCGGCCCCGCCAGCGGCTTGATGATCGTGTTGCCCTGCACTTCGTGGTCGTATTGACGGATCACCGGTTCGCGCGAGCAGATGTTGATGTCCGCCAGTACTACTTTCAGCGAGCGGGTTTGTATTTTTGGAAACGATACGGGCGATTCATACTTTGACTTCAGTATTTTTCTCGGTGGCTCGTGCAGGAAGGCGTTCCCGATACGGCAAATGGTCGCAGCGCCGTGCATAACTTCAAACAAACCGTTGTTTCCGACGCTTCCGATCGGATTGCAGATGGTCTCGTACACGGAAGCCAGTTCACGGATGCGTGCAAGCGATTCGCGGCGGATCACGAGAATCATCCGCTCCTGGCTTTCGGACAGAAGAATTTCCCAGCTTCGCATGCCCGGCTCTTTCAGATGCACTTCATCAAGGCAGACAGTTCCGCCGGTGCGCGAAAGAAGTTCTCCGGCTGCGCTGGATATGCCTCCAGCCCCGCAGTCGTTGATGCTTTCGATCAGCCCTTCGGAGCGGGCATGCAGAATGAAGTCGGCAAGTTTCTTTTCTTCAATCGGATTGCCGATCTGCACGGCGCCGCGATCGGTTTCGTGGCTGTCCATGCTGAGCGTGAGCGACGAGAAAGTGGCGCCATGCAGGCCGTCGCGTCCGGTATGTCCGCCAGCGAGCACGAGGATCATTCCGGGTTCAGCCCGCTTGGGGATATCTGTCGCCGGAATAACTCCGGCCGTGCCGCAGAACACCAGCGGATTCCGCGTGAACTTGTCCTGGAAATGGACGGCTCCGCCCACGGTGGGGATTCCCATGCGGTTTCCATAATCCGCGACGCCCCGCACGACGCTCTGCATGATGTCGCGCGGATGGATCACATCCGCGGGCAGGGCATCATCACTGATATCCGGCCTGCCGAAGCAGAACACATCCAGGCTGGCAACCGGTTTGGCGCCTTTGCCCGCGCCGAGTATGTCGCGGATGACGCCGCCAAGTCCCGTGTTGGCCCCGGCATAGGGTTCGATCGCCGAGGGATGATTGTGCGTTTCAACCTTCAAACAGACCGCCAGATTATCATCCAGCCGGATAAAACCGGCATTGTCCTCGAACGCGCCCAGCACAAAATCTTTTTTGCCGGCCGATATCCTGTCGGAGACATCCTTGATGAAGGTTTTGAACAGTCCGTCAATCTTCTCAGAGCCGTGTTCGACGACCGCATTGAAAGTCCGGTGCTTGCAGTGCTCGCTCCAGGTTTGCGCGATGACTTCCAGTTCGACATCGGTCGGGGCGCGCGGCTTCGCGGCAAAGTACTTTTGCACAGCCTCCATGTCATCCGTATCCAGTGCAAGACCCATGGATTGGCTCAGCTTAGACAGCTCGCTTCGGCTCATTCCGTTCAGGAGTATTTCCCGGAAGAGGGGATCAGGCATAGACCACCTCCCATTCATGGATCACGGGATTCACAAGATGCCGCAGGATCCGGTTCATGTCGGGGAGTTCGCCATCAAGCAGATAAATTCTCTGACAGGGTTTGATGTCGATAATTTCAACATCGACAATCGCTTCGTGTCGGCAGTAACGCATGATGTATTCCCGTTCCAGGTCGAGATGCCCCGGACGGATACGCACATCAACATAACAAACGAACGGAAGAATAGACGGTGCGGCATTGATGTGCATCCGCTCCGCCTGCGGGTTCAGGAGCAGGCGGCGCAGAAATGATTCGGCGCCGTTTTGCGGGCCGCTGACATCACAGGCGTAGCATCGCGTTTTCTTCCATTGGAAATCTGCGCCTGATATCAGCTCGCTCCCGGCGCGAGGCTGGACAAAAAGGCTGTCTATCTCCAGATGCAGCGTGTTCAGCTTAGGGATATCTCCGCCTTGACAAACGGTTCGCCGGCTTCTTCCGTCAACGTGAATCCGAGCTTGCGGCACAGATCCTGCATGCCTTTGTTGTCCTTCAGAATCGTAGCCACAATCCTGGACAGCTTTTCCTCCCGGCCGATGTCCAGCAGCTTCTGCATGATCTGGGTGCCGAGTCCGCGGTGCTGATACTTGTCGGTGATCAGCAGCGAAAACTTGGCGTCGTCCGAGCCATGGATCTTGCTCAGGCGGGCCAGCGCAATAATGGACCGCTCCTGTGTCTTGGGATCCTTGCGGTCGGCCACCAGCACCATTTCGCGGTCGTAGTCCACGAAGCAGACGCGGACCAGGCGGTCGTGCGCGATGCGCTGCTGCAGATCCAGCCGGTTGGCGTAGCGCAGATAGACACTTTGGTCGGAGAGCGTATGGTGGAAGGCCACCATCTTCTTCTCGTCGCCGGGGCTGACGGGCCGCAGAGAAACCCGCGCGCCGTCGTCCATTTCCCAGCGGCTGATGTATTGGATGGGGTAGGGACGGATGGCCGGCTTCGGAAGATCCTTCTCCGCAATCTTCTCGCCGTGCAGCACAAACCGTCCGTCCAGCGCCAGAAGCTGTTCGGGCGAGGCAATCAGAGGATTGATGTCACTCTCCACAATCCACGGCTGCTCGACCACCAGCTGGCTGAAGCGCACCATGATTTTGATGAGCTGGTCAATATCCACGCTCTTGCGGCCGCGCACACCCTTGAGGGCCTTGTAGATTTTTGTGCTCTCCAGCATGCGCCGCGCCAGGTTCGCGTTCAGCGGCGGCAGTCCAAGGGACTTGTCCTTGAAGACCTCCACCAGCTGTCCGCCCAAACCGAAGAGCAGCACGGGCCCGAACTGCGGGTCCAGCGAGCTGCCGAGAATGACTTCATAGCCTTCCAGCTTCACCATGGGCTGCACCGTCACGCCTTCGAAGCCTTCGGCGCTGGCTTTCTCGGAAACCGATTTCTGGATGCGGGTGAAGGCGTTCATGACGCTTTCGGCATCGCGCAGATTCAGCAGCACGCCGCCCACATCCGTCTTGTGCGTGATGGTTGTTGAGTGCAGCTTGACCACCACGGGGAAGCCCAGCTCCTGCGCGGCCTTGGCCGCCTCGGCCGGTGTCTTTGCGATTTTCATCGGCGTGGTCGGTATTCCGTATGACGCCAGCAGTTCCTTCGACTCCACCTCCGTCAGCAGCGTGCGGCCTTCCTTGCGGACGCCATCAATGATGGCGGCGGCTTTCTCCCGGTCCGGGAACTGGCTCTCGTCGCTTTCTTCTTCCATGGAGGGCGTCTGGTACAGCGCACGCAGGTTGTCGCTGTACTGGTGCATATAGTTGAACGCCTGCGTGGCCATGTCCGGATATTTGTAGGTCGGGATGTTGGCCTTGTTCAGGATATCCACGCCGGCCGCGACGGCGACGCCGCCCATCCAGCTTGCGAACACCGGCTTGCCCTCGATGGACGCGTAGGGTTTCAATTTCTCTGCCGTCTGCGTGGGATCCGTCATGTCCTGCGGGGTCAGGATGACCAGCAGTCCGTCAGCGTTCGGGTCTTTTGCCGCAATGGCCAGTGCCTCGGCATACTTGTCAGGCTGGGCGTCGCCCAGAATGTCAATGGGGTTGTTGCGGCTCCACGCGGCCGGCAGGATCGCATTGAGCGCGTCAAAGGTGCTCTTGGAAATCTCCGCCAGTTCGCCGCCGCCGGTGATCAGCGCATCGGTGGCCAGCACGCCCGGCCCGCCGGCGTTGGTCAGGATCGAAAGCCTCTTGCCTTTTGGAAGCGGCTGCTTGGCGAGCACGTCGGACATATCGAAGAGTTCGTTGATCGAGTTCACGCGCAGCACGCCCACGCGCTGGAACGCGGCGTCCAGCACATCGTCGCTGCCCGTCATCGAGCCCGTATGCGAGGCCGCGGCCTGCGCGGCCTGCGCCGTGCGCCCGGCCTTGATCACAATGATCGGCTTGTTCTGGGCGACTTCGCGCGCGGCCGAAAGGAACGCGCGCGCGTTGCCGATAGACTCCATGTAAATGACAATGCTCTGCGTGCGGGGGTCATCGCCAAAATAGTCAATCAGGTCGCCCCAGTTCACATCCAGCATGCTTCCCGTCGAAACAAACGAGCTGAAACCGACCTTCTTCTGGGCGGCCCAGTCGAGGATGGCGGTGCAGAGCGCGCCGCTCTGGCTCAGGAAGGCCACATTGCCCGGCGCGGCCATGGTGGATCCGAACGTGACATTCAGGCGGCTGATCGGATTCATCACGCCGAGGCAGTTGGGCCCGATGATGCGCATGCCGCCGCTGCGGGCGTTTGCCAGGACTTCCGTTTCCAGCTTGATGCCCGGCGCGCCCAGTTCCTTGAAACCGGCGGAAATGATCACCGCGCCTTTGACGCCGGCATCGGCGCATTCCTTGACGAGTCCGGGAATCAGCTTGGACGGCGTCACGAAAACGGCGAGATCAACTTTCTCGGGAATGGAGGCGATGCTGGGATAGGCCTTGATACCCATCACGCTCTGGCGGGCGGGATTGATGGGGTAGACTACGCCGCCGAACGGGTTGCTGATGAGATTCCAAAGGAGGGTGCGTCCCACGCTGTTGGGTTTTTCAGTGGCGCCGATGAGCGCGACGGACTTGGGCTGGAAAATGGCGTCGAGCGGGTGCCCCGTGTACTTCAGTACATCCCCCACAGGATCCGTAATCAGGTTGCTGCCAGAGTTCATAGATCTTTTCCTTTCAAATGAATAAACAAATTGCTGATTTGTTCGCGGGCACTCTAGCAGTCCATCACCGGTCTGCCAAGCCTGCCGCGCAGATAAATTCAATAGCCCGAAGAATGTCCCCAAATGGCTTAAATTGATCAAAAACGGCCCAAAAATGCCAAAAAACGGCCCCAAAAGGCTAAAAATGCCCATTTTTTGAGATTTTTCGGCCTCAACCGCGCCGTTGCGAACTTTTTTCGGAAAAACTTCCAATGATTGGAAAAACCTCTATCATCCGCGCCATGCAAAAAAATGAAATCAGTTCAGACTCTTCTTTGAGCCCTCACCGCTGGAAAGCATCGGGCAGGGCTCCGCGCATCCTGCTCTGCGGCGTTTTCGGACCGTACGGGGTTGATGACCCGTATGGCCGCAAAGAAAACAACATGGAGCTTTATCACAATCAGGTGACCCGCGTTCAGGGCCCGGCCTCTCTGCGCTTCCATCACCGCTCGTTTGGCCTCTATTTCATCGCCTCCAATATCAATGCGGACACAACGATTCTTGATTTCCCGTCGCGGAAACGTTTCATCCGCGAAATCCGCAAGGACTACGACATCGTCGGGATTTCATTCATCACTCCCAATTTCATCAAGGCCCGCGAGATGGCCCGGCTGGTCCGGCTCCACGCTCCCGGCTCCATCATTGTGCTGGGCGGGCACGGCTCTGCGATCGAGGGTGTCGAGGATCTGATCGAATGCGATCATGTGGCAAGGGGCGAGGGGATCCGCTGGATGCGGAATTTCCTGGGTCAGGACGCATCCGCGCCGATTGCGCATCCCATCCTGCCGTGCAGCGAATACGAGAGCATCTTTGGCGTGCCCATCCCGGGGCCGACGCCGAACGTCCTGGTGCCGGGCCTCGGCTGCGTCAACGCCTGCAATTTCTGCTGCACCACGCATTTTTTCGAGAAGGCCTATATTTCATTCCTGCGCACGGGCGAGGAAGTTTTCAGGGAATGCTGCCGTATTGCGGATGCCCGCGGCACACAGGTGTTTTCTGTAATGGACGAGAATTTCCTCAAGGACTGCGGCCGCGCGCGGGATCTGCTGGCCTTGATGGAGAAGCATCAGCGGTGGTTCAGTTTCTATATTTCCTCGTCCGCCGAGGCCATCGCGGCATTTGGCATTGATAACCTGATCCGGCTGGGCGTGAACATGGTGTGGATCGGATTCGAGTCGAAGAGCGCCGGCGAATATGCAAAAAACGCCGGCATCAACGCGGCGGAGCTCGTTCGTGAACTGCGCGACCGCGGGGTCTCCGTGCTGGGCTCGGCGATCATGTGCATGGAGCACCACACACCCGAAAACATCGGCGAGGACATTGACTTCGTGGTTGGCCTCGGCACGGACATGATGCAGTTCATGCTCTACACCGGAATGCCCGTGACGGGGTTGTACGAGGATCACAAGAAGCGGGGTCTTATCCGGCAGAATTTTCCCTACGAGGAATGGCATGGCCAGAACGAGCTGAACTGGAATCATCCCGCCTTTCCCGGGGACGAAGCGAAACGCTGGCTGGATTACGCTTTCCGGCGCGACTTTGAAGTCAATTCAAGCTCGATCTACCGGATGGCGGAGACCGCCGTCCGCGGGTACAAACGGCTGGCGGCCATGGAATCGCGGGATGCCTGTCTTGAGGCGCGCCTGCAGCAGCTTGCCAAACGTGTCCGGCTCTATTCCCACCTGCTTCCGCTGATTGCGCGCCGCGCGGTCAACGACATGGAGCGGCAAAGGGCGGAGGCTCTGGATGCGGAACAGATTAGGCTGCTGGGTCCGTTAAGTCTCGGGGATCGCCTCACGCGCATGAGCGCGAAGCTGCTGGCGGCGCGGTGGGACATCCGGCTGCGCCTGTTCGGCGACCGCATTCAGCCCGAAACCATTGTCACGCACTATCGCGCGCGCCAGTCCTGAAAAAGCGAATATATTTCTTTTCCGGTCGGGCTTGTGCTTTGGCCGGCATCTGGTACATTTTTTCGCGCTATGGCTAAAACATTATACGACAAGATTTGGGCCCGGCATGTTGTCAAGGAACTGCCGGGCGGGTTTGCATTGCTTTACATTGACCGGCAGCTCGTTCACGAGGTGACCAGCCCGCAGGCCTTCGAGGGCCTGCGCATGACGCACCGCAAGGTGCGCCATCCGGAGCTGACCTTCGCGACGATGGACCACAATGTCCCGACAACCATCGGCCGCGAGATCACGGATGAAATCTCCCGGGCGCAGATTGACGCGCTGTCGGCAAACGCCCGCGATTTCGGCATCAGGCTTTTCGGCCTGGATGATCCGAACATCGGCGTGGTTCACATCATTGGCCCGGAGCTGGGAATCACGCTTCCTGGCATGACGATCGTTTGCGGCGACTCTCACACCGCGACGCACGGCGCGTTCGGCGCGCTGGCGTTTGGCATCGGCACGTCCGAGGTCGAGCATGTGCTGGCCACGCAGACGCTGCGCCAGAAGCCGTCCAAGACATTCAAAGTGGAATACAGCGGAACCCTGCAGCCGGGCGTGACTTCCAAGGACATGATCCTGAAGCTCATCGGCATCATTGGAACCGCCGGCGGCACGGGGTATGTCATTGAATACATGGGCGATGCCATTCGCAAACTTTCGATGGAAGCGCGGATGACCGTCTGCAACATGTCCATTGAAGCCGGCGCGCGCGCGGGCATGATTGCCCCGGACGAGACGACCTTCGAATACATCAGCAGCGGCGACCGGCCATACGCCCCGCGCGGAAAGAAATTGGAAGAAGCCATCAAGTTCTGGAAAACGCTTCCTTCGGATGCGGACGCGCAGTACGACCGCGAGCTGGGCATTGACGTGAACAAGCTGGTCCCGCAAGTCACATGGGGCACCAGCCCCGGCATGGTGACGGATGTCACAGCCAGTGTTCCCGGACTGAACGATGTGCCCGGATATTCCGCGACCGACGTCGAAAAGGCCCTGGATTACATGGGCCTGAAACCCGGCACGCCGATGACCGATATCAAAGTGGACACGGTTTTCATCGGAAGCTGCACGAATGGCCGCATTGAAGATTTGCGCCAGGCTGCTGCCGTCATGAAGGACCGCAAGGTGGCGAACGGCCTGCGGGTTCTGATTGTTCCAGGATCCGAAGCGGTGCGCCGCCAGGCGGAAGCCGAGGGGCTGGACAAGATTTTCAAGGCCGCCGGGGCGGACTGGCGTCTGTCCGGCTGCAGCATGTGTCTGGCCATGAATCCGGACAAGTTGTCGCCCGGCGAGCGCTGCGCGGCAACCTCGAACCGCAATTTCGAGGGCCGGCAGGGCAAGGGCGGGCGCACGCATCTGGTGAGCCCGCTGATGGCGGCCGCCGCGGCGGTCGAAGGTCATTTCGTGGATGTCAGAAAGTGGGCGCGGGGTTAATCATGGAAGCATTTACAAAGCATAAAGGGCTGGTTGCGGCGCTGGACCGCGCCAACGTGGACACCGATCAGATCATCCCGAAGCAGTTCCTGAAATCCATCCGCCGGACGGGTTTCGGCGAAGGATTATTCTTCGACTGGCGCTATCTGGACAACGGCAAGGACAATCCCGATTTCGAACTGAACCAGCCGCGCTACAAGGGCGCCTCGGTGCTGGTGGTGCGCAATAATTTCGGTTGCGGATCGAGCCGCGAGCACGCGGTCTGGGCCGTGGCGCAGTATGGACTGAAAGTACTGATTGCCCCGTGGCGCGAAGCTTCGGGCCAGCGCATTTCCGGCTTTGCCGACATCTTCCGCAACAACTGCACCAAGAACGGCGTGCTGACGGTTGAGCTTTCGGAGGATGAAGTCTCGAAGATCATGGATCTGGTGAAGGCCAACGAAGGCCTGCAGATGACCGCCGATCTGCCCGCGCAAAAACTTATTTTCCATCTGCCGAAGGAAGTCACCTTCCATTTCGATATTGATCCCGGCCTGAAGGAATATCTCATGAAGGGGCTGGACGACATTGGAAGCACGCTGGCCTTTGAGAAGGAAATCACCGCCTTCGAGAAAAAGCACGACACGCAGCTCGCGAAGTAGGGTTTTTACATCCGCCGGTGTTTCAGCGCGGGAAGGCGCTTGCGCACATCTTGAATGGCCGCCGGATCGAGCTCTGCTTTGATGACGCAAGGTTCTGTGCCGGCCTTTGCGGCGATTTTCCCCCACGGATCAACGATCATGCTGTGGCCGTAGCTTTTGACTCCGGTGTCGGGATTTTCCCCGCACTGATTCGGGGCTACCATCCAGCACTGGTTCTCGATGGCGCGCGCGCGGACAAGAACTTCCCAATGATCCTTGCCGGTGGCGGCCGTGAAGTTGGACGGAGCAAATATCAAGTCGGCGCCGGTTTGCGAATAGGCACGGAACAGTTCGGGAAAGCGAAGGTCATAACAGATGGACAGGCCGCATTTCCAGCCTTCCAGGTCGCAAATCACCGGTTCATCGCCGGGAGTGTACATATCCGATTCGCGCACAATGGTCCCGTCCTTGAGCTCTGCAGAGAATAGATGGATCTTGCGATAGGCGGCTGTGATTTCGCCTTTGCGGTTCAGCAGCACGGAGGTGTTGTAGATCCTATCGCCCTCGCGCTCAATCAGGCTTCCAAGCAGAATGCAGCAGCCGTATTCACTGCACCAGTTTCGCGCGTGGCCAACAGCCGTGTGGCTGTTCAGCATGGTGGATGCGGCCCGGCATCGCTCGTCATTGCCGCGCAGTGAAAATATCTCCGGAAGCGCAACGAGGTCGGCCGGACCGGCCCCCGCGAGCAGTTCCTCGATGTTTTGAAGGTTCTGGGCCTCGTCGGGGCCGGCGCTGTTTTGAATCACGGCGACTTTGAATTTTTCCATCAGCCGATGGTAGTCGAATCGCGGTATCCGTGAAAGCACAATCAGCGGATTAATCCTACCAGAGAAGCATGACGCCGGCGTTCACGCCCAGCCCCTTCATCTCAGCATCGTCATCAAACTCGATATCCAGATCCTCCACCTCGGCGCCGTCGAATTCGACCGCCGTGTATTTGGCCTCGGCGAAAAGCGCGATGTATTCGCTGAGCATGATCTCGACTCCGGCCACCCCGTAATATCCAACCTCGTCGTCCATATCCACGTCGTCATATTCGGGAGAGATGTAATAGCCGCCGCCGCCGCCCGCGAATAGGGTGACCTGTTCGCCCAGCGGGAAATCAATCGCCAGTCCGGCCTCGACAGGGATCAGCGATTCGTCATCGGTTCCTTCGACGAAATCCACGAGATAGGAGCCGCGGATTTCCAGGAATAGCCTGGGAAGAATCGGAGTTTTGAGTTTGACGCCGCCGCCGATGGCCGGATCATCCGAGTCGTCAATGTCCCAGTAGCTCCCGAAAAATCCGATTCCGCCGCCCGCGAATACTGACGCCGCCGACAGCGCAAGCGCGATGAAACATGCCGTCTTTTTCATTCCTGAATCCTCCCGTAAGGAACCTGCCGGCACCGGACCATCCGAAGCCCGCGGTCCATTGGTGCCAGCATAGCCGGCGTGCATCTGTTGTCAATCCCCGGATGTGGCCAAAAAATGATCAAAAATACTCAAAAAAGGCCTA
>ENA-UPTA01005704-UPTA01005704.1-activated-sludge-metagenome-genome-assembly--contig:-NODE-5704-length-11288-cov-4.884715_pt1 | contig 11288 bp, 10 predicted proteins | sample MGYA00238184_ERZ773361 | MGnify/ENA primary metagenome ERZ773361 (study PRJEB29100, sample SAMN05720205) | activated sludge metagenome | isolation source: anaerobic digester from wastewater...
CTGAGCTCATGAATGAGGCGAGTGCTACTGCCACTTAAAACCTCAACAAGAACACTTTCATCCTTTAAAGATTCATTTAAAAATGCCCAGCTGGCCTCTTGCCAACTATCTACAGCTTTGCCGTTGATTTTCTGTATTGTTTCATTGGCTTTAAATCCAGCTAGGGCAGCTGGGCTTTCTGCAACGACACTACCAATCGTTGGTTTTAAGCCGGTAATTCCCGTTAATATGATTCCCCAGTAAATGAGAACAGCGAGTAGCAGATTAGCTAATGGCCCGGCAAGTACGATTGCAATACGCTTAAATACCGATTGACGGTTAAATGCGCGTTGAAGATCTGTTTCCCTGTAACCTGTTGGCGGGTTGGCTTCATCAAATTCGCGCTCATCCAGCATTTTTACATAGCCGCCCAGTGGAATGGCAGCAATAATAAATTCAGTTTGGTCGCGCCCCGCTTTCTTGCGCCACAATGGCTGACCGAAGCCAATTGAAAACTTGAGTACGCGCACATTACACCACTTGGCCACCTGAAAATGGCCATATTCGTGCACTGTCACCAGTATTCCTATGGTAAAGATGAAAGCAAGTAACGTTAACATTGAACCGTTTTTAGAGTAGCACTACGTTGATGTGTAGAGGCGATTTTTGTTGCCAGTTGCCTTGCCTGTGCATCGACCATTTCAAGCTGCTGGATTGAATTCACAGCCTCAATATTCGAGGAAGAAAGCACTTGTTCGATAATGGCTGGGATTACCATGAAGCTGATTTTTTCATTTAAGAATGAAGCCACAGCCACTTCGTTTGCTGCATTTAAAATTGCAGGGGCTGTACCACCTGCATTCAATGCCTCATACGCGAATCTGAGGCATGGAAAACGCCCCATATCGGGCGCACAAAAATCCAGCCTTGCTGTTTTAATCAAATCAAGGCTACCCACGCCGCTACTTAGCCTGTCAGGAAAGCCCAAACCATAGGCAATGGGTGTACGCATGTCAGGATTGCCTAACTGTGCCAGCACGCTGCCATCAACATACTCTACCATGGAATGGATTACACTTTGTGGGTGTACTACCACCTCTATCTGCGATGCTTGCGCATTAAACAACCAACGCGCTTCTATGACTTCCAAGCCCTTATTCATCATGGTAGCCGAATCAATCGTTATTTTAGGCCCCATGACCCAGTTAGGGTGCTGAAGGGCTTGCGCAAGGGTGACGGCCTTCAGTTCATTGATGGTTGAGTTTCTAAAAGGTCCACCCGATGCCGTTAATAAAATACGCCGAACACCTAAACGGTCAAATGTAACATGAGTGCCATGGCTTTGAGATCCAGGCATCACTTGAAATATTGCGTTATGTTCACTATCAATAGGCAGTAACGTTGCGCCACCTTCCGCTACAGCTTGCATAAATAAGTCACCCGCCATTACTAGCGTTTCTTTGTTGGCAAGCAGGATACGCTTTCCGGCTTTAGCAGCGGCCATGGCGGGATGCAACCCAGCTGCACCGACAATTGCTGCCATGACGACGTCAACGTCCTCATGTGAAGATACTTGATTCAATGCATCGACACCATACAAAACTGTGGTGCTGGAACCCATGGTCTTTAATTGCAGCGTTAACTCGTCACAGGCCTTTTCTTGCAGCATTACCGCAAATTTTGGTGAATATTGCTGACACAGCGCCAATAAACCTTTAACGTTATTATTGGCGGTGATGGCAAACACATCAAAACGCTCTGGGTGTTGCGCAATAACATCCAGGGTTTGTAAACCGATAGTGCCCGTTGCACCGAGTATCGTGACCTGCTGACGTTGATGGGAAGTCAAGCTGTTATCCATGCAATTGTAAGTTTGGGAAAAGTGGAAAATAGATATAGAACAATACTAAAGGCAAGGTCGGTATTAAACCATCAATTCTATCGAGCACACCGCCATGGCCGGGTAGCAGTTGACTACTGTCCTTCAAGTTGGCCTGTCGTTTTAACAAGGACTCGAATAAATCACCCATTACGCTTAAGATAACGATGAGCCATAATCCTAAAATCAACCAGCGACTCAGGTGTTGGAAATAGCACAAAAGTAAACCGTACAATGTTACGGCTAGCAATGCCCCCAAGACGCCTTCCCAAGTTTTTCCAGGACTAATTTCAGGTGCTAGCTTGTGCTTGCCAAAATTTTTACCCGCAAAATAGGCTGCGCTATCCGCAATCCAAACGGTTACTAAAATAGAAAGCAACAACAACGGGCTAATTCTGTGTAATCCAATTAAAGCAATCCATGTTGCTAACAAAAGTGAAATACCCAAAATTGACATGAAAAATTTCTGATTGATTTTTCTTCGGGTATTCAGCCAGGCTGGCGCAACAATAATCCAAAAAACAGCAGACACTGCTAAAAGTAATAATGCCAACTTATCCAAATATAACCCTAGCAGGGACTCTGATGAAAGTTTCGAGAAATAAACCAACATCAACCCTATTATTAACGTTCCAACTAGACTGATGGTCATTTGTTGCAAATTGAGCTTAATGAGCTTCATCCACTCCCAAACGCCTATCATTGCAATCAATAAAGTAATCAATGACCAGGAAAAAGATGAAGTAAAGAATAGCGCCATCAAAAACCCAATGACTAACAAAACAGCGGTGATTATTCTGGTTTTAAGCATGAAAAGACGCAGACTTGTAGGAAATGTTGTGAGGCATCATTGCTATCAATAATTATTGAAAAGATTCAGAGAGTTGTTCGCTTGTTCTGCCAAAGCGTCGCTCACGGTTTTGGTAGGACTGAATCGCCAACTTAAATGCTTCTTCATTAAAATCTGGCCACAATGTATCTGTAAAATAGAGTTCAGTATAAGCTAGTTGCCATAGTAGAAAATTGCTAATACGCTTTTCTCCGCCCGTGCGAATAAATAAATCAGGTTCCGGTGCATAATGCATCGATAAATGCGGGGTTAAATGTGCCTCGTTGTAATGACCGGCCAGTTCAGGCGTGGCCGCTTGCATTTTATTGACAGCCTGCAAAATATCCCAACGGCCGCCGTAATTGGCAGCAATCGTGAGTACCAGTGCCGTATTATTTTGTGTGAGCTTTTCTGCCGCTTCAATTTGCGCTGTGAGCGCTGCATCAAAGCGACTGCGGTCGCCAATCATGATGAGTTTGATATTATTTTTATGCAATTTATCAACTTCACGCTTTAAGGCTTGCATGAACAAACCCATTAAAAATGAAACCTCTTCGCTTGGTCTGCGCCAGTTTTCACTACTGAAAGCAAACAGCGTTAAGTGTTCCACTTTGAGTGTTAGGCAATATTTAACAAGGTCGCGTACCGTTTCTACGCCGCGCTTATGCCCGGCAACTCTAGGTAAAAAACGCTTACGCGCCCAACGTCCATTGCCATCCATAATCACCGCAATATGTTTAGGGATTGCTACAACCTCTGGAATGCTTTGTGTTGCGCTTGTAAAAAATGCCATTCAGAACCCAGTAAAATAATAATAAAGTACCAATTGCGTAGGCACCGGCAACCTTAAACCGCCATCAATTCTGCTTCTTTTACCTGTAGCAGCTTGTCGACTTCAGCGACAGCTTTGTCCGTTGATTTTTGAATGTCATCTTGTGCACGGCGCTCGTCGTCCTCTGAGATTTCTTTATCTTTTAAGAGTTTTTTAAGCGCATCATTTGCATCACGACGAACGTTGCGAATGGATACTTTGGCCCCCTCTGCTTCTGAACGAACGATTTTGGTCATTTCGCGACGACGTTCCTCGGTCAGCATCGGCATCGGCACACGAATCACATCGCCGTTTGTGGCTGGATTCAACCCTAAATCACAGTCGCGAATCGCTTTTTCCACTTTGGCAATCATGGTCTTTTCAAATGGCTGCACATGAATTGTGCGCGCATCTCCCAGATTCACATTGGCGACTTGGTTTACCGCAACCATTGAACCGTAATACTCAACCATCACATGATCAAGCAAACCTACATGCGCACGGCCTGTACGCACCTTTGCCAAATCAGCCTTGAGCACCTCAAGCGATTTTAACATTTTTTGATCGGCAGTTTTTTTAACATCACTTATCATTTACTTCTCCAACAAATATTTCCATGTGTTTCATATCTCATGTGTTTGAAATTCAGAAACCAACGCACACAATATCACTCAATTAGCTCAACGTCTGCTAAGGTGTCACCATTGTGCCTTCATCTTCACCCATCACCACTTTTTTCAGCGCACCTTGCTTGAAAATACTGAAAACCGAAATAGGTAATTTTTGATCACGACATAGCGTCAATGCAGTGGCATCCATCACTTTGAGATTTTTACTAATCGCTTCATCAAAGCTGATTGTTTTGTAGCGCATTGCATCCGGGTTGGTTTTTGGGTCTTCCGTATAAACACCATCTACTTTGGTTGCTTTAATGACGATTTCAGCATTCATTTCCATCCCGCGCAGTGCGGCAGCGGTATCGGTAGTAAAAAACGGGTTGCCGGTTCCAGCACCAAAAATGACCACACGACCTTCTTCTAGGTAGCGAATTGCTTTGCCGCGAATATAAGGTTCTGCAACTTGCGCGATATTCAGTGCACTTTGCACGCGCGCATTTAATCCAATGTTTTTCATCGCATCCTGTAGCGCCATGGCATTCATGACGGTAGCGAGCATGCCCATGTAGTCAGCGGTAGCTCTGTCCATCCCTTCCGCAGCTGGCGCTACGCCACGAAAAATATTGCCGCCGCCAATGACCACAGCCACTTGCACGCCTAAATCGACCACTTCTTTGACTTCAGCAACAATTCTGCTAATTGTAGCGCGGTTGATACCATAAGCATCATCGCCCATGAGCGCTTCCCCAGAGAGTTTAAGTAATATGCGTTTATAGGCTGGTTTAGACACAAATTTTCCTCTTTATAAAGTTTGCTTATTTAAGCATAAATTCTCTTTTTTAGGCATTACTTCACTGCTTAAAAGTTGAATAAAATGACAATACGCTAGGTTTTGTTAACGATATTTAATTAAAAAAAATGGATTAAGCAATACGCTTAATCCATTTTTAGCCTGTAGAGGCTGCCAATCTTTCGATTGGCCATACCTATTTACACTTTAGCCGCAGCGGCCACTTCAGCCGCATAGTCTACGACTACTTTTTCAATACCTTCACCTACAGTCAACATATAAAACGATGCAACAGAGGCACCCTTAGACTTAAGTAATTGCTCAATAGTTAACTTGTCGTCTTTAACAAACGGTTGACTAAGCAAAGTCACTTCTTTTAAGAATTTTTGCACAGTGCCATCAGCGATTTTTTCCAACATTGCCTCTGGCTTACCCGCCTCTTTTGCTTTTTCAATCGCAACACGACGCTCAGTTTCAATCAAGCTGGCATCTACACCTGAAGCATCAAGCGATTTTGGTTTTGCCGCGGCAATATGCATGGCAATATCTTTGGCCAATGTATCATCGCCACCCACCAAATCAACAATCACACCAATTTTGCTGCCATGTACGTAGCTTGATAATTTACCCTGCACTTGCGGACATACAAAACGACGCGGTGTGATATTTTCACCAATTTTACCTACTAATTGCGCACGTGTTTCTTCAACGGTGCTATCACGCATTTTAAGGGCGCTAACAGCCTCAATGTTTGCTGGGTGATTGGCTGCCACAACACTTGCCAATTCATTGACAAACTTCAAAAAGTCCTCATTTTTGGCACAGAAGTCAGTTTCAGAGTTCACTTCAATCATGGCTCCCGATTTACCATCTGCGCTGATGCTAATCCCCACGGTGCCTTCGGCCGCGACACGACCTGCTGCTTTGCTTGCTTTGTTGCCAAAACGTACACGTAAGATTTCTTCTGCACGTGTCATATCGCCTTCAGCTTCTGTCAAAGCTTTTTTACAATCCATCATTGGCGCATCGGTGCGCTCACGTAATTCTTTCACCATGCTTGCGGTAATTTCAGCCATTTTTAGCTCCTAAATTATCTATAAACCACATTAATTAATGCGTTTATTATTATGTTTTAATTGAATTTTTAGTAATTAAAAAAGGGGCACAAAGCCCCTTTTTCTTTATCGTTTATTCAACAGCTTCAGCTTCTGTTGCTGGGGCAACTTCTTCAGCGGCAGATTTGACGATGTCAGAAATCACTGCGCTACGACCTTCTAGTACCGCATCTGCAATACCGCGTGCATATAGACGAATTGCGCGTGATGAGTCATCGTTACCTGGGATTACAAACGCAACGCCGTCAGGTGAGTTGTTTGTATCAACAATACCAATCACTGGAATGCCTAATTTAGCAGCTTCAGTAATTGCACCACTTTCATGGCCAACGTCGATAATGAAAATGGCATCTGGCAAGCCACCCATTTCTTTAATACCGCCAATTGAGCGCTCTAATTTTTCAATTTCACGTTTATAGCCAAGCGCTTCTTTTTTACCGAATTTATCTAAACTGCCATCAAGCAACATCGCATCAAAATCATGCAAGCGTTTGATCGATTGTTTCACTGTTTTAAAGTTAGTCAGCATTCCGCCTAACCAGCGATGATTCACATAGGCACAACCAGCGCGCGATGCTTCTTCTTTGACGATGTCGCGTGCCTGGCGTTTTGTACCTACGAATAAAATACGACCCTTGTTTGCGGCCAATGTACGAACGTGCTTTAGCGCCTCTTCAAACAAAGGCAATGTTTTTTCAAGGTTAACAATATGAATTTTGTTGCGGTCACCAAAAATATACGGTGCCATTTTTGGGTTCCAGTAACGGGTTTGGTGGCCGAAGTGAACGCCGGCTTCTAACATATCACGCATAGTGACTGACATAGTTTCTCTCTTTTCAATGGGTTATGAATGCACACAGCACTAGCAACACTTTGATTTAAAACATATTTTATGCTTTAAATCGACAAGCACCCTTGAATAGGCTGTGTGTAGATTTTATTAAGTTAATGCTCTGCTTATTTGCAGAGCGCGCATCATACCACCAAGCACCATCGTTTACCAGCATTTTGCGCGCATTACGGGCGTGAATTACAGCCGTTAAATTGAAACGATTTTCAGTAATACAATGCGTTGGCTTTAGCGATTTGGTTGCAACATCATGGCTTTTTTCAACCAATTGGCTGTATACAGCCAAAATGTAGCCAAATAAAATAGATTGCCTGTAGCTTAACTCACTGTATTTAATCATTATTATAGTTGGCACGCGCTTTGCTATTTAAAATTCAGGCGTAGATCTCCAATTTTCGCTCCCGTTAACCCGCAACACTTTATCCTGTTGCGGGTTTTTTTTGTTTATATGCAGATTAAATATTGCACAATTTTTATATAAATCGTATTTAAAAATACTTTATTGCATTTGTAATTCTATCGAGAAAAAAATTATGCTCTGCAAGCCTTATAAATAAAGGCTTGCAGGGTAGCCAAAAAGGTTGAGTGCTAATTTAGGCCATAGAAGCTTTCATTTTGATGATAAAAATCTGGGCGTGCGCTATGCTAAAATGTGCTTTTATTTCACATTATTTAGTGTCTCATGGCCGTTATCATTAAGAATCAAGAAGAGATTGAAAAAATGCGCGTTGCAGGCAGGCTTGCTGCTGAAGTGCTCGATTTTATTGCGCCATATGTTGTGCACGGCGTAACGACGGATCAACTCGATAAGCTTTGTCATGACTACATGGTGGATGTGCAAAAAACCATCCCCGCCCCGCTCAACTATGCCCCAGGTGGCCACAAGCCTTACCCAAAATCCATTTGCACCTCCATCAATCAACAAATTTGCCATGGCGTACCCAGTGATAAGGCGCTGAAAAATGGCGACATCGTCAACATAGACATTACGGTGATTAAAGATGGTTACCATGGTGATACCAGCCGTATGTTTTATGTGGGTGAAGTCAGCGCACAGGCCAAGCGCTTGTGTGAAATCACCTATCAGGCCATGTGGCTGGGAATTTCAAAAGTGAAGCCTGGTGCAACTTTGGGCGACATTGGCCACGCCATTCAAATTTTTGCTGAGAAAAGCGGCTATAGTGTTGTGCGTGAATTTTGTGGACACGGTATCGGCAAAGGCTTTCATGAAGATCCGCAAGTGTTGCACTATGGCAAGGCCGGTACAGGGTTAAAGTTGCAGGCAGGTATGATGTTTACCATTGAACCCATGATTAATGCTGGGAAACGCGACATCAAACAAATGCCGGATGGCTGGACTATCGTCACGAAAGATCGTAGCCTTTCAGCGCAATGGGAACACACCATATTGGTGACAGAATCTGGCTTTGAAGTGATGACTTTATCGGCTGGCGCACCTGCAATACCCGCCTTTGTGTAATACACATGTTACGGCCAGGCCTACAACAGGGTGTGAATGGTCAACAGCATCACCTAAACGCCTGTCGTCTGCAGCTTAGGGCTGGATTTGAAAGCATCAAAGCCGACTTTTACAAACACCCTAGCCCTCGGCGCCTTTTTAAACAGCATTGCCAACTGGTGGATGGCTTACTCGCCTCCATTTGGCAGCACATGCAGATGGATGAGCATTGCTGCCTGATTGCGGTAGGCGGCTATGGCCGTGGTGAACTTTACCCTTATTCTGACATTGATCTTCTCATCTTGCTGCCAGATACAAGCAACGACAGCCAAGCGCTTAACCAAAAAATTGAATCGCTAGTCGGGCAGCTTTGGGATGTTGGTCTGCATGTTGGCAACAGCGTACGCACCTTAAGCGAGTGCATGATAGAAGCCAAGAAAGACCTCACCGTACAAACCAACTTGATGGAATCTCGTTATTTATCTGGCGATAAAGTGTTGTATGAGCGCTTTTTAGTAGAAATTGACAACACGTTAGCAACATCTGCCATTATTGAGAAGTTCTACAACTCTAAACTGAAAGAGCAAAACCTGCGCCACGCAAGGTTTAACGACACCGCCTATAATTTAGAGCCCAATATCAAAGAAAGTCCGGGCGGTTTACGTGATTTGCATACTATTGAATGGGTTTACCTGAGTATGCATATGGCAGAGGCAAGGCGCGCGCGCGTAAAGTTTGCCAGCAACCCATGGGCTGCACTCGTGGCATTAAACATCCTTACGCCGCTAGAGGCGCGAAAAATTAAGCAACATCAGCTGACCATTCAGACCCTGCGCATTCGATTGCACTTTTTAAGTAACCGGCGTGAAGACCGCTTGTTATTTGATTTTCAAAATGCGCTGGCCTCTGAGCTGGGTTATGTGAGTTCTACCACAAAACGCGCCAGCGAACAGCTGATGCAAAGCTACTATCGCAGTGCTAAATTTATTAGTTTAATGAATGAAATTTTATTAAAATCACTTCAGCAGCGCACTTCTAAAGCGCCGATTGTCATCCAGCCCGTCAATCAATACTTTGAAGCCAGAAATCAGTTATTAGAAGCAACGCACGCAAGCCTATTGCAACAGCGCCCTGCCGCCATTTTTGAGGCATTTTTACTGTTGCAGCAGCATCCGGAATTAAGCGGCATGGGGTCTGGACTATTGCGAAATTTACAACGAGTAAAAAAAGCGGTCAATCGAGACTTTAGGCAAAATCCTACCCACAAAAAACTGTTCATTGAAATCTTATCGCAACCAAACGGCGTGAATCACGCCCTTCGCGCCATGAATCGGTATGGTATTTTAGGGGCCTACATTCCGGCTTTTGGCAAAATCATCGGGCAAATGCAACATGATTTGTTTCATGTGTATACAGTGGATGAGCATATTTTAAATGTGCTGGCTAATTTGCGGCGCTTTGCCAAGCCAGAACTCAAGCATGAATTTCCACTCTGCAGCAAATTGTTTGCCACTTTTGATGCGCCGCACATTCTGTACATCGCGGCGCTTTTTCACGACATTGCCAAAGGCCGTGACGGCGATCACTCAACACTCGGCATGGTGGATGCTGCCAGGTTTTGCAAAATGCACGGATTACCCAAGGCTGACTGCACATTCGTCAGTTGGCTGGTTGAGGCGCATTTGAAAATGTCATCCACAGCACAAAAATCTGATTTATCTGACCCTAACGTCATTGAGCAATTTGCGCAGTTTGTACAAAACGAACGCCGTCTCTCCGCCTTATATTTGCTCACTGTGGCTGATATTCGCGGCACCAGCCCATCGGTGTGGAACGCATGGAAAGCGCGTTTGCTGGAAAATTTATTTGACGCCACCAAAAATGCGCTGGCTAACCAAGCGCAATACGTGCAGCAAGCCATTGCCACGCGCAAGCTAGAAGCCGCTGCCAAACTCAAACAATTCGGCTTAAGCCAGCAATCTTACGAGCAAATCTGGCAAACGTTTGGTGAACCTTATTTAATCCGCCATGAAAGTGACGAAATTGCTTGGCACAGCCGCCTGCTCACGCCGCATTTACTCAGTGCAAAACCCATTGTCCGCGCACGCTTAAGCCCTAATGGTGATGGCATACAAGTGATGATTTACGCCAAAGATCAGCACGATTTATTCGCGCGTATTTGTAACTTTTTTGACCGCATGCGCTTCAGTATTGCTGAAGCCAAAATCTATACCACCGACCACAACTACGCGCTAGATACGTTTATTGTGCTAGATGAATTTGGAAAATCAGTCAGTTACAGCGACTTGCTTAAATTTATTGAGCATGAGTTGACGCAAAAACTTGATAGCAACACGCCTTTAGAGGCGCCGCTGCAAGGCCGCATCAGCCGCCAAGTCAAGCACATGCCGATTGACACGCAAGTCAATATTGTTGAAGAAACCGACCAGCGTAATCACAAGTTAGACATCATCGCCAACGACCGCCCAGGCTTACTGGCATCACTGGCGCGCATTTTATTACTGCTCAATATTGAAGTGCACAACGCTAAAATCAACACCTTAGGTAATCGCGCAGAAGATAGTTTTATTGTGTCATCCCAAAAAGGCCAAGCGCTTACTGCACAAAATATAAACGCATTGAAAGCCGCAATTTTGGCAGAAATTTAAGGCAAAATAGCCCCGTGAAAATTTTATGCCTCTGCGAGCCTTTATTTACAAGGCTTGTAGAGCATCGAACAAGATGGTGCTTATTTTTAAGCCAATATTGCTTAATTTTTAATCAAAATGATAATGCTTGCGTAGCGCCTTTTTTACCTGCCAAGTGCAACTTAAGCCTGACGGAAAAGTCACCAAGTCACCCGCGCCAAAACTCACCGCTTCGCCGCCCTTTTCTATCACCGTCACTTCGCCTTCTAAAATATAGGCAATTTCTTGTGAACTATAACTCCACGGAAACT
>ENA-UPTA01005706-UPTA01005706.1-activated-sludge-metagenome-genome-assembly--contig:-NODE-5706-length-11287-cov-5.360755_pt1 | contig 11287 bp, 10 predicted proteins | sample MGYA00238184_ERZ773361 | MGnify/ENA primary metagenome ERZ773361 (study PRJEB29100, sample SAMN05720205) | activated sludge metagenome | isolation source: anaerobic digester from wastewater...
TGCCGATTGAGGATGAGGTTCTCCGGGACCGGATTGTTGGCCTGATGGAGCAGGTGGGTATCCGGGCCAAGGGGGTCTTCCAGGTCGACGCCGGCAAACGCAGCCGCCATACCAACGCGTATTTCACCGGCTTAGGGCGTACAAAACGTATTGTGCTTTATGACACCCTGCTGGAAGCCCATGACCATGACGAAATATTGTCCATCCTGGCCCATGAGATCGGGCATTGGAAAAAGAAACACGTTTTGAAGCAGATCATCGCCATGGAGGTGTTCACCCTGATCGCGCTGGCCGGCATTTTCTTTCTTCTGCAGTGGCCGCTTTTATACCGGACCTTCGGTTTTCCCCTTACCGCACCCTATGCCGGGTTGTTTCTGGTCTTTCTCCTGATGGAACCCCTGCTTTTCTTCCTGACGCCGCTCATGTCGGTCAGATCAAGGAAATACGAACGGGAGGCCGACCGTTATGCCGTTGATATGGTCGGCACGGGAACACATCTGGCCCGGGCGATGAAGAAACTGGCCAGGGATAATTTGGCCAATCTTCATCCTCACCCCCTTTATGCCTGGTTTTATTATTCCCACCCGCCTCTGGTGGAACGGATAACCGCGCTGGAAAAAATGGGCGATCAGGAGAATGAGGGGAAGTCGTAAATGAATAATGATCAGAGCGATTTCGTGGGTACACCGGAGCAATGCATCCTTATTATATATATGTGCAGTCATGTTTCGCAGAGACGACCAGGTCATAAAACATGCATCTTTTGAGATGCGATCATTAATTGAGGTATGTATTGATGCCAATCTATGAATTCTACTGTAAAAAATGTCATATGGTCTTCAATTTCTTCTCCCCGCGCGTCGATACGGAAAAGATACCCCGCTGTCCCCGCTGCAAGAGGGTTTCCCTGAAAAGACAGATGTCCGTCTTTTCGAATCTATCGAAAGGAAAGACGAAATCAGGGGAAGATGGCGAAATGACCATGGACGAGGCCAGAATGGAAAAGGCCATGGCCATGCTGGCCGGAGAGGTCGGTAATCTCGACGAAAACGATCCCCGGCAGGCGGCGAAACTGATGCGGAAGCTCTCCGAAGCTACGGAGATGAACATGGGAGACGCCATGGAAGAGATGCTGGCGCGCATGGAAAAGGGGGAAGATCCGGACGAAATCGAAGCCCAAATGGGGGCGATGTGCTGGAAGACGCCGATCCCTTCATCCCGGAACAGAAGAAAAAACACCCCCGCCGGGTGGAAAAGCCGCGGATTGATGAGACCCTTTACGATCTGTAACTCCAAAAGGATGGTCACCAGGTGCCTGCCGGTTCTTCCTTGGTTTGTGAAATCATAATGTATCGTGTTGTGTTTGAATGAGACATTGTCATATCGACCGGAGGGAGATATCTTTATACCACTTTATTAAGATTTCTCGCTTTGCTCGAAATGACAATTTTGTAAGTCGATTACCAAAGAACTGCACTAGCGTATCCGGCCGCCCGCTTCCGGTTCCCGGTCGAAGGTGAGGACTGTGAGGCTGTCTGCAGCGTCCGTTGCCAGGATCATTCCCCGGGATTCCACACCCATGAGTTTGGTCGGTTTGAGATTCGCCACGATGACGACCTTCTTGCCGATCAACGCCTCCGGCTTATAAGCCTTCGAAATTCCCGCGACAATGGTACGCTCCTCGCCGATATCAATCAGGAGTTTCAATAACTTGTTCGATTTCGGCACAGGTTCGGCCTGCAGGATGGTGGCCACCCGCAGATCGACTTTTTCGAAATCGGCGTAGTCGATTTCCGGTTTAATCGGCGGCACTTCCGCTTTTGGGGGAGGCGGGGGTGTTAAATCTTCCTTTTTCAACTCGATGCGCGGAAAAAGGGTAGCCCCCGGCTTGAGGGTATTGCCTGCCGGCAAACCGCCCCACTTCTCGATGGCGGTAAAATCCTGAAGATTGATGTCTTCGACACCCATCTGCCCCAGCATCTTGCCGGCCGTGCCTGGCATGTAGGGCGTGATCAGGACGGCCACCGTCCGGAGCGCCTCCAGGAGGTGATACAGGATTGTGTCCAGACGTTCCCGGCAGGCGGGATCTTTGGCCAGACTCCAGGGTTCCTGTTCGACGATGTATTTGTTGGCGGCGCTGATCAGTTCCCAGATGGCCATCAGACTCTTGTGGAAGGCGAGTTCTTCAAAAGCGGCCGCCGATTCCCGGATTGCCCGGTCGGCTGTCTCGATCAAGGCCTGGTCGATGGGTTCTGTCCGACCGGCGGCGGGCACGGTGCCGTCGCAATACTTAACGGTCATGGCGATGACCCGGCTGACCAGATTGCCGAGGTCATTGGCCAGGTCGGCGTTGGTCCGCTGAACGAAGCTTTCTTCACTGAAACTGGAATCGAGTCCGAAGACCATGTCCCTGAGCAGAAAATAGCGGAAGGCGTCGAGGCCGTATTTGTCTTTCAGATCAAGGGGTTTTACGACATTCCCCAGACTTTTCGACATCTTGCTCTGATCAACATTCCAGTAGCCATGAACATTGAGATGCCGGTAGGGTTCGATCCCTGCGGCTTTCAGCATGGTGGGCCAGTAGATACCGTGGGGTTTCAGGATATCCTTGGCGATCAGGTGCTGGGCCACGGGCCAGAAGACGGGGAAATGGTCTCCGTCGGGGTAACCGATGCCGGTCACGTAGTTTATCAGAGCGTCAAACCAGACATAGGTCACGTAGTTTTCATCGAAGGGCAGGGTGATCCCCCAGGTAAGTCGGCTCTTCGGGCGGGAAATGCAGAGGTCCTCCAGGGGCTCCCGGAGAAAAGCCAGGGCTTCGTTGCGGTAACGTTCGGGGCGGATAAAATCGGGATGGTCCTGAATATATTGAATCAGCCAATCCTGATACTTGCTCATCCTGAAGAAGTAATTGCTTTCCTTCCGAAATTCCGGTTCCGTCTGATGATCCGGACATTTGCCGTCCACCAGTTCCTTTTCCATATAGAAACGTTCGCAGCCGACGCAGTAATAGCCCTCGTAACTGCCGAAATAAATATCTCCCTGGTCGTAGACCTTCTGCAAAATTCCGGTGACGGTCTTAATATGGTTCTCATCGGTGGTCCGGATGAAATAGTCGTTCGTGACGGACAGTTCCGGCCAGAGGGCGCGAAACTGGGCGCTGATGCCGTCGGCATAGGCCTTGGGGGTAATGCCCGCTTTCCGGGCCGCTTCGGCAATTTTGTCGCCGTGTTCGTCCGTTCCGGTCAGAAAAAAAGTCCGATAGCCGTTCATCCGATAATATCGCGCCATGACATCGGCGACAATGGTTGTATAGGCATGCCCAATGTGGGGCGAGGCATTCACGTAATAAATAGGCGTGGTTACGTAAAACGTTTTATCCATATTGCTGATCCTTTCTGCACCAGAAGAGGAGGGAATTATTCCGTTTTGGATTTCTTTTTCATGTTCACGGCGATTTCCTTGCCGCCTTCGAGGATAACGGCCACTTCGCCCTGGGGGACATTCTGGCGGACTACTTTCCCCTTGCCTTCGGGGGTATCGATGATCTTGCCGCATTTCGGCAGATCTTTTTTCAAGTCTACATATGCATCGTACTCGAAGGCGAGGCAACACATCAGGCGCCCGCAAAGACCCGAGATCTTTTCGGGATTGAGGGACATGTTCTGTTCTTTCGCCATTTTGACCGTGACTCGGTCAAGGTTGTGCAGCAGTGTGGCACAACAGACCTCTCGACCGCAGATGCCGAGACCCTTGATCATGCGGGCTTCCTGGCGGGCGCCGATCTGCCGCAGTTCGATCTTGATCCGGAATTTCTGGACCAGGTCCTTGACAAGTTCCCGGAAATCGACCCGGTTATCGGCGGTGAAATAGAAGACTATTTTGCTCTTGTCGAAAAAACACTCCACATCGATGAGCTTCATCGGCAGCGACCGCGCCTGGATGCGGTCGATACAGTAAAGTCGGGCGTTTTTCTCGAGTTTGAGGTTTTCCTCCCGGGCGGGATCGTCCGCCTCCGAGATTTCTCGGACCACGGGTTTCAAATCCGGGGGCAGGTCTTCTTCTCGAACGGATTTCACTTCCGTAATGACTGAACCCAGGGCAAGCCCGTTTTCGGTTTCGACGATGACCTGGGTATGCTTTTTAAGTGTGGGAAAAGGGGATGCAAACCAGTAGATTTTTCCTTCTTTCCGAAACTTTATCCCTACGATATCCTTCAAAAACTATGCCTCCTGGCGCCGTTGTTGGGCGAGTTTAAACATCATTGCCTCCAAAGTCAACGCTTTATTGGCATTCTGATCGATGGCCTGAAGCGCATGTTCAACAGCATGCAGGCGTTCCAGCAGGTCCCGGCCGTCAAGCCGAAAGGCCATGCCGCCGATGATGTCCATCCGGTCCCGGTTGATCAGAGCGTCTTCCCTTCCCGTTTCCCGGTAGATCATGGCATCGCGGTAACAGGAACGGATCACGTCCAGTTTCTGGATGATATCTTCCCGGTCTTTGCCGAAATCTGAGGAAAAACTGAGTAATTTTATCAAGATATTATTGTGGATCGCCATGAGATCGTCCAGGGCCTGGTCTCGAAAAGCCTTGTAATCCCCCTGTGCCATGCCGATGGCCTGAGCCAGACTGCCCCCGGCCGCTCCGGCGATCATGGCGGCATCGCCTTTATTTAAGGCAAGATGTTCCTCCAGATAGGCGGCGATAATTTCGCGGCCCAGGGGGAAAAAGCGAATCTGCTGGCACCGGGAAAGAATGGTACGGGGAAGACCGTGGGGATTGCCTGTGATCAGGATCAGAAGATTTCCCGGAGCGGGTTCCTCCAGTGTTTTGAGCAGGGCGTTGGCCGATGTGATGTTCATCCGGTCGGCATCGTCGATGACAATCACACGGGATTTTCCCTCCAGGGGATTGTACTGCATCTGAGCCTGGAGATCACGAATGGCTTTGATGCGGATGTATTGACCTTCCGGTTCGACACACAGGATATCCGGATGATTCCCGTGATCCATCTTCAAACAGGAGGGACAGCGGTTACAGGCATCGGAGGATGTCTTCTTCCCTGTGCAGTTGATCATTTTCGCCAGGGCAAGGGCGACGGTTCTTTTTCCCACACCGGTCATGCCTGAGAACAGATAGGCATGCGGGATGCGGTTCTGGTTCAGGGCGGCCAGGATGAAGCGGATTTGCCGGTTATGGCCATGGATGCTTTGGAAGGACATGAGGCTACTCCGCAACCCAGCTTCGCAACCAACGCTGAATCTCCAGATGAAGGTCGTCTATATTTTTTGTCGCATCCAGGATGACGAAGCGCTCCGGTTCCGCCTTGGCCAGGGAAAGGTATCCGTCCCTGACCCGCTGATGGAAAGCGATGGCTTCCTGTTCGAAGCGGTCTTCACGGGGTTGATCAGGCTGCAGGGCCATCCGTTGCACGGCACGGACGAGTCCCGTTTCAACCGGCATGTCAAAAAGGAAGGTCCGGTCCGGTTTCAGCGAGGTTGTAGCTAAGTCGTTAAGACCTTGAATCTGTTCCAGAGGGATACCCCGGCCAAATCCCTGGTAGGCAATGGTTGCATCGGTATAGCGGTCGCATAAAACGGTTTTCCCGGCAGCGCGTGCAGGTTGAATAACGGTTTCAACATGCTGATACCGGGAAGCCTGGAAAAGCAGCAATTCCGTCAGGGGGGCAATGGAAAAGTCGTGACGATGAAGAAGGATTTCACGGATTTTCCGTCCCAAAGGCGTACCTCCGGGTTCTTCCGTTACGACATGAGGGACCCCGCGTTGGTGAAGGAATTCTCCCGCCATCCTGATTTGGGTGCTCTTCCCTGATCCCTCGACCCCTTCAAATGTGATAAAGTACGCCCTGGACACGTCTCTGCACCATCCTGATCCCGGTAAAACTCAAAAAAAGAGGGGAACCCGCCTTCCGATAATTACCTGGTCCGGCCAAGATTCCCCTCGATGATTGGTTCCGCCTGCTGACGGTTATTTCTTTTCCCCTTTGATCGCTTCGACGGGGCAGTTGTCGGCGCAGTCTCCGCAGTCGGTACACTTGGCTGCGTCGATCACGTATTTGTCACTTCCTTCGCTGATGGCCGCCACGGGGCAGACATCTTCGCACGCGCCACAAGAAATGCAGTCGTCCGTAATTACATGTGCCATATCGTTCTCTCCTTAATTTTAATTATGATACGAAAAAGACCATCGCCCCTTCCGTTCGTCAACTCTCGGATATTACCTCTTTTACCTCGGGGATCTGCTTTTTGAGATATTTCTCGATGCCCATCTTGAGCGTCATCTGAGACATGGGGCAGCCGTGACAGGCCCCGGTCAAACGGACCTTTACGACGCCGTCCGCGCTGATATCGACCAGTTCGACATCCCCACCGTCCGCCTGCAGGCTCGGCCTGATCTGATCGATGACCTGCTGTACCTTTTCTTTCATGAAAACCTCCCTTTGCTTTTATACTTGACCGTCAGCGGGGCATAAAACCCGCCATTTCTTTTACCAGGTTTTGGGCCACTTCGGACAACTCGGGTTTGATGACCAGAAATTTATCCTCCCGTATGTGACGTGCTTCCCAGACCAACTGGCCGGTTTCGACGTTTGCCATCCGGATGCCCAATCCGACTTTCGCGATTTTGTAATCGGCATCCTTCAGATAATTCCAGTAATCAAGGCTGACAATCAGGAGCGCATCCACCTGGGAAAGCTGCCCGATTCTCCGGCTCAATACGGGATCCGAGTAATTCAGTTTCTCCTGTTTGGTCAGGTAAGCCGTAACCACTTCCTGGAGTTCGGCATGGGTTCCCGGCTGTTTAATCAGCGCGTCAATGGAAACGACACGGGAAAACCATTTCTTATCCGCCAGGGCGGCGACAACGGCCCGGTCAATCAAGCCCTGCGCTTCCGCAAACGAGCCCACCCTGACCGGAAGAACGCCGATGCGCTTCGGGTGAAAATCCTTCGCTTCCGGGGCCACCATGTTGTAACGCAGACTGCTGCAGCCCGCAACGAGTAAAATTAAAATGAACGATATCGTAAGAAAAACCATCTTTTTGGGCATCGATGTTTCTCCTTGCGTTTGATCAGGTCCAAAAACGGGTGGCATAAACCCACATCAGAGCGGCGGCACCGGTGACGATATAACTGGTTTCCAGAAGCCCTTCCAAGACCACCCCCGAAAGTCCGGACCTTCTATCATAAAGTTTGAAACATATCAATATATAAAATAAACAGGCAAGCAAGGCGAGCGCCAGGGATGAAGACCATCCGAGCGCATAGGAAACGATAAGCACCATGCCCGTCATGAGTGCGACACCGGTCAGCAGTTGCCGGGTCCTTTTTTCTCCGATGACGACGGGGATCGTTTCCCGGCCGATCAACCGGTCACTTTGGATATCCAGCAGGTCCGACATCGAAGACCGGATGAAGACCATGGCAAAAATAAACACAAAAGCCACCACAATGTTCGGTGAGAAAACCGGCGCGTCAATCAGCGCCGGCAGGAAGGCTCCGACGGACGCCCAGGCGAGGGCGACCGACATATTCTTGGAACCCGGCAGATCCTTCAACCTTCGCCACCGGCCGCGGAAGGGCAGGATGGGCGTATTGTACAAAATTCCGAGGATGGAAAGGGTCAACAGCAGGCCAAAGGGACCCATACCCAGTGTGGCCGCCAGAATGAGCGAAACAACGAGCGATATCAGGGCCGCTCCGATGTAACGCTTCTCGTGTGCCTGGTATGTTTTATCGCGAAACGAGCCGATGCCGGCGCTGGTTTTGCGATCAATCAAGCGGTTGAGGGTATGCATGGCGAAGACATATAAAACCATCGCCAGAACCGCTGCCGGTCGGGGAACCATGCCTTGAAGCAGCATGCCCGTGTAGGCCAGACATCCGGCGCCGCAGGCTGAATAGATTTCCGTCTTAATGGCCAGGCCCCAGAGGTTCGCTAAGCGGGCAACCGGGCCGGTCTTCTCGCCCTGGTATTCCGTCAGGGTATCCACCACCCGGTTGATAATCCAGTTCGGCGTTGAGGCCCCGGCGGAAACCCCGATATCGCCAAAGATTGTAATGGGTTTGTCCTTCAGTTCTTCCACCGTTTCAATATGAAAAGTCGGTTTTCCCTCCTGTTGTGACAGTTCGGCAAGGCGGCAGGTGTTGGCGCTGTTTTTACCGCCGATGATGATCATGGCGTCGGCCCCCTGGGCCAGGTCCTTGACTTCGGACTGGCGGCGTTCCGTGGAATCACAGATGGTGTTGAAGATGACCGCTTCCGGGAAGCGCATACGGATTCCGGTAACGATGCGGTCATATTCATCCAGATTTTGTGTTGTCTGGGCCACGACACAGACCTTCGCTGCGGCGGGCAGGGTTTTTACCTCGTCTTCATGGGACAGGACGACGCCTTTTGCCCCGGCATAACCCAGCAGACCGTTCACTTCCGGATGTTCCCAGTCGCCGACGATGACCGTCGTGTAATCCTGCTCCGCGTGCTTTCTGATAATGGATTGTACATGGGCGACTTTCGGGCAGGTCGCATCGACGATCGTCACCCCCTTGTCCCGGATGGCGTTTCTCTCTTCGGGCGAGATGCCGTGAGCCCGGATGATGAGAATCGTGTTGCCTGACGCGTCGATTTCCTCGATGCGTTCGATGGGGAAAATGCCTCTTTTCTTTAGCAGTTCAATCGTTTGCGGATTATGAATCAGGGGGCCGTAGGTATAAATTTTCCGGTTGTTGCTCTTCTGGGCGATTTCCAGGACGATATCGACGGCGCGCTTGACTCCCATACAGAACCCTGCCGTTTTTGCCAGTTTTATCGCCATGTTATTTGCCCTTTTTGCCGCCTGTCCGGAGGAGATTGCGAACCGGCGCTTATTTTATGCTTTCGGCCGCCGTGCGCAAAGGAAAAATTCCCGGTTACCGGCCGGTCCCAGCAGCGGGGATTCACAGGTGGCGATCTCCTCCAGTTGCAACTGCCGGCAAAGCTGAATGATTTCTTCGACCACGGCCTGATGCAGAAGCGGATCGGAAACAACGCCGTGCTTGCCGACCTGCCCCCGCCCGACTTCAAACTGGGGTTTGATCAGGGCGATGATGATCCCCCCGGGACACAGCATGCTGATCACCTTGGGAAGGATGATCTTAAGCGAGATAAACGAGGCATCCACCGTCGCCATGTCGAGGGTTTCGGTGATACCTGTGCCGTCAAAGTAACGGATGTTGGTCCGTTCAATGGGCACGACCCGGTCATCCGATCGGAGTTTCCAGGCCAGTTGCCCGTAGCCGACGTCCAGTGCGTATACTTTTTGCGCCCCGGTCTGGAGCAAACAGTCCGTGAATCCGCCCGTCGAGGCCCCGACGTCGAGGACAATCAAACCGGTCACATCGATGCCGAACGCCGCGAGAGCCCCTTGGAGTTTCAGACCCCCGCGGCTGACGAAGGGGTTAAGATCGCCCGCAATTCTGATATCCGCCGATTCCGTAACCAGACTGCCCGCTTTATCGATTTTGAAATCGTTGACGAGTACACGCCCTGCAAGAATCAAGGCCCGGGCCTGCTCCCGGGAAGTCGTCAAGCCACGATCGACGAGCGCCCGGTCCAGCCTGACTTTGTTCTCCTTTTTGATCAAGGCGTTTTCCCTGTGATTTTTCCGGCGGCTGCGATGATCCCGTCTCTGTCGATGCCGTATGTCTTTCTGAGTTCGGCCTGTGTGGCATGTTCGACAAACTCATCCGGAATGCCGAGACGGATGACCCGGATTTCAGTCATTCCCTTATCCTGCAGCATTTCCAGGACGGCGCTGCCGAAGCCTCCGGTCAGGACATTCTCTTCGACGGTGATTAACCGGCGGCAGGTGGATGCAACCCGACAGATGAGATCCTCGTCCAGGGGTTTGACGAAACGGGCATTGATAACGGTGGTGCGGATGCCCTCATTGAGCAAATCATGCGCCGCCGCCAGGGCCGGGAGTACAGTGGACCCGATGGCGACGATGGCCAGGTCTTCACCGTCCTGGAGAATTTCCCCTCTGCCGAGGGGGATTTTTTCCGGCTGTTCGTCCAGGGGAACGCCGGTCCCTTTGCCCCGGGGATAGCGGATGGAAACCGGCTGGTCTGTTTCCATGGCCGTCTTCAGCATATGGCGAAGTTCGTTTTCGTCCTTGGGGGCCATGACGATCATATGGGGAATCGACCGCAGGTAGGTGTAATCGAACAATCCGTGATGGGTGGGCCCGTCGTCACCCACCAGGCCGCCCCGGTCCAGGGCGAAAACGACATGCAGGTTCTGGAGGCAGGCGTCATGAATAATCTGGTCATAGGCCCGTTGGAGAAAGGTGGAGTAAATGGCCACGACGGGGATGACGCCTTCCGTGGCGAGGGCTGCGGCAAATGTAACCCCGTGCTGTTCGGCAATGCCGACATCATAAAAGCGATCCGGATAACAGGCGGCGAAACGGTCGAGCCCTGTGCCTTCGCACATGGCGGCGGTTATGGCAACGATCTTTTTATTATCCGCGGCCAACTGAATCAGGGTGTCTCCGAAGACTTTGGTGTAGGTGGGAATGGTCTCGTCTTGGCTCAGGGGTTTTCCGGTTTCCACGTCGAAGGCGGCGGTGCTGTGAAACTTGAGCGGTTCCTGTTCCGAGAACGGATATCCTTTTCCTTTCTTTGTGATGACATGAACCAGGATGGGTCCTTCCAGCTCCTTGACATTCCTCAGGTTTTTGATCAGATGATCCAGCCGGTGCCCTTCCAGGGGGCCTACGTAGGTAAAACCCAGTTCCTCGAAAAGCGCTCCCGGGATGAAAAAAGTCTTCAGGGACTCCTCGGCATGCTGGGTGAACTTGAGCATCTGAGGGCCGACGGAGGGAATCGTTTTCAAAAAGTGCTTGATTTCGCCTTTCAGTTTCATGACCGTCTGACCTGTCATGACCCGGTTCAGGTAGGAGGACATGGCCCCCACATTGGGCGAGATGGACATCTCGTTATCATTGAGGATAATGATCAGGTTCTTATGGCGGTCTCCCGACCAGTTTAAGCCCTCGTAGGCCATGCCGGAGGTCATGGAGCCGTCGCCGATGACGGCGATGACCTTGAAGTTTTCGCCTTTCAAACATCGCGCTTCGGCGATGCCAGACGCCGCAGAAATGGATGTGCCGCTGTGGCCGACATCGAAGACATCGTAAACGCTTTCGGCCCGTTTGGGGAAACCACTGATGCCGCCGCGTTGTCGCAGGGTGGAAAAACGTTCTTTCCGCCCTGTGATGATTTTAT
>ENA-UPTA01005709-UPTA01005709.1-activated-sludge-metagenome-genome-assembly--contig:-NODE-5709-length-11284-cov-7.870959_pt1 | contig 11284 bp, 26 predicted proteins | sample MGYA00238184_ERZ773361 | MGnify/ENA primary metagenome ERZ773361 (study PRJEB29100, sample SAMN05720205) | activated sludge metagenome | isolation source: anaerobic digester from wastewater...
GGTTCTCCAATTTCTTTTTCGGGATGGCAAGGAAATTCCCAATCAATAGTGTCTTCGGACAAAGAAGAATGAACCCCGTTGCTCATCGTCATGCCACAATCATTCTTCACTAATTCAATGGCTTCTTCCCGCGACTTTGCCTTAACTTTAAAAATGCCCTCAAAGGTGAAAGTTACGGGAACTTCATAGGTGTATTTTTTCGCCATGACTATACCTGATCTTCCTTTCCATCTTTCCAAGTTACATCGGTGTCATAATCCTTATAGATTCCGCCATCATCTGGGATTCGGTCATCAAGCCTGAATGGGACAATATAGCCCAATTCATCTGCGGCATCGTAATCAGGTTCTCCGTGATCCCCGCCACAATAATTGGTAATCAGTTCAGCCAAATCATAAAGAAAACGTTTGTAGATATTCTGATCTCCAAGTACATTCTCGTCTGCAATAATCTTTTCTATGATTTCGCCCATCTCTTTGTCTGTAATTATCTTTGACATTTTTTATTCCTTTCTCTATCGTTTAGTCATATTGAATCATATTCGGCGAAACAAGTCAACACAAAAATCAATCTTTTTTATCCAAATCTCCAAATGGTTCTTCTCCAATAAGATATGAGTCGTCAATTGCTTTAACGGCTTTATTGGAAGTAGAAAATTTAAACTCATGTTTGTTAAGTTTACGAACTACAACAAAATAATCATTCTCCCCCAAAACATCATACGTTTTATCCTGATAGCAAGGATATTTTGCCCGCCCCTCATGTGGAATCTGTTTCGGCTCTAATCGTGTCACTTTCATTCCCCCTCCAACGTTTCTTTGCTATAATCTATCACCCATTCATCGCCCTTTTTATATAGAAAAGCATCTTCATCTATAATCTTGATAAACATATCGCCATGATTAATTTTGCAATCAATCCATTCGCCGTCGGGACAATCCGTTAGTCTAAATAACATTTCACCAGTTACAACATCACGGATTAAGATTCCCTTTTTATTCTTCAATGAAATTTGTTTATTCTTGTCCATATCTTCTCCTATCTTTTAAACATATATTAACAAATCGAATTTCATAATGCAAGCAAAAAATGAAATTATTTCTAGAGTAGCATTGACCAAGACAAAAAAAATAAAAATTGGTGCCCGAGGCCGGAGTCGAACCGGCATGACCTAACGGTCGAGGGATTTTCTTCACTACATCGCTTTCGCATTGTAGTCCGGACTTTGTCTTCATCCCAATAGGATGTCGGGTGTAAAGTCTCTACACTTGCCCAGCTTTCGCTTGCTAGCTCGGTGTTGCCATTTTAAAGGTTTCGCCGACTTAGCCCGATCCACTTACCAAATTACTTTAGTAAGGCTCTTTTCCAAAAGTCCCTTGTGTCTGCCATTTCACCACTCGGGCATATTCAATTTTCAATACTCGCTATACTATATTATTTATATTTGGAAGTCAAGAAGATTTTTGAGCAACAGGAATATTTCTCCTAGATATTTCCCACGCTCTCACATCAGTCATCATGGACAAAACCAAAATATCAAACCCTATTGCCCATGCGAAAGATGATAGAAATCCGCATCCTTTTACCCATGCTACCACATACATCAGAAAATACATTATAAAAGACAAAGTATTAAATTCCAAACTTTTAACTAATGGCAATAATTGTTTATTCTTTTTTAGCATTTGTACATTAACCTCACTATTTCCTCCGGCATATCGGGAGGAATGTCAACAGAAAACACCTCATTCATTAACCCATCCATGCCTTTTGTTGCCCTATTTGTCCCATTAGAATCAAATGAAGTATACCGATATGGGTCAGCATCTATTAAGTATATGTAAAACCCTTTATCATTTTTACTTGCACATTTTATTTTTTCATTATTATGATCTATTACTATATCTTCAAAATCATAGCAGTAATAGTTATATAATTTATCCAATTCATAAATATGTTTAAGAACCGAATTCGCCGCAGAGCGTTTTCTTGTTCCTTCTTGAAATAAAACATTGTATGCGAATTTCAATTGTGACAAAATGAAATCGCCATATTCTTTGGGGGAAGGAGTATCTGGATTGCCGGCCATATATTGAGGATATAGTTCTGTGTCGTATGTTTTTCTTTCTCCAGCACGAATTATGATCGGAGAAGTAATTTTTAACGGCAAAGTATATATTTTACTATGGTTCCATTTGGCAAGTGAAATCCCACATCGCCTCAAGATTTCACATAAGGCTTCGCTTTTCTTTGATTTATACCCCCAATGAAATCCATAAAAATCCCATTCCTTATATGCCCATTTAATTTTTACAATGGGTTTTTCATTATAAATTAATGTTATGCTTTCTGGATCACTATACTTAGAAAATATTTTATCAAAATTGTCTAGGCTGCACGCTAATTCTCCATCTTCAATGGCATAGGAATCCTGCATCCAATCTATTCCAATTGGTTCAGATTTCCTTTTTGAATCTATTTTTGTGCCATTGTTCATATTCTTTTTCAACCCATTTTCTATCATCTTTCGAAAGCGATTTCAATTTGTTTTTGAATTTATCACTTTGTCTAATCCAAACATTTTTTAAGTCGTTATCATCCAGAATTTGATCTTTTTTTACTTCCAAAGTATTAACCAAGTCTTTAAGCAATTCCAAGACTAATGTTTTGTCATCCATTACACCGTACCAACCTTACCATTACAATAAGGGCATCTTACATCATTAGAATTATTTTGTTCTGCTTCTACGGCTTGGGTTTTTAAATCATACAAACGGTGACAATATATACATTTTACCGTAGCTTGTTTTGTTGTTATAATAGTTTTTTTCATCAGTTATGCCCAGTAAATTTATGAAATTCTTTGCATTTTTTGTTATCGCAATACCATACTTCTTTACGATTATGCCCAACTTCACCCATATAACTAAAAAATACCATTTCTTTTCCACAGCCCTGACAGATCACTTTATTTTCGGGAGGAGTGTAATCCCTTATATAGGCCGGAGAAACTCGTTGTGTCGCGGGTTCCTTCATTCTTCGCCCTCGACATTTTTATCAAGTTGGGTTTGAATTTCTTCTTTGGACTCCTCATCTTTTTTGATCCGCTTGGGGATGGGTTCACTAGATAACCTTTTCAGATCATATTGACACATCTCATATCGTGTACAGCCATCGCACGCCCTGAAATTGTTAAGAAAAATACTGGGATAATAACACGTATCACCGCTTAAATCACTCTGTTTAGACGGAACAGCCCCCTTTATAATTTCGAAAGGCTTAACATCATTATGAACCGGTTGTATTTTTACTTTAGGCTGTTTCACATTTTTGCATTTACGACAAACATAAGAGGCAACGAATTCATCAGCAGTACACCCAATTTTCTCAATGTTTTTCTTAAATACTGAAATATTATTCTTGAAAGTTGCCGAACATACCGTGCAGACCAAAACTTTCGGTAGCCCTGCGTTTTCAGGATTTGGCTTTCTACCTCTTTTATTCATGATTTAATCCTTTCCTATCTTTTATCCATATATTATCAAATTCTCAAAATATGTCAACCTAAATCTTTCAATTGGCTGTAACATAGGAACAGAGAGTCAATTAGATTAATCGGAGTATAAAATTTATTTGCTTTTGAACAATCCATAACCACATTACTCAGTGTCACTCCCTCTTTTAACCTCAACTCATCCATTGTAATTTTTTGGGGGTGTTCGACAATCTCTAACATTTTTGCAATCTCATAAATTGAAAACTTTCCTTTCTGAGCAACGTTAAAGATACCACTACAATCTTCTTTAATTAATTGTTCAACAGTTCTAACGACAGTACAGGTTGCAGTTAAACTATCCTCGCGGTCATAAACAAAACTAGGAAAATTTTGAAGCCTGTATAAAAAGTTACTCTTGTGCTTGACATCACTAAACAAAAGACGAGGACGTATAATAATGTCATCTACCGGAGAACAATAAAGATCCCCCACATATTTAGTCAATGAATATACGCACTTCGGCATTGGGACATCAGATTCTCGATACGAATAAAAATTATCATCCCCTCCATAAATGCACCCGCTGGAAATATGAACAAACTTTTTGCCGTTATCATGACACCATTTGGATATTACTCTAGGAAGCATACCATTAACAAACATAACTTCGCTAAAATTATATGGGTTTTGACACCAACGAACATCAGTAATGCCAATACAATTGATGATAACGTCATGGTCTTTACACATTAAGTCCAGATATTTTCTTGAAGATGCCTCGTCGGTATGAATATAATCATCAACAGCCTGAAATCCAGCCCGTTCAAATTCCTTTCCCAAAAATCCACGACCTAATACAATTATTGATTTATCCATGTTATTCTCTTACAATTTCCATTATTGTCTTTTTAATCTCTTCACAACTTTCATCATTAAGACCATATATTACACCGTTTATAAAGGAGAGTGCCTGAATCTGATTAATCTTGTCCATCATACCACAAGTTTTGGCATCTCGAATAATGTCCCTAACCTCATATAAATATTGTAATTTATTCCTTTTTGAATCATCCATGTCCATCTCCTAACAAGGCTTAACAAGTGATAAAGGGAACTTCGAAGCGTATTGTTTCTCCACAATCGGGGCAGGTATACTCATATACTCCCGGCTCCAATGAAATATGCATAGGCGGTTTATGATTGGGAGACATACACGGTGGCTTTGCGTCGGCGATCTTTTTAAGCCCTCCCCTAGATTCTTTCGCATCCCGCCCGTATTTTTTAATAACAACACGATACAACTTATTTCTTTTTTCGTCGCTCATTTTCATAATTTACTCCAATTCGTTAATAAAGTTTTGTACCTGTTGCCACTCTAGAAATACCTTGGTTGAAATATAGGCTTTGTCATTATCCTCTATGGAACTATCGAAATAATCAACAATATATTCTCCGTGGTCAAGCGTTATGGCAACATCAATATCTTGTGCCTGACATTCCCATGCATTATCCTCACCTTCAATTTTTCGTATCTCATATTTTGTTTTCATAGTTTCCCCATAATTACACAAAATCATATTCGCATCAGGTTCACTCTCGAAAATTTTATCGTCATCAGCGAACTCACAATGTAAAACGCTTGTGCATCCATCTCCCAATATGTCTCCGCCGCACTTTGGGCATTTGTGATTTGTTTTCATATTCTTTCTTATCTTTTAATAAATCATCTCATATTATATAAACGATGTCAACAAAAAAATGATCTATTCATCATTATGTTCAAAAACAGGGGTTATATTGCCACAACATTCGCAAACAACATAGCCGTGCTTTTTAAGACACTCTAGACAAATAATTGCAGGCTCGCCCCTATGACATTTTTGCGTATCAAAAGGAAGGGATTTAATCTCAACCGATTTGCCAAACCCTATCTTTTCTAAACAATCATCACAATAACTCATAATTACCTTTCAAAAAGACGTGGCGGAGCGGTCTATTATTCGTTGCCGCCACTCAACTCTTGGAGGTGTCTTCGCCCAATATCAGCAAATGTCCCCGGGCGAAGAACTTGCATAGACCGCATGACAAACCATGAACCAATTTTTTGGCATGAGTCGGGGACAGAATCATTTCTCATTAAAATAGAGTATGCAGTTTCCATTTTTTACTTTAGGTAATGCCTTTTCTATAGCTTCCTTGACATTTGAAATAGTTGCCTGCTTACCTTTTATAATCTCAACCTTATACCCATTATTCTTGAAAATATCCAGTATCGGGTTGTCCTTATTTGAATCTGTGGAAATATACAACAGATTTTTGGTATTTAGAACGGAATCATTAATTAGATTACCCCTATTATCTTCTTGCCAGCATCTCCATGTCTCCCTGCCTTTAATCCCGGAAGCCTTACTATAAATCTTCTTCAGCCTGGTAAATGCCCGTTTTGTTGAAGATATGGAATAATGATTATAGATTACCTCTTGCCTACCCTTTTCTCCAAAATCGCAAAAAGTGTATGCCTTATAATCGTCCCTTTTCCTACCTTTGATGCCCATATTTAGTTCCTTTCTATTTTGAAATAAGGTTTCGCATCTTTCTCGTTTATGCTTCCGAACCACACAACTTCCCCTTCGACAGTAACAGTAACATTGTCTTGGTCAATATTAATATACGCCGACCTTTGTTCTTCATCAAAAAACCAATAGTCCACACCTACTCCGGAACTGGGAACATCTTCCTCTTCCCAATTACCACACGCTATCCGTCTTAAGAACCCTGCCAAATCCATCGTTAAAACTTCTGCTTTCATAATCTTTCTTTCTCTATTGTTTAAACGCATCATAGCATATACATTCAGTGCGTGTCAAGCATTATTTTAATACAATACTATCGCAGGCATCTTTCAGCAATTCACTCCTTCGCTTCTGCCACTCTCTGCTCTGGCGAGATACCGAATCCTTGCTAACACCACAATACTCATATTCACGAAACTGCTTGTCGCCCAAGAAGATAGAATCCAAAAATGAATATATCTTCTTAAAAGAACGTTTATCTATATGCAGAGATATATACTCACTTAAGCAAGGACGTTCAACACTCTGATATAAATCGTCAGCATTTACATCAATGATCTGAAAATAGAATTCAAGTAACGCTCCGCAATAATGCCCGTTCAATGATTTATTCTTAATAATCTTAAACCAATCTTCGGGGTTGTTGGAATGTCCGGAAATAAACCCATCCCTAGAAGTATATCGCCGAACCAGCCACTTTGAAAATTCTTCTTCATTCTCTTTGCAAAAATCAAATATCCATTTCCTGAATTCAGCCAAACTATTCAGGCACACAGAGCAATCAATAGAATCGTTATAAAAGTTATATTCCTTTGGACTTACAACCTTTTCGAGTTCTATGCTGTTAAAACCCGGAATATCTTCCAATAAAGTGGAAAGATGCTCACAAATCCTAGAACAATATTCATGGTTGTATTTCTTCCAATCTATTGTATATGCTTTCCAGTTTCCATAAATGATAGATGCTACCTCGGAAAGATGGTGGGAATATAAGGGGTCAATAAAATCTTCTAATAGACCTGAAATTTCATTGAGTTCATCATAATAATCAGATTCAAAAAGAGTCCCATAAAAACCGGGGAACAATGGGGCAAATGTATGAATCTTTGTCCGCCTTTTACGGGGAGTCTTGTTTTCAACCTTTTCTATTGTTTTTGTTGTCATTTCGTATTCCTTTCTCTATCTTTTATAACACCATTAAAACATATTTCAGAAACAAAGTCAACACTTTTCTGAAAAATATTTTTAAGCATTAGAAACGGTTATTTCTTCGATATCTTTGGCGGGAAATATCTTTTCGGTGCCCCATTCGTCTCTGATAATAGCAAATCCACCTTCGCACTTAACATAACTGTTTTTGCTATGTTCGCAAGCGTGTTTGATAACTACTTCTCTCCCAGTCTTGCGTTTAATTTTTATGGTCTTCATTGCTACTCTAGAAAATTTAAGGACTCTTGCCCGGGGATCAATGCTAGAAAGGATATAAGAGCATCAATCTTTTTTCAATTAGTCAACCTCTAATGATAGGGCAAGAGTCCATTATCCAAATTTATTATACACCATTTAAGCCGTAGCGTTAACTTCCTTTTCTAACATATCATGTGCTTCATTCATAAACAAATCGAATTCGTTAAGTTCTTCGCCCGATGGAGTAGGATTAATCCAATAGCTCTGACAAATTCCATTATTTACCTTATCGCTCAAAATAAATCCCGGCGAACACCCACAGGGACAACCCGCTTTATGACTAAATTTGATCTTAACATCATCAGGGAGAGAAAGTGCCTTGCGTATCACTTTGGACATGAACCTGTTACGCTTACGGCAAATAAAATCCCACGCCTTGCTCTTGTACTTCAACTTGCCAATTCCTTGATTGTCATACCAGCGATTAATCTTGCCGTCCAATAGATTATCCTCTATGTAAACTCTTGGTTTGCTGAACTCTGTATCGTCGAAACTTGTAACTATATGCCCTGAGAATTTTTCTTTCATATTTCCCTTTCTCTATCGTTTAGGCATATCGTCTCACATTCAGTGCATGAAGTCAAGACATTTCTCAATCTTTTTTGGCATCCACCTAAGCATATAATTAATATCACGACAATAACAATTAATGCCGTATAGTCTTGGGAAGGGGGCTGATCGCTCGAACACCATTACGATATTACTTGTCACACATTCAGTGGATAACTTTGTCTTGCTACTTTTTGTCCTTTTGCCCATCACGTTTACTCCTTTACGATATGATTAGCAATTGGTTCCATTACTCTTAACTGAACCCACATCGCATCCCATGTAGTGGCATCGCTTCCCGTGAGTTTATTAAATGTTTTGGCTTCCATATATGATTTCCCCCAAAAAATAGGGAAAACAATAATAACTATAAGCACTATCATCGTCATTATTATTAGACTAAGATATGTTATAACTTCTTTTGTTTCTTTATTAATACTCATATGTTATTTCTCACTTCAGTTTGCCTTTGAGATTGCAGGCTCCATCAATGTCAATTTTCGTTGAAACTAAAATATAAGACGATTCAAAAACTTCCATATAATTCTCGTAGTCTTCGACATCAACTTCTACAAGATCTTTTTCTGCTTCTTTTAAAACCGCCTTAATATTTTTCTTGTCTGTAATCAATAACCGACCATCTAATGCTTGAACCACTTTAATACTCATTACTATTCTCCTTTGTTAATCTTTCAGTTTCGAAAAAACATGGTGGATATTGGAAAGTATTTCTGAGGTATCCTTGGCAATACTTTCAAGCCTAATTGTGTTCCATCGTGCCGCCTTATTCAGTGCATGTTTCATGGCTTGTGATTTATTAATGAAAAGATTCTCTCGCTTGCAAAAAAGAAAATCACTTTCGTCTATTTCCTCGTTTTCTTTAACCAGTACGATTTTACATTCATCTTCTCTCTTATTATACTTTAACACTTTACATTTAAACACCAACAAAAAGGAACCCTCGGCATCACAATGGTAATAAATTTTATCAGGGTTGGGGTTAGTTATCATATCATTATTCCTTTGAAGTGAGTCTAACAAATACACGTTCCGCCTGCTTGCGAATTACAGGAAGTATATCCCGCAGGTCTTCATCTTTCCATCCATTCCACTCTTGTCCAAATGTAGCGAGAGTGATATCATCCATCGCCTCTAAAACCTTTGCTTCAAATTTTTCAACGAAATCCTTTTTAAAACTCATTTCTTCTCCAATCTTTTTAATATCATCGCATATATTAAAAAGAAAGTCAACTACATTTTTGCTATTTCTTCTAAGCCTATTTTATAATACTTCTCTTCTTTTTCAATTCCAATGAAGCCACGATTTAAATTCTTCGCCGCAACCAAAGTACTTCCACATCCTGCACAATTATCCAATACTAAATCCCCTTCATCTGAATAAGACTTGATAAGCCACTCTAGAAGTGCAACAGGCTTCTGAGTGGGATGAACTTGATCTTGCCTTCTCCATTTTTGCTGAAACTCAAGAATAGTACTCGGATATCTTGTCCCGCTATTGTTTGTCACCGCTCCCTTGATCCCAAACTTATGATTATTTACTTTAGCAGGAGTAAAATTTCTCTTATATGGAGTTCCTGATAACATCTGCGGATTATACTTTATACGCCCCTTACCAAATACAACAATGTCCTCATGTTTTGCCATCGGTCTGTGTTTCGCCGCCAAAGGACTGCCACATTTAGATTTCTTCCATATCAAAGAATATTTATACCATTTTTCGTTGCTCAATATCAATTTGGCAGTAAACATTCCCGTACCAAATAAAATAATGCCTCGATGCGGCTTTATTAACCTCAAATACTCCGACCATAATTCATCAAATGGAATAATAATATCCCATTTATTCGCCGAAGACCCATACGGTAAATCACTAATAATTAAGTCTATGGAATGATCTGGAATTTTTGGCATTAATTCCATACAATCCCCAAACCATAATTCTCGTTGTAAATCCCTATCCATTAGTTAGTTACACGAACCTCAATAGTAATATCCTGCAAGTCTCCGGCATAATCTTTTAGTAAGTCGATACGCTCAATACTTAACATCGGATATTTCTTTTCGTAATCACTCAACAAGGAAAATATAGCGTTTCTGACATTACGAATTTCCTGTTGTGCCTCACGTACAGTTAATGCATTTGTTTCACTCATGTTACATAGCCTTCCATAATGCAGGACGGGTATCCATTGTTGTGTTTGAATTATCCATTTCAGATGACAATATCAAATCACCTTTTCTGGCAATTGTTAAACCGTTTCGTTCCAGAATAACCATAGCCTTTTCAATAATTTTTTTCTCTTCATTACTATAAACATTAATGTCATAAGTAATGGTTTCAATTTTGTTCTTTGCCTTCCGTGGTGATTTCTTTGTCTTGCTTACTTTTTTTGTTTTTTTCATTGATTACTCCTTATTGTTATGATGACAACATTCGCATTCAGTGCATGAGTTTCCACAATCAGTTTTAACCAATATATCCTTGTAACTCCTCGCTTCTACCTCCATGCCATAATGCGATGCCATATCAAAAATATCAAAATATAAAAAAGTCTTAATCGCATCAATTTGCGCACCTTTTGACAATGCAGTATATAAAGTAATTTCTAGATTATGATCGTTAATTAAATCATTAACCAAAAAATCATATTTGTCTAAAACCTCCTTTAATTCATTTACAAGGCTTCGAATCATCTCTTTTAATTTGGAAAGGAAAACATCATCACTATACTCCAACAAACTGATAAGCCCAGCCCTAAGCCGGCTATACTCTCCTATGAATAACCCATAATATGAAAACGTGCCAAAAGCGTCTGCCCGTCTGTCTCCCACAATTCTTTCCCGAATTAACTTGCGGTCTCTATTATAAAAATTAATCAGTTTATCCATTTTCCTAACAATATCATCAACAAAATATTCTGGTGTGGGCTTCCCCTCGACAGTATTAACGGACTTATCTGGATTCTCTTCGGGAATATTTTTGACTGTTTCGACTGTCCCTGCATTTTCAATCGGCTTTAATTCATTATCCCATTCCCTATAATACCATTTATCATCCTTAAACAAAAAAGTGTAATCATCAATTTTCGTGGCATCCAAAAAATGCTTTTCGTTATCCCAAGTAATAAACGATGTTTCCTCAATATCCTCTCCCTTATCTCTGCATAAAAATTCACAT
>ENA-UPTA01005712-UPTA01005712.1-activated-sludge-metagenome-genome-assembly--contig:-NODE-5712-length-11278-cov-14.332531_pt1 | contig 11278 bp, 11 predicted proteins | sample MGYA00238184_ERZ773361 | MGnify/ENA primary metagenome ERZ773361 (study PRJEB29100, sample SAMN05720205) | activated sludge metagenome | isolation source: anaerobic digester from wastewater...
CATCAAATTTTAATTCTTTAATCCTTGATGGATATGTTATCCTCCAATCCCACGCGCATGAAAAGAGGTCGATTATTACTTTTGGACTGATGATCGAATCCCCAGAGCGAACAAAAACAGACGATCGATCCAGTGATTGGGGAGAACAACAGCCGCAATGTTTTGCAACTTTGCATCAGTCCCGACAATATATGTTGGTTGCGGGCGTTTTAGGATCAATGCTTTTTCCACTATCTTCGCTACCCTTTCCGGCGGAATCCCTTGAGAGCTCATTTTTTTTGTTAATTTTCCCATGGACTCAAGGGCGCTTGCATAACGGGCTTCCACAGCAGGGGACGCCGGTTTGGTTCCGTCCTGTACCTTTTTCCAGATTGACGTTTTGATATTGCCGGGAATGATCAGGACAACATGAATTCCTTCCGGCAAAAGCTCCCGGCGAAGAGCATGGGTAAGAGCGTGTATGGCTGCTTTTGAGGCGCTGTAAGGTGCTGTAAAAGGCGCCGGGAATATACCGCCGATGGAGCCGATATTGATAATGCGTCCTTTCTTTTTTCTGATGAGAGGCAGAAACTGTTGGATCATCCGGATATGTCCCAGTAGGTTTACTTGCAGTCCGTTTTGAAGCTGATCCGGATTAAAAAATTCCAGGGGGCCGCCCATGGGAATGGCGGCATTGTTCATTAAACCTGCCAGCCCTTCCGAACCGGCAAATGCGGAAACCTGTTTAAAGGCACGTTCCATTGAATCGGCGTCATTCATATCGATCATGAGAGGAACCAGATTGTCGGATGCTTCCCGTTTGAGCGCTTTGGCGTCTTCATCCTTCCGAACGCCGGCAAAGACCTTATACCCCAGTTTGTCCAGATGCAGGGCGGTAGCCCTGCCGATGCCGGTTGATGTTCCTGTGATCAGTACCGATTCCATATCTTTACTCCTTTGTTATTCTGTATACCATTAACAAACAATCGTTTCCGGCAAGTCTTAGTTCGACAACTGCCGCAAAAAGGATAAGTGTTATTAAAATCATGTACTGAGGGACTACAGCCAATCATGACTCCTGATATTGATTTGATTGGCTTCATATAGAACGTATCTGTGAGCGTAATTCCAATATTATAGCTTTGTAAATATTCGTGCAAATATTTTTGGCCGGTTATATGCCATCCGCAGTAACCGGGGCTGTATCGCAACATAATGTCATTATTATTGAGTGTTCCCCTTGAGACTTCTCCGGCAAAGCACATCCCGGTCATCTCATCAGCAAACACTTCGATTCCCATTGAACATATTTCATCAAGTAAATGCCCTAATAGATGTTCACCCTTTTTAAACAGATCAGATATATAAAGTGAAACATCAGACCCAAGTGTCATAGCAAAGAGGAGATATACAGCATTATCGATCATTATATCATTGAGAGGTGCCCTCGGCTCATTCAGACCATCACCTGAATAAATAGATTGAAATTGTGGGTATGTTATATCTTGCACCACAGCAACCGGAACTGCCATTTGGCAGAAAAGATCACTTGCTTTCTTAAAATGGCATGAAAGCTTCTCCGAAAAAACGGATACTTCTTTCTTTTTTTGAAAAGCATTCGTTTCGTCAATACCGATTTTTATTCTTTTAGGATCTTCCTGAATAATTTCTCTCATACTTGCTTCTTGCCCGGTAATGTATAACGATTAAAAGTCCAATGCTTCAAAGAACGCATCGATATTTTCGAGCGGCGTTCCCGGAGGAATATCACAACCGGAAGACAGCACGAAATTCGGGTAATTTTTCATCGCACTAAGGAGTTCTGAGGTTCTATCCTTGATTTCTATGGTGCTTCCATTCCTGAACAAAACCGGATTTATATTGCCGAAGGCTAATATATTAACTGGAACTAGTGCCATGATTTGAGCCATATCAACGGCGTTCCCGAAATGGAAACCCTTTGCGCCGGTCGCGAGCATTGCCGGAACCAGCTTATGCGTATTACCGCAGTTGTGAAGGATAATCATGAAGTTTTCATCCTGAACGGCTGATACGATTCTGCTTACATAGTTGGATGAAAATTTTTCACACTGGGCTGCATTGATCAGGCCTGCTGCCGGTTCGGCAATTACAATACCATTAACTCCGCTTGCTTTGTATGCTTTTGCGTATTTGACAAGAAACTCTGTGCATTTCCCGAGCACTGTTTCCACCATGACCGGCTCTTTGCGAAGCTTAACCATGATTTCCGTCATTCCGCAAAGCCGCGCGGCCAGGGAGAAGGGACCTATATGGCAGCCGAAAACCGGTCTGTCTGTTATTGCTTGAGCGGTAAGTTCAGCGGCACGTATATAAACACCTGTGCGCCCGGCGCCAATATCCGGCACTTTCAATGAATCAGCGGCATTCATATCATTTACAATGACACCGATTGTTGTGGGCACCTCGTTTTCGACAAAACGTATTGTCCCGCCGAATGCTTCGCATTCCACGGACAAATCCATTATGGTAACGCTTGCGATTGATGGGAAGCGGGAAGCGACTGCCCGGACGCACTGGCTCTGCACTTGGCCATCTTTAACCACTTCAAGTATTTTCTTACAAGTCAGTTCAAGCCCCAGGTAAGGCATCAGCGGAAAGGCTTTTCTTTTTTCAGATTTCAGGATATCCTGCATCCATTGATTCATGTTGATTTTCATCTAATGTCCTCCAATTACGTCCTCATTATATTTTTAGTAACGAGTTCTGGCTTATCATTTATACCATCCCCATTCTTCAATTGCTTCAGTCATGGCACGAACATTATCAACCTTTGCGTTAAGCGGAACGGAACAACCGGAACTCAGAATAAATCCACCGCCCCTGCCTACTTCTTCGATAAGATTTTTACAGTAAGTCATCACCTCATCTTTCGTTCCTTCGGCCAGCAATGTGCTGGGCACATCACCCATGATGGCCATGTGTTCCCCCAATATTTCCTTTGCCTTGAAGATGCCGGTGAAACTATCCAGTTCGATGATGCACTTGCCTTTAGGAAATCGTTGAAAGTAGTGCAGAAATTTCGTCCAGTTAGTATCACAATGAAATACCGGCGTTATATTGGCATCAATGAGACCACTTACCAATAATTCGAGATCAGGTAGTACAAATGCCTCAAAGAGCTTGTTTGAAAGAAAGACCGGGGATGAGCGACTCACACCGATAAAAACCCTGCTGATATTGTTTTGCCCGGAAGATGCTATGGCAAGACCCAACATATCCTGACAGAAACGTTTGCCCGCAGTTTTCAATTTTTCAGGACGCCTTCTCAGGTCCGTGAGAGCAACATTGATGGATCTCGCAAAACAGAAGTACTCGAAGGAAGGCCCCGGTATAACAAACCCAACTGCCGGGTCGATTCCATTCTCACGGAGTTTAGCGGCCTGATCGGTTATTTCCGTGCTCGCATGGGCAAAATCAGTCATCGCTGATTCAACCGTCATTTCAGGATATATCCGCGGAATTAATCTCGATAAAAGAGCGATAAGGCCGTCAGATTCCAGAATATCAAAATCCACCTCGGTCATGACTTCTTTTTCATCAAACTGATGTTCGCTTCGCTCCGGAAGATCTATGCCCGGCAGCTTCAACCGCGCCGGAACGCCCAGTTTCAATAACGTGGTATTGACCGTATCAGCAAGGAAACTCATGTCCCATTTGAAATCAATGGCTGTTTTAAGTACCGCGTTAAAACGTTTATCCGGATCAGACATCAGTTCCGCGTTGGTAATGCCGGTATAGGTTGCCGCCCAGTGATCCAGCAATGGGGCCAGGGGTACACGGTCGGAACATTCAAGGTTGATGGCAGCGTTGATTCTTTCTGAAGCTTTCATGGGTCACCCCGCATCCACAGTTGACTGATTAAAGACTTTCCTGGCTATGGTCAGAGCTTCAACAGCGTCACGTCCTAAATAATCAGCGCCTGTTTCCACCCTGAGATGTTCACTAACCGGCGCTCCGCCAATCATTATCTTGATATTGTTCCTGATACCGGCTTCTTCAATGGCCCTGATAGCGTTGCGCAAACTATCCATAGCTGTTGTGAGCAGAAGGCTCATGCCGATGAGACCCGCCCCCGACTCCTTGATCGCTTCGATGAATTTTTTAGCAGGCACATCCACACCAAGATCAATTACCGTGAATCCGGAGCACTCGAGCATGGTAATAACGATGTTCTTGCCGAGATCATGGATATCGCCTTCAACAGTTCCCATGATAACCAGGCCTGCGGAGCTGTTTTCGCCATCCAGAAGCAGGGGCTTGACTTTTTCCATCGCGCCTTTGAATATCTCACCGGCATAAATAAGTTCCGCCAAGGCGTATTCATCATCCTTGAATAACTGCCCTACCTGTTCCATTCCTTTTGAAAGTCCGTTCACGATCACCAGTGGATCTACTTTTTTTGCGAGATATTCATCTACGAGTTTGAACACCTCATTTTCTTCGAGTGCTGAAAATTTTTGAGCTAATTGTTCCATATAACAAATCCTTTCTTATGCTGTTTTACTTGACCGGATAAAAATCAATACACCGGACCACTATTATTTCACCTTCCAATAACATAACGATGAGGATCGACTTCTTCCCGGAGGATCTTCAGTGCGATTTCTGTCGGTGGCTGTGTTTCGGTTATCTTCGGCGACAGGAGAAGCTATATTGCCGGGAATGTCCAGATGCAGGGCGGTAGCCCTGCCGATGCCGGTTGATGTTCCCGTGATCAAAACCGATTTCATATCTTTACTCCTAATACCACTGCTCCAAATCCGCGGCCATTTTTTCTCCAATGCGGTAGTACAACCAGGGGAAGATTCGCTTGATGCCGTAATACAACGGGCCGATGATGCCGGTAGTAACCAGGAATTGATCTTTTTCAATAGCATCGGCGAATCGTTTTGCCGCCTTGTCCACAGGCATGGAGCCGCCTTTTGCAAATGCGCCAGGCTTGAATTTTTTAAATCCGCGAACACGCCCTCGTTTTTCAAAATCCTCACCGGAGCTCAGAAACCCGGGACAGATCAACGTTACCCGGACATTGTGCTTCTTGAGCTCCGCGCGCAACACTTCGCTGAAACCGGTAAGGCCGAATTTGGTGACATTGTACGTCCCGTTAGCCGGAACAGCGGTGAGACCGCCCATGGAGCCCACGTTCACGATGTGGCCCTGTTGCCGTTCCAACATATGGGGAAGGAGATGATGTACCGTGTATATGGGCCCCCACAAGTTGACCCCCATGATCCATTCCCAGTCCTCCAGAGGCACATCCTTGATCTCACCGATGACGGTAACACCGGCATTGTTTATCAGGATATCCACTTGGCCCATGCGATTGACGGCATCATCGATCATCTCTTTGACCCGGTTTTTTTGGGAGATGTCGGTTTGCGTGATATGGCACTTTCGCCCCATGGATTCAATTTGACGGCGTATCGGATGCAGACGGGTATCATCGATATCCGACAGGAAAAGATCGGCTCCCCGGGCGGCCAATTCCATTGCCAGGGCCTTGCCGATACCGCCCGCCGCACCGGTTATGAGAATCTTTTTTCCCCTGATTTTCATTATCAGTCGACCAGCTCCATGGTTTTCGCCACAAGCATCGACAAATCAACAATTTCGATGTCAATGCCTTCTGTCTTCGCTGTTTTTTTAAAATGGGCCAAACAGGTGGGGCAACTGGTTACCAGGGTATCGGCCACAGCCTTGGCTTCAAGCAGCCGCTCCTTTGCGGTCTCTTTGGCCATTTCCGGGAACGCGTTCAGGGTTACTTTGCCTCCGGCGCCGCAGCAGTAGGACCATTTACCGTATCGGTCCATTTCTTTGAGTGTGAGGCCGGGAATGGCCTCCAGTATTTCCCTTGGTTGCGCATAAACGCCGCACTGTCTCCCCAGAAAGCAGGGATCATGATAGGTAACGGTTTTATTCAAGCTTTTTGAGAACCGGATGCGTCCATTTTTGAATAAAGACGCAATTATCTCAGTGATGTGAATTACTTCAAAAGGCAACGCCCCCACCACATGGGGATTGGTATAGTCGTTTTTAAATGTTGAATACCCGTGGGCACATGAGATGATCACGCGTTTGGCGCCTGCTTGCTTTAATTTTTCCACATTCTCAACGGCCGCCTTTTTAAACAGCTTCATGTTGCCGGACTGTTTCAACATCTCGCCGCAGCAGCCCTCTTTATCTCCCAGGTGTGCAATGTCGATCCCGGCTGATTTTAAAATTTTTACGTTTGCCCGGGCTGTTTCCGGTTGCAGATAGGTCGCATAGCATCCTGAATAAAAGATATCCTCACCTGTTTCAGGAAGCGAAAAATCTTCAAGGGTTTTGGGATGTTTCTTTCTGCCGAAAATATTGCCGCTGCTTTGAATATTGTCCGTCATTTTTTTAAGACGACCGGGAATTGCAAATCCTTTTTCCACGATCTCCTGCCGCATGGCCAGAACCGTATACAGAGGTTGATAGGGGATACAGATCTCGTTGCACATGGCGCAGGAAGTGCACGAAAAGAAGGATCGGATCACCTCCTCATCAATCTCATATCTATCGTTGAAGATCAGCGTTGCCAGTATCTGTCTGCCCTGGGGAGAGTAGTTTTTAAATTTGAAATATTCAAAGGGCGGGCATTTCTTATGGGGAGCGGCATATTCGTGAGGGGGCAGTTCCCTCCAGTTATGGGGAACAATGGGTCCTCGTGCGTAACATGCGCCGCAATGCAGGCACAAATCAATCCATTCTTTAAATTGCTCCAGGTTCCAGGTTTTGAATTCAGGCATAATAATTTCCCCTTTTTAAAACGTCCCCGGACTCAAAATATTATTGGGGTCCAGGAATTCTTTAAAGCGCTTCAACAAAGTGTGGGCTGATTTCTGGTTTGTCCATGTAAAATCCGGCAATACCGGCGGGAAACATTGTTGATAGGTGCCGCCTCTTTTTCCGAACCACTCCCTTAGCTCCTCCGTGGATTCATGAATGGCTTGCATCCATTCCGGATCTTTCCGGTTAACAAAGGCCCAGGTCTGAGAGCACATCACCTGGGATTTCATGGGGAAGCCGTCAAAGACCGTCAGCCTGGGGGGACCGTGGATTTTGTGTTTTTGCGCGATCTCCATAATTTTTTCATACACCTGGGGAAACCAGGAGAGGGGATAATTCATGCTGTCGTACAGATACATGTATCCGCCTTTGATGACCTTATATCCGGCATCTGCCAACTGTGCCGCCACCGGATGGGTGGGGGGGCAAAAAAAGGTGGGCCAGGCATCGAAGAAGGTTTCTGCAATGCCGGGAAGTTCCTTTCCTTCAAGATCGGAGCAAAGGGCCTCGACCGTTTTTCGTTTCCCTTCCAGTTCCTGTTGGCTGAATCCGTTAATGGAAAAGATCACGCAAAAATAGCAATCGTCCGGAACCAGTGAAACTCCGGTCAGGTATCTGAATGCTTCGAACTTCCATTTGTCGTTGATATGCACATCAAACAGCTCCATGGCCGTAGCTTCCTGCAAAACTTCGGCACACTTCCGGATCTTTTCCAATGGCCAATAGTAGGTGAAGAAGGACCAATAGGGCGGTCTTTTCAGGCATCGGTAGGCGATTTTAGTGACAATACCATAGGCGCCGTTGGACTGGGTAAAAAGGCCGATAAGATCCGGGCCTGTAATATATCTGAAAAACGGGCCGAAATCGGTTTCCGCATAGGCCATCGAACCGATTTGTATGATTTCGCCGGTGGGGAGCACCACTTCAAATCCTTCCACCAGATCGATGTTTCTTCCGTACCGCGTTTTTCCAAATCCATTGACCGGCGTAATGGCGGAAGCAGCCACATTGGGGCCCGGCCCGTATTCGGCTGTGGGCAGGATCATCTCTTTTTTGAACAGCTCCTGGGCCAGTTTGAAAAAACTGCATCCCGGCTCAGTTACTGCTTTCATGTTTTTATCATCAATGAGCAGAATTCTGTCCATATGGATAAAATCCAGAAGAATGCCGCCATGGAGAGGACCGCCATGGCCGGTCATTCCAACTGCCCCTTTGGGGGTGACGGGCACCTTGTACCGGTTGGCCAGTTTGACGATTTCCGACACATGCCGGGTTGTGGTGGGCATCACAACAATCTCCGGCCGGGTCACCCAGTCGATGCTCAGTGAAAAGCTGTAAGCGTAGGATTCGCAGACTGTGGGGGCTGTGGAAACCATTTTGGGGCCGACGATAGCCTCCAATTCCTTGATCAAATTTTTATCAAGCATTGCGTTTTCATATCCTCAATGTTGTTCTAATTTTTTTTTGCAGTTCTATTTCTAAAGCGTAAGCAGATCGATCCCGCCCGTAACCGGAATGACCGCTCCGGTAATATATGAAGCCGCATCGGAGGCCAGGAACGCCACTACCTGGGCTACCTCTTCCGGTCTGCCCATCCGCTTCAGGGCAGTTCGTTTTTCAATGCGTTCAGTCATACGTTCATCATAAAGTTTTACTGCTTCTGTTGCGATGAAACCGGGGCAGACCGTATTAACCGTAATGCCGTAGCGGCCTGCTTCGATGGCCAGTGATTTGCTCAAACCGATCAGCCCGGCCTTGGTTGCGCCGTAGGACGGTTGCATATGAGCGCCCATGAGGCCTGCCACGGATGAGATGTTGATAATCCGTCCCCAATTTTTTTTCACCATGCCCGGCCATACGGCCTTGCTGCAATGATACGCACCGGTAAGGTTGACGTTGAGATCGCGCTGCCAGCGCTCCGGCTGCTGCTCTTCGAACTTGCCCAGGTTATCCATGACCGCAGCGTTGTTGACGAGGATATCAATCGGCCCGAGTTCGGTTTCGATCATGTGCACTACACGCCCGACCTCGTCCAAATCCGTCACATCCATCTTAAAAGCGCAGCTGCGCGAACCCATGGATCGGATTTCCTGTGCTCCGGTTTCTGTCTTTATCGCGCCCTGCTTTGCGAAATGTCCGGCAAGAACGCTGTATTGGCTAAGCTTCTCATCGTCATGGTTCCGACCTTCAACCAGGATATCCGTGAGCGCCACATCCGCACCTGCCCGACCCAGAGCTAATGCAATGGCATGACCCAACCCACGCGATGCGCCTGTGACTAAAGCGACTTTACCTTTAAGAATTTTTGTTTGCATAAGGTGTTTCCTTTGATGACGTCATAAAAAAGAGCGGTCCGTCCCTAGGCGTAATATGTTGGTGCTAATGCATAGCGACCGGGAAGACGATAATCGTGACTGCCCACAATCTCTAGTTCAGGGTCGAAATTCATGAGATAATAGACTTTGTCAATGCTTGAACCAGTTTCCATCCCTTCACTCACCAGTGATTGCATGAGCTTGGATTTAGGCATCCTTTGTTCCAGGCCCTCCGGAAAGTAGAAAGTATCAGCACTAAATAAGAAACGCCTTCCCGAAGGCATGGTCAAAAACATGCCCATGAGACCGGGACTGTGGCCAGGCAGATCCACCAGCACCATTGAACCGTCGCCGAAGAGATCATACGAGGCAGAGAAATTCTTGAAGGGTTTGCGTGCATCAGTATTGATCAGTTCAATATCCAGGTCCGCGCAACAGAACTGTTCCTTTATATAGGCATTCTTGAAGAGCAGCGCCCCCGTGAGCCCAGCGGCAAAGTCCCACTCCTTCCGGTTGATGATATAGCGGGCATCGGGAAAGTCGCGCATCCCGCCGGCATGATCCCAGTGCAGATGCGAGATGATGACCTTCTTGACATCCGATACTTTAAAGCCCAGCCGCGGCAGTTGATGCACCAAAGCGTCGCGCTGTGGATCGAACCGGGTGCGCATGACAAAGCGGTGGAAAAACAGGTTGCCCCAATAGATGGGAGTCCGCATCTCCTGATCGATGCGCGTGCCGATCCCCGTATCAAAGAGTACCAGATCGTCATCACGCTCAATCAAAACGCTGACGATGGGAAATTGCACACTTTTCATACCAGCGCCCTGAACGAACAGACCTTTGGCAACATTCCCGAACCCGGTGGAAAGAAAGTATATCTTCATAACCTAGAATTCCTTGATTACCAGCCGGTCCAGAAACGCATCAGGTAGGAACCTGGCCAGCCGGTGCTGAAAGGGATGGTTAGTGACCAGGTAGCGTGGCTTGGGATTCGGTGCAGTCACGGCCTGATGAATGGCTTCGGCCACTATCTCCGGCTGCACACCACGCGTTTTGGCTTCGGATGCCTCATGCTCGAGCTTTTTACGATTGGCTTCATAGAAAATGCTGCCGCGATACCGCTCTATTCTTCCTTCGATATCCTTATCCCAAAGCGGAGTGTCGATCAGAGCAGGTTCAACCACAATGACTTTGACACCCAATGGCATGAGTTCACGCCGCAGAGAGTCCGACCATCCTTCAAGGGCATGCTTGCTGGAAGCATAGGGTCCGGAAAAAGGCGTGGCGACAAACCCGGCCACACTCGACACGTTCACGATCCGGCCCCTGGATTTTAAGAGCAGGGGGAAAAGGGCCCTGGTCAAGCGATGCGTCCCGAACACGTTGACGTTGTATTGTTCGATCAGCCGTTCGACGGGATACTCCATGAGCGGACCGGGACTGAAGATGCCCGCGTTGTTGACGAGAGCCAGGAGATTAATTCCTTTCTCCTCAATAAAGGCAACGGCACTTTCAACGTCACCATTATTGGTGATATCAAGTTTGAAAGCCTCAATGCCACCTACTCCGCGGAATTTTTCAAGTTCCGCCTGGGATTTATCCGTCGCATACGTGGCGTAAACACCAAAGCCCCGTTTAGCGAGCGTGAGCACCGTGGCCTTTCCGATGCCTGATGCCGCACCGGTGACAAGAATACATCCCTTAACAGCCATATCTATACTCCTATTGGCAAGCAATAGCGCAGCAGCCAAGCCCATGCGCGATGCCGCGCTACTGATAAAAAAACATCCCTGATCAGCATTATGCATGTTGGCTTGCTTTTTTTTTAGTTGCATGAAAAATCTTTCTTCTTTGTCCCTTCTAATAAATCCTGTCTTTGGGAGGAGAAAATCTCCCTCTTTTTTTTTGCAAGAGTGAGATTTAAAAAAGGCGTGGCTTATTAGAATGGATATCTCTTGAAAAGAACAACAATCATCATGCCCAAACTCTATACAACGAAATTTATCCAGTACACGTCTGCACAGTTCTAAATGTGTTCGATTTATTTCATGCCTTCTGATTTCTCAGTCATAACTTATACCCCCTTCTTGTTTTGCTTAATTCTTCTTTTTGTCGTATCGATCCCC
>ENA-UPTA01005714-UPTA01005714.1-activated-sludge-metagenome-genome-assembly--contig:-NODE-5714-length-11278-cov-4.405507_pt1 | contig 11278 bp, 15 predicted proteins | sample MGYA00238184_ERZ773361 | MGnify/ENA primary metagenome ERZ773361 (study PRJEB29100, sample SAMN05720205) | activated sludge metagenome | isolation source: anaerobic digester from wastewater...
ACTCGCCAGGCTATTTTGAAAAATTGCCGACTGATCTCCGTTCAAGAATATTCAACCTTTGCCTTGCTGGACATACCCATGGGGGACAGATCACTCTGTTTGGGTGGCCTATATGGAAGCCTCCGGGTAGTGGCCCTTTTGCTTCGGGGCTATACGAGACGACTGCCTGCAATCTCTACGTCTCCAAGGGAATCGGGACGTCACTTTTGCCTGTCAGATTTGGAGCGCGGCCAGAGATTGCTGTGTTTGAACTTTGAGATGTGATCAAGAGTGAATGCAGGATATTTGCATTTGAATTTATGACCGCAAGTCAGCCCAGAAATTTGAGTCGGAAATGTTCAAGAAAATAGCCAAAATCATAGGGTACGTCACCAAGACCACCTTCTTTTTCCTCGTCGTAGGAGGATTGGTCGGGACATCATTCATGCCGCCATTCATGCAGACTTTCACTCACCGTCCGTTCCGTCTGCCGGAAGGTCTGATTGAGCTGCTTTTAGGTCTAATCATTGTTGGTATGCCATATGCGGCTTGCGCGGGAGCGGTATACGGCACGTGTCTTGTCGCATTTCGGCCTGAAAATTTAAGAAGGGCGATTTGGGCTTTTGGATCTGGAACTGTCCCGGTAATTCTGACCATCTTTGCCGCAGCAATACAAAATCCAAGGTGGTCGTTTGACTTGCCAATGAGTGTCGTAATGCTCTATTTCGGGATGGCCCTGTTTACCGGTGTTTCGTCGCTTGTGACTGCGTGGCTCCACTGGAAGGCTGAGCAGCGGTTCCTGTTTTTACGAGCGCCTTCAAAATGAAGAATCGGACCATATACATGCTGCCCGGTCGGGGAGGTCTGCTGGACAAAGGGCTTGGTGCCGAGTTGCAGAGACGCGGTTATAAGGTGGTCGGACGCGAGCTTCGGGGTGACTTTCAAAGACTACCGTTTGCAGATCAGCTAGGCCATGTGGCGGACGATCTTCGAAAAGGCTTCTGGCACGAAGATGCTCGAGTTATTGCGAACTCGTTTGGGGCATATCTATTTCTTCATGCCCAAACCCTGCTCCCGCCATTTGCCGGACGAGCGTTGCTACTTTCACCGATAGTAGGTGAGGCGTCGAACGAAGAGCAGATGATGTTTTTTGTTCCGCCTCGGGCCGGACGAATTCAGGACATGGTCGATTCAGGGATGTATCCAACTCCAACTTGTTGTGAGATTCATGTTGGAGAGCACGACTGGCAGAGCGTTCCGGAAAACGTGATGTGGCTTGCTGAGCGTCTTCAGTTCAAATTTTCCATAGTGCCTGGGGCCGGTCATCAACTACCGCAGGAATATGTAAGTTCTGTTCTTGATGGTTGGCTTATTTAACGAAACTCGTGTAATCCAATGAGCTTTGCCAACAGAGGAGTTACAGAGAAGATGGTCCTAAATGATGATGGAGATCTCGTTCGTGGATTGGGGTATGTCGCCTTATATGCGGCTTATCTTGAAGAAGCGATCGAGGATGTATTCACAGCTGTATCAGCAGTGAATGGGATGCGTGATCCAAGAATGGATCGATGGCAGATTAGTCGCAAGCTAGATCACATCCGTCAGTCGATTTCCCAATGGCCTCAATTGACAGATGAGTTGGCAAGGTTTCTAACGCGCATTGATCCATTGACGGAATTGTTGGAGAGGAGAAACCTTGTCATCCATGGGCGTATCTACGCAGATCCCAAAACTGGTGATGTGCTGAAACCGGCACGTGTTGGCTATCCGGACGTTCCTGCTGTTGCTGCAGATCTGTATGACTTGGCCAATGAGTTGTTCGCTGCAAGGAACCCATGTCTGAACGCATCCATGTTTGCGATTCCGAGATATGCGATGGAGCAAGAGGGTAGCCATCATCTTTCCGCATCAGGCATCGACGGCTAGTACGAGTTGAGTTAGAATGGTTTGATACATGGTGCTTTGGCACCACCAATTATTAGGGCTCGGATTTATTTCCGAGCCCTTTTTCTTTTCAGATTCAGTTAATCTCTCGTTCTCTATCTTCACCGAAAGGAAGCTTGGCAATGAGCACGCAAGAAACGGCAATTCTGGCTGGCGGCTGTTTTTGGGGCATGCAGGATTTGATTCGCAAAATGCCCGGCGTGATTTCTACCCGGGTGGGCTACAGCGGGGGTGATGTGCCGAATGCAACCTATCGCAATCACGGCACACACGCTGAGGCAATTGAGATTGTCTTTGATCCAGTGCAGTTAAGTTACCGTAATCTGCTGGAATTCTTTTTTCAGATTCACGACCCAACCACACCGAATCGTCAGGGGAATGATCGGGGCATGTCCTACCGATCCGGCATTTATTACACCAGCGAGGCGCAACTGCGTGTGGCAGAAGAGACGATTGCGGACGTGAATGCTTCTGGCCTGTGGCCGGGCAAAGTGGTGACCGAAGTGGCACCCGCCGGGCCATTTTGGTTGGCAGAGCCTGAGCATCAGGATTACCTTGAGCGCTTGCCGCACGGCTACACTTGCCACTATGTGCGCCCGGACTGGAAGCTGCCACGGCGCGGCTAGATAACCCACCGACAAACTGAACTCAATGAACTCAACTTCATCCACCACACCTCAAACATCCGCAGGCGGATTCACATTCGACAACAGCTTCGCGCGTGAACTTGATGGCGTGTACGTGCCCTGGCAAGCAGCAACAGTGCCGGCACCCCGGTTGCTTAAACTCAACCTCGGCTTGGCTCAAGAACTCGGTCTTGACGGGACGGCGCTGAATAGCGAACTCGGCGCTGAAGTCTTTTCGGGCAACCTTTTACCCTTGGGTGCAACCCCATTGGCGCAAGCCTACGCCGGGCATCAGTTCGGCGGCTACTCGCCACGCCTGGGCGACGGGCGCGCTCTATTGCTGGGGGAAGTGATTGACATTCACGGGCAACGCCGAGACATTGCTTTCAAAGGATCGGGTCGCACGCCATTTTCACGCGGGGGTGATGGCAAGGCGGCCATCGGGCCTGTATTGCGTGAATATCTGATCGGCGAAGCCATGCATGCGCTGGGGTTGCCAACCACACGAGCGCTGGCCGCAGTGGCCACCGGGGAAAACATTTTGCGAGATAACGGCCCGCTACCGGGTGCCGTGCTCACCCGCGTGGCGGCAAGTCACATTCGCGTGGGCACATTCCAGCTTGTGGCTGCACGAGAAGACCTCGCCATGCTGCGCCGTTTGGCGGATTACGTCATTCAACGCCACTACCCTGCCTTAAAAGAACAAGCCAACCCTTACCTTGCCCTGTTTGGCGCGGTGGCAGAACGCCAAGCCGCTCTTATTGCCGGCTGGATGACGGTGGGATTCATTCATGGGGTGATGAATACCGACAACATGACGCTCTCAGGCGAGACCATCGATTACGGCCCTTGCGCGTTCATGGATCGGTTTGACGCGGCAACCGTGTATAGCTCGATCGACGAAAATGGCCGCTATGCCTATGGCAATCAGCCAATGATCGCCAACTGGAATTTGGCGCGACTGGCAGAAGCGATGTTGCCACTCTTTGCCGAAAACACCGACACCGCAGTGAGTCTGGCGATGGATGTGCTCAATGCCTTCCCGCAACACTACCAAACCCATTGGCTTAACCGCATGCGCAGCAAACTTGGCATGAGCGGCAGCCAGCCAGACGATATGACACTGGCAAATGATTTTCTTGGCAGCATGAACGGCCAGGCAGTGGACTACACACAGGTCTTTCGGTGCTTGGGCGAGGTAGCAAAAAATTCAGGGAATGCAGAAAGTCATGGCCAGGCGCTGACTGCCCTGCGCGCGCTTTATGTTGATAGCACGGTGCTCAACGCCTGGTTACCACGCTGGCAGCAGCGTGTGCAGGATGATCGAGCAGCCAGTGAGCGCGCAGCGGCCATGCACGCGGTAAACCCCTTGTACATTCCGCGCAATCACAAAGTGGAAGAAGCGCTGACCGCCGCCTCTGAACACCGCGACATGCAGCCGTTTGAGCAACTGCTCAAGATTATCCAGCAACCGTTTGTCGAGCAAGCGGGCGGACAGGATTACGTGCTACCCCTTTCCATCGCCGCATCAGCCAACTACAAAACTTTTTGCGGCACATGAAGTCATGCCCCGGCTAGTTATGCCCCAGCTTTTTGCGTCGTAATAAACTTGAAAAAACCATAGTTACCCAGAAATACATTTTCCTGGTTTACCTTGTTTTCTCTACAATAAATTTCATGCACTTTGGGCAAAAACGAGAAAGAGACCTCAGGGAAGTAGTGATGATAAGGATGCATGGAAAAATTCAAATCAGGCAATAGCAGCTTCTCCCACCAACGAGGCAAAATCAGCGGGGTTGAGTCTGCCACCGACGCACCAGCCAAGTTGTATTTGTGTTCACAAAGGGCACCCCATGTATTGATTGCCTGCGTCACCGTCATTGCTGGCAACACCCAATAAAGAAAAAATATTCCCCATGCATGCGTCAAGGTAAGCACCCCGGCGAGCACGAGAAAATATAAAGGCCGCACCCAGAATAAATTGCTTTTTCGGGCACTAAAAGCTGTGCTATCCGGTTTGACATTTTTGCCGTGGATCAATTTCAGTGTGTTGATGCCTGTCAGGTCGACTAACAGTATTTTCACGACGTCCAATCGACTTTTTGGCACACTCCAATTTTCTCCGCTTTTACGGATGAAGTCTGGATCATTTTCAAGATTAAAGTAACGATGATGCGTAAGGTGAACTTGCGCATACTTTTCCACCGTCAAGACCATCAGTGGGAATGCTGCAAAAAGGTTGACTAAAAGATCACCAAGCTTATGGTTATAGCCCAGCATATGGGCTTGTTCATGCACCAATAGCCCCAGTATGTTTTGCCTTGTGGCCACGATAAAAATTGCAACGGCCGTCGCCCAAATACTGTCCACCCAGAGTGCCCAAGAAATAACGCCGACAATAATTAGCCAAGCCAGCATAAGTTGCAAAGTAAATGGTATCGGACGTGCTCCCGAGTATTTTCTGATTTCTGCTCGCGCGGTTTCAGACAAAACTGATTTATCGCCGAGAACCGCTGGTGGCAAAAGCGTTTTATCAATCAGCACCGATTTTTCAGAAGATTTATTGTGCATGGCGTTCATTCCCTGTCAGGTGATCAAAAAAATTATCCTAACTACTATCAAATTCTGAAAATTCAACTATTAGTTGCAACACGATTAATGATCGCATAAAAATCAGATGGCGTATCTTCTTTCTCAAGCGAGCGCCAAGACAATCTAAGACAATGATTGCGGGCAATCCAAAAACATGGAGACAGCACAAAGCGTCAGCAGCATCAATTGGCCTCGCGGGAATATATTTCATCGCCAGCAGCAATACCTCAGGTTCCCTCGCCGTCTCACCAGCGCCGACTTTTAGACTTTTACTTGAGACTTTTACTTTTATCTAGCGGCTTCAACAAAATCAGTCGCGCCGCAGCAAGCCACTGTGCTTGACCAGCGCCTCGATAGAGAAAATAGCGGGATAAACGACAGATATAATAAGAACATCCTTTCTTTCCGCAAACGCAGCGTAAAGCGTCCTTTACTGTGAACATCGTTACCATTTCCTGCTACAAATTTGTCACGCTAGACGACCGTGAGGCGCTGCAAGCGGACTTGACAGCGCACTGCCTCGCGTTGCACCTTAAAGGCACTATTTTGCTCGCCCCTGAGGGCATCAATGTGTTTCTGGCAGGCACGCGGGAAGCGATTGACGCCATGGTTGCCTATTTGCGCAGTGATGCACGCTTCAGTGATTTACAACCCAAGGAAAGCATCACCGCCTTGCCGCCGTTTGGCAAACTGCGGGTGCGATTGAAGAAAGAAATCATCACCATGAAACATCCGCTGATCCGGCCGGAAGCCGGTCGTGCGCCATCGGTTGCGGCGGCCACGCTCAAGGCCTGGCTGGATCGCGGCCATGACGATGCCGGACGTCCCGTGATGATGCTGGACACACGCAACGATTATGAAGTCGCTGCAGGCACCTTCAGAGATGCAGTCGATTACCATCTGACCACTTTTTCCGAGTTTCCTGCACAGATTGCCACACAAAAAACGAAGGCTCAAAATCCCTTTGACGGGAAAACCATCGTGACGTTTTGCACTGGTGGCATCCGCTGTGAAAAAGCGGCGATTTACATGCAAGGAGTGGGCATACAAAATGTGCTTCAACTGGAAGGCGGCATCCTTAAATACTTCGAAGAAGTTGGCGATGCGCACTATCAAGGCGGCTGTTTCGTATTCGACAACCGCAGAGTGCTGGATGCGGATTTGCAACCGGCGGCCTGAACAGGCGCCCGACGACAAGCCAAGCACTACGGTCAGCAAGAACTTTCTTGCGCCAGACGGCATCCCAGCGAGTACTAAACTGCTCATTCCCCGCCTCGCGCAGCCTTATATTTCCTTATAGCCGCCTGCCTTTTCCCGACCGATCCTTCGATCAACTCGGTTACGGCATTGTGCTTCGTAACAGACTGGCCACGCGCGATTGCTGAGGCACGCGCATCACGCGGCGGCGCTTCGTGCCTGGATTTTTCAACCGGCACAGCCTGACTGAATCAACCCGTGTTTTGAGTAGGCTTTATTTCCTGAGAGAATGAACCCATGAAGAAATCAACTACCTTTTCGCCCGAAGTGCGCGAGCGTGCAGTGCGACTTGTCCAAGAACATCGGCAGGACTATCAATCGTTGTGGGCTGCTGTACAGTCCATTGCCCCAAAAATTGGCAGTAATTGTCACTGCCGGATGTAAATTGATACAAGTTGCCGATTAAAAACTGACACACCGATTTGAGAAGATGGCCGGATTTTGAAAGTGGCCGTGATGACGAATGAGGTGTATGTGGAAATTGAATTGTTAAGGAAGCACGGCATGAGCTTGCGCAAGATTGCCGTGGAAGTGGGATGTGCGGTGAACACCGTGCGGAGTCACTTGGCGGCGGAGGATCTGCCGCGATACCCGCGGCGCAAATTGAAGGCAAGCAAACTCACGCCGTTCGAAACCTATTTGAGGGAACGGCAGTTAGCGGCGCATCCTGGCTGGATACCGGCGAGCGTGCTCATGCGCGAGATCGCGGCGCTGGGCTACAGTGGCAAGGGGAGTCAGCTGCGTGCGTTTATGCGAGGGCTGAGGCCGAGTTTGCCAGTTGATCCTGTCGTGCGATTTGAAACCGCGCCGGGCGAGCAAATGCAAGTCGATTGGGTGGCGTTTCGCAAAGGCAGGAATCCGCTGTATGCGTTCTGCGCGACCTTGGGCTTTAGTCGCGCAAGCTTCGTTGAGTTCGTCACCGACATGAAAGTAGAGACGCTCATCCGTTGCCATGAGGACGCCTTCGTCGCCTTTGGGGGTATTTGCCAGCGCGTGCTGTATGACAACATGAAGACCGTGGTGTTGGAACGCGATGCGTCGGGGCAAGGCGAGCACCGCTTTCACGCGGGGTTTCTTGACTACGCGCGGCACTGTGGTTTCGTGATCAAGCTATGCCGCCCGTACCGCGCCAAGACGAAGGGCAAGGTCGAGCGTTTTAACGGTTATCTGCGCCGCTCGTTTTATGTTCCCTTGGTGGCGCAACTGGCGCAGGCTGGCGTGAGTCTGGATGTGGTCACCGCCAACGGCGAAGTCCGACGCTGGCTTGCCGAAGTCGCCAATCAACGCATTCATGGGACCACGCAAGCGCGTCCAGTGGATCGCCTGTCCGAGGAATGTCTGCAAACGCTGCCCACGCCTTGGCGCGGTGACATCGCTGCCGCGCGGCCTCAGCGCACGGGGATTGCCACAGTCGTCGAACGGTCTGTCATCCTCATTGAACACTTGGCGCTGGCGACGCCGCCGCAACATCCGCTCGCGGTCTACGAGCAATTGCTTGAGCCGTGTCGTCACGAAGTCGGGGTGGTCGCATGAATCTCCAACACGAACGAATGCTGACGCTGTGTGAGAACCTCAATCTACCGTTCATCGCGCAAACCTATCCGGCAGCCACGCAAGATGCGGTCCAGCACGAAACGCCCTACAGCGATTTCCTGGAGCATCTGCTCAAAGCCGAAGCGGCAGGACGCAACGTCAGAAAGCAGACCCTCCTCACCCGACTGGCGGGCTTTCCGGCCATTAAGACGCTGGATGAGTTTGACTATGGGTTTGCGCAAGGCGTGAAACGTAGCCAGATCGAGGAACTGGCTGAATTGGGCTTCGTTGAGCGCCATGAGAACGTCGTGCTTATCGGTCCCTCGGGGGTCGGCAAGACGCACTTGGCCATCGCCTTGGGCTACAAGGCGGCGCAAGCGGGCATCAAGACGCGTTTCACCACCGCCGCCGACCTATTGCTGGCATTGACGGCCGCGCATATTCAGAACCAGCTCAAAAGCGTCATGCATCGGGCGGTCAATAATTACCGGCTACTCATCATTGACGAAATCGGCTACCTGCCGATGACCCGCGAGCAAGCCAACTTGTTCTTCCAAGTGATTGCGGCACGCTATGAAAAAGGCAGCTTGATCGTGACCAGCAATCTCCCGTTCGGCCAATGGGATGCGACCTTCGCCCAGGATGCCACACTGACCGCTGCGCTCCTTGACCGGCTATTGCATCACGCACGCATTGTGCCGATTGCGGGTGAAAGTTACCGGCTCAAAAATCAACGCCAAGCGGGCATGGTTCAGTCCAGAACGTCGGCCACAAAATGAACACCGCGATGGTGTGGCATCCTTCCGGTTGGGCCTACGGCCCGCCCTTCACGATGCCACACCATCGCAAGATTGCTGCAACGGGGGTGTATCAGTTTTAGATCGGCAACATCCAGAAAGATGTGTCAGATTTCAATCGGCATTGACAGTAATACCTCAACGCTGCTCGAGTGGGTCAAGCGCTCAGAGGTTAACACTGGCGTGCGAGCTGGCGTGACCACGGACGAACGCGAACGTATGAAGGCGCTGGAACGGGAGAATCGCGAGTTACGGCGAGCCAACGAGATCCTAAGGACTGCGAGCGCTTTTTTCGCCCAGGCGGAGATCGACCGCCAAACAAAGAAGTAACCGCCTGCATTGATGCGCATCGCGATCTGTAGGGGGTCGCTCCGATCTGTCAGGTATTGCAGGTCGCCCCGTCAGTCTACAGACGACATGCCGCTCGACGCCGCCAGCCTCAGTTACGCAGTCAGCGCGCAAAGAAAGATGAGCAACATATGGTGGATATTAGCCGCATCTGGGCGCAGAACTTTCGCGTGTATGGTGCCCGCAAGGTTTGGAAGCAAATGAACCGTGAAGGAATCGTAGTGGCCCGATGTACGGTCGAGCGCTTGATGCGCCGGCTTGGCATTGAAGGGATTCGTCGTGGTAAGCGAGTACGTACCGCCGTGCCTGACAACGCAGCGGCACACCCAATGGATCTGGTCAAACGCCAGTTCGAGGTTGATCGCCCAAATCGCCTGTGGGTTGCAGATTTCACCTATGTATCGACATGGCAGGGTTGGTTCTACGTGGCGTTTGTGATCGATGCTTATTCCAAAAGAATTGTGGGTTGGAGGGCCAGTAGCAGCATGACGACGGACTTTGTTTTGGATGCACTTGAGCAAGCGGTCTATGACCGGCGTCCAAGTGAGTCAGATCAATTGGTTCACCACTCGGATAGGGGTTCCCAGTATGTGTCCATCCGGTATACAGAGCGTCTGGGTGAGGCTGGCATTAATCCTTCGGTGGGCAATACCGGAAGTGCCTACGACAACGCTTTGGCTGAAACGATTAACGGGCTATACAAAACTGAATTAATTCATCGCCGGGCACCCTGGAAAACCAAAGCATCCGTGGAACTAGCCACTTTGGAATGGGTGTCTTGGTTCAACCACCAACGGTTGCTCGAATCTATGGGTGATGTGCCACCGGCCGAATCCGAAGCGCGTTATTATCGACAGCTCGCGGCCCCCGCTGCGGAATCTGTTTTACTTTAACCAAACAGCCTCCGCGATTCCCGGTTTGGTTCATAGTCTTCCTCGCCCAAGAAGCAAGGCTCGCGGTTATGTCCGCGCTGCACGATGTGCAGCGGGGCGTTATCAGGATGTATGCGCGGGACGCGAAGCATGGAGTTCTCTCTGGACTTGAATCCGCTCATCGCAAAAGTGGATTCAGTTAGCAGCCTTATCTAATTCCTCTCGCACGATACGGCGCAAATCGGCTTCGATGTGCTCTCCTTCGACTGCCCGGCGCAAGGTGTCGTTGATCAATGTCTGATATCCGCGCTCCCCCGCAAGGGATTTGAAGTGCGCCACGATCGGCGTATCGAGCATGATATTGATGCGTTTCTTTTCAACGCGGGCACGCACCGCCGCCTGCCAGCCTGTACGCCCGATATCCTTGCCAGCGACGCGAAATTTAGCCCGATCAAAGTCTTTCTGATCGAGCTTCGGAGCGTCGTCAGAAATAACCGGCGTTTTGGTAGTAGAGGTCCGTTTCATCACTATCTGCCTTTCGCATCGAAATAATCCGAATCTGGTCGTCTGATTCGACATGAACCACCACGACCACTATCACCTCCAGCAACCCAACGCCGATCATGCGATGTTCGCCGTAGTGATTGCGGTTATCCTCGATCAGTACCATGGGGCCAGAAAACACGTGCTCCACGTCGGCAAAGTCCAGACCGTGTTTCTTCAAGTTGGCTTTGCGCTTGGCTCCGTTCCAGGTAAATCGCATGGCAAAATTATACACATCAAAATATGTATGACAAGAGGCCGATATTATTGCACCTGCAAAAGCGGAATGGCTCCCAGAACTGCTTACCACAAGTCGTGACTTGGCCCACAGGACAAGGTGGAGGGGACACCATCAACATGGATGCGGGGTAGCGGGACATGAGCAGCCAGCATAGAAAATAATCCGAGCCTGACCCCTTTGACCCTGTAGCATCGGCAAACACTGTCGCAGAAAGGCCGTTGGGATCGTTGTATTGGGCGGCAACGCTGTAGGTGGAAGCGAAGTGGTCGGCTTGGTCAGCGGACATGCCGCGTCCTTGATCTATCAACGCATTTATATAGTCGTTTGTTGAAATGCCTCCATAGAGCTGGGAATAAGCGGCAAGCGAAAACTCCGCTTGAACGAGATAGTCAGTAGTTGTGCTCATTTTTTATCTCCTTTAAGGAAAATTGAATTTTCAAGACTCGGTTTTGCTCCTATTTTTGGACAGGTAAATGAAGAGTCGTGCCATGGTCCCGGGAGATCGCCACCACCTTCCCCGACGGCGGCCGGGTCCTCACCGCCTAC
>ENA-UPTA01005715-UPTA01005715.1-activated-sludge-metagenome-genome-assembly--contig:-NODE-5715-length-11273-cov-18.562311_pt1 | contig 11273 bp, 8 predicted proteins | sample MGYA00238184_ERZ773361 | MGnify/ENA primary metagenome ERZ773361 (study PRJEB29100, sample SAMN05720205) | activated sludge metagenome | isolation source: anaerobic digester from wastewater...
CACCAGCTCGTTGCCGGGCACCAGTGTGCCGCCGCCCATGAACGCCTCGAAACGGCACCCCTCCCGGGCGGCGGCGTTTAGCTCGTTCGCCATGGTGGAGGTGCGGGACGTGGCCAGCAGTCGGTATCGGTAGTGGACGGTTGGCTCCTCTCCGGCGACGGTTCCGGCGAGCAGCGCCAGCAGCAGCGACACCATCCCCCAGCTAGAAAAGAGTCTTCCCCGGTTCATGTGTCCTCCCTCTGGTGGGTCCGGCGATCGGATTCGTTCTTGGTCCCGGCGGCCGGGCGTGGTATATCTCCGCATGCATAGACCGACGAGCCGAGCGGAAGGTTCAACGGGTCGACTGCCCGGCGGATGCCGGGGGCGGGAGGAGGCGGCATGGAGATCCGGACACGCGAGGTGACCGCGGCGCTCTGGCCCGACGTGGAGTCCCTGTTCGGCGCCCGCGGCGCCTGCGGGGGGTGCTGGTGCTGGTACTGGCGCCTGGCCAAGGGCGAGTCGTGGGACGCGGTCAAAGGCGAGCCGGCCCGTCGGCGGCTGCGCCGGGGGATCGCCACCGGCGCGGTCATGGGCGTGCTCGCCTATGCCGATGCCGAGCCGGTGGGCTGGTGCACCTACGGTCCGCGGCCATCGTTCGCCCGGCTGGATCGCGCGCCCAGCCTCCGGTGCCCGGACGCCGATGCCGTGTGGTCGGTGCCGTGCTTTTTCGTCCGGCGGGACCATCGCGGCCGGAGGGTGGCCACCGCGCTGCTGGCCGCCGCGGTGGCGGCGATTCGGGCAAGCGGCGGCCGGATTGTGGAGGGGTATCCGGTCAAACCGGCCCGGACCGGCCGTCATGCCGATGCATTCGCCTGGACGGGGACCCGGGCGCTCTTCGAGCGGGCGGGCTTCGTGCTGGCGGGCAATCCCGACGGCGGGAAGCAGCGGTACCGGCTCCGCCTGACCGGCGAGTAGATCCGGGCGGATCCGATGGCGATGTGTTCTCATCTGTCCATGAGTTAGAATGAGCCGGGTGGGTGAATGGCCGACCGAACGTTCTGTATCTGCTGGAACTGGGAACACGACGCGGGCTTCATCCGCCTGCTGGAGGCCGCGTGCGCCAGCCGGGGGCTGGGCCTGATCCAGGTGACTCCGGCCAACCTGGCCGACAGCATCCGGCAGTTGCGGGAGGGCTGGCTGACCTTCCACGGGTTGCTGGACCGCGCCTCCGACACCGACGAACGGTTTCTGGAAGTGGTGGAGTGGGCCAGCGACCGCGGCGTCTATCGGATCAACCCGTACGAGCGGGCGCGCCTGCAGTGGGACAAGGCGTCGGTCCATATCGTCCTGAGCCATGCCACGCACACGCCGCGCACCATCATCCTGCCGCCCTTCGACCGCGTGCCGGAGCTGCCGCCCCTCGATCTTGCGCCACTCGGCGAGAGTTTCTGCATCAAGCCGGCCCAGGGCGGCGGCGGCGACGGGGTGGTGGTGGGCGCCACCACGCTGGACGAGGTGGTCGCCAGCCGGCAGGAGTTCGCCACCGACCGTTACCTGCTGCAGTCCATGGTCCGTCCGGCGGACCTGAACGGCCGGCCCGGCTGGTTCCGGGTGGTCCATTTCACCGGTCGGGTGTTTCCGTTCTGGTGGAATCCGGAGACCCACGTCTACGCCCCGGTGACCGCCGAGGAAGAAGCCGGTTTCGGTCTGGGGCCGCTGCGTTCGGTGTCGGCGTCCATCGCCTGGGTGTGCGGCCTGGAGCTGTTCTCCTCGGAGATCGCCCGAACCCACGACGGCTTGTTTGTGGCGGTCGATTACGTCAACGACCCGGTGGACCTGCGCCTCCAGTCGGAGACGCTCGACGGCGTCCCCGACGAAACGGTCGCCGAGCTGGCGGCCGGACTTGCCGATCTGGTCCGAGCCGGCGGGCCGCCGCTGTAGTGGAATGATACCCCGCTTGCGCGGACGAACATCCCGGCTGAGATTCCGTAAGACAATTTTGTTGCTCAGCATCCATGACGAGGTGACCATGCGACCCAAACTGTTCCTCGCGGTGTGGCTGGTGTTGCTGGCGGCCGGAGCCGCCGGCGCCGGCGAGACGCCGCCGTTTGCCTTTGACCGATACCACGAGCCCGAAGCCGTCGCGGCCCGGTTGCATCAACTGGCCCAAACGCACCCGGACGTGGCGCGGGTGCACACACTGGCGGCCAGCCCGGGCGGGCGGCCGCTCCTGGTGCTGGAGATCGGTCCCGAGATGGCGGTGCCGGCGCGCCGGCTGCCGGCGGTGCTGGTGGCGGCCAATCTGGAGGGAAGCGTTCCCCTGGCCGGCGAAGCCGCCCTGTACCTGGCGCAGCTCCTGCTGGACAAGCCCGATGCCCGTGGCGACCGCACCTGGTACATCACCCCCTTGGGCAACCCCGACGCTGCGGCCCGCTTCTTCCGCCGACCGCTCGTCGAGGACAACCGGAACGACCGGCCGTTCAACGACGACCAGGACGACCGCACCGACGAGGACGGGCCCGACGATCTCAACGGCGACGGGCTGATCACCCAGATGCGGGCGCCCGATCCCGCCGGCGAATGGATCCCGTTGGAAGGCGAACCCCGCGCCCTGCGCAAGGCGGACTGGTCCAAAGGGGAAAAAGGGCAGTTCAAACTCTACACCGAAGGCGCCGACAACGACGGTGACGGCCGCTACAACGAGGACGGGCCGGGCGGGGTGGATGTGGGCCTCAACTTTCCCCACCTGTTCAAACCGTTCACTCGCACCGGCGGCGCCTGGGCCGGCAGCGAGGCGGAGAGCCACGCGCTCGTGGCCTTCGCCTTCGCCCACCCGGAGATCGGGCTGGTGGTCACCTTCGGCCGGTCGAACTTCTGCCTGAACCCACCCCGCGGCGGCCGGAGCGGCACCGCCGACTTCAACCGGATCAAGATCCCCGAGCGCATCGCCAAGTGGATCGGCCTCGAGGCGGACAAGACCTACACCATGGCCGAAGTGATGGAAGTCGCCAAGCGTTTTGCCCCGCCGGGCATGGAGCTCACCGAGGCGATGGTGGCCAGTTTCCTGGGTCTCGGCCCCGTGGTCAATCCGCTCCCGGAAGACCTGAAGTACTATGAGGCGCTGTCCAAGCAGTACAACGATTTCCTGAAGGATAGGAAACTTGACGCCAAGCGTCTCGATCCGCCGGCCGACCGCGACGGCAGCTTCGAGCTGTGGGCCTACTACCACCTGGGCCGGCCGTCCTTTGCCCTGGACTTCTGGACGCTCCCCGTGGTGGAGAAGGTCAAGCCGGCCGTAGCCGACCCGGACGCGCTGACGCCCGAAAAACTGGAAACCATAACCAGCGAGGAGTTCCTGGCCCTGGGCGAAGAAAAAATCGCCGCCTTCATCAAGTCATCCGGAGCACCGGCTTCGGTTCAGCCGGCCATGGTCATCAATGCCGTCAAGGCGGGCATGATGACGCCGAAAAAGATGGCCGAGATGATGAAGACAATGCCCAAGCCGAAAAATGCCGAGGGCCTCGATTCGGAGACCGAAGCCCTGCTGGCTTTCAGCGACAAGACCCTGGGCGGTTCGGGATACGTGGCATGGCAACCCTTCCAGCACCCCACACTCGGGGCGGTGGAAATCGGCGGCGCCGCGCCTTACGCTACCGGGACGCCGCCGCCGGCGCAGATGCTCCAACTCCTGGAGGGGCAGGTCCCGTGGGTACTGACTCTCGCAGACAAAATGGCGCGGATCCGCCTGACCAAGGTGGAGGTCACCGCGCTCGGCGCCGGCGTTCACCGGGTCAAGGCCTGGGTGGAGAACAGCGGCTATCTGCCCTACACCACCGCGATGGCGCAGCGGAACAACCAGTGCCCACCGGTGGTGTTGGAGCTGAAGGGGGATGGATTGAAGCTCCTCGAAGGTCGCCCACGCAGCCTGATCCGGCAGGTCGGGGGCCACGGTGCCGAGACAGTCACCTGGCTCGTGCGGGCCGAACGCCCCGCGAGCGTCACCATCACCGCCTCCACGGCCACGGCATGGGGTGATGAGACCAGCATCCAGATCGGAGGTGCCCAATGAACCGCATCACATCAACCGGCCTCTGCCTGGTGATTGCCCTGGTGCTGGCTCTTCCCGTCCGGGCGGACGGGGCGCGGGCGGCCGTGCCCCTGTCGTTCGACAACTACTACACCTACGAGGAAGTGGGCCGGGCGCTCGAGGCGCTCCATCAGGCCTATCCCAAGCTGACCCGGCTCGACGTGGCCGGACACAGCGACGAGGGGCGGGCCATCTGGTGCCTCACCGTGAACAACCCGGCTACCGGCGCGGAGCTGGAGAAGCCGGCGGTCTACGCGGACGGCAACATCCATGGCAACGAGATCCAGGGCGGCGAGGTGTGCCTCTATCTCCTGAACGAGCTTCTCACCCGCTACGGCAAGAACCCGGAAATCACCCGTCTCGTGGACACGCGCTGTTTCTACGTGGTGCCGGTGGTGAATCCCGATGGCCGGCACCACTTCTTCGCCGACCCCGGCAGCCACAGCAACAACCGGAGCCTCCGCTACCCGCTCGACGACGATCGGGACGGGCTCGTGGACGAGGATTATCCCGACGACCTTGACGGGGACGGCAACATCTGCACCATGCGCCGGCGCGATCCGTTCGGCACCCACCGCACCCACCCGGAGGATCCCCGCCTGATGGTCCGGGTCAAGCCCGGTGAAAAGGCCGAATGGATCATGCTGGGTTCTGAGGGGATCGACAACGACGGCGACGGCCGGGTCAATGAGGATGCGGAAGGATATCTCGACCCGAACCGCAACTGGGGCTACGACTGGATGCCCGCCTACGTCCAGAGCGGCTCAGGGCCTTACCCGTTCGCCGGCAGGGGCCTGCGAGAGTTGGCCGCCTTCATCGAGGCTCGGCCCAACATTAACATGGCCTGGACGTTTCACAACTTTGGCGGCATGTATCTCCGCGGACCCAGCGCCAAGAGCCAGGGCGAGTATCCGCCCGAAGACGTGGCGGTCTACGACTACATCGGAAAGCAGGCCGAAAAGATCACGCCCGGGTACCGTTACATGCTGGGCTGGCGGGATCTCTACGAAACCTACGGCGACTCGGGCGAGTGGCTGGCCATGACCCAGGGCGCCTACGTTCTTGTAGGCGAGCTGTACGCCTCGGAAGAGGAGAGCTTCAACAAGCCATCGGCCGAGCGCAAAGTGGATCCGGACTACGAGTCCGGCGCCATGTTCGGCGACGATGCCGCCCGGACTCTGGAGCGGCTCCGGTTCAACGACAATCTGGCCGGGGGCGAACTGTACCAGGCTTGGCGCGCCTTCAAGCACCCGCAGTATGGCGACATCGAGATCGGCGGCTGGGTGAAGATGAGCACCCGCCTGCCGCCCCCGTTCCTGCTTCGGCAGATGCTTCACCGGAACGCCGCGGCGGTCCTGTTCTCGGCCAGGCAGACTCCCGAAGTCGGTCTCGAGATCGCCGCCGTGGAGCCGGCGGGCGGCGGCCTGCACCGGGTCACGGTCCGACTGAGCAATCCGGCGGCGATGCCGTCCATGACCGCCCACGCCCGCCGAGTGGAGCTTTACCCGCAGGACACGCTCACGCTGGCCGGCTCGGGTGTGAAAGTGATCGCCGGCGGACGGGTGACCAATCCCGCCTCCGGCGAAGTGGACTTCGTGGATCATCGCCCGGAGGTGCAGTTCCTGACGGTGCCAGGCTTCAGCCGCGTGGAGCACCAGTTCCTGGTGTCGGGCAAGGGGCAGGCGGTGGTGACGTACACGTCCCGGCACGCGGGCGTGCGGCGGGCGAACGTGCAGATTCCGTAAGCATATCCGGGCGCCCGTTCGAACCGAACGGGCGCCCGGCCCACGGTCAGGGCAATTCCAGGTAGTACCAGATGATCTTCCAGGCGCCGCCCTCCCGCCGCCAGACCAGATAGGTGACGGCCGGTTGGTCACCGGCCACCTTCAGCGAGAAGGACGTGCCGAAAAAATTTCCATAGGCAGGACCGCCGGGCGGAGGCTCGCGGTGCAGGCCCTGCTCGATCGGTTGGCTGCAATCGAAGGCTTCGCCATAATGGTCCGGAATGCACAGGATGGTGAAAGCCTTCATGTGGTCGTGCCGCACCAATTGGACGGCGCGGTTGGCCGGTGTGGAGGCCCGCAAAGCGTCCTCCAGGCGGGCCACCGCGCCCGTCGTTTCGCTCACCCGCGCCATGCTGGCACGGATGAAGGCGGCAAAAGCCTCCGGTGAATCCATCGGCGGGGTGCCTTCCGGCAGGAAGTAGTTCAGGCAGGGGAAGGTCCGGGGCGCGATGTGGCCCAGGCTCCGGTCGAAATCCCGGTCCACGAACCAGGCGGTGAAGAAGTCGGTGGCGGCCGCGACCATCCCGGGATCGCCGGCGACGGGCGCCGGTGTCGCGACGGGAGCTTCGGCGGGGCGCAGGTCCGGCACCTCCGGCTGCGGCGCATCGTCCGGCTCGGTCTTGAACGCGACGATCTGCCAGTATTTCTTTTCTTTGGCCCACAGCAGGTAGATGGTGGCGCCCCGCCGGGAGGGGGTGGAAACGTAGAACGCCGATGCGTAGAACCGGCCATACTGTTCGTCGGCCTGCGGCGTGGCCCGGTTCGGCGGCAGCCGGAGTCCGTCCTCGCAGCGGATGGCGGCGCCAAGCGTGGTCGGGACCCGGTACAGGGAGAACTCATCCTGGTCTTCGTGCTTGACCAGCTGCAGGCGGGGATTGTTCAAGGGAACGGCTTTGACCACTCCCTCCAGGCTGGTGATTTTACCGATGACCCGGGTTGCCTCCGCCATGGATTTCAAGAGGCGGAATGGGACCATACCACGATCCACGGGTTGACCCGGTTCGTCGGGCGGATAGCAAGCGTAGGCGGAGTTCGAAAAATACGCCATAGACAGTTCCGGCCGCTGCTCCACCAGCCAGGCGGACAGGAAATCCTTCACCGCCACCCGGATCTTCTCCCGGCCGGCGCGCGGCACTTTGGGGATGATCGTGTCGCCGGTGTCCTCACCGGCCGCTCCCAGGAACGGCAGACCGAAGATGTTCCGCCACCAGTCGGTCAGGCCTGACCACCGCTCGTTGTGGCGGTTTGAATTGTCGCCGGCGCGGACGTCGGAGTTGGCGGCGGAGAGGTGGCCGTTGAGGAGGGCCGTGGGGAACTTGGACGAGCGGTAATCCACGTCGATGTCCGCGCGGTGACCGTCCGCCGAGACCGAAATCTGGATGGACGGCACGCCACCCTGCTGGCGGAAGCTCTGCGGGTAGCCTTTGTGAAAAGTGACATTGTCCGGACCGCGCTTGAATTCCCGACAGCGGTTCAGGACGTCCAAGGCGTCGGGGCGCAGCCGCGCGTACATGCGGAATTGCAAGTCTCCTCCGACGCCCGGCATCTGACCCCTCACGGTCTCCATGTGAAGAACCAGTTCCAAGGCGTTTCCCATCGGGGCGCCCGACTCGTCGCTCAAGGAGGTGTTGAGCAATGCGTGGGTGATGGCCTCAAAGGTGGCTCGGTTGGAGATAGACACGCGCTCGTAGATTTCTTCCGTCGGTGGGAGCGTCTTCCCGGTCAATTGAATGAACCGCTCAAGCCAGTCGTCCAGCAAGCGCTGCTGGGCGGGTGCCAAGTCGGCATAGCGGCCGCTGAATTGGAACGTCGGGCCGGACTGTCCCGCAGGCGCGTCAGAAGGTATGGCTGTGGCTGCTGTGCCGATCAAGACCAGTGAAAATATCCAGCCGACCATGCGGGACCTGCTGACCATGACCACCTCCTCACGATCTTTCGAGAACTTCTGAATGAAAGTCAGAATACTACGATAGCGGCCTCGTTTTCAAAGGCTGAACACTTCAGCGCGGGACCACCCAGAGGTTGTCCTCGAGCTCCAGCCGGGCGTCGTCGAGCCAGACGGCCCGGCCGGCGCCGCCGGGGCGGAAATCGGAGACGATGTCCACGTGCTGGGCGGAGGTGTTGTAGGCACCCTGCCGGCTCAGCTCCTCCAGCCGGGCCTTCCCCTCCGGCGAGTCGGGGTCGTCCACGTAGCTCTCCTTGTAGCTGTTGCCGATGGCGATGTGCAGGGTGCCGCCCACCTTCTCCACAAACAGCGGGTGCTTGAGGGCCCGCTCCAGCCCGTTGTTCATGCCCAGCGCGACCTCGCCGAGGCGGCGGGAGCCGGCGTCGGTCTCGACGATGCCGCGCAGAATGTCGAGCCCCTCGTCCGCCGAATACTCGCGGATGATGCCCCCCTCGAGCCGGAGGTAGATCCCGCGGATGGTGGCGCCGGAATAGAGGACCGGCAGGTCCATGTAGATCTCCCCTTCCACCGAGTTGGCGTCGGGGCTGGTGAAGATTTCGCCGTCGGGAAAGTTACGCTTGCCGACGCACTTGACGATACGCTGGCCGGCGATGGACATGCCCAGTTCCAGGGACCGGCCGGTCTTGGGACAGAGGGTGACGATGCGCACACGCCGGGTCCGCGACATGATCTGGAAGATATCGTCCTCCACGGCCTCCAGCATCTGCGGATCGGTGGTGGAGGCGCGGACGATGATCCGGGTGTATTCCTCCAGCGTCAATCCTTCCAGGTCCGCGAACCCCTGAGTGGGATAGAGGGTGAGCAGCCACTGCTTGGCCAACCGGATGTTCTTGAACGGTTCGTCGGCTTTGACGATGGCCGAAGACGCTTCCGCGGGCAAATTGGCGTATAGTTCAGGCTGTTCGGCGCCGAGGATCTCGATGTACTTGGTCATGGCCTCGTAGCGCTGCCGGTGCCAGGCCGGCACCCGAACGATCTGCTCGGAAGTGCCGAGGCGGGCCATGGCGGCTCCCCACACCCGGCCGCGGTCGTTGTCCGGCGTTACCAGATAGATGTCGGCGACGGCGCCGGCGGCAATGACCTTGTCCTGGAGGGCGGCCATGAGCGGCCACGTCACGGGCTCGCCCTTGATCATGACGACATCGTCGGGTGAGATGCCGCCGAGGGAATGATTCAACAAGTACCCGGCCCAGATGTCCAATTTCTGACGGGAAATGATGGGGTGCATGCAGCCTCCTGTTCACGGTGAGGATAGGGAAGCACGCACCATTATAACGCCCCGCCCCGGCGGCGCCAATCGCAACGCCGGCGGACCGGTTGCGCCGGGGTCAGAGCAGGCTGGACTTGGCGGTGTTGATCCAGCCAGCGTCCGACTGGACGTCGGTACGGAAGATCACCAGGTCAGCGTCCCACTGGCTGCCGGCGAAGTAAACGATCCGGTCCGCCTCGCTCTGAACATCGGTGTAACACCAGATGGCGCTCTCGGTGGCGTCCCACGCGTTGGCCGTCTCGAAGACCGCCAGGTCGGCTTCGGACCGGATGTCGGTGACGAAGACCTTCAGGTTGGCTTCCGAAGCGATGTCGGTCTTGAACAATCTCGGCATGTGTCCTCCTGGGTTGAGTGGATTCCGGCCCGCCAGCCAGCGGAGGCAGGACCGGTCGTCTCCTGGAACAGCGGATTAGACGGGCAAGACTGTGATTTTATCTGCCGGCGAGGCCATGATCACCTTTGCCGACATGCGGCGGATTCCGGACCTGGCGGACAGGATGGTCAGCGGTGCGCATCCTGCGATGACGGCACGGTGGGGCCAACGAACAACCCAGGCTCCGGAGCGGCGGCGATTTTGGCTCTGGACCGCCTGGGAAAGCCGGACCGAACGAGACTGATGATTGTCGGGGTGTTGGCGGCCAGGAGCCAGAGCCAGGCCCAGCGGCTTTTCTGGGGGAAGTAGATCCCGCGGAAGAAGAGTCGCGAGATGAAATGCATGAACTGGTAGCTGAAACTCTTTTCGTTCTGTCTCAGCCACCGCTGGGTTCGGCGAAACGCCGACCGCTGGTAACTATGCCGCCAGGAATGATGGACTTCCGCCTCCAGATCGGCGGACGACAGCCGACGGTGGGAAAATGCGGTCCGGAATGCTTGGAAGTTCAGCCAGTGGAAGGGCCGTAACAGCCGACCTTCCGCCTCGAGGCGACTGTATAGCGGCGTGGCTGGATAGGGCGTCAGCAAGCCGAACACCGGCAGCACGGGCGGCCAGGTGTCGATCCGGTCCAGTGTTTTCGTGGAAATCCCGATTTGATCACCGTCCAGTCCGTAAATGAAAGATGTGATGGCGTACAAGTCGTGCTTCGCCAGGAGCGCCAGAGTCGCGGCGTAATCGTCGGGCTTGTTGAACCCCTTGTGGGCTTCGGCGAGACTGACCGGTTCGACCGATTCCAGGCCGATGAATATCCACCGGCAGCCGCTGGCGGCCATCAGCCTCACCAGCTCTTCGTCCCGTAACAGATTGACGCTGATCTGTCCCACCCAGGGAATGCGGACATCCTCGGCGATCATCCGCCGGAGCAACTCTTTCGTGCGCGGCCGATCGATGGCGAAGTTGTCGTCGACGAAGAAGACCATCATCAGGGCGTTCTCACGGCGGCCGAGCGCCTTGAGCCGGCGGAGCTCCTCGATCACGTTGTCGAGGGCCCGAAAACGCACCCGGTCGCCGAAATAGCCGGTCACCGAACAGAACTCGCAGCCGTAGGGGCACCCGCGCCCGGTCTCCACTGGGATCACGAACGCCCGCCGGTATGGGATGCCGAGGCGGCGGAACAGCTTCCGGACGAAGCCGGGAACGTGGCGCATCAGGTCAAAACGGTCCATGTCCATCCCGTCCCACGGCACGATGGGGTAATCCTGCAGGGATGGCTTGACCGGTCCGTCGGCGCATGCGCGGGCTCGATATTCGGCGCGGAGCCGGCCGCTGGCAGCATCGTGGACGACCTCGGGCCAGAGATCCTCGGCCTCGCCGACGACGACGGAATCCGCGTGCCGGGCGTTTCCGTTCCGGCCCAGCGCCTCGTCGGGCAGGGCGCTGACGTGGGGCCCGCCCATGACCACTGGGATCGTCGTGGCGGAACGGATGGCGTCCGCCATCCGGTAAGCCTTTTGGGCCATGCGGGTCATGAATCCCATCCCCACCAAATCGATCCGATTCCGGCGGAGATAATCGACCAAGCCGGTTTCGTCGAGGCGGGAAATGTTCCCGTCGATGATGGTGACCGCATGCTCCGGCGGCGTCAGTCGTTCCAGGAGGAACGGCCAAAGCTGGGGGACAAAGTTGTCGGTCACTTGGTTGTCAGGTACGTAGAGGAGAATGTTCATAGGCCGGCCTGTCGGGAGAATCTTGACCGGATTGGGTGGCTGGGCAGCGGGTCAATGGGGGGATCGTCCTTTCTACCCTGGTCGGCA
>ENA-UPTA01005716-UPTA01005716.1-activated-sludge-metagenome-genome-assembly--contig:-NODE-5716-length-11273-cov-7.146461_pt1 | contig 11273 bp, 10 predicted proteins | sample MGYA00238184_ERZ773361 | MGnify/ENA primary metagenome ERZ773361 (study PRJEB29100, sample SAMN05720205) | activated sludge metagenome | isolation source: anaerobic digester from wastewater...
CTTATATCTGCTCTGAGTCTTTCTAGATATCAATACGGCATTATCATAGGTGTCTACCACTACTATTTTACCAAGCAGATTCTTTGCGATATTTTCATACTTTTTGTCATACTCCAGTAGTTTATAGGCAACATCAATTACACCGTTAAAAGAAAGTATTTCACTTTCTTCTCTTTTGTCAAACTGATTAGGCCTGACTGATGTTACAGGAAGAAAAGTCACTCGTCCAAGCTTGTTTGCTTTTAAATAATTGATAGCGGTCTTTGCAGACTCTTCATCTTTAACTACAACATTCTGAATATTTCCTCCCAATGCTGCTTCTATAGCAGTGTTATATATTTCTTCTGTGCCCATTAGTTTAGCGACTACATCGATTATTCCATCAAGTGCTTTATTTTCCAATACAGCCTTAACATCCTGCTTGTATCCGTGCATCTGCTTTTCCATATCATAAATGAGTTTGTAGTTATTCTGAAGTATTTCGATATTAGTCTTCATATTCTGCTCTGAAGATTTTGCTTGCTCTATCTGCTTTTGCAACAGAGCATAATTAGTCTTACTTTCGTCTCTTTTTGATGTAAGTTCATCTTTTTGCTTTTTTGTAATACTATTCTTTTTTTGATTTTCCTGCTTTGCAAGAAGTATTGAATCATTTTCCAGAATTGTCCTTGTTATATTTGAGTCCAGCATCTCCAGCTGTGTTTTCACTGCATTCTTTTCATTAATTACATTGTTCACTTCAAGCTTATTTTCAGAAGTCTCTTCAATATGTTTCATTAATGCAGCCTTGACGGTTTCCAATAACTTTTCGCTTCCACTTAGCGAAGATGTTATATTTTCTGCTTCCATTGTCATTAAATCAAGTTTTTCTTTATAACTTGCATATTGTTTATCCAGATACTTCCTTCTATCTTCTTTGGTAAGATAATCTTTAGACAGCTCTTTTTCTCTTAGTTCATATTCCTCGATTTCTTTCTTGTTTTTTATCTGCTCATTTATTGCATTTGCCAGTCTTTCATTACATAGTATAATGTCATGTCTAGATGCTTCCAGTTCTCTTAAAAAAGAATTCAGTTCGTCCTTGAGTTTTTGTTCTTCTTCCTCATACTGATTTATAATTACATTACTGTCTTTATTTTCCTGTCTTATACTTTCAAGCTCCTGCTCTTTTGTCTTTATATCTTCTGATAATAACTGAATATCCTGTTCATACTTCAAAATTCTTTTCTGGTACATTTCGAGATTATTCAAATACAGTCCTACTTCATTTACTTTCAATATCTCATATACCCTTAAATATTCCTTTGCTTTATCAGCTTGTATTCTTAATGGTTCCAACTGGTTTTCTATTTCAACAGTAATATCGTTTATTCTAACAAGATTTTCTTCTGTACTTGCAAGTTTACGTAAAGCTTCCAGCTTTTTCTGTTTATATTTCATTATTCCAGCAGCTTCTTCAAAAATACCTCTTCTCTCAACGCTGTTGCTATCAATAATGTCTTTGACTTCATTCTGCCCAACAATAGAGTATCCCTCTTTACCTACACCAGTATCAAAAAACAACATCTGAATATCTTTTAAACGGCAATTTTTATCATTAATTGAATATTCTGATTCTCCGGAACGATAAAGTCTTCTGGTTATCTTAACATCCTCAAAATCTACAGCAAGATCTTTGTCTTTATTATCAAAGTAAAGAGAAGCTTCTGCAAATCCTACAGGTTTCCTATATTGAGTTCCAGAAAAAATCATGTCACTCATATTGATACCCCGAAGCTGTTTTGAGCTTTGTGAACCTAAAACCCATCTTATTGCATCAGCAATATTGCTTTTTCCGCTTCCGTTAGGACCTACTATTGCGGTTATACCTTTATTGAATTCAAGCACTGTCCTTGTTGCAAAGGACTTGAATCCCTGCAATTCCACTTTTTTAAGAATCATGATTATCTAAACCTTTTTTTTCAATATTATTCAAAGCATCTTTTGCTGCGGCTTGCTGTGCTTCCTTTTTTGTCTTGCCTTTTCCTTTCCCATATGGCATTCCCATAACCAATGCTTCAACTACGAATGTTTTGTCATGAGGTGGGCCTTTTTCTTCCTTAACCAGATATTTCGGTTCTTCTTGATACTGGGATTGCACTAAATGCTGTAACTTGGTCTTGTGATCATTATTGTCTCCTGATTTAATATATTCTACAATAAATTCATTTAAATTGGAAATAATAAAAGGTTTTACATAACTAAACCCTGAATCAAGATATATCGCTCCGATTACTGACTCAAATGCATCTGCTATAACTGACTTATTTGCATTTACTTTTGAACCTACAGCTGAAAATCCGACTAGTATATGTCTGTCTATTCCAAGCCTCTTACATACTTTTGATAAAGATTCCTCACAGACAGCATATGCTCTTGTAACTGTCATTTCACCTTCCTGAAGATAATTATGGGTTTTAAATAAAAAATCGCTAATAACTACAGAAAGAACTGAATCACCTAAGAACTCCAGTTTTTCATAATTCTCATTTTTATCATATGAGCTGTGTTTTAATGCAGTAGACAGCAGAGATTTGTTTTTAAAAGTATATCCTATAGCTTTTTCTACTGATGCTATTGACTTATCGCTAATGTTTTTTTCCATTTCATCCAATTTTCGAAACAAGCATATCACCCAAAAATCTGAGTATGCGATTAGGTGCTGGCAGCTAACCTTATTTTCTTAGGATTTTCAAATCCAAAGAAAATAAGGCTATTGAAAATAGCCTTTTTTTGCTTATCTGTTGTTTTCTATGAAATTTACAGCATCAGCAACAGTAGAAATATTCTCTGCCTCTGTATCGGGTATTGTAATTTTAAACTGATCTTCCATAGACATTATTAACTCTACTATGTCTAGTGAATCCGCTCCAAGATCCTCAATAAATGAAGATTCCATTGTTATGCTGTCAGCATCCACACCCAATTGTTCTACGATAATCGCTTTTACTTTCTCAAATACCATTTTATCCTCCCGTCTGTACGATGGATGTATTTATAATATTCTATTATTATTCCATCGTCAATATCTCTATTTTATATTAAAACGCATATTGCGCTTAACACACAGCTTTCTTTATATTCCCAACAATATCATTCTCTGCAAGCGATACAGTCTTCAAAATCACATTCATGATTGTTTTTGCTTTTGAGTTTCCATGCGACTTTATTATCAATCCGTTTACGCCTAATATTGGAGCTCCTCCCATAATGTCGGGATTTAAATTAGCTTTAAATTTCTTCATATCGCTTCTCATTATCAATGCTGCCAATTTATGAAGTATATCAACCTTGAAAACAGCTTTCATCTTATTGAAGATATATGATGAGGTACCCTCAAGCAGTTTAAGGGAAACATTTCCTGTAAATCCATCCGTAACAATAACATCGACGAGGCCTTCGACAATACCATTACCTTCTATATTTCCATAATAGTTTAAACCCGACTGCTTTAAAAGAATGTTCGCTTGTTTTGTTTCCACACTTCCTTTATTGTCTTCTGTCCCGATATTCAATAAACCAACTAAGGGATTTTCACAGTTTGCAACAATTTTCATATATTCACATCCGAATTTAGCAAACTGAACGTAGCTTTCTGCTCTAAGATTGGAATTAAGGCCTGCATCAATAAGTAAAGCGAATTTATTTCCTGAAGGGACTAGTGCTCCTAATGCTGGACGTATTACACTGTCTATCCTCCCTGTTATAAGTAATGATCCGGCTAGCAGAGCTCCCGAATTGCCTGCAGATATAACAGCATCACCAAAACCCTGGCACTGCATGGTCAGAGCTTTTATCATTGACGAATCTTTTTTGTTTTTTACAGCATAAGTAGGAATATCTGTAGAAAGAATAACCTCCTGGCAATGCTCTATTCTTATCCTGGAACGATCATGCTTGTGTTCTTCTAATATTTTTCCAATTATGTTACAGTCTCCAAATAGAGTAATATCAAAACCGTCTTTCTTCCTTATTGCATCCAGACACCCTATTATTACAGCCTGAGGCGCATTATCACCACCCATAGCATCTACTAGTATATTCACATAAAACCTCTCATTAAATTGAAACTAAAATAAATTTACTGCGAAAAATTTCTTTTTCATCTCTAAAAACAAATACCCATACAAAAAAGTTATTCATCCTTATTTGAGTTACTTTGGCTTTTGCTGTAAGTTTTTCATTAGCATACACAGGTTCCTTATATTTTATATTCGCTACACCTACCAGAGAAACTTCCGCATTTATGACTGAAATAGCTACTGATTCTGCAAATGAATAAAGATACTGGCCTCTCACAATGTTTGTTTTTTTAAAAACCATATCTGCCGTTGTAACAAATTCTGCTGATCCGCCTTCATTAAGCTTTAAATCTGTTATTGTACCCACTATATCTTCAGGTGCAAGCGATCTTACTGTATCTTTAATTCTTTCACGTACTTCCTTTATTCCAAGCTCATTCCTGTAATTTCTGATACATGGCACACTGACACCCAAAGAACCTGCAAGCTGATTATCATTCATATATGGGTTTTCAGAAAGCAATACCTTCAAATCGTCGAGTTTCTTAAGTTTTTTTAATGTCGCTTTTGTCATGCTTTCTCTTTTCTATAAATTTATCACCTGATAACAAATTTATATCAGTATATTCCATCATACCTGATTTGTAAAGAGAAAACGCAGTAAAATTACATACTGACACTCATTTTTTAATCTTTTATAAATTTTAATGAAGCTCTCACATATATTATTCCTGAATACACTGTAGCTATCAAAGCCAATGCATACACAACCTGTGGTATATACCATAAGTCGATATAATAAGCGGTAAGATATATGCATATGCTTATAATCTGAAGATTTGTTTTGATCTTGCCGAAGATATTAGCAGCAATCACTTCACCCTTCTGACTTACAACAAGTCTTAGTCCGTCAACAATCAGATCTCTGGCAATAATTATAACCACAGTATATGCAGCTATTTCTACTCTTTGTACCATAATAACCAATGCGCTTGTAATAAGGATTTTATCTGCAATGGGATCAATAAACTTTCCGAGATTTGTTACAAGTTTTAATTTTCTTGCATAATAACCATCTAAAAGATCAGTTATAGAAGCAACGATAAAAATAACTAATGCAATTAATGTTCCATACTCCTGATGAAAAGTAAAAAAAGGCTCATTTAACCATACTGGAGTGGGAATAGCAAAAATAATGAAAAAAGGAATCATTACTATTCTGGCCATTGTAAGCCTGTTCGCAATATTCATTAAACAACCTCCGCAATCAGTGAATCATCATCCTTAGCGACAATTACAGCATTAACCATATCCATAACAGATAGCGGCTCTTTGCTGGACACATATATGACAGGGTCAATTTCATATGCCTCAGCATAAGACCTGCCTATATAAAACAAGCCATCATCAGAAATACCTTGTATAATTATACTATAAACCATACCAATCCTGTCATCATTTTTACTCTGGAGTATATTATACTGTATCTTTTCAACTTCCTTACGTCTTTGAATTTTTATCTTTTTAGGTATCTGTCCTTTTAATTTGTATGCTGGTGTACCTGTTTCCCTGCAGTATTCAAAGAAACCGGCTCTGTCAAATCTGCTCTTTTTAATGAACTCACATAAATTTTCGAAGTCTTCCTCCGTCTCCTGCGGAAACCCAACTATGAATGTAGTTCTTAATACTATATCTGGAATATTTGAACGCAATTTATCTATTAATTCCGTATATCGTGCATTAGTCCCAGTACGGCCCATCAGTTTTAAAATCCTATCTGACGAATGCTGTAAAGGCATATCTATATAATGCAATATTTTACTGCTGTTTTTAATCATACTGATTAATTCATCAGAAATGAGCTCTGGGTAGCAGTAAAGGAGCCTTATCCATTTCAAAGGCTTTATAGTCTCAAGCTTCTTTAAGAGCAGATGAAGTGAAGGTTTTCCATAAATATCATTTCCGTAAGCAGTCGTATCCTGAGCTACTAATGTAATCTCCTTTATTCCTTGATCAGAACAAAGCTTCTCAACTTCTTTGTATATATCCTCGATATTTCTGCTTCTGAATCTTCCTCGTATAGAAGGAATAGTGCAATAGGTGCATCTGTTGTCACACCCTTCAGAAATTTTCACATATGTGCTAGCAGTATTATCTGACAGAATCCTTTCTTTGTTCATAAAATCAACAGCAGATTTCGGACCGCATATTATAGTTTTTTCTGTCATGCTTAAAACTGATGCAATATCATTATATCCGTCTATTCCGATACATACATCCACTTCCGGGATTGAATCAAAAATCTGCTCTTTGTATCTTTCAACAAGGCAACCAGTAACGATGATTTTTTTCAGTATACCTTTTTCTTTATATTTAGCAGTCTCCAGTATAACGTCGATTGCTTCCTTTACTGCAGGTTCAATAAAAGAACATGTATTGATTATTACGGCATCTGCTTCTTCTATTTTATCTGTAAAAACATATCCGTTATCCGATAGTGATTTTGCCATTATCTCACTATCCACTAGATTTTTCGGGCATCCTAATGAATTAATAAGTATCGTCTTCATATTTAATTACCTTATCCACTTCTTTTTCTGCCAATTCCTGATCAACTCCATGATAAATAAGTTTCGCTATAAGTTTTTCTCTTTTTGTATCCGATTTGAGATTTACATGTATAAATTTCTTCACAAATTCCAGATCATTGATTTTTTCATCTTTTTTTAATCGTTTAATCGTATTATTAACAGCCTTTATGCTGAATCCTTTATTAATAAGATAAGCACTGAGCCGATTTTCAGTTTTCTTCCCATTAAGAAGATAAGCTGTTGCTCTTTTAATGCATTGTGAGACTTCTGTCTTATCTCTAATATCATTTATCTCCATATCTGACATTGTTTCTTTGCTATATATATAGTTTTTAAAATATGTCTCTTCGTCAACAAAAAGCTGTGTATTATCTGAAAAAGTAAGGATAAAGTCTTTCTTTTTTGATTCCTTCTTTATGATCTTCTTTTCATCATTCATCTGCAACTGTTTCTGTTTTTGTCTCCTGTTTTTTATCCAGTTCGAATGTAGTTCTAATTACCTTTTCAATCTCCTCGGCAATATTTGGATTTTGCAAAAGGAAATCTTTAGCATTTTCGCGTCCTTGCCCTATTCTCTGCTCTTTATATGAATACCATGCTCCTGATTTCTCTATAGCCCCACACTCCACTCCTACATCAACCAGACAACCCTCCTTTGATATCCCCTGCCCGTATATTATATCAAATTCTGCTGTTTTAAAAGGAGGAGCAATTTTATTCTTAGCTATTTTTGCTTTTGTTTTGCTTCCGACAATATTCTCTCCTAATTTGATGTTATCAGCTTTTCTTACCTCGATCCTCACACTGGAGTAAAATTTTAATGCTCTCCCTCCAGGAGTAACTTCAGGATTGCCGAACATTATTCCAACTTTTTCACGTAGCTGATTAATAAATATAGCTGTTGTCTTAGATTTTGATACAACAGCAGTAAGTTTTCTTAATGCCTGGCTCATCAATCTGGCCTGAAGTCCCACATGAGCATCTCCCATCTCTCCGTCTATCTCTGCTTTTGGAACTAATGCAGCTACAGAGTCAATTACAATTACATCGAGAGCTCCGCTTCTTACTAATGCTTCACATATTTCTAAAGCCTGCTCACCTGTATCTGGCTGGCTTACTATAAGTTCATCTATATTAACTCCGAGTTTTTTTGCGTATATTGGATCTAAAGCATGTTCAGCATCAATAAATGCAGCTTCTCCGCCTGCTTTTTGCGCCTGAGCAATTACATGAAGCGCAACAGTAGTCTTACCTGAAGATTCAGGTCCGTATATTTCAATTATCCTTCCTCTTGGAACACCACCGATACCCAATGCGATATCAAGGGATATAGCACCTGTTGGTATAGATTCAACTGTCATTCCTATATTTTGGCCAAGCCTCATAACTGCCCCCTTACCGTAGGCCTTCTCAATTCCGGCTAATGATGCTTCCAATGCTTTCTTCTTATCCATATCATGCTCCTTTATCAGTCTGTATTGATTATATAAGGATATTATATATCATCTTAAATTTACATACAAGGAATATTTTTTCGTTAATACTATTATTTACCAAATATGCTCTTGATTTTTGTTTTACCCATGGCGAATAAATCGCGTGCCTGATCAGCCTTCATCAGATATGCAGACAGCATATACACGCATGCGCCTGTAATGAATTCTATCATCACCCATAATAACTGTTTAGTTTTGCCGATTTCAACAACAGTATTGCTGAATACGGCAGGTAATACATAATTATCCAGAAAGTATATGACGATTCCCATTATAAATGCGCTGAGCAGGGATTTAACTATAATGGGGGTGTTACCTTTGAAACTGTAATTTTTGATCCTTGTTTTAAGTAATAAGGCAAGATATCCTAGATTCAGGACAGATGACAATGAAAAAGCCAAAGGTACGCTGAAAATTCCCATATCAGTAATTCTAAGCATGACAAATGCTATAAGGAAATTTGATACTACACCTATAAGGCTGCCCCAGAATGGGATAATAGAGTTCTTTGTCGAGAAATATACCCTGTTTACTATGGTGATGACACACTGCATGACAAGGGCAAGTGAGTACCCTATCAATAAATTCGCTGCAAGGAGAATACCGCTTCTGTTTATTGTTCCAAAATTGAACAGAAGCTGTATGACCGGTATTGCCAGTATGGATAAACCGACAGCAGATGGTATCGACAGAAATATGACAAGTCTCATAGAGGTATTGATCTTATAGATAACTTCACTGTTTTTATTGCTCTCATATACTGCAACCAATGACGGTAACATGGCAATCCCTATAGCTTGTCCGATTATCCCTAAAGGCATCTGCCATGTTTTGTTTACAAGTTCCAATGCAGAAACAGATCCCAGTTCAAAAAAAGATGTGAAATATGTAGAAATAATATTATTGACCTGACTAAGCATCGATGTCAGTAGTGAAGGTATAGCTAATATGATCAATAGTTTGAAATCAGGTTCCTTAACAGAAATTATAGGTCTGTAATTATGACGAAAATGCTTGTAAGTGAATGCGAACTGGAAAAGAAAATAAAAACCTGAACATATTACGATACCAAGTACGACTTTATCGATCCCGTAATTATCTGCTGGGTTACTGTTACTGAATAAAGCAATACTTATAATGCATGCAAGATTATATAGACATGGTCCGAATGCAGGAATTATAAATTCATTGTATGAGTTCATAATTCCGTTGCATAAACCTGAAAGCATCATGAAAAAAGCAATAGGCATCATAACCCTGGTCAATTTAACAGTGAGAGCTAGGGTCTCTTGGTCATAGCCAGAAACAATCAGGTTTACAAGTGGTTCTGTGAATATAACACCAAGAATTACAACTACAAACATTATTATCGAGACGATGTTTATAAAAGAACTAATGGATCTCCATCCCTTCTTTTCTTCACCTTTATCCACATATCCTGCAAGAACAGGAATCAGGGATGAAGCTATAGCACCACCAATCAACATTGAATACATCAGATCAGGGACCTTAAATGCGGCATTATATGCATCTGTAACACTCGAAAAACCACCCATCTTGATAGGTATAAGAGCTGTTCTCACAAATCCCATTATACGGCTTAATAAAACAGATGCCATTATAAGAAATACAGTACTTTTAAATCTAGTCTGTCTCAAAACTTATCCTTTCATAAGCGCATATTGGCGCAATATATTCATTGCATGAATACACGAATAGTATCTTATTTTTTCTCTGTTACCGGTAAAAGTATACTCATAAGATGATGTATTCTGCTTTGTGCTTATTCCGATAAAAACTCTGCCAACAGGCTTATCCAAGGTAGCTCCTGTCGGACCAGCAATTCCAGTTATGGAAATCCCGACTTCTGTGTTAAATAGTAATCTAATGCCTTTTGCCATCTCAATAGCGGTTTTTTCACTAACAGCGCCATACTTATCAAGCGTACTATGATTTACTTTCAGTAAAGATTCCTTAATGCTATTTGAGTATGCGACAACAGAACCTAAGAATATTTTCGATATTCCTGATATATCCGTAATCATTTGAGACATCATTCCGCCAGTACATGATTCTGCAAATGCAACTGTAATATTTTTGCTTATCAGTATATCCGCAGTAACATCCTTAAGCTCAATATCCCTGTCTGCATATATATATTCTCCCAGTCTCTCATAAAGTTTATCTAATACTGGTTTTAATATAATATCAGCATCATCAGCATTCTTATCATATCTTGCAGTTACTCTCAACATTACCTCTCCTTTTTTTGCATATGGAGCAATAGTCGGATTGGTCTGAGAAGTTACAATGTCGGATATGAGAGTTTCCATAGCTGACTCACCTATGCCAAACATTCTCAGATATACAGATTTCAATCCTTCAGTATTTTTCTTTTGAAAATATTTAATGACATACTCATCAAACATTGGTTCCATTTCCCAAGGAGGTCCAGGAAGAAGTATGATTGTTTTCTCAAGACCATCTGACAAATATGTGATAATACATCCAGCTGCTGTTCCATTTCGATTTGGCAATATTACTGAACCTTCAGGATAGTATGCCTGTTTTTCATTATTGGATGTCATTACCAAGTTTTTTCTATTATGCCTGGTTTTTTCAAAGTATGATTTGATCTCGTCAAGTATATCCTGATGCAAAACCAGTTTAAGACCCAAAACCTGAGCAACTGTTTCCTTTGTAAGGTCGTCCTGTGTCGGTCCTAATCCTCCTGTAAGCACTAGTACATCAACACGTGACATAGCGATATTAATACAGTCTCTAAGTCTTGATGAGTTGTCTCCTACGACTGTATGATAATATACATACACACCGCACTCGGGAAATCTTTTCGACATATAACTTGCATCAGTATTATCAATCTGACCCATCAGCAACTCTGTTCCCACTGCAATTATTTCTGCTTTCATAATTTTGCAGTGTTCCTAAAGCCACTTTCACTAAGCATAATGACTGCTGCTTCAACATCATTAACTTTAAATATGACATGAGCTGTATCATCTTTTTTTGCCAAAAAAGCATAGATATATTCTACTGATATTCCATTATTATGCAGCATAGACAAAGGTCTTGCTATACCTCCAGGCACATTATCTATATCTATT
>ENA-UPTA01005719-UPTA01005719.1-activated-sludge-metagenome-genome-assembly--contig:-NODE-5719-length-11271-cov-9.209879_pt1 | contig 11271 bp, 11 predicted proteins | sample MGYA00238184_ERZ773361 | MGnify/ENA primary metagenome ERZ773361 (study PRJEB29100, sample SAMN05720205) | activated sludge metagenome | isolation source: anaerobic digester from wastewater...
CGGCGATGTCGGTTCCCCCGCCCGGAGTAAGCTCTTTGCCGCTGAGAGCGACTCTAAGCGACCAGAGGATTATCTTTTTGTTAATTCCGCTCTTTTCAGCAAGGTCGTTGAGCATCAGATAAAGCTTTTCATGGTCCCAGTCAGAAAACGATTCAAGTGCCGGCAGCATGATCTCAAGTGCCTGCAACGAATTCACTTTATCCGTTTTCATCTTTTTATGTTCATACAGCTCCGGTTTATATTCAGGAAGTTCGTCAATGAAATCAAGCTGCGGCGGAATATCTGAAAAATATTCGGTCCTTTTGTGAAGTCCTTCCGCAATGACATGAAAATTAACATCATCCCTTTTAACAGTTTTTTTAATGAACGGCATTGCATGTTGAAGAAACTCTTCGTGCGACATCGCCCTTATATATTCACTGTTGAGCCACCTGAGCTTTGCTTCATCAAATATTGCAGGCGATTTGCTTATTCCGCTGATGTCAAAAGCATTTATCAGTTCAGGGATCGTGAACTTTTCCTGATCTGTCCCCGGATTCCAGCCAAGAAGTGCGACATAGTTCAAAAGTGCCTCTTTAAGGCACCCTTTTTCAATGAAATCGGCATAACTCGCATCGCCGTCCCTTTTTGAAAGCTTTCTCTGCGCATCTCTCATTACTGGAGAAACATGGACATAAAACGGCTTCTCCCAGCCGAAAGCTTCGTAAAGAAGATTGTATTTCGGTGTTGAGATAAGATATTCGCTCCCCCTTACAACATGGGTTATCCCCATAAGGTGATCATCAACGACATTTGCAAAGTTGTATGTCGGATAACCATCTGATTTCATTAAAATAAGATCATCCATGGTGGAATTTTCTATTGTGATGTCGCCATATACTTCATCGTGAAATGAAGTTGTTCCGGTCAACGGCATTTTCTGCCTTACAACGAACGGGACTTTGTTTTCAAGATTCTTTTTTATTTCTTCTTCACTTAAGTTCAGGCAGTGTCTGTCATATCTTGTCTGTGTCCCTTTGGCTTCGCATTCAGCCCTTAATGCATCGAGCCGTTCTTTTGTGCAGAAACAGCGGTATGCATGACCTTTTTCAATTAACTCCAGAGCACATTTTTCATATATTCCTGAAGACATTCTTTCGCTCTGAACATAAGGACCGCAATCTCCGCCTACATCGGGGCCTTCATCATGGTTGAGCCCTGTTTCGGCAAGAGTTCTGTAAATTATATCGACAGCACCCTCTATTTTTCTTTCCTGATCGGTGTCTTCAATTCTCAGAATAAATGTGCCGTTATTCTTCCTTGCGATCAGCCATGCATAAAGAGCGGTCCTCAAGTTGCCGACATGCATGTATCCGGTGGGACTTGGGGCAAATCTTGTTCTTACTTTCTCAAATTTCATCAATGTCATTCTCCATCGGGTCTTCTTTCTGTTTAAGAGGTCTTATAAAAAGGTATATGTTCAGCCCCATGGCCGCGATCAGCATTATAAAAAAGATCAGAGCGGCATAATCACTCCCCGGCTCAAGCCCGGCTTCGATCAGGATCCCGTCTTCATCCATTTCTATCATGAACGACCTTGCAAAGAAATTCCTCATCCTTGCGGCGTTTGAATTTGTGCTGAACTTGTATGCACGCCCTCTTACAGTTTTATACTGCGGGCCTTTAGATTCACCGTCATTCTTTTCGTTTATAATGAACTTTGACGAACCGGTAAGATAGTAGAGAATGTATTCTGTTCCGGTGATTCCTCTCTGGATAGCACCGCCCTGTACCGAAGTTATCCCTTTGACCTGAACAAAGTCACCGTCATCGACCTTTTCAAAATTCGCCTTGTCTATCTCCATGGCATCTTTAAGGTCTATCGCTTCCGAACCTGAAAAGAAATAGACAACTTCGCCGAAGAAAGAATAGATCCCGAAAAGAAGCACCGCAGAAGCCAGAAAAAATGTAACCGTGTTCTTCCTGCCGATGTAGAACGATATCTTTTTCAATCACTCCTCCTTTTTTAAAAGTGTCACTGCCATTGCGGCTATCCCTTCGCCTCTTCCTGTGAAACCGAGCTTTTCAGTCGTTTTTCCCTTGATCATTATTCTGTCAGTACCGATACCTGTTATCTTTGAAATCTGCTCTCTGATAAATTCGCGGTAAAGCGATATTTTCGGTGTCTCACATATTACAGTCACATCAATATTTTCTATCAACCAGTTATTATCATTAAGTTTCTTAACAACATTCTCTAAGAGCAGAGTACTTCTTATATTCTTAAACTGCGGATCTTTGTCAGGAAAAAGTTCGCCAATATCTCCTAACGCACTTGCACCCAGAAGTGCATCTATCACGGCATGGATAAGCACATCCGCATCGCTGTGACCTGCAAGACCGGTGTGATCGATCTTCACTCCGCCAAGATAAAGTTCGCGGCCCTCTTCAAACCTGTGCACATCAAAACCCTGTCCGGTTCTAAAGATCATATTATCCCCACTGTCGAAAAGAAAAGCTGCATGGCTACATAAAAACCTGTGAAAAGATATGCCTTTCTTCCGTTGAAATTATTGAGTGCCATCCCCCCTTTGTGGACAAGGAAAACTCTCCAGAAAAAGCCGGCGATGTTACCTATGACCGGAAAAATGCTGAAAAGCCCTGTGACCATTACGAAACTGCTCATTCTGTAGAAATGGGGCAGCCGGGTCTTTGAACCGAGCATTACGCTGCCAAGATGCAGGATGAAAGCGGTAACGACTATCGACATGAAGGGTGTAAGAACAAGGTGGGAAAAAAGCGAGCCACCGTCGGGATACATCTGGTCATATATCATTCTGAGCTTGTTCTCGTCTGCAAATATTGATGCCCCGAGATCTCCCATTTTAAGGAATGTATCGCGGAATGTCGCAAAATCGGGGAAATAGGACTGGAACAGTTTAAGTACCCAGAATGTCTGAAAAAGCACTGTCAGAAAAGCAAGGATTATCCCGTATATCGGCATCAGTCCGGGATTTGCCGCATGTTTCATGTCCTTGAAAAATTTTTCAGGGCTTGTGGCTATCTCTTTTGTTGTTTTTATGAATGCTTCCGCAAAACCGAGCTCGTGCCATCTGTCCCATGGAGTCCCCTTGAAAAAACCTGCTTTTTTAACCCTCTTCATCTCCCCGAAAGGATTTAAGAAACCGTTCTCGTCCTCGATCTTTTTCTTTGATGACTCTACATCTTTTTCGAGTTTAAGTTCACGGGCGGTCTTTATAACTCTATTCTCTTCATCCTTCAAAGGATCTCCAATGAAAACAAGAGAATTACATTTCGGACACATAACAGTTCCCGGAACATTTACAGAAATTACTTTTTTACAACTTGGACATTCAGTTATCATTGCTTACTCCAAAAAAAACGGCTTACTGTATATCATAATTGTTTAAATTGAGCAAGATTCGTATATTTATTTTTTTTTAGATCATTCACCTTGATTTTAGATTTTATTATGAGTAGAGTTAGCCAGATTTTTTGGTACTCATTCAGGAGGTTACCGTGTGTGGAATTGCCGGCGTATTTAATGTTGAAAATGGTGAAATTCTCGTAGCTGAAATACTTTTTGCAATTCAGCACCGCGGTCAGGAAAGCTGCGGCATTGCTTCAAAAAATGAATTCGGGAACATTTCCGGATACAGGGGAATGGGACTGGTCAAGAATGTCCTGACTGAAAATATCCTTGCAAAATATCAGGGAAAGATCGCAATAGGTCATGTCCGTTATCCGACAGCGGGAAAAAGTGACGAAACGAACAGTCAGCCACATGTGATCGAACTTCCTGAAGGTCCGCATCTTGCCATTTGCAGTAACGGTGACATCATAAATTACTACGAACTGAGAACATGGCTTGAAAAAGAGTACGAATTCACTTTCAAGAGTGATAACGATGGAGAGCTTATAGGACGGCTGATCGCTTTCAACCTCATACACAGGAAAATGACCATCGAAAATGCCATCGTCGAAACTCAGAGCCAGTTGAAAGGGGCTTTTTCATCTATTGTGATATACCGTGATCAGATGTTCGCATTCAGAGATCCTCATGCCTACAGGCCTTACATTCTCGGACATCTTCATGGTGTAAGCGAAACGGGTGAATATTCATCAAACGGTGTTGTTCTTGCTTCAGAAAGCTGTGCGTTCGGCATAGTGGGAGCAAAAATGATCCGCGAGCTTGAACCGGGTGAGATCATCAAGCTGGAAAAGGATAAACCGATGAGAACGATAGCAGTCAACAGCAAAAATAAACAGCACTGCGTTTTTGAACTGATATATTTTTCCCGTCCCGATACGATAGTGTATGAAGAAAAAGTATATGCCGTCAGAAAAAAGATCGGTGCAACTCTTGCTGAATATGACAAAGAGCTCGGGTTTGGTGAAGACACCGTCGTAATGGCAGTTCCCGATTCATCAAACTTTGTGGCATTAGGTTATGCCCACGGAAGCACTCTTCAGTTTGACATGGGGCTTTTGAGAAACCATTATGTAGGAAGAACTTTCACAAAACCCGACCAGAAACAGAGAGATGAAGGTGTGAGACATAAATTCAATCCGCTTCCTGAATTTTTCAAAGGAAAAAAGGTCGTGCTTGTTGATGATTCTATTGTTCGCGGAACAACTTTAAGAAAGATCGTAAGAATGATAAGAAGTGCCGGAGCAAAAGAGGTCCATGTCAGGATCGGTTCCCCCAGAGTCATTGGAAGCTGTTACTACGGAATTGACACTCCGACAAGAAAAGAGCTCATTGCGGCCATCAAGAACAATGATGAGATCTGCCAATTCCTTGAAGCAGAATCCCTCAGATATATTGAAGTGACCGACTTTGAAAAGATCCTTAAAAATTCTGACAATTTCTGTTTTGCCTGTTTTAATCTCAAATACGAATACAAGCCCGAAGATTTTCACCAGAAAGTGAATTCTCCTGACAAAAGGTGTTAAGATGTCTGAACTGAGCGGCATCGGAAAACTCCTTGAAGTAATGGCTGTGCTCCGTGGTGAAAACGGATGTCCGTGGGATAAAGAACAGTCAATACAGTCACTTAGACCATATATAATCGAAGAGGCATTTGAAACGGTTGAAGCCCTTGACGAATTTGACAGATCTATTCCTGAATCGGTCATTGAGCTTAAAAAAGAGCTCGGAGATCTTCTTCTTCAGGTTGTTTTCATTGCTCAGATGGCAGATGAAGAGAACATTTTTGATTTCAATGACATTGCTGAAACTCTGACACATAAACTTATAAGCCGCCATCCCCATGTTTTTGGAGATGAGAGTTGCAGAAACAGTGCTGAAGTGCTGACAAACTGGAATCTGATAAAAAGAAAAAAGGAAGAGCGGAAACATCTTCTTGACGGCATTCCAAGATCAATGCCTGCTGTACTGCTTGCGCAAAGATATGCTTCAAGAGCGGCAAGTGTCGGTTTTGACTGGGAAAAATGGGAAGATGTGACTGATAAGATAGAAGAGGAGCGTTTAGAACTTCTTGAAGCAGTTAAAGAAAAGGATGCCGCACATATAGAGCATGAACTCGGAGACCTTCTTTTTGCTGTTATCAATCTTGGAAGAAAGCTCGGTGTTGACAATGAGAAAGCTTTAAAAATGTGTGCAGAAAGATTTAAAGCACGGTTTGATAAAATGGAAGATCTGAACCCTTCTTTCATCGAAGGTGGAAGACCGGTTAAAGAACTTGAAGAACTCTGGCAGAAAGCTAAAAAGGAGCTTAAAAAAGATTGAAACTCTTTTGCGGAATCGACATCGGTTCAAGAACTGGCAAGATAGTTATCATCAATGATATTAAAGAGATAGTTTTTTCATCGACAATCGAGACAATAGCCGGCGCGACAAATACGATAAACAAACTTTCTAACTCCATTCCAGATGAAATTAAAAAAAATATCGTTTCAAAAGCTGTTACGGGATACGGAAGAGAGTCTGTTTTTGACCCTTCAACATATACACTTACTGAGATCACGGCACACTATCTGGGGGTTGTCTCAATAAACCCTGAAATAAGAACCGTTATAGATATCGGCGGGCAGGACAGTAAAGTTATAACCATTGATAATAATTCAAGAATTAAAGACTTTGTAATGAATGACAGATGTGCCGCCGGCACTGGAAGATTTCTTGAAGTGATGTGCGGACGGATCGGATTAACTCTTGATGAATTTGCCGATTCTGATGTCGAAAATACCGAACCTGTCAAAATCAATTCAACATGCACGGTTTTTGCAGAAAGTGAGATCATTTCACTCATGTCAAGAGATGTTCCTCAGCCGGTTCTTGTTTCAACTCTTGCGGCAATGGCGGCAAAAAATACTTTCAGCATGGCCAGAAAGATCCATCCTGAAGGACCTTTTTTCATGTCTGGAGGAGTTTCAAAGATCCGCCCTGTGAGATATCATCTTCAGAAACTTTTCAATGGTGATATACTTACAAGCGAAACTTCTCAGATAATGGGGGCACTTGGAGCGGCAATTTTTGCAATGAATAAGACAGATAAAAAATGAAAAAGATCGTCATTGTCTCAATAATATTGATAATTTCAGTCATCTTTCTCATCAAGGGATGGGTTCACGAAATTGACGAATCGGGCACTAAGGAAATAGACCTTGTCAATGCGGCAGGTAAAAATGTGTGCATGAGCTGTATCGGACTTGCCGATGAGAATATTTTTGAAAAGATTTTCGGAACAAGTGAGAAAAAAGACAATGAGTAGAAGGATATATCAGCTCATTTTTTTCATCATCCAGAACCCGTTCATCTCCAATTTTATGACAGGAAGACCTTACAACGGGCCTACAAAATCGTTCTGCACTCCCGGACTTCACTGCTACAGTTGTCCTTCGATGGCTTTCGGATGTCCACTCGGCACAATTCAGTATGTAATAAAATATGCCGCAATGATCCCCTACTATGCTCTCGGAACCCTTTCAGCAATCGGAGCTGTTTTCGGATCTGCAAGTTGTGCTTATGTCTGCCCTTTCGGACTTTTTCAGGAACTTCTTCACTCAATTTCACCATGGAAAAGTGACACTGCGAAACTTCCGCAACCGTTCAGATACATCAAATGGGGAAATCTCATTCTGTTAGTCATCATCGTTCCCGCATTTGGACTCGCTCAAGGGTTTTGTGCATGGATATGTCCGTCAGGACTTATCATGGCAGGGCTTCCCATAATTGCAGCAAACGAAGGGATCAGGGCATCGATCGGAATTACATTTTACTGGAAACTGATTCTTACCACAGTTTTCATCATCTTCATAATGAGAGAAAAACGGTTTTTCTGCCGATACATCTGCCCGCTTGGACTCATACTCGGCTTTTTCAACAGGATCTCGTTATATCAGATCAAACTTGATAAAAACAAGTGCGTCACCTGCCGCGCCTGCCGGAAATCATGCCCCATGGGACTCAAACTCCCCGAAGAGATAAATTCAATTGACTGCATCAAATGCGGAGAATGCGTTCCCGCCTGCCCATCAAAATTCGGAGCACTCAGCAAAGGATTTGAAATTAAGAAAATTCCGTGATTTACTGATTATATGGCACATATTATCTTTGATAGATCACTTCACCGTAACTGAGAATGCTTTCAAGGAATCCGCTTTTATCTGAACCGGCTTCGAAAAGAACAGGCTCAATGTTTTCATCAATGTTTCTTCTGATTTTGTAAAGTCCTGCTTCTTTCTCAAGAAAACTGCCGTCAATTTTATCAACAATTACAGCAACATCTATGTCGCTTTCTTCTTTATTTGTTCCTTTTGCATAAGAGCCGAAAAGAACAATTTTCAAAGGGTTGTATTTTTCTACAACAATCTCTGAAAATTTTCTCAATTTTTCTAAAACTTCTCTTTTATCCATTCGTACAACTCCTCAGTCTCATTAAGTATTTTTTCGATTCTGTCTTTGGTCAATTCTTTCAGCAAGGCTTCTTTATAACTCGGATATCTCGCTTCAATATTTAACGGCTCAAGATAATCGATCAGATCTTTCTGCCGATTAGAAAATTCATCATAAAAATCTCCCGCTTTTGCCAGTTTCAAAAGATTATGTGTGTATTGCGGTGTTTCATTTTTTCTTGAAACAAAATAGCCCTTAAATATTTTTTCAATAACTTGATGACACATAAATCCGACATAAAGATACCTTTTTGTCTTCAACATTGCCTTTGCTGTATCGAGATCATATTCAGCAAGCTCCTTCCAATATTCAATGATCTCAGCTTTTCCCTTCATCGAAATCTCCTTTAAACAAACAAATCACTTGGTATTATATGTATGTGTCGTTCTTTTTCAATTTACTTGATTTTCACAGCTCAAAAAAATTGAAACAGAAAGAAAACAGACAATTACTATTTAGAGCTTTAACCCTACTTATCATCGTAGGTTTTGCACATGGTATTTTCGATGAACGAGTTGACTGTTTCGTAGATGTGGAGCGTTCCTGCATTAACATCGTCAATGAGATAAACTTCTCCGCCTGTAGCAACCGGGATTGATGGTTTTCCGTTGTAATCGGTAAAAAAGCCGGGTTCTACATTTGTTGTGCCGGTTGATCCCCCTTTTTTTGCGGCAAACGCACCGACTCTCATTTTGCCGTCAACAAGAAGCGAAACCGTTTCATCGTATGTGTGCTGAACAGCTATTCCGCTTGAAAATGATTGCGGTTTTTCATAAAATGTGTCATCTGTTGCAAGAATGACAAGCCGTAGTGTCTCACCGGCATCTCTCCATTCAAACCCTTTTGCAGTAAGTGCAAGCCCATCAAGAGAATTTTCAGGCCAGTCTCCATTTGCGGCAGTTGATTGAGTCTGTTTATTTGTGGATGTAAATTTATACCATTTATTGAATTCTGATTTTATTGCGTCCACTGTCAGAAAGGTTTTTCCGCTGTTGGTAACGGTGACATCATCAACAAAAACAGTAAGTCCGAACTGTGTTTCTCCGCTGAAATTCTTATCTGTGAATTCCCATACCTGACCTATCTCATTTTCAAGTGTTCCAAGCATTTCTTTCATTGTTGTCGAAACATCCATGACAAAAACGATGTCGAGCTGTGAAAAGCACGGTTTCCCGAGAAGAAATATACCCTTACTGCATCCAAGCTCGCCGTAACAGGCAAAAACCCTGTAATAATATTCAGTCCCTGCTTCAACATCGGCATCAGAATAATTTTCACCTATCGCTTCATAAACGATTGTCCCGTCATTCATGTCGGCAGGATAATCACCTGTTTTTCTTACGATAACTGTTTTTTCAAACCCTGCCATTGCGGGACTTTTCCAGAAAAGGTCGATCGAATCAATTTTGTCAACTGAATAAAGCTGCTGAACTTCCTGCAGGGTTACGGTCTGTTCTTCATCCGTATTCTCTTCATCGGGTGTATTGTCTTCCTTATCAGTCGTCTGATTTTCATCAACCTTATTATCATCAGGAAGTTCGGTCTCATCATCGGTTCCGGCTCCCTGTTCATCCGATTCATCACTTGACAGGGAGTTGTCATCATGCCCGTTAATGTCATCTGTCGCAAGATCTTCATCGCTGACTGAACAGCTTAACATTAAAAACAAAGGGATAAGAAACATTGTAAGTTTTTTCATCATGGAACCTCACTTTTTTGTTTTATTTTTATTTCTCCCAGCTCGTTTCTTTTTAATTTCCGGTTCCTGTTCAACATGTTGAACTTTTGCTGATCTGATCTCCGAAAACCGCAGAAATATCATACCGAATGTGATAATGAGCACAAGGTACAAAAACCAGTTCCCGTATTTAAGATAGATCGTATCATATTGATATAACGGCACTTTTCTATTAATTGAAGTGCGTTCGAAAAGATTTGTCTGATTTTCTCTTGTACCGTCAGGAAGGATCACTTCGCTTATTCCGACATTGCTTGCACGGATTATCGTTCTGCCAGACTCAACTGCTCTGAATGGATAAAAACTTCCATGCTGAGTGATCTCACTTGAAAAACCGAACCACGCATCGTTTGAAATATTTACAAGAAGTTCCGCACCGTTCCTGACAAAATCTCTCACATTTTCACTGAATGTTCCGTCATAACAGATCAAAATTGATGCATTGAACTTTCCGAAATCAAAAACCGTATGTTCCGTTCCTCTCATGAAAGTTCCGACACTGTTTGGAACGATCGTCGAAAGACCGATGCTGTGAAGAAAATCGCTCATCGGAAGATACTCTCCAAACGGTGCAAGCTTTATTTTCCTGTAAATTTTTTCGATCCGGTCCCCTTTAACAAAACCTGCTGAATTATAAAACTCCCTTTTGTCGCGGTCGATCATGTCAAGACCGACTATCTGATTCTCAAACCTGTATGCATCGGGAAAATATTTTATCCAAAGATATCTGAAGTTATCAAATCCGACCGGAACTCTGACAGGTATTGCGGCTTCATGCCAGACAAGAAGATCGGTATCTTTGTCAAAGCTGTTTATCTGACTCGTAAAAACCGCGATGATATCCTCAAGGTTTTTTTCCTTTGAGTTTATATCAAACTGATTTATGGCGGGCTGCATTATTGCGACCTTTACTTCTTTAACCGGTTCAAGTTTCCTGAAACTTTCAATTCTTACAACGGAATAAGTTATCAGAATTGTTACAGAAACAATGAGTATTATCCCTTCTTTCCAGTTCTTTTCCCCTCTCAACCTGGCAAAAATATAAACCGATATCCAGACGATCATGAACGAAAGAAAATATATCGCTCCTATTGACGCCCATTGCAGTGTGAGCTTGTTGTTGTACTGTGAATGACCGAAACATGACCAGTAGAAATCGACCGGAAAGAAAGTTCTCACCGTTTCTGCCGTAACCCACGAAGCCGCAACTTTCCATGGAGCTATGCGACCGTCTTTCTTGAGAAATTCGTAAATAAGCAGAAAAAAGAGCCAGAAAGTGGAAAGGGCTGTGAACATTACAAAAACAAGAAGGATCGTATATGACTTAGGAACTCCGCCGTAAACATGAATGGAATAATAAGCCCAGTAAAAGACCAGTCCATTCGCAGGAATGCAAATGAGATAGAGCATCCCTATTTTGTGCTTTAATTTCTCAAAAGATTCAATGACATATAAAAATAGAGGCATGACAGGGAAAATAAATATCCATCCGATAAAACGGTGAATGAAAACCGGCTGAGGATCTCCCGGTATGACAAAAGGGAAACTCAGTGCAAAGCACACAATAAAGAGTATCGATGCGACAGCTAATTTAATTATCTTACTTTTCACA
>ENA-UPTA01005726-UPTA01005726.1-activated-sludge-metagenome-genome-assembly--contig:-NODE-5726-length-11263-cov-4.606977_pt1 | contig 11263 bp, 9 predicted proteins | sample MGYA00238184_ERZ773361 | MGnify/ENA primary metagenome ERZ773361 (study PRJEB29100, sample SAMN05720205) | activated sludge metagenome | isolation source: anaerobic digester from wastewater...
GACATACTTCAACACCCGGCCGGCAGCAAGAATCCATACGGTGATTGCCGGAAGTTTGATCTGCGACTCCTCAAACAGCACAGCGAACCGCGGAATCATAACGCCGAACATCAGCATGGCAATGAGAAGCGCCATGCCGAGAATTATGGAGGGATAGATCAGAGCCGTCTGCACGCGCTCCTGCACGGCGTTTTGATCCTCAAGAAAGGATGCAAGACGCTCCAGAACCGCGTCAAGGTTCCCTGCCCGCTCTCCGGCGCGAACGGCCGCCAGTTCCATGGCATGGGTCCCGCCCCCGGTTTCGGACAGAGCCTGAGCCATGGACGCACCCTCCTGCACGCGGTCGCGCAAGCCGGCAAGAAGCAGCTTTGTTCCGGGCGACTCCCCCGTGGCTTCAATCAGCAGTTGAAGCGACTGGGTCAGGGTGAGCCCGGCCTTCATCATGGAAGATAGTTCGCGATAAACTGAAGATCTGGTCTCGGCATTGAAACCCCGTTCCAAGCGAAAAAAGATTCTGCGGCGGCGAACCGCTGCCGGAGAGATCGTCTCCACCAGAATACCGCCTGACGCCAGCCGCTCGCGGGCGTCCTTCAATCCGGAGGCCTCGATCAGACCCCTGGCGGCATGTCCTGAAGCCTGAAACCCCTTGTATTCATAGGTTTTCATGGCGTCGTCAAGGTCATGAGAATTTTCCGAGAACCCTCAGCGTTTCGGACGGCGAGGTGACTCCCTGCCGGATTTTTTCGACAGCATCCTCCGCCAGCGGGGAGAATCCCCTGCCCGTCACGGCCCGGCTCAATGCCGTCAGGTCTGCCTCGTGCCGGATCGCATCGCGGATGGCATCGTCCATCAGCAGGAGTTCATAAATCCCCGTCCGGCCTGAATAGCCCCCCATGCAGGAGGCGCATCCGTTGGCTTCAAACACCTTTTGACCTTTCAGCCGCTGCGCATAGACCCCCAGGGCGGCGATATCGTCTGCAGACAGTTCCTCCGGCTTTTTGCACTGGCGGCACAAAGACCTGACCAGCCGCTGCGCCACCACGCCGCTGGTGGCGGCCGATACCAGATAGCGGGGAATGCCCATGTCCACCAGGCGAATTACGGCTCCGATGGCGTCATTTGTGTGAAGCGTGCTGAACACCAGATGCCCCGTGAGCGAAGAACGCACAGCGATTTCGGCAGTTTCCAGGTCGCGCGTTTCACCAACAAGGATAATGTCCGGATCCTGGCGCAGAATATGGCGCAAGCCCTGCGCAAAGGTCAGGCCGATTTTCGGCTTCACGGATATCTGGCCAATGTGCGGAAGCTGGTATTCCACCGGATCCTCGATCGTGAGGATGTTCAGATGTTCGCTGTCGAGTTCCTGCAGTGCCGCGTAGAGCGTGGTGGTTTTTCCACTTCCGGTCGGACCCGTCACCCATATGGCGCCGTGATTCAGTTTCAGGAGTTCTGAAAACGACCGGTTCAGGCGCTCCGGCATTCCGAGATCACAGAGTGAAAGCAGCGTGGATTCACGGTTCAGCAGGCGAAGCACCAGCCGTTCACCCTCGGCCACCGGAACGGTCGAGATGCGGATATCTATGTCGCGCTCGCCAACGGATACCCTGGCCATACCGTCCTGCGGGAGACGCTTCTCGGCTATGTCGAGATGCCCCATGACCTTCAGTCGCGAAATGAGGGCAGCCTCGAAATGCTTCGGGGGAGGAGGCTGCTCGTACAACATCCCGTCAATCCGATAGCGCACGCGCAGGGTTTCCTCCAGCGGTTCAATGTGAATGTCGGATGCGCGGCGTCGCACAGCCTCAAGCAGAATCAAGTTGACCAGCCGTGTCACCGGGGCATCGGCCGCCACGGTCAGCAAATCATTGGAACCGGTCGAGACAGTCGGGGCGGACTTTTCCGGTTCCGGCAGTCCGGCCATCACCTCCGAGGCTGTTTCGCGGCGCATGAAATAGCAGCTTTCGATAACCTCCCGGATTTTTTCGGGCAGCGCCAGCAGAGGTATCAGGGGGCATCCGGTCAGCAGCGCCAAATCATCCTGCTCATTGATGCGTGTGGGATCCGCTGTCAGAACCGCAGGTTTTCCGTTGTATCGAACCGGCAGCATTTGATGCGAACGCGCCCATTCCACGGGAAGATTTTTAACCAGTTCCGAGTCCAGCATTCCGGGCAGCACGGCATCCAGCATGTCACAATGATACTGAACGCCCAATGCCCGGAGCACGTCGGCGGACGATGCATGCCCCTGCTCCACGAGGATTTCTCCGATTCGGCGGCCGGGATTCGACTGCTGGAGCGCGAGGGCCTCTTCCAGCTGCGCGGGACTGACTGTGCCGCGCTCAACGAGTATCTGGCCCAGCAGTCTCACCCTACTCCCTCAGTTGAATGGCAGACATATAGTTGGTGGCCAGGGTTCCGGCTTCGGACCGGTTTTCCCAGGACTTGCGCTCGGCCAGGGCGGCATCGGATTCGGTCACAATGTGCGGAGTTACAAAAATCAGCAGATTTGTGCGCTCCGATCGCTTTGACGTGCTGCGGAACAGGTGTCCCAGGATCGGAATATCACCCAGCAGGGGGATCTTGTAAACCGTGTTAATCTGGTCGTCGCGAATCAGGCCGGATATCGCAATGGTGGTCTTGTCCTTGACGGTAACCGTCGTGGAGACCTCCCGCTTGGTGATCGTCGGGGTATAGGCCAGTTCCCCCGCCGATGAATCAATGACGGCCTCTATGCAGGGATTCAGCTCAATGGTCACTTCCTTGTCCGGATTCACATGCGGCGTCAGCTTCAGCTTGATGCCCACGTCGAGGCGGTCAATGTTCTGGATGGTGTCACGCGCCGTCCCCGAGCCGCCCTCGATGGTGGATTTCAGAATCGGAATGTTCTCCACCACGCTCACGCTGGCCTCTGTATTGTTCTGGGCCCAGAGGGGAATGTTGGAAAGAACTTTTATGTCCCGGTCTTGCGCCAGCGCGCGCAACAGCACCGGGATGCTGGGCTGCACATTGCCGGATGCATCGGTGTAAGTTCCTTTGGCCACCCCAACGGCAAGGCCCTGCGGAAGAATCCCCTCGGTGATGTAATCCATGAGCGTGTCCGTCTCTCCCGGACGGCTGCGGCCCAGCACCGTTGTCCTGCCGTCCTCCGCCATGTCAATGGTGGACCATTCGACGCCCAGATCCAGATTCTTGTCTGCGGATACTTCAACAATCAGGATTTCAACCAGAACCTGCTGCGGCATCTGATCCAGCTTGGCCACAAGCTCCTGAACCCACTCGCAGTCGCGCGGGCTGCCGTGCACAAGCAAAGCGTTGTTGGCAATGTCCGGCTCGATGGCGATGCGGCGTTTCTGATCCTTTTCTGTCGTCTTTTCCAGCAGCGCATTCAAACTCTTGGCCGCATCTTCCGCCTGCAGATATTTCAGGAAAATGGCGTTGAGGGGCCCGCGGTTCGCGATGCCCTCGGTGTCCAGCTTGTCCAGCATCCGCTTCATTTCATTTATGTTGGCGGGGGTTCCAACCAGCAGCAGGCTGTTGGCATGAATTACGGGAACCACAATCATGTCCGTCGGCACGGCGGCGCGGCCCTCCGCCACCTGCTGTAAATGCCGGCTGACCCTGCGGCCGGAGGTTTCGCTGCCCTCGATGGCCATCATGAGCTGCGCGGCCACATCCTCTGCAGATGCGTTCTTCAGCGGAACCACTTCTGCGATCCGGTTGGAGCCTTCCTTGTCCATTTCCGCAATGATCTTCTCCAGGCGCGCAATATTCTCGGCCGTATCGGTGATCAGCAGATGGTTCGTGGGCCCGAACGCGCTGAGGCTGCCGGTTTTGCCGCCGCTCACCATGGGCAAAAGCATGGCGCGCAATTCAAGCGCGTCAATAAACTTGAGCTTGATAACCTTTGTGATGATGCCGGCTTCGCCGGATGTATCGCCCGTCATCACCGGCGCGGAAGGAACTTCCCGGGCGGCCAGCGGAACAATGTGCGACAGGGTATCCTTTTTGATTATAGAATAGCCCGACGATTCCAGAATGGAGACAAAAAGCGGATAAACCTCATCCGCGGGAATCTGGGACGGGGTCACGACCGTAACCTCGGCCTTGACCCCCTCGTCCACCACAAACTGCATGCCGGTGATCTCGCCCACCAGCTTGATGAGCAGACGGATATCCACGCGGTCGAAATTGAAATTGACGTACTGCCGGCTGCCGTTCTGCTGCGCGGGCAAATGACCCGGCAGCAGCGCACAGAAAAACAGCAGGCCTGTCAGCAGCACAATAGAGCGGCGTCCGCCAGTCATTTTACAATCCCCCTGTCTGAAGCCTTCACAAACTCAATGAGATGCTCAAGCTCCGGGGTTTTATCCGGCCACGCCTGCATTTGTTCCACAGCCTGCGAGGTCAGGACATCCTGCCGGTAGATGAGCTTGAACGCATCCTTGAGCTGCTTGCGGGACGCGGCCGATATGCCCTTGCGCTTCAGGCCGACGCTGTTGAGCCCGTGGACACTGATCGGATGGCCGTCGGCCATCATGTACGGCGGGATGTCCTGGGTAACCTTTGAACAACCGCCAATGATGGCAAGTTTTCCGATGCGCACAAACTGGTGAATACCGCTCAATCCACCGACAATCACCTGATCTTCCACAATCACGTGTCCGGCTAGAGTGCCGCAGTTCGCAACGATGACCGAATTTCCGACCTGGCAGTCATGGGCCACATGGGAATAGGCCATCAGAAGGCAGCCGTCTCCGATGCGCGTCGTGTCACCCTCACTGGTGGCCAGGTTCACGGTGACATATTCGCGAATGGTTGTTCGGTTTCCGATAACCACATAGGAAACTTTGCCATCGTATTTCAGATCCTGCGTCTGCTGGCCGATGCTTGCAAAGGGAAAAATCCGGCACTGGTTTCCGATGGTCGTGTGTCCCCCGACCACCACATGCGACAGCAGCACCGTGTCATCACCGATTTTCACGTCGGGGCCGATCACGCAATAGGGTCCGATCGAAACGCGTTCGCCAATTCGGGCCGCAGGATCCACGATGGCTGTTTGATGAATATCGGGCATATCTATCCTCTATTCAGCGCGAAAGAAGGTCATGTCGGCTTCGACCGCCAGCTTGCCGTCCACGAAGGCCTTTCCATGCATGACACAGACGGTTTTCCGCATTTTAACGATCTCACACTCCATGCGCATCTGGTCGCCGGGCTTGATCATCTGCCGGAACTTGGCATTGTCAATGGCCATGAAATAGGCCACCGACTTCTCAGCCTTGGCGATCTTGTTGATCAGAATCCCGCCCACCTGGGCCATAGCCTCAATTTGAAGCACGCCCGGCATTACCGGATGGCCCGGGAAATGCCCCTGGAAGAATATTTCGTTGAACGTCAGGTTCTTGATGCCGACAATGCGCTTCTCAAAATCGCATTCAATGACCCTGTCCACCAGCAGCATCGGATACCGGTGAGGCAGAATCTGCAGGATGTCTTCCAATTCCATAACCGCCATAATATCTGCTCCTTCTTCAATAAACCGCATGTGATGATGCCTTAATTTCTGCCGCATGACAAACCATAAAAAGGAACCGGAAACCGGAGAATCAGGCGGGGCGGCAGGGACAGCAGCCCCAGCGCGCCGGGAAATCGCGGCACTGCGCCGGGCGTGCCGGATAAATGCGGCAGCGGTTTCCTTCCAGAAAGACGCAATCGTCGCCTTTCCCCGGCGCCAGACAAAGCTGATTCCGGTTCGGAGCCAAAACGGTAAAATCGCGGATAAAATCTTCTTCGCTTGCTCTTAGAAAAAGAGCGGCTTGATGGATATCCCCTTCATCCACGTAAACAAAACCGGACCACCGGCAGCATTCGCCGCACTGTCTGCATTCGGGGGAGATATCCGGCATAGCCAATTGGAACAGCCTACTGCGCGAGCGACGCTTCTCCGCCCAGACCCAGTTTGATGGGATCGGTCACATCCAGAAGCTCGTAGGAGCATTCAATACCCTTCATCCAGGCAAATCCACGGGCTTTTTTGAAAATGGCATAACTGTCATCACGGACAAGGAATGTGATCATGTCCTCTGCCATATTCAGCTCGCTCAACAGCTTCTCATACCAGCCTGCGTTTTGGACGCTCTTCATCAGAAGCGTATCAACGGTCACACCATCCAGACTAATGCCTTTTGCATCCGGCTTTGGAACCAGCAGATTCTGGCCCGCCAGCGCAAAAGAAAGATCCAGTTTGTAGTTGTCCGTGTCAAGTACTGCGTCGCTCATCATCTGAAGCATTTTATCCCTGTCACCACCCGCCTCTTTTTCAATCCGGGCCAGCTCGTCATCCAGGGCCTTCCGGATCTGGGCAATATCAACGAAATATAGAAGGTTTCCCCGGCACTCCACAAAAACAGGGCGCTTGGTGCTGAGGTGGGCCATAGGCGTGGGAACAATCATCTTGGTCTGCGAGGCGTCAATGCTCGTCAGAATGATGATAAGCACCAGCACGCCCAGCAGACAGGTCATGATATCCAGAAACGAGTCCAGATTGACCTTGGCTTTCTTCCCTTTTTTCTTTTTTGGCATTTCGCAAATCCTCTGCTACTGGGCCGCTGCTTCTGACGGCGGGGTGGCCGCAGGTTCGGCAACAGAATCCGCAGCCGCCGGTGCCGCATTGGTCACCGCGGCCGTTGCCGCTGCCGGCGCTGCGTCCGGAACCGCTGCCAGGCCGAGCTCTGCCCTGATCGTTGCCAGATCAGGGGCCTTCAACTCCGGAATCTTCCGGCCCGCCTCATACAGTTCATGCCCAACATCTATGCCGCGGTCGTGCAGGGCCCGGCGGAGCTGCTTTGCCACGCGGGAAGATTTCGGGCGCAGGACAAGAATAACATAAATCCTGCTTTTCATCGGCTCGATAAGATCGAGTCGCTGTTCAAAGGCATTCCCTTTAGTTTCCAGCTCGCTCAGGGCAAGCTCCTGAACCTCCGGGTAAAGGACCACCCGGTCCGAATGAACATCAATATAATACGGATCTTTGGTCTTATTCGCATAGATGGGCTGGCCAACATAAGCGCCCTGCTCCTCGCCGTACTCCTCATAGGCGCCCCGGACGAGGGACATGATTTCAACATTATCCGGATTGCTGACGATGATAACCATGTTCACGACAAGGATAACCACGAGGCATCCGATAGCCATGATGATGATATTCATGAAGGCGGACAGATCCATTTCTACTTTGCCCATGTCCTCTAGCCCCTCTTCCCTTTGACAATCATGGCTTCTGTCCCTCTGCGGAGGCCGGTTCGGCCGCGGCCGCCCCATCGGCCTTGGATTCAGTTGCTTCAGGTTCGCCTTTTACGGCTCCTTCGCTTCCCGCTGGCGGGACGGCATCTTCTGCCGTCACTTCCGGCCGGTTGGCTTCCATTTCGCGGTCCTTCTGCTGAATCATTGTGCTGACTTTCAAGTCCATGCTGCGGAACTCATGCATCTCGGTCATGCCGACGCCCACCGCGACGTTCACCGGGCTTTTTCCTATATTCAGCCACCCCATGCTACCGGCATCCCGTTCCGGATCCATGGCCACCGCCATCAGTTCCCCCTGATCCGAGCTTTCCGCGCTGCTCATGGCGGTTGCCACATCTGTAAAGGCGGCGAGATAGACTTCCTTCGTCCCGTCTGGGGCTTCCACCACAATCTCGCCGGTGTTCTGCTGGCCGGAATTCAAACGCAGGTAATAATCGCTGAAGATGCCAAGGCCCAGAAAGGCGAGATTAAGGTTAACCCCGTTTTCATTCTTCTCAAGTCCCACTGAGGAAACCGGGAGAAGGATGCGTCCGGAGTTCCCGCCGTCCTCCCAGACGTCGCCGGACTTGCGCTGGGCGATGTTCAGTCCCGTGAACAGTTCACGCGTCTGCTCGACCTTCCCGCTTTTCCGCGTCGCGGAAAAATACGCAAGGCTGGGAGTGGCCATGTCTCCACTGTCTATGGATTTTCCGGGGAAGAAGATCACAAAATCAAGCCGCGTCAAAGGATCTTCGCTGACGCTTCCTTCAGCATCTTCGGGCGAATTGGCAACGATCCTCCCGGCCAGCAGGGCGATTTTGTCAATGGATTCCTGCATGGAAAGCGACATGGCCAGCCGGTCAGTCGCCACAGTCTGCGCACTTGGATTCAAAACTTTATCCAGGAACTTCTTCGCCTGGCGCGGCTTGAATCCTTCATTGTCCTCTATGTCGCCGACAGTCCGCTGCAGCATATATCCCCCAACGGCAGGCACAGCGGCCTCAACAATCACCCCCTTGCCTCCATCGGCGATATACAGACTGTTCGATACCTGAAGCAGTCCACTCACCCGGTCAAGACCGCCAACCAGAATCTTTGGTTCGCCGGTCTTCGGAACTTCCAGCACCCGCGCACCGCCGGCCGCAAGGTTCTGACCCGAAACAAAGGCACCGTTAGGCAGAAGGGTTATTGCGTCGGCGGAAATGCCCGAACCGCTTTCCTCGCGGGTTCCAATGGGTATGCGCCGGACGCAATCCCACCACGCCAGCCCACCGCGGTCGCGTTCAGCAATAACCGCAATATCCTCGCCGCGCGAAAGACAGACGCCGCTGTAATTCATGAACGGACCGAAATCCAGCACCCACCAGTCGCCCTTTGCATCACGCATGAGCACCGATCCAAAATGCAGAACATCGGCCTCTGCCACAGAACCGGCCAGGAACAGGCGGCCGTCGCCCGCCACCTTGACATCGGTCCAGGTGAAGGGACGGTCAATCCACGGGACGGGAATGATTTGGCCATTGGTATAGGCGCCCGCCGCATCCGGCACGAATTCGATCAAACGGCCTCCCGGCACACTCTCGCAGACGTAGATCGTTCCATTGGTTGTCACGGCCACGCCGCCCGGTGTGTTCAGTGCCGTTCTGGACAGCGCTTCCTTGGTAAGATCGCGGTTGACCAGCCAAAGAGGAATCAGCGTCTTGTCCATCCCCCAGTTTGTGGTGATGATCGGCGAGGCCGAACTGCCCTTGATCACGGATATCCTGCCGGCTTTTTTCTCGGCCACATAAATATCGCCGGTGTCTGCGCGGACCGCCATGCCTGCGGGGCCCTGCAGCCCGCTGACCAGCACCTTGGAAGACAAGCTCCCGTCATAGGCGCGCACCGAAGAAACCAGGAGGCACGGCAAGAACGCCAGGACAACGGCGACGGGCAGGGCCCGCAAAACCATTCCGCTGTTATTTCCTGTCATGCCCATGGCCGCAATGCTCCCGGCCGGAATCAGGCGACCGGTTCTTCCTTGAAGGTGATCACCCGCGGCTTGCTCAGCTGTTTGCAGAACTGGTCTGTGACCGTCAGGTGCTCGCGGATATTACTGAGCGTCTTCTGGAACTCATCGGCGGCGGAAATACCCTTGAGGCCCTGTTCAATGGACGCCTGCAGCTTGAGCATTTCCTGAATTCCAGTGGCCAGTTTGCCGACTTCGGCCATCTTGGCGGTCAGCTGCAGCGCAGCCTCGGTGGACTTCTGCGAGGACTTGTCAATATTCTCCACAACGCCCGAAATAGCGCCCTTCAACGCATCACCGGCACCGGCCACGCTGTTTTGCAGGCGATCCGCCAGCGCATTCAGCGTGCCTTCGTAATTCTTGGCCAGACCGGAGAAGCGGCCTTCGACCATGTTGGCCGCTTTGTCAATCGAACGGGTGAACACCTCGTCGTAGCGGTCGGGATCAGGAATATAGCGGCGGAAGGCAGCCTCGATGGAGTCTTCCAGGTTCTCGATGACGATCGGCTGCTGCCCCTGCGACGGGAAACGCGATAGCAGCATGTCGTCAATGTAGTTATCCACCTCTCCAAAAAAATCGGACTCCTTGCGCTGAATGGAGGCCAGCGGGAACATCAGGAAGGACACAAGGATCAGGGCCAGCAGCGTGGTGTCGAACGCCATGCCCAGACCGATAGTCACATTTCCAATAGCCTCCTTAATGGATCCCAGGTCGCCGGCACCCGAAAGGAAGTCGGCGAAACCGGCCACGGCGAAACCGAGGCCCTGCACCGTCCCGATGAAACCCATGATCGGAATGGCCCACACCAGCACGTTCACGATCGAATAGGTGCTCTCCGCTCCGCCCTGATCGTTTCCGGATTCGGTGCCGTTCCAGCTTGAAACGCGGCTGATGTCCTTGGACCCCAGCCAGAGCATGAGAATCCGGTTGATGCGGCTCAAAAGAATGCTCATGCTGAACTTCGGATGGCTGGAAACTTCGTTCCGAAGTTCCTGAACCTGGTCGTCATCCGTCAGATCAATGGATGGGTTGACGGGGCTCGAAGAGATTACCTTCGCCTGCTGCCGCACGATCCGTGATTTCAGGACAAGGAACGTGGCCACCATGAAGAACATATAGAGTTCAAGAAACTGCACCGGACCGCGGAGCCAGATGATGGCATAGGTATAATCCAGTATGCCCGGCTTTCCCTTTAAAGGGAGAACACCGTAGGACACAGCGGCCGTTCCGATCACGCCCATCAGCAACTGCAGAAACATATTGCAATCCATGTTCGGGCGACCTGCCCGAACAGCCACCAGCTCCTCTTTCACCTCAAGCTCAGTAATTTCGTTTTCAGCCATAACGTCCTCTCCATCTTGTTCCGCATCATTCCTGATGTGAAATCAGGCTTTCTTTTATTGCTTGGCAGAATGTACAAAAAGACAAAAAAGAATAAAAGGGCTTTCTGCTGAAAAGTTTTGATTATTTTTCCCCCGCGTGCCAATTTCTGTTCCGATTCACGGATGGGCAGCCAATGAATAGATCTTTATCGGTATTCTTTTACGAGGCATTTCAAGAGGAAGAGCATGCGCTCCGGGCCTGCCTGCCGCCGGAAATCAGTGCCGGCTTCACCTGGAAAAGCATTCAGGAGGCCGGTCACGCGGAACCTCCGGCGCCCGTCATCAGCATTCGCACCCAATCATCCATACCCGACGCATGGGCGCGCAGCCTGAAAGGCATCCTCACCCGCAGCGCCGGCTATGACCACGTGGCCGCGTGGCAAAAAGCCAACCCTGCGGACGTGAAGGCCGGCTATCTGCCGGAATATTGCGTGCGCGCCGTGGCCGAGCAGGCCGCCCTGCTCTGGATGGCCCTGCTTCGCAAACTTCCGCAGCAGCAGCGGCAGTTTCCCGTTTTCCTCCGCGACGGCATCACCGGCCGCGAGTGCTCGGGGAAAAACCTGCTCGTGGCCGGCGTCGGACACATCGGCCG
>ENA-UPTA01005729-UPTA01005729.1-activated-sludge-metagenome-genome-assembly--contig:-NODE-5729-length-11259-cov-9.649768_pt1 | contig 11259 bp, 9 predicted proteins | sample MGYA00238184_ERZ773361 | MGnify/ENA primary metagenome ERZ773361 (study PRJEB29100, sample SAMN05720205) | activated sludge metagenome | isolation source: anaerobic digester from wastewater...
GAAGCTCTTGTGGCGATAGATGTGAACAGCAAAAGGTTCATCAGGAACAAATCGCAGGAGGAGAACATCGTCAGCCTGAATCTTACAGCGGCGAAAGAGATCGCGCGTCAGTTGAGGTTAAGGGACCTTGGCGGACTGATCGTAATTGATTTTGTTGATATGGCGGATCCTGAGAACAGGACAAAAGTTCTTAACGAATTTCAGTCTCATTTAAAGGCTGATAAAGCGAAGATCAGCATCGAGCAGATAAGCAAGTTCGGCCTTGTGGAAATGACGAGGCAGAGGCTGAAACCTTCGATCACGCAGACGATATACGAAGAATGCCCGACCTGCGGAGGAAAAGGTATCGTCAAATCCAAAGAGTCCATAGCTGTTCAGCTCGACAGATGGCTCAAGAACTACAGATTCAACACGAAAAATCCAGTGGTCGACATTTCCATGAACGAGGAGCTTTATAATTTTCTTACTGTCAAAGAGAACAGACTGCTGCTCGAAATGCTCATTAAAAACTGGGTGAAGATAAATTTCAAGGTTAACAACACTCTTCCTCTAAACGACTTCAGATGTTATCTGCCCGGCACGGAAACGGAAGTGACTAAAGAATATATGAATTAATATATTTAGTAAAAAAATATTGCATCATGAAATATAATAATTTAATTTACATGCTATGACCGCTGATAAAAAAAGAATTGCAGTAATTACGGGAGCTTCCTCCGGCTTCGGAAGACTGTTTGCCGCCGAACTCGAGAAAAACCTTGACCTCGAGGAAATATGGCTTGTCGCAAGAAGGGAGGAAAAGCTGGCCGAGACCGCTTCTAAACTTGAAAGAGTAAAAGGAGTAATAATCACGGCCGATCTTTCCACTCCCGAAGGAATTGAGAAAGTAGTTTCCATGGCCGTTAAGGAAAATCCGGTGATAAAGGTTCTCATCAACAACGCCGGATTCGGTAAAACAGAAGAATTTATTAAAGGCGATGCGGATTATTATTCTAGAATGATAGATGTGAATGTAAAAGCTCCTGTCATACTGACCAAAAAGCTTATCTATTATATGGGCGAAGGTTCAAGGATCTTGAATATCGCATCTTCTGCGGCATTCGCTCCTCTGCCTTACTTTACCGTTTATGCAGCCACAAAATGCTTTCTTCTCAATTTTTCATACGCTCTAAATCACGAACTTAAATCAAAAGACATTTACGTAACTGCGGTATGCCCCGGTCCTGCCCAGACTGAATTCTTTACAACAAAAAGCAAAAAGGTGAACGGGCTGAAACTGGCGGATCCTCAGAAAGTCGTCGAAAAAGCACTTAAAGATATGAAGAGTAAAAAAGATATTTCGGTTTACGGATTTCAGATGAATCTGGCAAGATATATTTCAAAATTACTCCCGAGAAGGGTGCTGACAAATTTCACCGGGCAGATAAAAATGCCGAAATAATTTTTATTTATAAAATCCACGCATCAGCTATAAATAAGCACAGTTTAAATATGAAAAATAATTAAAATTACTATTGACAAGAGCTTTAATTTATAGTAAAATACATTTAGAGTTTAAAAATGTGAATTAATTGTGAATTAAACACAAAATAAAAACTCAGAAAGCCTTGATATAACAAAAAACAGAAGTTAAAAAAACAAAGGGAGGAAAAATTGAAAAAATTATTAGTCGTAGCTATGATGTTAGTAGCAATGATGAGCTTTGCTCAGGACAAAAAATTCGGACTCGACGTAGCAGGTGAATTCGCTATGCCTATGGGCGATGCTGCTGATGTAGCAGGAATGGGATTCGGAGCAACTGTAAAAGGTTACTATCCGATCAACGAACAGATGGATGTAACAGGAAAAACAGGTTACTTGTACTTCCTAATACACGAAGATAAGGATGATGATGGTTTTGATTCTTTCAACTATTATCAGATACCTTTCATGGTAGGAGGCAGATACAAAGTAACTCCCGAGTTCTATGGAATGGTTGAATTAGGTATGACAATGATTGGATGGACCATTGACCCAGAAGTACCTGCAAGGGGATTAGAATCAGATTCTGAAATGGATTTCACTTTCGGACTTGGCGCAGGCTATATCATGAACCAGTTCGATTTCTCAGCTTACTATAACTCTATACAAACTGATGGAGATTCATTTGACCATTTCGGTTTAAGAGTCGGCTACAAATTCATGTAATTCCTACGACTTAGTTAGGCAAAAAACCCCGGAAATCCGGGGTTTTTTATTTTATTCCTTTTTAAAATTCGCTGCAGTATCGCTCAGTTTCCGCTCTTCATCGTTAGTAAGATCAAGCGTGATGCCGTGCGCTAACGGTTTCGCGTTCTCATCCACATTAACAAATGTAACATAACCATTTGCGATGAGATTATTAAAATCGTTAATCAGAAAGAAATCGACATACACCACAATGCTGGATCTGCCTGTATAAACTACTCTGCTCCGCAGGCATACAGTGCTTCCGGGATAAACGGGGCGCATAAAACTCAGGCTGTGGATCTTGCGGCACAGGATATTTTTAGGTTTCAGCAGAGTTGATGCCGCTATAAAAGCCGATTCTACGAACCATTCAGCGCTTCTGCCTGCGAACAATGTTCCGTGGTGATTAAGGTCCTCGCTTTTTACGAGGTGATGAGTCGTATAGCTTATTATTTTCATGTAAATCTCATTTAGTTATTTATTTAAAGTTATTTAAAAAGGATAATTTAATCAATATTAAATATTAGCATTTGGAAATAATATAAGAAAATTCGTATATTTATGTTTATTAAAAAGGATTTGATATGATTTTTTTAGTTTATAAACAAAGATTATTAATAATAATTCTTATTTTATCTTTATGTAAACTTAACGCCCAGACAGAACGGGGTTTGTCCATTAAATCAAAAGAAGGTAATAATGGTAAAAGATGGGCGATTTGCGTCGGAATAAATAATTATGACTATAACGGGATATTAGATCTGGATAAAGCCAGAAATGATGCCGTTGAACTCGGTTCAGTACTTAAGAATTACGGTCAGTTCGACTATGTATTTACTATGACTGACCAGGATCCCAGGAGCGTAGATTATCCATCTGTCGGAAAATTCAGATCGAAATTAAAATACCTTGAACAATATCTCGAACCAGAAGACCTTGTTGTTTTTTCTTTTTCCGGACACGGCGTTTCTGATAATACAGGCGACGGATATTTACTTATGACTGACTCAGATCCAGATAATTTGTTCAAAACGAGCGTTAAAATTAAAGAGATCACGAGCGTAATTGAAAGATCTAAAGTAAAAAAATCACTGCTTTTGATCGATGCCTGCAGGGAAATTCTCACCGAAAACAGAGGATTGAATAATGAAGGTTTAAAAGCAGAGAAATTTGAAAGCAGTGAAGTCGCCGCGACGTTTTATGCTACACGCGCAGGCGGATTCAGCTATGAAGACGAGATGTCAGGCTTCGGAGCTTTTACTAACTATTTATTAAAAGGAATGAAAGGTGAAGCTGATAAACCGTCTTTCCAAGGTAACGGCGACGGAATAATAACTTTTACAGAACTTGCTTCTTTTGTTGAAGAAGGCGTCATCAACTGGGCTATAGAAAAAGGAAAAATCCAGAAACCGTACACAAGAATTTACGGTGAAAAATTCGGCGATCTTGCCCTGACGACTTACAAACCGAATTCTAAAAACATTGATATTTCATCTAAAAATAAAATAGAAAACACTAATGAATCTCAATCCCGGATCAATATGAAAATTAAAAGTAATAGCGGTATCGGGCTCGTTTTAGTTCGCGGAGGAGATATTAACCTTAAAGGTAAGAAATTTCACTTAAATGATTATTATATCGGCGAAACCGAAGTTACCCAGCTTCAATGGAAAGAAGTGATGAAAAATAATCCCAGTTTTTTTAAAGGAGACAGCCTTCCCGTCGAGGAAGTGACATGGTTCGATGCTATGGAATTTTGTAACAGGCTGAGTATTAAAGAGGGTTTAAAGGTTTATTATAAGCAGGTCGGGCAGAAAATAACAACTGATAAAGAATCAGACGGATACAGACTCCCTGATGAGCTTGAATGGGAATATGCCGCATCTGAATGTAATGTTGAAACAAAAAATCAATACAGCGGAGGAGATGATATAGAGATTTTAGCCAATTATATCGGCAACAGTAACAGATCGACAACGCCTGCAGCATCCAAAAAAGCGAACGGACTCGGCATCTATGATATGAGCGGCAACGTGAGAGAATGGTGCTGGGACTGGTATTTTCCGAATCTTACATTAATTGAAAGCATTCAGAATCAGAAATCCGGATCGTACAGACTTGTAAAAGGTGGAGGCTGGATGGATTATGCAGATAACTGCAGGATCAGCAGCAGGAACGGACTTTATCCATCAGACAGCAACAGTTCGACCGGATTAAGGATTGCGAGAAGTATAAAATAATGATTTATTTAAATTGCGGATTCTGGTTTTGAATATTATATTTTCATTGAAGTTGTGTGTTTAAATTCAATAAAAAGCGTTTAGGGAGGTAATGTGAAAAAGAATACGGTGTTATTTTTAATCACGCTGATAATCTTGACAGGATGCAGCACTCAATATAAGATGGTCAAGAAAACGGAAGTCAGCTCGAAAACAACAAGCAGAGGCGAAGAACTTGAAGTCAAACAGCAGACTTACATTGCTTTTAAAGAAGTCATCGAAAGATCACCTAACGTAAAAGCTGTTACGAAAATGACAGACCTTAAAGGCGCGAAACAGCCGACTTTCTTTTACGTTTCGCCTTCATCAAGCGAAATGACAGTTCAGATCTGGGAAGAAGATAAAGGAAAGTGGATCTCAAACCTCTGGAAACTGAAAACATCAGGCTCTACAGCGCTTACAAGGCTGACGAACGGAAATTATTATGATGATGGTCCGTGTTACTCAGGTGACGGCACGAATATCTATTTCGCAAGCAACAGAAGTTCAGAGACGCTTAAGATCTTCAGAGTGAAATCAGATGGAGCCGGAGGTATTACAAAGCTGACGCAATCGAATTCAACGGATGTTTACCCTACAATGACAGTAAATTCGCAGAATATCTATTATATGTCCAAGCCATACAACGCCGATGACTGGCAGATATGGAGCATGACATATAACGGGCAGCTTCCTACACAGATAAAAGAGGGTGAGCGCCCCAGAGTATCGCCTGACGGAAAAAGAGTATTATATACTACTGTTGATGAAAAAACAAAAAAGAGCAAAATATGGTTTATGAACATTGACGGCACTAATGTTACTCAGCTTACGTTCGGTAAAGAATCCGAAGACCTTTTCCCGTCATGGGCAAGCGATAATAACACAATAGTTTACTGTTCCGATATATCAAAAGATTCCAACGGGAAAAAGAATTTTGATATCTGGATAATGAGCTTGGACGGTTCAACACCTCCAATTCAGCTTTCGACGAACGGATCGACAGATCTTCTGCCTCAATTCAGCGAAGATGGGAAATACATATATTTCCTTTCCAACAGAGGTTTTGACTGGGATATCTGGAGAATGGAGATCGCAGATTAAAAGCTGTATTGTATAAAGGTTAATACAAGATTCAACTTCAAATACTCAAATTGACTTTAAACATTATCTGTTGTATATTGTTATTTACATTATACAGGAGTCATTATTATGTTTATGAAAAACAAATTTTCGATTACAATTAAAATACTTTTTTTAATTTTTGTATCAGCAGGTGTTTTATATTCTGCAGAAAAGGCAAGTATTATTTATAAAGACGGCATCAAAGCAGAATTCAATATTGATGAATACGAGTATGGAAAGTGGGTAGTCATCATAGATGATAACGGAATTAAAAAGATAATTCCGTGGGATCAAATCCAGGAGGTTGTTTTTACAAAACCCGATTCTATTGCGAACAGCGACTCATTAAATATAACGAAAAATTTTACGGACTCACTTCCTGTAAAAATTGAATCAGAAACTGTGAAAACGGATTCAGTTAAAAAAGACGAAGTTCCAATGACAATAGCTCAAAAGATTGCAAAAAGAGCGCAGGAGAGAAAAGAGAAAGAAGCCGCGGAAGCCAAGATCAAAGCAGATTATGAAGCAGAAATGAAATTGAAGCAGGATCAGCAGAAAGCGGAGGAAAAAAAGGAAAGTAAATCGATTTTTAATATTTTTAAGAAGAAAGAAACTGCTGAAGAGGGAGAAATTTCTACGATAAACGAAAAAAGTAAACCGTCTGAACTTACTGAGGAAGAAAAGCAAAGAAAAGAACAGGTCGAGTTAAAAGCCCAGAAGAAAATTGAAGAGGAAACAGCAAAGAAGAAAGAAGATACAGAAAGTAAATCAATTTTCAATGTTTTCAAGAAGCAAGAGCCTGAAAAAGCAGCTGTTGCTCCTTCTGCTGCCGCAGAAACAGGCAGTTCAAAAACTGAGGCTGAAAAAACTAAGGAAGAAAAATTCAAAGAAGAGATCAGGGAAGAGAATAAATATCAGCAGAAGCCTGAAATCGGTTACGATAAAGATTCTGGTAAAATGGGTGTCAGCTTATATAAAACACTTGAGTCAGACGCGACAAGAAGAGCATGGATCGAAGACGGCGGCATGCTGAAAGGTTACGGTTATTCGGTTAGTTACTCTTATACTTCAATGAGTGAAGAGTTTTTAAAGAATATGATGGAAGAAGCTATTTGGAATGACTTTCCTTATGAAATGTCAATATCATCAGATGGAACAACAATGCACGGTTTTGGTATGTCTTATTCCGGAACGTTGAAATGGATCAAGCCTCCAAGCTATGCGGAAGGCAGAAATATGTGGGGAGCTTTTTCTATTGGAGGTGCTGGTTCATTCAATTTTACTATAGGTAAATCGGATATGTCTATCACTATGTATGATGTACCTAACTTAGGTACTTATACCACTGAGAGTAAATCAAACATGACGATTACGACTCTTGAATTTTCAGGTAATGTCGGCTACACCATAGGATTAGGTAAATATTTTTTCTCAGACTCATGGAAGGGCGTTATGCTTGGATTGTATTGGAAGCCTAACTTTATGATGATGACAGGTACATCAGAGTCTAATGGAGAATACACTGATATCGAACCTCAATCAAACTTTAATCTCTCAGGTTTTCAATGGACGATCGACTGGGGTTCTTTCGGCGCACTTGCTGACAGGATTGCTAACGAGGCTCACTTTTCGATTAATGGATATATAATTCCTGAAACAGATGTAACACCTTTTATGTTAAGTATAGGTCTGGGACTTGTATATTACTAGGATTCGATTAGTTTATAAAAAATGAAGGCAGATGTATGAAAATATTTAAAAGTAGCTCTAAAATATCAAAAATTTCGATCATAATTTTAAGTCTTATCCTTATAGCCGGCTGCAGCGAAGATTCAAAAAAATCTGATCCTTTTGTGGATCATACCGGCGAGACGGGAACAGTTACGGATATTGACGGGAATGTGTATAATACGATCGGTATCGGCGGGCAGATATGGATGGCTGAGAATCTGAAAGTCTCTCATTTCAGGAACGGCGAGGAGGTTCCAGAAGTATCGGATTATACAGGCTGGTACAACACGTTTACGGCTGCAAGGTGCAGCTATGATAATAATCCTGCGAATTCAACTGTTTACGGTTATATGTACAACTGGTACGCTGTAAAAGACTCAAGAAATATAGCGCCCGTAGGATGGCATGTTCCTTCTGATGACGAGTGGGATGAACTTATCGACTGGATCGGCGGAGAGGCAAATGCCGGAGTCAAACTTAAAGAAACTGGCTTTGATCACTGGAACTATCCGAACGAAGGGGCTTCAAACGAAACAGGATTTACTGCGCTTCCGGGAGGATGGAGGATAAATATGGGTAACTTTTTTGACCTGAATATCCGCGGATACTGGTGGGCAAGCACGAATGAATATCTGCCTTCAAGTTTCGCGTATGCCAACTGCCTGTATAACGACAGTCTCAAATCTGACGGTCTTGCAGTAATAAAGCAATTCGGACTTTCAGTAAGGTGCGTAAAAAATTAGTAAATCTTCAAAGGATTATAATATGAAGAAATTTCTAGCCACATTAATATTTTTACTTTCTACATTAAGTTTCTCCTCAGAATTCGTTAACATTCAGGGAGTGGGCGAAGGCGCGGCAGAATCCGATGCACTTAGTTTCGCAAAGAGGGATGCGCTGGAAAAATCCGTAGGTGTGTTTTTATCCTCAAAGCAGATAACAGAAAATTACGTGATGATCAGCGACAATATAATTTCAAAATCGAACGGTTTTATAAAAAAATATGAAGTTACCGAAAAAAAGAATACTGAAGCCGGAACCGTCAGAGTTACGATCACAGCCGATATTACCGATGTAGTGGATCAGCTCGTTCAGGATGAAATGGCGTTAAAGTTTCTGCTTACGGAAATGAAGCTGCCCTCTTTCGCTGTTCAGATCTTCGATAATAACGGAAAAAAAGACGATAAAGCGGAAACCTCCGTGAAAAAATATCTGATCGAAAAAGGCATGAAGCTCAAGACCATCGAGACTGACGCAAAAACTGATTCTTTGAAAAAACAGGGGATCGATTTTATATTGAAAGGGAATACTGATTACGCTTTTTTGTCCCTTGAAAATGTTTATAATATCAAATCAATGAAAAGCCTTCAGCTCACAATTAATCTGGAGCTTATCGACTGCGCTACAAAGGAGATTGTTTCAACTCATTCTATAGCATCAAAGAAAGCTCATATAAGCGAAAATACCGCAAAGGAAGAAGCACTTCAAAAATGCGGACCCCAGGTTGCGGCTTATATAATAAATCAGGCAGTAAAACTTTGGAGCGACAAGCTTTTAAAATGAATTCAGCCTGCAAATTTGACTTTATATTAAAAATTGTGTAATTTACACTCATGATAAGCTATTTCAAGAATATTGAAAAACTAAAACCAAGGAGAAAAGCATGAAGAAACTGACAATAATACTGAGCATTCTTGCATTCTTAGGATTAGCAAATGCGCAGTTTAAAAACGGGCTTACAAATGAAGTTCCTAACCTGAGAGTTAACGCGATGGGTAATGTTTACTCTCTGATAGAAACCTCTAACTACGCTGACTTCCCGCAAAGGCTTCTTACCGGTCAGGAAGGAGCATGGATCGGTGCGAATTTTAACAGCGCGTGGGGATTAGCAAGATTTAATCTGAACAATTTCTTAAGCTTACCCGTGCCGATGGCATGGCAGATTTCAGCAGAACAGATGTCTGATATATCCATTGACGATCTGTTCGAGTATGTAGGTATTGGCGGCACCGGAATCTTAGACTATGATCCGGCAGGCGTATTCGGTACGGCAAGCATAGCAACGAACAGGATCAACTCAATATTTTCAATTGGATTAAAAGATAACCTGCTTGTAGGTCTTGGATTAAAAATGTATTCAAACAGCAATTCTGAAAAAAACGATGTTGCGGATTATGATTATGAGCACAGTTTCTGGGGTTTGGAAACAACATGGGGCGGAACAATGATCCTTGATGATAAACGTTTTATCGATGCAAGCATTGACCTGGACTTCTGGAGTTGGGACGGTTCATTTGATAACGGCGGTACAGACGTGTATGAAACCGGATTTACGGAGTGCGACGGTGTAATGAACATCGGGCTAAACGCAAGGTACTATAATACCGGTGCGAAAGTAGATTATGCACCGTATCTTAAATTCAATTACCTCTCCGCATCTGTAAAGCACGGGATCAATCCGACAACAACTGCATCCGTAGATGCTACAGTAATGAACTTTACTTTAGGTTCGGGTGTTCATTACAAACCAGCTGACGGTGTAAAAGTTTATAACGATTTTGAATTCAGATATCAGAATTTGAATCAGGATTATGAGGGAGATGAGGCTTCTCAGACTACAATGACTTTACTACCCACTTACAAAATGGGCGTCGAGTTGGTAAAAGACCTGAATCCCGAAGATTTCTGGTTTAATTCAATCCAACTTTGGGGCGGATTTAGCAAGACATTTGCAGATATTACTGGAGAAACTGAAGACACCGAATCAACAGAGCCGACAGTTGAGGGGGTTTCAATTACTACAGGATTTGCAGCATCCAAAGGAAACTTTAAGCTTGAAATGAGCTTAGATGATCTGAGAGAGATCACTACAGTAGATCCAGCCGATAACGAAATACAGTTTAATCTGGGGCTTTCTTACATGTTCCAAAAGTAATCTTTCCTGTTTGAAATTAAGGGAGCAATTTTTGCTCCCTTTTTTTATTCTTGACTTTAGAATTATTAATTATGATATTGTTATAAGATATTATTAGCAGATCGAAAACAAAATGGAGGGAAATATGTTGAAAAAATTATTATTTTTAACCGCAGCCATTGCATTTGCAGGCATGACGATCGTATCCTGCAGCAGCGATGACAAGAGTACCGATCCGGCACCGGATAAAGTCTTTAAAGTTCTTTCGCCGAACGGCGGAGAGATATATCAGAAAGGCGAAGAAGTGGTGATCAAGTATAAAAACGAACTTGAAGGCGATGTTGAGATATCTCTTTATATGGCGGAAGATTCGATTTATACGATCAACTCGGCTGAAACAAACAAAGATTCCAGCTTTTGGACTGTTCCTGCAACGCTGGCAACCGGAACCGATTACAGGATCAAAATAAAGAGCCTGACAGATTCAACCAAGTTCGATTTCAGCGATGCTAATTTCACAGTCGCGCCGGCGGGAGAATACATCATAGTAAAATCAACCAACGGCGGAGATATATGGCTGAAAGGTCAGACAAAGCACATCACATGGGTTGATAATATTTCGGGAACTGTTGATATTTTCCTTTACAAGAACGGTATTTCGATAGCTGAACTTACTTCTATGAACCCCGAACCGAGCGACGGGGATTACGCATGGGTAATCCCGAGTGACGGCACTTTCGCAGAAGGCGCGGATTATCAGTTCCTGATCGTCAGTACAGATAATGCTGCAATTTGGGATAAAAGCGATCAGTTTTTCTGCCTTGCAACCAACGATAATACGCAGAACATCGTTGGCAGCTGGGATGTTACAGGTTCATGGGCAAAATGGGATACAGTTTTTGATTTTTATACTGACGGAACGTGGCTGAATACACTTTATACTACCGAATTCGGTACATGGTCTATGACCGGAAACGGTCTCAAAATGAACTTTGACGGCATCACTAGATGTTTCCTGGCCAT
>ENA-UPTA01005731-UPTA01005731.1-activated-sludge-metagenome-genome-assembly--contig:-NODE-5731-length-11254-cov-6.441557_pt1 | contig 11254 bp, 2 predicted proteins | sample MGYA00238184_ERZ773361 | MGnify/ENA primary metagenome ERZ773361 (study PRJEB29100, sample SAMN05720205) | activated sludge metagenome | isolation source: anaerobic digester from wastewater...
CAGATTCCACTGGCCGCCGTTGAGCCGCTGATTCACGGTGACGGTGCCCAGCAGGGTCGCCCCATCGCGGATCTGGTATGGCACCGCCGTGTATCGGTTGGACGCCGCAGTCCACCAGGCGTACACCTCATACGTGGTCCCCGGCACGAGCGTGGCCGGCCAGGTGAAGGTGTTGCCGACGGTTGTGCTGAAGACCGAATTCGTCCCCCAGAACCCTGTGGTGCTCGACGGGTTCCAGGTGCCCACGGAGGTGACCCCGGAACTGAGGTTGTCCACGATCACCTCGACGGGACCCGTGACCGGCACGAACCGGACGGCGTCCGCAATCGTGACACCTCCGGTCACGACCAGTCTGACACTGGCCGAAGCCCCGGTGAAGGTGAACGTGCCCAAGGTGTTCCACTGGCTGCCGTTGAGCCGCTGGTTGACGGCCACGGTGTCCAGCAGAGTGGCGCCGTCACGAATCTGGTACTGAGCTGCCGTCGAACGATTCGACGCCGCGGTCCACCAGGCGTGCACCGCATAGGTGGTTCCCGGTACGAGCGAAGCTGGGAACGTGAAGCTGTTGCCGACGGTGTTGTTGAAGACCGCGTTGGTCCCCCAGAATCCCGGCGTGCTCGATGGGCTCCATGTGCCCACCGACGTAGTCCCGGCGCTCAGGTTGTCCACGACCACCTCGATGGGACCTGCGAGGTTGAGGATGGTGATGTTGTGTGTATCGTTTGCCGTCACTCCATTGAGAGTGTACTGAGCGGAGACGATCGCCGGCGTGTCGGCAGCGACCGAGCCGGCCGTCAGCACACCGGTGGCGTCGATCGTCGCCTCGGCCACGTCGACCGCCCACACCTGGGGCTCCACCGGCATGGAGATTCCGCCGGCACAATGGGCGATGGCGTCATACGCTGCCATGGCGCCCTCATTGACGGTCAGCGGGCCGGTGATCTCGATGGTTTCGAGGACAAGCGGGACGAATCGGACGGCATCTGCGATGGTGACTCCGCCGGATTGGACGACGGTCACGCTGGCGACATCGCTGAAGGTATGGACGCCCAGGAGGTTCCACTGGCTGCCGTTGAGTCGTTGATTGACAGTAGCCGTGCCCAGCAGAGTCGCGCCATCACGGATCTGGTATGGCACCGCTATAGAGCGGTTGGACGCAGCAGTCCACCAGCCGTACACGGCATAAGTCATGCCCGGAACGAGGGTGGCGTTGAAAGTGAAGGTGCTGCCGGCCGTGTTGCTGTAGACCGAGTTGACCGCCCAGAATCCCAGTGTGCTCGACGGGAGCCATGTGCCCACAGACGAGGTGCCGGGGTCCAGGTTGTCCACAATTCTCTCGATAGGGCCGGTTGTGATCTGATCCGCGCCGATGTCGACGACAAAGGCGAATCGCGCCTGAAGGTCATAGTCCAGGGCCAGTTCAGGGAAGCTGGCGACGCTGGCCGTGTCTCCGCCGCCGATTGCCGGAGAGCCGGCGTTGATGTGGTAGTCGCTGCCCTCGACGGTGAGCGGGGTGATCAGTACGTTGATGTTGTTGCCCATCTCGTCGAGGACCGTTGCCGACTGGAGCGTGTTCTCATACGGCAACACCAGCGTCGGGTTGCTCGCGGTATTCGCGCTGCCGGGGGTCCCGTAGTTGAACCCGGTGGCCGGATCGGTCAGCGAGCTCAGCACGCTGTTCTTCGGCGCCAGATGCGGATCGGCCGGAATGGTGGAGCCGAGAATGGCCAGATCCCAGTAGGAGCCGGCCATCGCCACCAGGCCGCCCTGGCCGCCATTGAGCGAGGCGTCGTTGTACCACGACCTGTTGTGCCAGATGATGTTGCTGGCCAGCAGGGGGTTGGAATACGTCTGGATCACGGATGCGTCGAACAACGCGATCAGCACGCTGCTGTGCGGCGCGCCGACGACGCCCGAGGGCTGCGGCGTCGAGTTGGGCTGACCGGCCGTAAAGGCCAGGGCCGAGGTCGCGGTGCAATCGTTGTTGGCGATCGTGTTGTTGACGATGTTCGCCTTGGCAACATCCTGGAGGGAGATACCCGCTCCGGCGAGGCCTGCGACGTTGTTGACGATGATGTTGTTGAAGACGTTCAGGGTGTACCAGTTGGCCGGGTTGGCGGGCGATGCAGCCACGTCCGCGCCGTTGACGGCGGACGCCCGAATGCCGCCGCCATAGCCGGCGCCGGTCATGTTGCCCTGAATGAGGTTGCCGTTGATGGTCACGTTGCCCGTTCCGGCTCCGCCGGCTGCGTTACCGCCAATGGAGATGCCGCCGCCGTCACCGGCCCCTGCCAGCAAGGCACCGAAGAAGGCTTCGTTGAACAGGACCTTGTTGAATCGAATGGTGTTGTTGCCGAGGCACAGCCCGCGCTGGCCGATACCGCCGCCGTTGAATCGCGAGAAGTTGCCCCAGATCAGGTTGTACTCGATGAGGTAGTTGTCCGAGTAGTCGTTGATGCCAATGCCGCCCGGACCCTGGATGCCGCCGTTCTTGGCGACCTTGTTATAGCGGATCGCCACGTTGTCATTGCCCAGATCGAAGTTGGCGTTGCGATATCCGATGGCGATGCCGCCGCCGCTGTTGCCCTGGTTGCCGGTGACGTTGTTGTTGGAGATCGTCAGGTGGCCGGCTCCCATGGCCGCGTAGATGCCGCCGCCGGCTTTCGAGCCGGAGCAGGAGAAACCATCGATCATCGCAGGGTCGAGAGCGCTGAACGGATAACCCGGATTGATGATCGTTCCGCCGCTGTCGATTTCGCCAATCACGATGATGGCCGGCGCTTCGTTGGCTCCGAACGCATCCGCGAGGTTCAGCTCGATGTAGCCCGCCGGTCCGAGGGCATTGATCCTGTTGTGCCACTCCATGAGCTTCTCCGCCGGGTTGGGATAACCAAAGATGGTCGTACCGCCCGAGCCGGAGCCCTGGAGCCGGACCGGCTTGTTCATAATCACGTTTTCGTTGTAGAGCGCCGGCGCGACGAGAATCAGGTCGCCCGGACTGGCTGCGTCGATCGCCGCCTGGATCGTCAGGAAATCGCCGGTGCCATCAGCGGCAACGTACCGGATGGGGGTCGTCGCGAGGTTCACCACGTGCAGTGTGACACCCACGTCGGTGGGGTTCAGGTTGTCGCCTCGAACGACCGAAATGCGGCCGGTGGCGGCCCCTGCGGGCACCGTCGCCTGAATCTGGGCGTCGGTCCAGCTATTGATCGCCAGGGGCACGTCATTGAGCAACACCTGACCCTGGACGTTCCCGAAGCCGAAATCGCGGTTGACGCGGAATTGGCTGCCGAGGGTATTCGGATCATAGGCCGGATTGATGATCGACGTGAGCCCTTTGGATTGCAGCGTGATGACGCCGCCGGCCAGGTCGATCACCGGGCCGAATCCCGGCGCCGGGCCGTCGAGGGAGAAGATCACCGGCGTGTTATTCGGCTCGGTATCGAGCTTCACATCCGCTGGGGAGAATGCCGAGAGCGGAACCAGCGGCGTGTCGAGGTAGCTGGTCGTGCCGGGATAATACTGGAAGGTCCACGGCGTGACGCTGTACATCGGATTGTAGAACTCATCCAGCGTGCCGTCCGGCTTGATCGGGTCGTTGAGCACCAGCGTCATCATCTGGGGTGACACTCCCGAGGGCGCCGGGACGTTGATCCCGAACGTCGAGGGGATCAGGAAGTTGTAGCATCCGAACTCGTCAGTGTAGACCCTGTGGTACTCGACTCCCGCCCAGTCTCGCAGCGAGATGGGAATCCACGAGGGGGAGATCTTCTCGCCGAAGTTCGGGCTCCACTGATTGAATTCGGCGCCGAGGTCGTTGTTGGCGAAGCCCACGCCGCGGGCGGCCTTGGGCACTTCGGTGAAGAAGAAGAAGTCGGCCGCCGTGTTCTTGCCCTGCGAGACAAGCACTTGTTTCCTGTCGCACAGCGGTCTGGTCTGGCCGGCGAACTCGCAAGGCACGCCGGGGAACAGGCTCAGCTCGGCCGGAACCACGTGCGGATCGCCCACGGGGATGGGAGGCAGAAGCTGTGGGCTGGGGACGTACTCGTCGCCGAAGTCCACGTTCTTATCTTCCTCTTTGACGAGTTCGTAGCCCGGCGAGGTGGTCGCTTCGACGATGTAGGTGCCCGAAGGCAGGCCAGGAACTTCCGTGCTGCCGGAGGCGATACCGCCAGGGAAATGCGACTGGATGGAGTACCCGCCGTCGAAGACGCCCGGTCGGATCTGATTCCAGGTGGCATAGGCGTCCATGCCGGGCGCGACCTGCTGGCCGTGAATGGTCATCATGGGTCCGATCGAGCCGGTTGGCTTATTGTCGTCCCAGCAGTCGGTGGTGACGATCTGGATGGCGTCGCCTGCATCGAAGATACCGTTGCCGTTGCGGTCAACATCCACGCCCAGTTCGAAGAGATTCGGATCGTCTCGCCAACCGAAGGGGGGATTGTCCACATCGGCCAGGGTCGGTCCCCCGTCGCCGTTCAAGTCGTCGATGATCCCGTCTATGGGCGTAGTGTCTCTGTAGAGGTTGACCTGCACACGAGGAATGCCCGGCTGCCAGGGCTCGCCCGCGTTGTAGCGCGGGTCGTTCTCGGCACGCGTCGTGTCGTAGAAGACGATGCCGGTGATGCCGCCGTTCTGGCCGGGACCGTAGTTGGTCTTGCCCCAGTCGATGACGTTGGTTTGGTTCAAAAACAGGTGCATCGCCTGCAACAGGACTTCGCCCGGCACGGTTGACACCTGCGTGCGAGACAGGGCGTTGCCGGTGTTCGGATTGATGATCTCCTGCCCGAAACTCGGGGAGCAGGGGTCCATGTCGATCTGGACCTGTGGATTGAGCTTATCGCGAGAGGGCATGGTCCAGCCATTGTCGGGCTGGATCTGGCCGCCGGCATCGACTACCGCGGTCATCCCCGTGTCCTTGAAGCGGAGGAAATCCACCTCGACGACCAGCCACTTGAAGAAGGGGAAGACCCCATCGAAGGCGTAATCGCCGGCGCCGTCCGTCGGTGAGGCTTGGTAGATGGTGCCATCGCGGAAGCGGATATTGATGTTCTGGTTCGGGATCCCTATCTCGGCGGGATCGCGGAAGCCGTCGGCATCCGTGTCATAGAACACCGAGCCTTCGAGCGTGCCGAACCATCGAAACTCCAGGATATCGCCGAGGTTTACGTATTGGCCATCCCCGACGGTGACGCTGTGGATTCCGAAGAGATTGAGGAGCGGCGTGTCCCAGGTTACGAGCTGGTAAGTGCCCGCCGGGACGTTGTGGATGACGAAATGGCCGTTCGCGTCGCACTGGGCGAAGTACAGCCCGGTTCCGCCAGCCGGGTCATTGAGAGCGACCCAGCCCTCTTCAATGAGCGCGCCGGGGAAGTATCCCTGGTTCATCGGGGGACGGCCGAAGTGATTGTATCGCAGTCTCCCCTCGATGGTGCCGGTGCCGACCGGGGGTGTGGCGTTCCAGGGGAGGATGGAGAACGTTTGCCCTTTGAAGGGCGAATCCGCTATGGGACCTGTCTTCACGAAGCCGAAGAACGCGTGATTGAAGCCGGTGCCGAAGCCTTCCACGAAGAGCTTGGGCTCATTGGCTTTGACCCACGCATCGACCGTCGGGGTCCCTTCGATGGTCGCCGTCTGGCTCCACGTGATGGGGTCGAGATTGTCGTCGAGCGGGGGCGGGATCACGATGATGCCGTACTTGCCCGGCGCGATGTACTTGATCAGGGCCTCCCCCACTTTCAGGTTCCACGGATTCATGCCGGGGGTGTCGAATTCCTCCTGGGTGAGGGTCGTGATGACGCCATCGCCCATGTGCATGACCACCGGCGTGCCATCCGGGTTGAGCATGAACGAACCGTCCGGATTCTGCTCGTACATCGTGTCCAGAGGATTGCCGAAGACGTCCATCATTTGCTGGCCGCCGATCTCGGCGATGACGACGGTGGCGCCGCCCATGCCCTGCTCGAACGCGTCATAGACATTGTTGACCGCGGCGTGATCGACGAAGGCCAGGACGGAGATCTGCGCCGTCGGGATCGGGAAGGGGTGCACGACCACCGTGACGGCCGTCTCGCCCACAGGGACCGCGGTGCCGCCCATCGCGTGACCGGCATCGGGCAGCACGGACAGGAAGTACCGCGTGCCCGGCGGGACGTTGATGTCCACTGCGGAGGTGTCGCTGTGGCCTTTCAAGGCAACGGGATTGTAGCTGTTGTGGATGTCCAGGCTGATGCTGTTGGCGACCGGCACGCCGGGAACCGTGTTGTTCGTCGTATCCTCCTCGACGAGCCAGCGGTACCCGTCCACCGGGGCGCCGTTGGGCTCCTGGACCGTGAGCTGAAAGCCGAACACGGCCGACTGCATCGCCAGGAGAGAGGCGACGAGGAGAAGAAGCACATGATTGAACCTTGTTTTTTGCCTGATCATAATGTGAACCCCCTAAAATAAACGACTGACTCATTCTTGAATGCAGGAGTATGGGACGGTAGCCGTTGGAATCCGCTGGAAACGATTGCGCCAAGAAACGCGGAAGTACCCGATTGAGTTGCACACCTGTTCATCTCTGATCTCGATGCGACGCCGTTGTCTTCCCGGCAGCCCCCATTTCGCTCACTCTCGTCCATCGCGGCAGGCGTTTCCCGAAGCCGGTGAACACGACACGATATAACCGAATCTACCTACTGCCATATTCTTCACGAGTTCGCCAATGGCACAAGCGGGCAAAACCTTCAAAGCACTTCGCCGAATGCTCAATGCTTCGGAGTCGTTGCGGCCCGGCAGCATATGTCGAGACGACGTCTCCTCGTTGTGCCCATGGCAAAGAACCGATGTCACGCGGCGACCATTCTGCCGGGGCCCGATGGGCGGGCCAATAGGCGATACCCTGAAACACATATCGCCGATTGCTTAGCCGGAGGCGATGTCACTGATTCGAGGACACGTAGCCGGATCCTGTCGGCCTGCCAGGGGCGTGGGCGTTTTGCTCATCTCAATGGAGGGTTTTGCTCATTGTTCCGGATTCTCCGAACCCATAGAAGAGGATCAGCATACTATGGCGCTGTGGTGCATTGTCGACGAGTGAAGGTTCACGCAATATGATCAAGATGATATATCTCCTGTGCGTCCTCATGCTGGTCGGCGCCGCGGTTCTATTCTGGGTTTGCGCGGTGGCGTGGACCGAAGGGACGGGTCGGGACGGATCGGAGGTGCCCAGCGTCCAGACGCTCCGCGCGACGGCACATCCGGGAGAAAGCAGCGACCGGATTGTCGTTTCGCCTCTCGTCGAGGAGGCGACCGCGTTCGCTCTGTATCTTCGGCCTCCCGCGCCGCCGGCGCCGAAGGAAGTCCCCCAGCCGAAAGCCGCCGTGCAGCCTGCCCCCAGACCGCCGGCGGCCACGCCGCAATTCAGGCTTTTGGCGACGAGCTACTGTCCTTCCAGTCCCGAGAAATCCCTGGCCCTCATTGCCGAGCCCGGCAAAGGAGATCGCTGGACACGGCCAGGCGAACATCTGGGGCACCTCGTGATCGAGAGCGTTGAAAACGGAACGATTGTCTACCGAGATGGAAGTCAACGGCGTGAAATGGCGGTCACGATGAAGGAACCTGTGGAACTGGCGCGTCCTGCATCCGCTCTGTCGGCCTCGGCGAAGAACATCAAGCACGATGTGGGACTCCGGACCGCTTCCCAGTCGAATGACGGCGGGATCGGGACGCCCGGTGTTCCCGCGGCGCCCTATGAACAGAAATGATGCGGCGATAGTGTCCTGTGAATGGAGATGGTTCTGGCTTGGAGTGAACTGCTGGTGATGACCGCAGACAATCTACGTACAGGGGACCGGTATGCTTGCGGCAGGGCGTCGGGACGTGTGGCCCTGATAACCGTTCTGGCGGCTTCGATTCTCTCCGGCTGCCGGACGCTGCCTCACGAGGGCGACGCCACGTCCGGTCCCGCGAACCGCCTGACATACACCGCCCATCACCTGACCGCGGAACGGTGTGATGAGTTCCTGCGTCCATTGGGCCTGGAATCCGTCGCCTACACTGTGCGAGAGGAAGGCTGCACCCTGGATGCGCGGGGTACGCCCGAGCAATTGAAGAGGGCGGACCTGGTGTTGTACGTGGTCGATTCCTCCGAGGAGTATTGCGTCGAGAACCTGGGTCCCGCCTCCACGGTGCGGTCGTTGCCCTCCAACAGGCAGATCGCCACAGCCCTTGGCAACATCGAAATCGGGACGTTCGGCGAACCTCCCATCAGAGCGCTGCATCCGCCCGCGATTGTGGACATACAGGGGGACTCCGTTCTGGCGTTTCTTCCGGTCCGCTATCGCGATCGGCTGCACATGCTGCTGGCGGGCGCCGCCACCATGCTCATCCCCCGTGAAGGCGTATCGCCGCGGATGGTTCCAGGGCCCGGCGACCCGAATGACGCTGTCGGAGCAATCGATAGCACGCGCCGGGAGGGGGCCGCCATCCATCCCGCTTCCCCTGCGGCATCGAGCCCGACGGTTGTGACCCTGGCCCAGATGGCCGTCCCCTCCGACACGGACGTCCGGGACAAGACTGCGGAGGCTTCCTCGGGAGAAGCAAAAAACGCGGACGAAACGCCCAGGACGGTCACAATCAACCTGATGTCCGCCGTCAAGCGAACAGAAGGCGCCGCGGCGAAGATCACGACGAACAAGGCCATGCCGGCCAACGGCGAGGACGTTCTGACGATGACCCTGCCGGAGACGATCACTCTGGTCCAGTTGTTGGATCTCGTGGGCAAACACGTTGGGTTGAACTATGTGTACGATCCCCGCGAGATCGGCAACCAGCCTATCGCCCTGAAACTGCACGGCAACCTGCAGGGCGAGATGAAGATCAAAGATCTGTATGCGATGCTTGAGACGGTGCTCCAGTTCATGAGTCTTGCGATGATTCGACAGGACGACGGTCTGGTCGCGGTTGTCCCCATCGACAAGGCCTTGCAGACCCGGCCGGAACTCGTCGATGTCGATTACGACGCCGTCCCGGTGGGCGACATGGTGGTCACGCGGGTATTTGACATCCGACACGTCGATGTCTCGAGCGTGGTGAACCTGTTGCAGAACATGAAACTGAGCGTCGCGACCACGCCGCTGGACAACAGCAACCTGCTGTTGGTTACATGCCACACCGGCCACATGAACCGCGTCGAGCAGTTGGTGGAGATGATCGACCGTCCCGGCAAACCGGCGGAGTGCCGATTTCGCAGGCTTTCCTACGTCAGAGCGTCCGCGCTGATCGTCAAGGTTCGCAGTCTTGCCGAGGAGTTGGAGGGGATCACCGTTGCCGCCGCCCCGCCGGCGGCCAAGGCGGCCACACCGACTGCCAAGTCCCCCGCCGCCTCCACCACCACGGCGTCTGCGAACAAGAGGACCGTGTACCTGGACGCCGACGAACGAACGAATCGAATCCTGATGGTCGGTTTCGAGGAAGAGTTGACGGTCATGGAGGGACTCGTTGACGTTCTCGACGTTGCTCAGGAAGATCCCCGGTCTCCCCACATCTACACCGTGAAGCATCTCGGCGCTCAACAGGCTCTGGAGAAGCTTCAGAAGCTGGAGGTTTTGAAGGCGGCTGCACGCGGCGACGCCGCTCCTGCCGAGGCCGGCGCGACCGGCGACGTATTGGCCGGCGAGCCGTTGGTTGCCGTGCTGGAGATCACCAATCAGTTGTTGGTCAAGGCCGCGCCCGATCAGCACGCCCGGATTCGCGAGCTGCTGAGCTTCATCGACGCCTCCCGGATAGACACACGAACCATTGCAGCCTACGAGGTCCGGCACATCGATGTGCGCGAGGCTGAAAAGGCGATTCAAGAGCTGGACCTCGTCAGCGTGGACGCCGACGCATCGTCGTTCGTCCCCGGTCCCAACGAGCCCGCCTCCACTCCCCGCGGTGCGGCCCCTGTGAAGCGGTCCATGGGGGATCCGATGCACCAGGCGGCCATGGTCGTAAGCGAGTCGAGGAATGCGCTTCTGGTCAAGGCGACGCCGGAGCAGCACACCCGCATTGCCGCGATCGTCGAGTACATCGACCGGGATGCGCCGGAGGAAGAGCTGGCCTACGAGGTGTATCCGCTGGAGAGTTCCTCGCCGGACCACCTCGCGGACCTGTTGGAGCGGCTCCTCCTGGAAGCCGCCCGAGACAAGGACGGCAAGATCGAACGGATGGTTCCCAAGACGGCGGAACAGATCATGGTCGTGCCCGATCCGAACACGTTCTCGTTGATCGTCTACGCGAACCAGAAGAACCAGAAGAAGATCGAGGGCCTGATCAGCAGGCTGGACAAGCGGAGGCCCCAGGTGTTGATCGACGTCACACTGGTGGAGATCACCCGGACGGACAGCTTCGAGTACGACCTGAGCCTCGTCGGCGCCGCCGGGAACGCAGTGACCGGCAACATCGTCATCGATCCGATCCAGACGCTGGACAGCGGCCATCGCCTCGAAGGAGGCTACAATCTGCTGGACAGCGACGGCAATCCGACCGGCCGGACCCGGGCCTTCTACAGCGATGAGCACGTGCAGGCGTTGTTGACCGCGATCCAGCGAAAGAACTACGGCCGCGTATTGGCCAAGCCCAAGGTGCTGGTTGACGACGGTCGCAAGGGCGAGATCGTGACGACCGAAGCGACCACGTACGTGAAGGAGTCGATCCAGATTCCCCAGACCGGGACCCCCATCACAACGCGAGAGTTCACGCCCATCGAGGCGAGCATCGAGCTTCAGATCACGCCGCACATCAGCGAGGGCAACCTGTTGCGGCTGGACGTGCGCATGTCGCGAGATGATTTCGGGTCTCGACCGCAATCGGGCGCTCCGCCGGACATGGCCACCAGCAAGATCATGACTACGGTCTTCGTACCCGACGCTCGCACGGTCATCCTCGGCGGACTGGTGAAACTCAACCAGAGCAAGGGCGGCTCGAAGGTGCCCATCCTGGGGGATCTTCCTCTGATTGGCGCCGCCTTTCGGAACGTCAACAACAGCGACATCGAGCGGAAGCTGTACGTCTTCCTCAAAGCCAACATCGTCCGGCCCTCCGACGACTCGGGCCTGACCGATCTGCAGAACATCTCCGAGGAACACCGGGACGCCTTCGAGCGGTCCGAGTCCGCGTTCCAGAAGCACCAGGACATCCCAGGGCTGAAACCCAAACCGATGCAACCGGATGGCGTGCTGAGGGACTACAAGTGACAGGGGCGAATCGGCTGTCGCAGGGTTCTACCTGC
>ENA-UPTA01005739-UPTA01005739.1-activated-sludge-metagenome-genome-assembly--contig:-NODE-5739-length-11249-cov-5.497588_pt1 | contig 11249 bp, 8 predicted proteins | sample MGYA00238184_ERZ773361 | MGnify/ENA primary metagenome ERZ773361 (study PRJEB29100, sample SAMN05720205) | activated sludge metagenome | isolation source: anaerobic digester from wastewater...
CGCACCCTGACGCTCAACGGCCTGAGCAAGGCGTATTCGATGACCGGCTGGCGGCTCGGCTACACCGCGGGCCCGCTCGACGTCATCAAGGCGATGTCCCGCCTGCAGGACCACATGACGAGCAACCCGGTGACGTTCGCGCAATACGCGGCGATCGCGGCGATGGGCCCGCAATCCGCCGAGGCCATCGAGACGATGCGGATCGAGTTCGAGAAACGCGGCAAGTACATGGCCGAGCGCCTGCGGGCGATGAAGGGCGTCGAGTGCAGCGAGCCGACCGGGGCGTTCTATTGCTTCCCCGACGTGTCCGCGCACTACGGCCGGACCTTCGGCGGCGTGAAAGTCGCCGGCAGCATGGACTTCGCCAAGGCCCTGCTCGAGCAGGCCAACGTCGGCGTCGTCCCGGGCCTGCCCTTCGGCTGCGACAAGAACGTGCGCCTGAGCTTCGCGACCTCGATGCAGCAGATCACCAAGGGCCTCGACCGCATGGAGAAGTGGCTCAAAGGCGATTGATGATCGATAATGGATAATGGATGATTACCCCACCGACGCGACAAGGCGCCGGTGGGACGCAGAACGAGGATGGTCTCGCGATGAATGTAGGCTCTCGCGTCTCCTTTGCGAGCAGCAAGACGCGGGAGCCTGCGATATTTATGCGTGGCCCGAGGCCTGGAGCATCTTCTCGAAGGCCTCGCGTCCGCGTTTGGCGAGTTCCTTGGGACTGACGTCCTCCACGTGCGTTGCCAGATTCCAGATGTGGCCGGAGGGATCGGTTACCGAACCCATCCGATCGCCCCAGAACATGTTCTCCACCGGCGTCTTGACCGTCGCTCCGGCGGAGACGGCCCGCTCGAAGGCACGATCCACGTCCTTGACGTAGATGTAGAAACCGACGGGCGTCCCGCCAAGCGTCAACGGCGTTCCGCCGCAGTCTGTCCCCGGCATCTCCTCGCCCAGCATGAAGACGGAATCTCCGATCCTCATTTCCGCATGGGCAACTCCTTTGCCGTCGGGCGTCGGCATGCGGTACCGTTCCTGGGCGCCGAACGCCTCCTTATAGAACTCGATCATGTGGACGGCGTCGTGCACCGTCAGTGCGGGTGTCACTGTGTTGTATCCTTCCGGGATAGGTTTCACGTCTTGTTGTTTCATGGGTTGTACCCCCTCAAGAATCAATTCCCAAATCACTATCATTCTCACAATGCCGAGGCCGAAACGGCTGACCGCGTCGCGCCTCGCATAGTTGTACTACTGGGCCCTGTTCGCAGGGGTTCTAAGCTTCTATTCCGGCGGCCATAGGCAAAAACCTCGTCTTCCAGGCGGATGCTGTGGATTTCCTGCCCGAACGCGCCAACACCTCTGGCGTTTCGGTCGTCTATGGGGGAAAATGGGCCGCATTCGCAGCCTGTGTGGGCTCGATCGTGGAGACATTGCGTGCGGGATCGATCGGAACGACGGACTCTCAAGGCCCTTCGCCAAGGGTGGCGCGATGCGTGTGTCGATGTCATCGACGTGCACTACCGATCCGTCTATCGGTTTCCGCGGCCGTCCGATGCCAATCTGTGCGATATCAACAGCCTGCAATGATTTGTCGCTGCCGACTGTTGAGCCGCAGCGGCCTCCGCGTAGAGCGAGTGTCCCGCTCGCCTCATGGACCTCCGGGAACAACGAGACAAGTGTCCCGCTCGTCCTACGAAGAGGACGTCGTCCCGGTTTGGGCCGTGTTGCGGTCTGGTAGCGGGTCCCTTGTACCGAACACGGAACGGATTATTGACGATAGAGAGGAAAAGGCGTATCCTCCGCGTGTATTATGTTGTCGAGAAACCACATAGAAGGCAATTAAATGAGAGCAAGCGAAACTCCTGAAACGAGCGAGTCGCTCCGCGGTCCGACCCGCGATGCGTTCGCGGGTTGGCCCATGATTATCGGATGGGCCGCCATGCTGGTCTTCACTTTTCACGCCTGCACCCACATGGTCGCAGCGGGGGATACCTGGGTGGCCATGGCCTGCGGTCGGCACTTCGCCCAGCACGGCGTCGACACGGTCGAGCCGTTCAGCGCCAACTCGCACAAGGCCGGCCCGACCGCCCAGGAGGTCGAGACCTGGCCCGGCTGGGCCCAGTGGATCACGGACAAGGTGGGCCTCAAGACAGTCCAATACTGGCACCCGACCGGCTGGGTGAACCAGAACTGGCTGACACACGTCATCTTTTACAAGCTCACCACCTCGCTGGGCTCGGAGACCGACCCGTACTACGATGCGCTGGTCCTGTGGAAATTCGCGATCTACATCCTGGCTGCGGCGGCCCTCTACGGCACGTCGCGGATCTACGGCGTGAACCGGGCGCTGGCCGCAATCTTCGTCTGTTTCGCCATGTTTATCGGGCGGTCCTTCCTCGACATCCGGCCGGCGGGTTTCTCGAATCTTCTCACGGCGGTCTTCCTCCTGATCCTGGCCCTCTCCAGCTATCGGAATTCGCTCTACATCTGGCTGATTGTGCCGTTGATCGTCTTCTGGTCGAACGTCCACGGCGGGTACATCTATACGTTCATCATCCTGGTCCCGTTCATCGGCTGGCACGCGATCATGAATCTGCCGCGACGGTGGATGGTCGTCGCCTACAGCATTCTCCTGTGGCTGGTGCTCTACGGCCTGGCCCATCAATTCCTGGGACATGAGGACCTCAAGTCCGTCCCTGTCCTGAAGGACGGAATGTTCTACCTGGTGGCTCTCGCGATCGCAGGGAGCATCGCGCTGGCTGTTCATCGCAAAGCGGACGACACCGTGCTCGTCGTCTACCACGTTGCGGCGTCGTGCCTGGTGTTTTTCGTCCTGCTCCTTCGTTTCTTCCCCGGCATTTCAGTGGGGCTGGACCGTCGGAATCGCGAGGAACTCGAACTCTATATCGCCAGTTCCCGACTGGCCTACCTCGGCATCTTCTCCCTGGCGGCGATCGTCGGCGCCGTCGTCGTGTCCCTCAAGGAGAAGATCGTGCAGACGATGCCCTGGAAGGGCGTCCTGCACACCGTTGCGGCTGCCGTCGTGGCGTTCGTTGCGATGGTCGTCTTCAATCCTTTCCACCTGACCAACCTGACGCACACCTTCGTCATTTCGGTGAGCAAGCATGCCGAACGCTGGCGCGACGTGCACGAATGGCATCGGGCCTTTGACTGGAGCAACCCGGTCGGGACCGCAGTGCCGTTTCTGGTCATGTACATCGTCGGCTGGCTGGTCGTCATCGCGTGGGCGGGCGTCTATGTGTACTTTTGGCGCGCCGCGAAGGCCCCGGGCAAGAAGAAGGGGAAGACGCCTGTGGAATACGCCTGGCCGAAGATCGACCTCGTGCTGGTGGTCGTCGCCGGAATGACGGTCTACATGGCGATTCGATCCCGCCGATTCATCCCGATCGCGGGATACGCCGCGTGCCCGATCATCGCTCTGCTGGCCGATCAGGCCGTGCGGCTCATCGCGGCTATGACGCAGGCCGCCTGGAAGGGCACGCTCGAAGTGCCGTCGATCCCCATGGCGTGGCGTCGCGGCCTGACGATCGCGGGCGGCGCGGTCGTCCTGCTGTTCGCGGCCGTGTGGGGCTCGCGGTTTTATACCGTGTATCTGGCGCCCTGGCCCGCGGATGTCCAGTACACTTCGGTGTTCATGCGAATGACTGCCTCGGACGCCAAGCCGTTCGCCGCGTGCGAGTTCATCCGCAAGAACAAACTCAGCGGCAAGATGTTCAACTACTGGACCGAGGGCGGTTTCATCGCCTGGGGCCAGGACCCCGATCCCGAGACGGGCAAGACGCCGTTGCAGTTGTTCATGGACGGCCGGGCGCAGGCCGCCTACGACGTGAACACGTTCGATCTGTGGACGGACATCATGTCCGGCGGGCCGGCGGCGACCCCCGCGCTGTTGAACCAGCGAGGACCGAATCCGAGCGAGTGTGTCGAAATCGGCAAATGGATCAGCGAACAACTCCGCAAACGCGACGTCTGGGTCGTCCTGATGCCGAACGGCCAGTTCGGCAAGCCGTTCACGGAGGGACTCGAATACGCCCAGGATTGGCGCACGGTGTATATGGACGACAAGCAGCGGCTGTTCGTGGACGCCAATACGCCGCAGGGACGGGCGTTGTTTGCCGGCCTGTTCGACGGCAAGACGATCTATCCGGACGAGTACTCCGCCAATCTGACGGTCGGTCACAACCTGCTGCTGGTTCAGGATCTGTCGCAGAAGAAGCGGGGAGTCGAGATGCTGGTCGACGCGTTGAAGACGCAATTCGCGCCGGCGCCGATGATCGAGCTGCTGTTGATCGGGGCCAGGTACGCCGATCTGTGCCCTCGGATCGACGAGGTCTGTGCGCAGTATGTGGACGATTTCGAGAAGAACATCGAGTCGTACTCCCGACAGAACGGCTTCAACATGCGTCTGGAGGGGATTCGCCTGGCCCTGATCCGGCTGCAAAACGTGGCCCAGTCGAAGGGGCAGACGGAGCTTGCCCAGAAGTACAGCCTCCAGAGAGACGAGTACGAAAACCAGCGGGAGTACGTCCTTAATACGAAAAGGTGGTGACCCATGGCAGTGCAAGACGAGCGGCAGAGCTCGCAGGCGATGCCGCCTGTTTCTATTACGGTGTTCTTTCCGTGCTACAACGAGCAGGACAACGTCGCCAAGGTCACGCGGCAGGCCGTCGAGGTGCTGGAAAGCCTGCGGGCGGATTACGAGATCCTCGTTGTCAATGACGGCAGCGCGGACAACACCGGCCGGATGGCCGACGAGCTGGCGTCGACCAACCCGCGGATTCGTGCGATCCATCATCCCCGCAATCTGGGCTACGGAGCCGCTCTCCAGTCCGGTTTTCGCGCCGCGACGAAGGAACTGGTGTTTTACACGGACGGCGATGGCCAGTTCGACCTGAAAGAGATTTCGCTGCTGCTGCCGTTGATGGCGGATTACGACATCGTCAGCGGCTATCGCATGAATCGCCAGGACCCGCCGTTGCGAAGGCTGAACGGTTGGCTCTGGACGCGGCTGAACGATTTCCTGTTCTCGCTGAACGTGCGGGACATGGACTGCGCGTTCAAACTGTTCAAGCGGACGATCTTCGACCACATCAAGATGGAGAGCCAGGGGGCGTTGATCGCCACGGAGATTCTCGCCCGCGCCGCGCGAAAAGGCTACCGGATCGCGGAGAAAGGGGTACACCACTATCCGCGCACGGCCGGCACGCCGACCGGCAACAATCCAAGGGTCATTCTGCGGGCATTCAGAGAGGTGATTCGGCTTCGCGGCCGCATTCTGTCCGATGGGTAGCGAGATTTCGACCGATCGGACCCGGGGACGACAACCGTTATGCACGACCCGAAAGTCAACCTTTTCGTCTATGGTTCGCTTCGCGACAGCCACATCTTCCAGTCAGTCAGCGGGTACGCCTTCACGCGAAGGCCGTCGCGACTGGATACAAAGACGCTGTTCGCCGAGCTGGCGTTCCTGCCCCACTACCGTCGGGTGAGTCCGGACAACGTGTACTACTACGCCGTGCCGTCGGACAGGACGCGAATCGAGGGGCTCATCATCCACGGCGTCCCGCTGGCCGCGATGGCCGAGGTGGATCGTTACGAGGGCAAACGGTACCGCCGGGAGACGGTGCGGGTCCACACGGCGCATGGGGTCGAAGAAGCGCTGGCCTACCTCGTGACCACGGAATCGATGCGCAAGCAGTTTGGCGACCGTTTCCATGTGAACCTGATTCACGAGCTGTGGCTGCGCAAGCGAATTCAGGGATTCCTGAAGAAGCACACCCGTCCCGGCGACCGCACCGTGGATGCCGAGGTGGAACGGCTGGCGGATCGCGAGTTGCTCGCTGCGACCGAGCGGGACCTCGTGATGACCCACTACCACCGGGACGCGGTCAGCGACTATTACCTCGAGCGCGAGCTGGACCGGCCTCGGCCGAGCATCAGGCAACTGTACAACGATCCGGAGGCGCAGCCGTACATTCGGAATTACCTGGCCCTCGTGATCCGCCAGGTCCTGCTCAACCAGATGGAAGAGATGATGGAGAGCCGGTTTCGGTACGAGCTGGAGCACATGAGGAGCAGCCTTCGCTACTTTGCCCGCACCGTCAGCCTGTTTGCGTGCCTGCTGATCCTGAACGCCAACAGCAGCGTGATCGAGCCGATCATTCAGAAATGCCTCGACGTCATGCCGTATGAGAAATACGACCTCATCGACTACCTCAAGTACGCCATCCAGGCGGTTCAGAGCCTGTTCGACGCCCGCGTGGCGGAGGATTATCTGAACCGGATTCGGGCGAGCCTCCAGCCGGGGTTGGTGCCGCTCGGGTGCGAGCTGGAACTGAGCAACCTGGGAGCCGCGGCGGTCGAGCCCTTGCGGAGCGCCGCGCACGCGAAGGACGCCGGCTACGACGGCTTCAAGTACTTCTACGACTTTCGCCTGGATGTCCTGTGCTGGAAGCTGGGCGGCTACATCGACGACCACAGCGGCTACAACGACCGTCCCCGCAGGCAGGGGTTCTTCGAGATCGCCCCGGGTCGGCTCAGCGTCGCGGGCGAGCTGTCCCGGCCTGCGACGTCCGATCCCTGGGTGCTCAGCCGACTGATCCACGAGCTGATCAAATTCTTCCCGATCCATCCCCACAGCCTGCACCTGTCGTTCCAGATGCGCAAGCGCCAGATCGGCCACCAGAGGGTCCTGCCGCTGGGATTCGTTCAGTGCCTGCTGGCGCTCGGCGGGGGGCTCGAACGGGGCCCCGACGGGATGTGGATTTCGCGGATCTGCAAGGGCGAGATCACCCAGAAGACCAGCGGCGAAGAACTGGTCTTCGCCAAGACCAGCCGGCGGAACTGGTACCTTGGCGGCGGCGACGAGATCGCGGACAAACCGCCCGTTCAGGCGATGACGTGTATCCAGCAGTACAAGTTCATCCGACTGGACCGACAGATGGATTACGAGCCGCTGATCCTGGGACTCAAGGGGTTGCAGCTCGAATACAACCCGGGCGACTACCTCACCGCCGAACAGATGAAACAGGATTCCCGCCTGGCCCGTCGGTACGAGGAGTTGAAGGAGTGGGCCCACAAACCGGGCGAGATCAGCGGCCGGACGATCCAGCGGTTCCTCGACACGGTCCATCGCGGGCTGATGATCGAACGCCATAACCAGCCGGTGCACAGGCTTCACTACATTGACTACGCCGTCAGTGCGGTCGAGGCCCAGTTGAGGCAATTCAACGAACAGGTGAAGTTGCCGGGTCCCGACCCGATCGTGTATTGAGCCGTTCGATTGCGCAGCGGGCGATCTCGTCGTGGTCGAAGGCCATCGGCGGCAGACTCTCGATGTCAAACCACTGGGCTCGCTCTGCGTCGTCGGCTGGGCGAATCCGGTCCCAGTCCTTTTCCACGACGCCGAAGTAGGCGACAGTGATGGTCCGCCCTCGCGGGTCGCGACCGGGCCGGCCGAACGCGCCAAGCTGTTCCAGCGGGACGTTGCGCACGCCGGTCTCTTCGGCCAGCTCGCGGGCCGCTGCGTCGGGCAGGTCCTCGTCGATCTCGACGAACCCGCCAGGCAGGGCCCAGCGGCCTTTGTACGGGTCGATCTTCCGCTGGATCAGCAGCAGATGGGTCTTGCCGTCGATGAACGCGAAGACCGCGACGTCGGCTGTCACCATGGGCCGGGGCCACTCGTAGACGTATCTGCCTTTTTCCGCCACCTGGATGGGCTCCTTTCTGCGCCGCGGGCGCTCGGCGGCCATTGTACGCGGTCCCCGCATGGGGGCAAGAATGAATGCGATTGCCTTGCCACCTGTCATCGCGTAGAATCCGCTCCCAATGTCGGAACTGTACAGGAATATCCTGCTCGTCAAGCCCAGCTCGCTGGGCGATATCGTCATGGCCCTGCCTGCGCTGTCGTCGCTGCGCCGCAGCTTTCCGCACGCGAGGATCACCTGGCTGGTCCGCCCGGAGTTTGCGCCGATTATCGAGGGACATCCGCACCTCGACGAGATCATCCTGTTCGACCGCAAGTTTCTGGGGAAGGCGTGGTGGAATCCCGCAGCGTTCGGGCAGTTGCTCGACCTCATCCGGCGTCTGCATCGGGGGCGGTTCGACGCGGCGCTCGATTTGCAGGGACTCTTTCGCACGGCCTCGCTGGCGTGGCTGTCCGGGTGCACGCGGCGTTTCGGCCCGATCTGGAGGCACGAATTCGCGCACTGGTTCTACACGACGGCCGTGCCCCCCCGGGCCGAATGGGTCCATGTGATCGACTACTACCGCAAGCTGCTGGAGGCGATGGGTGCGAGCGACCTGGGCGTGGAGTTTGTCCTGCCGGAGAAGCCTGCTGCCACCACAGCGGTGCGGGAGTTGCTCTCGCAACAGAAGATCGATGCGGGTCGCTACGCCGTCATTATCCCGGGCTCGGCCCAGGTCAGCAAATGCTGGCCGGCGGATCGATTCGCCGCCTTGGCGGACCGACTCGCGACAGAGCACGGCCTGGCCGTCCTCGCCACCGGCGGCAAATCCGAGAGCCCGATGATCGAGCAGATCCGGAGCCTTGCGAAATGCCCGATTGCCAACCTCGCGGGTCGAACGTCACTGCCTGAGTTGGTGGAAGTCCTCCGCCGGGCGAAGCTCGTCGTCAGCAACGACACCGGTCCCGGCCACATCGCGGCCGCCTTGGGCAGACCGCTCGTGATGATGTTCAGTTGGTCCAATCCGCTGCGAGTCGGGCCTTACGGCCGGCCCGAATGCGTCGTAGCGAAAGACACCGCGAGCAGGGGACTGGCGATCAAGAGCCACAATCCTACGCACGCAATCCAGCACATCGCCTTCGACGAGGTCTACGCCAGGGCCATTGAGCAACTGACTGGTCAGGGCTGATGAGTCTTTGGTGGCAACTGACGCTATTGGGAGCCACGGTCATCCGGCAGTTGGGACCGGAGGAATTCCAGTAGACGTGGGATCTCGACGGATGCCGCCTTGTAGACTTGTTCGAGATCGACGCCGCGGTAGTGATGGATGAGCTTGTCGCGCATTCTCGCCATGGCCGACCAACGGATTGATGGGTGCGCTACTTTGAAGTCGTCGCTCAATCGCTTGCTGATCTCGCCCACGAGCAGGAACTGATGGATCACCGCTGATTGCGTTTTGTAGTCGGCGCGGAATCTTTTCAAGTCCAGGCCACTCATGAACTCCGCGATTCGCGTGGCCGCCTGATACATATCGATCAGCAGCGAGTCGTCACGCTGCATAGAGCGGCCTCGCAGAATCGAGAATCTGCCGGCGGAGAATCGGATTGGGGTTCTCCTGGACCGCCTGGACAGTGACAAGATCCACCTCGCGTCTGAGCATCTGCGACAGTTCCTCTTCCATCTCGTAATGGTCGAGCATGGTCCACTCGGCCTCTGTGTGGAATGTCACGAGCAGATCGATATCGCTGTCCGGCCGCAGTCTGCCTTTCGCCGTCGAACCGAACACCTCCAGCCGCGAAATCTTCCACCGCCTGCAGAATTGCTCAAGCTGTTCTGCGGATAAACCTATGTCTGCTGCGGTCATACACGATCTCCCATCAAAGCTCACCCTTGTAGTTTACCACAAGGGTGGCCTTCCCGCAATGGCTTGTGCCATCCGACAAACTACGCTCTACATCGTGCTGACAACAGCGGCGCACCGCTCGCAGATATCCGGATGCTCCGGGTCCTTCCCGACGCTCGGCCAGTAATTCCAGCATCGCTGGCACTTGGGATGCGCGCTCTTGGTTGCCGTGACGGTCGTCTGGTCGAGGTCCTCTTCGAGCTTGATCTCGCTGACGATGCACAACGCCGCGAACTGACTCAGGCCGAAGGCCTTCAGGGCCGCAGCGTCGGTCGCCGTGCAGTACATCGTGACGGACGCCTCCTGGTTGCTCGCGATTACCTTGTCTTTTCGCAGGCCTTCGAGCACCCGCAGAACCTGGTCTCGCAGGGCCATGAGCTGCGCCCATTTCATCTCGTCGGCGGCATAATCGATGGCGGGATTGACCTTGGGCATGTGGGCCAGGTGGACGCTTTCGCAGTCCTCGGGCTTGAACTTCATCGCCTCCCAGGCCTCTTCCGCGGTGTGGACGAGGATCGGCGCGAGCATCCGCACCAGGGCGCTGAGGACCTCATACATTGCGGTCTGGCCGCTTCGACGGGAGGGGCTGTTCGCGCCGTCGCAGTACATCCGGTCTTTCAGCACGTCCATGTAGATGCTGCTCATCTCGACCGAGCAGAAGTTGTAGACCAGCGAAAACACGCGGTGATAGGTGAATTCGTCGTAGGCCTCGGTGACCTCGGCGATCAGCTTCTGGAGCTGCTGCATCGCCCACTTGTCGATCTCGACCATCTGCTCGTAGGGGATCGCGTCTTTGCCCGGATCGAAATCGTTGATGTTGCCGAACAGGTATCGCAGCGTGTTGCGGATCTTGCGGTAGGCGTCCTGGGTCCGGCCGATCAGATCGTCGTTGCAGCGGACGTCCTCCTGGTAGTTGACGCTGGAGACCCACAGACGCAGGATGTCCGAGCCGTACTTGGTGATCTCGTCCTGTGCGTTGACGTAGTTGCCGAGCGACTTCGATTGCTTGATGCCCTTCTCATCGACGGTGAAGCCGTGCGTCAGCACGCGTTGGAAGGGGGGCTTCGAGATCATTCCCAGCGCCGGCAACAGCGAGAGCTGGAACCACCCACGATGCTGGTCGGAACCTTCGAGGTATAAGTCCACCGGCACCGGCCAATGCTCGCGTCTGGCGCAGACCGTGTACCAACTACAACCCGACTCGAACCAGACGTCGAAGATGTTCTCTTCCTTTTGCAGTTCGTCGAGGTTGAAGCCCACGGGCAGCTTGAAGTCGTCGCCGAGGATCTGTCGCGGCGTGTGCGTGAACCAGCTATCCGAGCCGTGCTGGCCGACGTGTTTCGCCACGGCCAGGACGGATTCCTTCGTCAGCAGGACCTGGCCGTCGGGCATCGTGAAGACCGGGATCGGCAGGCCCCAGCTTCGCTGACGGCTGATGCACCAGTCGGGTCGCGATTCGAGCATGCCCGCGATCCGCTTCTGGCCCCAGGCGGGGATCCACTTCACATGATCCAGGCCCTCCAGCGCCATCTGGCGGAGCGTCTTGCCGGTGGCGGGCGACTCCTTGTCCACGCCCACGAACCACTGCTCCGTCGCGCGGAAGACCACCGGGTCCCGGCTCCGCCAGCAATGGGGGTAGC
>ENA-UPTA01005742-UPTA01005742.1-activated-sludge-metagenome-genome-assembly--contig:-NODE-5742-length-11247-cov-5.952019_pt1 | contig 11247 bp, 10 predicted proteins | sample MGYA00238184_ERZ773361 | MGnify/ENA primary metagenome ERZ773361 (study PRJEB29100, sample SAMN05720205) | activated sludge metagenome | isolation source: anaerobic digester from wastewater...
AGAATTGATAATATTGCAGGGTAAATTAAAGAAGGAAGAAATCAGCGACAAACAGCTGATGAAAAAGCTTCGTGCTATCTCAACACTCGTGAAGGATAATCCAGATCTTTTACGGTTTTTATATATTGATAAAATTTCCGGCAATGTGAAAGTCATAATATCTCCGGATAAATCAGGATTTCCCTTTGGATTGGGTTTTGACAGCATTCAGAGCAGGAAAAACTCTCGTGGTGAAATTGACAACCTTCGCTAAGGTTTAGAATAATAATTAATAATAAGGAGTTATGTATGGGATGTGGTAGAAAAAGAAAGCGTAAGAAGATTGCGAATCACAAAAGGAAAAAAAGAAGAAGACTGAACCGTCATAAAAAGAAATAAAGGAATATTATATATGTTTGTTGTGCAGAAGGGATTGGTTGGCGCGGGTGGCGGACCAATCTCTTTTGTTTTACGGCCAGAAATTTGTTTACATAGTGATGAAAATTTTGAACGGGACATTATAGGGTAATGAAGCGATCAAACATGAAACCCGGAAACATGGTTGCGGAAACCAAAAAAGTGCAATGGAAACGCAGACCCTCGGAGATCCGCGGATACCAGCGTACATTGTATCTCAATGCCGATAATGGTGATTATATTCGAGTGGATTATAATCTTAAGGAAAAAAGGGTCCGTTTATATATTGAAGACGCGGAAGAGGGTGGAATATCATATTATTCCGTGATAAGCAGCGGAAAAATTACCGCTGAAAGAAATGCTTCAAGCGGAAGAGCATACAACCTCAAAGAAAAATTTTCGCAAAGAGCTGAAACTTTCTCAACACTTTCAAACCGGGATGTCTTGAAGTTAATTAATAAAAACTACGGGATTGGTGAAGAGACTCAGGGAGCCCGGAAAAAAGAGAAGGAACGGGTTAAGGAGCTTGAAAGGACACGGGTCCGGTATTTTAAAGCAGAAGAAAAAAATGAAACTGAAACACAGCAGCAGGGAAGAACCGCGAAAAAACTGCACATAATTGACTTGCTGGATGTGTTTATTGGTGCAAATATCTGCCTTGGATTTTATTATTTTAACAACACAATTATTTCTGTCGGTATTATTGCTGCTTTTTTTGGGATTCTCCTCGGTATTGTCGATATATTTTTTAGGAGAAGAGAGCCAATATTTACGAAAATAATATTTTTTATTCTTGCAGGGGCGTCATTGTATATCTATGGATATTATATCGGATAATCGTGGTTTTTTATTTTTTATGATTATAATGCTTGAGATAAGAACTGAGTGATTACTTCTATGCAATATTTTCTATAAGATTATTTTTTCTTATTGAAAAGTAAACGTATGTGGTACATGCTGTTAAAGATTTATGACTATAGTGAAAAACAAAAAATTTCTTTCTGCCGGGTATCGCAATGGAAAAAACTGAACAAAAAATCAACTCAATGCAGATTGTATGTTTTAAAATCGGGCGTGAGGAATATGGTATTGAGATACTGAAAGTTCAGGAAATATTAAAGCTGCCTAAAATTACTAAACTGCCGAAGTCTGCCGAGTATATCATTGGAGTTATTGACCTCCGGGGCAAAGTGATTCCCATTGTGGATCTCAGCATGCGGTTCGGAAATATCGACGAAGATAGTACCCAGAGTAAACGGGCAATTGTTGTTGATATCAGGGGAAAGCAGATCGGTCTCGCGATTGATGCGGTCAGCCATGTCGTGAAAGTTGATTCCAATAATATCGAACCGCCACCTCCTATCGTAAAGGGCATTTCCGGACGCTATATAATCGGCGTGGCAAAATTACCTGAAGGATTTGTAATAATTCTTGATATTGACCAGATTTTTTCAACAGAAGAACTGCGGATACTCTGATCTGCATAAAGATATCTGATTATTTCGGGCAGTTGAATGCATGCAGTTATATCGAACACCCCGATTTGGCTTGTATCGTATTTCAGGGTTCTATTCTGTAATGAACTTTCTGAAATACTCTTCGTTTTGTAGGACAATCACTCATATAAAATTTCTCCATGTATTACAGAAAAAACAGATAAAATCCATCAACTAAATAGCAATCCTCTTATTGTTCCTGACCTGTTTCTTTGTTATCTTAATTAAAAAATAAGAAAGAATAATTTATGGTATATGATTCCAGCGTTATATCGGTGTGATCATGGAGTTTTTGTGCCAAACCTGTTGTGACTGAAAGAAGGAGGATCGCATGAAGTGGTTTAATAATTTAAAAGTTTCAATGAAGGTCTTTCTATCATGCCTGGTGCTGTTGATATTTCTTGTGATAGTTGGATCCAATGGGTATTATTCACTGAATTCTTCAAGTGAGGGGTTTGCCTCGTTTTACAAAAATCGATTCATTGCCGTGCGGCAGTTGAACAATATTATGAGAAATCTTCTTCAGATACGGATAAACATGCTGCAGGAACAGGCGGCTGCGGAATCGAATAATGTGTCTGAGGTGCAAAGCAGAAAAGAAAACTCTGTGAAACTTGCAAAAGAGTATAGCAAGCTGTGGGCGGAATATTACTCCTCGTCAATGACTGCACAGGAAAAGAGGCTTGCTGATGACTGGGTGGAGAAGGCGAAAGTTCCCGCAGGTGTAAGGAAAAAGTATGCGGAAGCCCTTGAGCGGGGGGATTTCGTCGCAAGTAATCAATACCTTGCACAGTGGCTTGTTGGTTATACGGAATTGCGTGATGTAACTGATAAACTTATAAACCTGCAGCAGACGGAAGGTGAGCTGCTTATGCAGGAGGAGCAGAGGACTGCGTCAGCTTCGATGATTTTGCTTATAGTAGTTGTGGCAATTGCAATAGGTTCTGGCATCCTGATAACTGTTGTTCTTTCACGTTCAGTGTCACGTCCGGTCAATAAAGGCCTGGATTTCGCACAGCTTATTGCGAAAGGCGATTTTACCAGAAGAATTGATCTGGACCAGACTGATGAGCTGGGTATGCTGGGTAAGGCGCTCAATGAATCGGCGGATAACCTGGAAATGCTGATTTCGGAAATTATTGTTGCGACGCAGAATCTTGCCCAGGCGGTGCAGGAAATCTCTTCAGGTAATGAAAACCTGTCGCAGCGGACATCGGAACAGGCATCGTCGCTGGAAGAAGTGGCATCCACCATTGAAGAAGCCAGCGCTACCATACGCCAGAATACCGAAAACGCTACAACGGCTAATACTATGGCAAAACAATCCGTGAAGGTAGGTTCCGAGGGGCTTGAAATTGGTGAGGAGACAATTGTCTCTATCAATGATATCAACCAATCAAGTAAAAAAATTGCCGATATCATTTCAGTGATCAATGAGATAGCTTTCCAGACAAATCTTCTTGCCCTCAATGCGGCTGTTGAAGCTGCCCGCGCGGGTGATCAGGGCAGGGGATTTGCTGTTGTCGCGGGCGAGGTTCGAAACCTTGCGCAAAGGGCGGCAAGTTCCGCTAAGGAAATTGACGGACTTATTAAAGATTCTGTTGAAAAAGTGGGAAAAGGTACAGACCTGGTAAAAAGAAGTGTGGAATCCCTGAAAAACCTGATGGAGAGTGCTGAAAAGACCGGTGAGCTAATTGCGGAAATAGCAACAGCAAGCGAAGAACAGAACCGCGGGATTGAGCAGATAAACATTGCTGTATCGGAACTGGATAATATGACACAGCAGAATTCGGCACTTGTTGAAGAGACTGCATCAGCGAGTGAAGAGATGTCCGGGCAGGCGCAGGAACTTTTGAATATGATGGACCGCTTTAAAATACGAAAGGAAATTAAGGGTGCCGCATACAGCACTAAACACAGGGAAGTACACCTCACAGCAGGAAAAACTGGCGGAAATGGAAAAAACAAGCAATCTGCGGTGAGTCCGAAAACCGGCAATGGAAGCGGAACAATGAGCAGTCAGGGGGCTCAGGAGGTTGATCAGGTCGGGAAGAAAAATTCTGACGGCAGTGATGTTTTCAGCAAGGAGGGATTTGAAGAGTTTTAAGAATCCGGAAAAGTATCACGATATGTTTTTTTCACTCAGAGGCAGCCATGTGTGGGTTCGTGGCTGTCTTTGATTAATATTGACGATAACACGATTCAACTGTCAGCATATCTTTTCAGGGCTTCCTGCATGATATTCTGCAGGGATTTCCCTGTTGCTTCTGCAGCTTTCCGGCAGTCCTCATATTCAGGTTGTACGTTTACGGTTTCACCGTTGAGTATTCCGGTTTTAATAGTGATATCCTGCCCTTCTACCGTGACATGGTGATATCTGCGGAGCAGTTTTTCCCGTTCAACACGCTGAATGCGTATTCCGAGGGTTGTGGATTCCCGGAAGACTATTTCCTTCAGGGGTGCAATATTATTTTCTTCCGCAAGAATGGAAAACACAAGCCCCGGGCGCCCCTTTTTCATAATGGCAGGTGTTGCGGTGACATCGAGGGCGCCCTTGCCAAGAAGTACATCAATAAGATACGGTGCTACCTGAGGATTCATGTCATCAATATTACATTCAAGGAGAATCAGGTGTTCTGTGATTCTATCATCAGTTTCCGAGAAGAACGCACGAGTGTATGAGGGGAAGGGGTATTCCCGTGTTCCGAATCCGATGCCGGTGGCTATGATAGTGCCGGGGGGAGATACTGTGCCAACCTGTGTGCCCAGAGTCGTAAGAAGTGCAGCGGCGGTGGGAGTAACAAGCTCTCCGTGTTTACGGGTATGCCTGCAGGAAAAGCCTTTTGTCAGTTCAACAACCGCGGGAACAGGTACAGGAATTTCACCATGACGTGAGTTGATGGTGCCGGTGCCGAAACAGAATTCGCTGAAGTGAATCCGGTCCGCCCGTAACATATCAATTGCGATGCAGAATGCGGCAATGTCGATGATACTGTCCATTGCTCCGACTTCATGAAAATGAACATCTTCAATGTGTTTGCCATGGACATGTGCTTCCGCTTTCGCCAGTCTGGTAAATACCGCACATACGTTGTTACGGATGCTGTTCGATAGAGTACTCTGGTGTATAATTTCAATGATATCGGAGAGATTTCGCGAGGTCCCTTCATCGGCACAACGGACCCCGGCGGTCATGCCCCTTATGTTATGACGGGTTATTTCCTCCGGAGTCATGATCCATCCATTGAGATTCAGTTTCCGCAATTCTGTGATGAGGCGGTCTCTGTTGAGACCCGGACCGAAGAGTGACCCCAGGAGCATATCACCGGAGGCGCCGAGCTGAATATCAAAATACAGTATTTTACTCATTGTCTCTTTGTCCGCCCGATAATCTGAGTATCCTGAAAGCTAAAAAGGATGCGCCGAAACCATTGTCAACGTTCATGACCGCGATACCCGGAACGCAGGAATTCAGCATCGCCAGAAGGGGCGTGAAACCGTTCAGTGACGTGCCGTAACCTACGGAAGTAGGTACTGCGATAACCGGCGCCTGCACCAGTCCGCCGATAACGGAGGGAAGGGCCCCTTCCATGCCGGCGGCAACGATAACCACCGAGGCTCTCTCCAGGAGGGCTCTTTTGTCAAGGAGGCGGTGAATTCCGGCAACACCGATATCGGATATCAGCTCCATGGTGATGCCGAGCATTTTACCTGTTTCCAGGGCCTCCTGGGCAACGGGGAGGTCAGCGGTGCCTGCGGTTATTACAGGAACATAACCCGGAACAGGAGTGATTTCCTTTATTGTGAGTGATATCGTCCGCCCGGGTTCGTTATACTTCGCATCGGGGAATACCCTGGATACCGCATCATATACACCGGGGTCGGCCCTCGTGGCGAGCAGATTCGAATTAGTCCCGATAATTTTCCCGGCAATGCCGGCAACCTGTTCCGGAGTTTTCCCCTGGCAGAAAATTACTTCAGGGAAACCCCACCTGATGGTACGGTGATGATCGATGCTGGCATATCCGATATCTTCGTACGGGAGGGTGATGATCCGTTTCAGAATATCATCCTCTGAAACGGAACCGTCCCGGTAATTGCGGAGAAGCTGCAGTATGGTGTCTCTGTCCATTCAGAGGTCACCTAATACGCGGCAATTAAAATTGTTTCAATTTCATTCTTTGTGAGTGGCCGTGGGGCGTTTTCAATAAACGGATACTGCATGGTGAGATCAGCGATTTTGGAAAGCTCATTCTTTGGAATGTCGAACTGCGAAAGCCGCTGCGGTATTTCTACTTCAATTTCAATTTTACGCACTCCCTCAACGGCCTTGATGGCGGCTTCAATAACCGTAATGTCCTTCACGTCCTCGTCCATTACCTTGGACATCTGCACGTATTTTCCCGGCGACGTGGTGAGGTTGTATTCCATAATGTGGGGCAGAATCATTCCCATTCCCCGTTCAATGGGAATGGATGTTTTTGTCGCAAGGGCGATCGCCACCGCAAGGGACACCGAGAGCTCGGAAATGGAAAAGGCCATACCTGCCATGATGGAAGCTTCCGCGATGTGGAGCCGGGGCGCAGTATTGTTCTGGTCCCGGTAGGCGATGGGCAGATTTTTGAACACAAGGTCAATGGCACGGAGGGCAAGGGTGTTGATAAGCCCGTTGTTCTTTTTTGATATAACGGATTCCGTGGCAAGAGCAAGGGTGCTGATTGCGGTATTGGCGGTAAGATCATCCTTGATTACTGTCGCGATATGGGGATCGACAATTGCAGCCTTCGGGAAGATGAGACGGTTTTTGTAAATCAGTTTTTTCATTTCATGGATTTCAGTGAGATACAGCATGGGAATAATCTCAAAACCGAAAAGAGGGTAGGCCGGAATCATTACAAGATTTGTCGCAGCCTGTATTTTGGGATTATCGAACAGCTCTTCGCAGAACAGGAAGTTGTTGATCAGCAGGGAAATAGCTTTTGCCGCGTTCATCGATTCAATGCCGCCGAACCCTATGACCACATCGCATCCGGTTTTTTTTATGAAGAATACCGCAGAGTCAATATCCTCCGTGTTGGGATCGTCGGGTATTTCGTCAAAGATGATACAGCTGACATCACTTTTGGCGAGGTTTGTTGAAATCTGCTGGATGGTGGTTTCAAAACTGTTATAATCAGACGAGGTGGATATAATGACAGCGCGGCTGCCGAACTTTTTTACTATGGGCCCGACGGTATTGAGAATCTGTTCCTGTATGAAGACTTCTGTGGGTATGTAAAAATCAGGAATATAATCGCTGCTCAAAGGCGTCACCCGTCAAAATGTAATAAAAAAAGCGGACAATTAAATTTCCGCTTCTTTATACTATATGCTGTGTAAAGCAGTTATGTGCGTGTTCTTTATTTGCGAAGCAGATATGATGCAATTTTATCAGCGACCATCTCGATAACATGATCATCATTAAATTTGTCGTAGGTCCCGTTCTGGATCTGAAGCTTGATCTGCTGGACTCTCTCTGCGCGAGCGGCATCAGGAGTATCCATAACTGTTTGGGTATATCGGGAAACCTCAGCCGCCTGCTTCGCTTCTGATGAAATCTCAACCTTGTCATTTCTCGAAACGTCACGTGACCGTGACACGTTTTTGGAACGGTTGGTTTCAACAATGTTGTTTATGTTCCCAATTTTATCAATAACCATTTTGCTAACCCTTTTCCTTTCTATTATATATATCGGTAATTTTTGTCAATTCTTTAATCAAAAAAATATTTTCAACGCACCTTATAATATATAGAAAAATGAAAGTAATTCAAGTAAATAATCAGTACTTATATCGGTCCCGTCATGCCTGAAAATAATAGCAGAGAAAATTTTTTTTAAAAAATTTGGGGGGTCGATACCGCTCCCGGAAGCAGAGATTTCCTTTTTAATACTGCATTGCCGGCATAATCTTAATTGCCGGTATTTGCTATGAGGACAGTGAATTCCCCCTTCTCGATAATTTCCACGGATCCTTCAAGGAACCCTTCGATTGGATAAAGGAGAATTTCTTCATGGATTTTCGTCATTTCCCTGGCAATAAGCACCTCAGATCCGGGGAAAATCTCCGCGATGTCCGAAAGGAGCTTTTTGATGCGATGCGGCGACTCATATATCGCGATGGTGCCGGTGAAATTTTTCAATTCCGTGAGTTCATTCTTCCGTTTTCCAGGTTTCTTGCTGAGAAACCCCGCGAAGATGATATTTTTCCCTGAAAAACCCGATACCGATATCGCCGCAGTAAGGGCAGAGGGGCCGGGAATGGGCGATATGGTGATATTTTCATTGCGGCATGTGGTCACCAGGCGGTTCCCGGGATCGGAAAGCCCCGGTGTTCCTGCATCGGTGAGATAGGCGACGGATTTCCCCTGTTTCAGGAGGTCCACGGCGAACTGAAGCTTCCCCTCGGACGAATGTGAGTGCATTGATGATGCAGGAAGCTGAATTTCATACCTGTTCAGCAGTTTCCGGGTCTGCCGCGTGTCCTCGCAGAATACATGTTCCACTTCTGATTTGAGAATTGAAAGGGCGCGGAGAGTGATATCTTCCAGATTCCCGATGGGAGATGCGATGATATAAAGAGTTCCCTGTTTCACGCAATGCCTTTTGTGTTGTTCAAAATTTAGTATTGACATTAATAGTACTGGTTCGTGAAGTAGCACTATCCCCGTGTGCGTATTTTTCAAGCATTTAACGAAAACAGCGCTAATATTTTTTAAAAGATCTATGGAAGCTGTGAACACGAAGACCATTACATCAATTCTCGCTGAAAACGGTATTCAGGTAAACAAAAAACTGGGACAGAATTTCCTCTGTAATGATACTGTTGTGGAAAAGATACTATCCGCTTCGGGGGTTACCGGAGGTGATCATGTGCTGGAAGTTGGTCCCGGTCTCGGGGCCCTTACCGAGCGCCTTGCAGAGCGGACTGGCCATGTTACAGCGGTGGAGATCGATTCCGGCCTTGCGCGGTATCTGCACACACGGTTCGCAGATACCGCCGCCTGCACCGTGATCCATGGCGATTTTCTAAGGATTCATTGCGAAGGGGAGTTCACCAGAGCGGTATCAAACCTCCCTTATTATTGCGCTTCCGAGATATTGTTCCGTCTGGCAACAGAGTACCGGATGCCGGTGTTCTTTGTGATGATGCAGCATGAAATGGCGGAGCGAATACAGTCAGGGCCGGGAACAAAGGAATACGGCGCCCTCGGGGCTTCCCTGGCGTTATATTACCGCGGGGAGTATCTTTTCGGGATAGATAAAACCTCTTTTTATCCCAAACCGGAAGTCCGTTCAGCCTTCATGAAGTTCTCCCGCCGTGATGATGTGCCGGAGAACGAAAAGGTAAGGGAGATGTTTCACCGGATTGTGAAGTCCGCCTTCTGGGGAAGGAGAAAAACAGTCCTGAAATCCCTCACCGATGCGCCGCACCTTGATTATTCCCGGGAGGAAATCAGCGATGTTCTCCGGCAGCAGGGAATCGATCCTTCTCTGCGCGGAGAGAACCTGGGTGTTGAAGATTTCAGGGGTCTTGCTGAGGCCTTCCTACGGCGTTCCGGAAATTAGCTCCACACAGCGGTATCACACACAAAACAGAGGATAGCGGGTAGACTGAATGAATAGAATTGACAACCAGCAGTTTTCACGTCTGATTTGCGGCTGCGAAAAGCCCGGACGGTATACCGGGGGCGAGCTGAACCAGATCAGGAAAGAAACTGTTCCTGTGCGGGGGGCGATATCGTACCCCGATTTATATGAAGTGGGCATGGCAAACAACGGTATCCGTATCCTCTACGATGTCGCCAACGCGCTCCCGGATGTCGCCTGCGAACGGGTTTTCGCAGTGCCCCATGAATTTGAACGCCGCCTCCGTGAAATGAATATGCCTCTTTTTACCCTGGAGACCCGCACCGTTCTGTGTGACCTTGACCTGATCGGGTTCAACCTTTCCCATGAGATGCTCTATACCAATGTCCTGCAGATTCTCGATCTCGGGGGAATTCCGCTTTTACGGAAAGACCGTAAAGACGGGGACCCTGTCATTGTCGCGGGGGGGGAGGCGGTTTCGAATCCCGCACCGGCAATGGAGTTTTTTGATGCTGTCTTTATCGGTGACGGGGAGGAGGGGATTCAGGACATGCTCCTCTGTATCAAAAAGGGAAAGGAGGAGGGGCTCTCACGAAATGAGATGCTGAAGCTCATGGGAAGCGTGGAAGGAGTGCTGTTTCCCCACCTGTATGCGTACCGCTATGGGGATTCCCGGCTGAAAGGCGTTGAGGGGCCCCCGGTGAACAAACGGGTGTACCGGGGGAAGGACCCTGTTATTCCGGAAAAACCTCTGGTTCCCGGGTTCAGGATTGTACAGGAGCGTGCCGTGGTGGATGTCACGCGGGGGTGCGACAATCTCTGCAGTTTCTGTCACGCGGGATATTATGATCTTCCCTACCGAAGCTATCGTATCGGCAACCTCCGGGAGAAGATATTCCGGATACTTGACAACACCGGTTACAGCGAGCTTTCACTGGGTTCCCTTTCGATAAGCGATTACGGGGACCTGGTGCCGTTTATCAACACGGTACTGCCGGACCTCACGCGGCGCGGCGTATCGCTTTCACTTCCGTCCCTCAGGGTTGACCGGAGCACTATCGAAATTCTTGAACACATATCGGACGTCAGGAAATCCTCCCTTACCTTTGCGATAGAGTCCGCTTCCGATGAAATGCGGCGCATTGCAAACAAGAAACTCGATGTGGAGGACCTCATTGAAATTGTAGAATACATTATACCGCGGGGGTGGCGGCAGATAAAGCTCTATTTCATGATAGGGCTTCCCGGATGCGACGAACACAATGAAGCGGAGGCCATTGTGGCGCTGCTGCGGAGGATTCTGCAGGCCGGGAAAAAACGCCTCGGAATCAATGTTACCGTTTCTCCCTTTATTCCGAAACCCCATACTCCCTTTCAGCGCAGAAAACAGATGGGCCTTGAATATCTGCAGGAGACCGTCCTTGCGATCAAGAAGGGGCTTCCCCGGTCGGTAACCGTGAAAAACCATAATCTCCAGGCCTCGCTCCTTGAGGGGATTATTTCCCGCGGGGATTCCCGCATGGGGGAGGTGATTTACCGGGCATACCTTTCGGGATGCAGACATGACTCATGGAAGGAGCATTTCAGGTTTGAGGTATGGAAGGACGTGCTGGATGATGTTGTTCCCGGATGGGAGCTGTATCTGGATGAACGTTCCCCGGAGGATATTCTTCCCTGGGACATGGTGAAGACCGGCTTTGAGAAACTGATTGCCGCGAAGACATGTT
>ENA-UPTA01005743-UPTA01005743.1-activated-sludge-metagenome-genome-assembly--contig:-NODE-5743-length-11245-cov-4.893208_pt1 | contig 11245 bp, 7 predicted proteins | sample MGYA00238184_ERZ773361 | MGnify/ENA primary metagenome ERZ773361 (study PRJEB29100, sample SAMN05720205) | activated sludge metagenome | isolation source: anaerobic digester from wastewater...
GGCGGCGACGGCGGAGGCGGGGATGGAAATCACGGCGAAATCAACCGGCCCGGGGATGGCCGCAACCGACGGGAAGGTTTTCAGGCCCAGAACAGAATCCGCGCAGGCATTGACGGGATACACGGTGCCGGCAAAGCCGCCCTCGACAATGTTCTTTAAAATCTGGTGTCCGATTTTATGGGGGTCAGCCGAGGCCCCGACCATGGCCACGCTTTTCGGCTGAAAAAGCCCGCGCAGATCTTTCTTCGGAGAACTTTTATTATTAGCCATGCTTCACCTGTGTTTCTGACGGCTTTGTTTATACACAAAAACCAAAATGAGCGCAATCTCGCCGCCTATGGCCCGTTGATGAAAAATCTCCAAAAAACATCAAAAAATGGCCAAAATTGTCCAAAAAACGCTCAAAAATGCCTGGAAAAGCCAAAAAATGCGTAAAAAATGGCCAAAAAGAGCAATTTTCGCATTAGCCCCAAAGACTGCGGAACAGCCGGCAAGCGGTTGAGTTTGGCGGCAATGGCTGAATGCTGCGATGTGCGGGCGGAATCCTTTCCCATTCACTCAAAGGCTGACTCGCCGCAGCCGCAACGCATTGCCCACCACTGACACCGAACTCAAACTCATCGCCGCGGCAGCGATCATCGGACTGAGCAGCATCCCGAAGAACGGATATAGAATACCCGCCGCGATCGGCACCCCCAGGCTGTTGTAGGCAAAGGCGAAGAATAGATTCTGGCGGATGTTGCTCATGACAGCTCTGCTGAGTTTTAATGCTTTGACTGTGCCCTGCAGATCGCCCTTGATCAGCGTCACACCGGCGCTTTCGATGGCGACATCTGTTCCTGTGCCCATTGCAATGCCCACGTCGGCAGCCGCCAAAGCCGGAGCATCGTTGATTCCATCGCCGGCCATGGCAATCCGGTCTCCGCTGGACTTCAGCGCTTTGACCCGTTCGTGCTTGTCTTCCGGCGACACGCCTGCTTTCACTTCATCAATTCCGAGCTGTTCCGCCACATGCCGCGCCGTCTTCTCGTTGTCGCCCGTGACCATGTGGATTTTAAGTCCCATTCCGTGAAGCGTTTTGATCGCTTCCTGTGTCGAGTCTTTAACGGGATCCGACACGGCGAGAAAGCCGGCAGCTTTCCCGTCAACAGCGACGAAGATCACCGTGTGTCCCTGTTCCTGCAATGCGCCGGCCTTGTCCCGAAGCGCCTCCAGTCCGTTCACTTTCTGATCCTCCAGAAAACGCGGCTTGCCGACGAGAACGGCACGGTTGTCCACCGTGCCCGAGACGCCGCCTCCGGTTGCAGATTTGAAGTCGCGGACCTCGGAAAATGAAATGTCTCTTTTCTCCGAACCTTGAACAATGGCGGCGGCCAGCGGGTGTTCGCTTTGCCGTTCCACCGATGCCGCCAGCTTCAGAACTTCATGTTCGTCAAAATCTTCCGTGACATGCACTTCAGTGAGACTTGGCTTGCCCTGCGTCAGGGTGCCGGTTTTGTCCACGATGATTGTGGTGATTTTTTCCATCGTTTCGAGCGCTTCCGCGTTCTTGAACAAGATGCCGTCCGAAGCGCCGCGCCCGATGCCCACCATGATCGACATCGGCGTGGCGAGGCCCAGCGCGCAGGGACATGCAATGATCATCACTGCGATGGCATTCAGCAGGGCATAGGCAAAGCGGGGCTCAGGTCCGAAGAGCGCCCAGAGGATGAAAGTGATGACAGCGATGATGACGACGGCTGGCACAAAAACGGCGGCAACCTGATCAGCCAGGCGCTGGATCGGCACGCGGCTGCGCTGAGCTTCGCTGACCATGTGGACGATTTTCGAAAGCATCGTGTCTTTGCCGACTTTTGTGGCCTTCATCAGGAAGGATCCGGTCTGGTTCACTGTGCCTCCAGTTACTTTGTCGCCCGCCTGCTTGTCCGCCGGAATGGGCTCGCCCGTGATCATGGACTCGTCGATGCTGCTGCTGCCATCGGTCAGTTCGCCATCCACCGGAATTTTCTCGCCCGGCTTGATTCGAATCAGGTCGCCCTCCCTGACGTCATCTAGGGGAACCTCTGTTTCCTTTCCGTCGCGGATGACACGCGCCGTATCTGGTGCAAGCTGAAGGAGTTCACGGATGGCCCCGCTGGTGCGCTTGCGGGCGCGCAATTCAAGCACCTGACCCAGCAGCACAAGTGTTACGATGACAGCGGCCGCCTCAAAGTAAACCGGGACGATTCCTTCCGCGGACCGGAAGGCCCGGGGGAAGATTTCTGGAGCGACTGTCGCGGCCAGGCTGTATCCCCAGGCGACACCGGTGCCCAGCGCGATCAGTGCGAACATGTTCAGATTCCACGTGACGACGGATTTCCAGCCCCGCTGGAAGAACGGCCAGCCGCCCCAGAGCACAACGGGCGTGGCCAGGATCAGTTCAAACCAGTTTGAGAGGGACACGGGTATCCACGCGTGGATGGGAATCCCGACCATATGGCCCATCGCAATCAGCACGATGGGTATGCTCAGGGCGGCGCCAACCCAAAGCCGCCGTGTCATGCTTTTGATTTCCGTATCATCTCCCTCTTCCCTGGAAACCTCCTTGGGTTCGAGGTCCATGCCGCACTTGGGGCACGATCCCGGGCCTTCCTGTTCCACCTCCGGATGCATGGGGCAGGTGTAGACCTTTGACCTGCCGTCTGTTTTGCCGCGCGGAGGCGTTTCTTTATTCAGGTACTGTTCCGGGGTCGCCTTGAATTTCTTCAGGCAATGCTGACTGCAGAAGAAATGTTTTTTACCGGCATAATCATAAACATATTCGGAGTCGCGTGACACCGGCATGTCACAGACAGGATCTTTAAGCTGATCTTCTTCTCGATCGCGTTTTGCATTCATGCGTCCATCCTCATTTTGGGCGGCTGAAAAGATATTGAACTGTAACCGGCATTCGTCGCCATTGAGATGCCGGTTTTCATATTTCCCCGAAATTGTGAGTTGAATTTAGCGGTTGTTCGTGCCGACGGAAAGATTGTTTTGAAATATTATGGGGTCGGGCGGCCTGTGGTATTTACGGCGGGATTATTAATACAAAAAAACAAAAATGTGCACAACACACGCGCGGGAAGCCTATGGATGCAGAACCTCTCAAAAACATCAAAAAATGGCCCAAAAACGCTCAAAAAAGCCTGAAAACGCCCAAATATCAGCAAAAATACAGTATATTTACAAATATTGCAGCCGCGGGCGGTTAACGCGGCATGGCAGGCTCGGATTCAAACCATTTGGGCAACAAGCCGGTTAATGCCTGACCCCGACATTTTCGGTGCCTTGCACATGGTCAGAAACCGTACTCGGCTCCGATGCTGACACTATAGTCGGGCGCACCTTCCGACAAACCGGCTTCCAGACTGGCAAAACAGTCCAGATTCTCCCTGATATCGCAGCTGAGTGCATATATTGCCGAAACGGAATCCTTTCCATTCTCGGATACAGCCGTCCTTCCCTCTATCAGGAAACTGTGCAGCCATTTCTCGGAGATTTTGTATCCGAAACCGATATCATAGATGATCTGGTTGTCGAAATCGCGGCCCTCGGGCTCGCCGATGAAGATGTACTTCCAGTCGCCGAATACAATCACCGCGCTGCTTAACCAGCGATATAGACCGATTTCCAAGCCGACATCGAATTCGCCGGTGCCCAGCCCCTTGTCTTCATCGGCAGTGGGAAACTTGATATTGCCCGACAGATCAATGCCCGGCGCCCAGTCGGCGAGCTCGCCGGGATAGGCCGCATAATAGGTTCCATCGAGAACGATGTCACCCAGACCTCCTTCGGATTCAACCGTATCGGACTCCGTTCCGCCCTCAGGGACGCCGCGAATCACTGTAACCGCGTCTGAACGCTCCACCCATATGTACGGCAGAGTTACAGATGCTCTTCCATTTCTAAAATTCTGCTGCAGTGTCAACGGGATATAGATCAAATCACTGTCTACATCTGTGCCATAATCACCCGTCACATAAGTGAAAGACGAACTGACTTCCCACGGACGAGTACCCGCACCAACGACACAGCTGGCGGTTGCAGCAAGAAGCAGGAATGCCTTTAGTGTCCAGCGACACCGCCTCACAGCCGTAAATTGCATTTTGGCTTTCACGTTGCTTGAGTGTTTGCGTTTCGATTATCTCGGCGGTCCGACCTGCTCTGGTTTGCCGGTGTGTTCGGGCCGTCCAACATTCTCGGGCCGCCCGGCATTTTCCGGCCTTCCAGTGTTTTCCGGCCTTCCGGCATGTTCAGGTCTGCCGGCATGCTCGGGCCTTCCAGCGTGCTCCGGACGACCAGCGGATTCGGGACGGCCGCCCTGTTCGGGACGTTCTTCCATACCGCGCTGCTCGAGGGCTCGCTGAGCGGCTCTGGCCTCGCTCATGACAGATCCTAGGTTCATGTCCAGTTCCCGGGCGATCGCGCCCCAGCCCTTGCCGTCTTCGCGCATGGACAGGATTTGGGTCAGGGCCGCATCGTTGTCCAGATCGCCGCTTTCGGCCAGACGGGCCGAGAGTGCCAGGGCAATCTCGATCTCGCCCCAGCCCATGCGGGCTCCCTCGTCATTGTCGCCTTGGAGTCCACGCATCTCGATGACTTTCTCCTCCGTGACATCGTACTTTTCGGTAAGCCGCTCGATCTGGAGGGCTGTACCATCCGCTTCCGCCTCTCCCGTCTCGGGCTGTTCCGTTTCCGGCTCCTCTGTTTCCGGAGGCACCTCGTCCTGGGCTATTGCCGCCGCGGGCAGTACTGCGGTCAGCAGGACCGCTGTCAGCCAGGATAATCCCACCAGCGCAAGCCTGTAGTTCAATCTCTTCATTGCCTTCTCCTTCCATGTTTTGACCACCGCATGGCGATCTGGTTCAACTCACAGTGTCAGACTAACCTGCGTCTCTTCGTAAGGGGATTGGCATAGTCCTGATATTCATGCTCAAAAAACCCTACGAGAAAGCGGAAAGCTTGTTTTGAAAGATTCTGCAGGCAGGCAGCGGAAGCCGGATTAGGTTTGAAGATTGTACACCTTTGATGCATGTTAACGGGAGTAAGTTCAGAGGAGACGGCGGCATTATGATTAAGACGGCTTTGAGGCAAATTGTATTCACGTCGGCATTCTGTGCGGTTCAGGGGCTTTTCGCCGAAACTCCACGCGGCGACATCAACGGGTGGGGCACCAACTGGATGACGGCCGACGCCGATTTCGGGTCCGTCTACAAAGTCACCGTAACTTCCACGGCCACCCGCGCGACTTCGGGCCTCAAGTTCGATCAGGACGGAGACTGGAATCCGCAGTGGGGGTACAAGGCCGCCTATTCCACCAACGCCGCGGTCAATTCGAACATCGGCCAGGCCCGCATCAATGACGGCGGAGATCCGTCCGATTTGTCTTACGCGGAAACCAATGGCTGGAGATACACCTTCTGTCTGAAAGGAACGTATGAATGGTGGGACCGCCAATACGTGATCATGGGAACCGCCGGCGATCCCGTCTCCGTCCTGTTGGTATCCGACAACCATGACACGTCCGCTACCAATGCGGTGACGGTGACCATCCAGCTCAGCGCGTCCAAAAGCGTGCAGGAGAATGTCTGGGTGCGCTACACGAAGAACGCTTGGACGAACAGCGCCCTGACGGCGCAGGCTTCCGGAAGCTCCACGAACTACACCGCCACGATTCCGGCCAGCCCGACCGGGACAGTTGTGGACTATTACATACTGACCTCGACCATGCCTTCGAACGTTATCACCGCGGACTTTGATTTGTGCACGCTGCGGGGCAAGAAGTCGGGCACCACGAATTTCTACTACACCGTTGGAAGCCCTCCGGCCGATCTCGGCAACTGCTGGCATATTCCCGCCAACACGGAACCCTTCACCGTAACTATGCGCAATCCGCTTGATGCCCCGGCCACCAATCAGGCGGTCTACATTTACAACGGCAACCAGTATCAGGGAACGGGCAATTCCGGCGATCAGACAGGAGGATGGCTGTTCCACAAGGAAGCTGCGGCAGGAAGCTGGAGTTCCAACAGCCTTTCATTCGACAATGTGGACGGCAACAACAAATACTGGGTCGGCCAGATCCCGGCCGGAACCTATGCGGCATCGGATGAGGTGCAGTATTATCTGCTGATCACCTACAACGATCACGACGACACCTATATCGGCACTACCAACAGCGGAGCTTCCAGCCTGACCTATGCGGATGCATCATCGGCGCAAAGCAATCCGTTCACAGTAACTTATTCGGCGGCCTCCGGCCCGTCACCGGCCTATGTCTGGCATGCGGACAACCGCGTGGTTTCGGGCACCAGCGCGCAGTTCTGGGCCAAGATCGGCTACGCGCAGGGCATCGGCACCAACCGCTGGGCCGATTACGCGGCGGTCTACTACACTACCAACGGGGCCGAGCCTCACGGGCATTACGGAGTGGCGACCGGCGCCGGCACGCTGGTGGCGGCGATGTCTTTTGACCACATGGAGGAGGACAGCTATCCCGACGCCGATGCGATGTGGTGGCAGGGGACGGCGTCCGGCCTGCCGTCGCTGACGACCATCAAATACAAAATCGGCGCCTGGAAAACCACCAATGACACCGAGCGCTATGCTGACTACGGCACATCGGGAACGGCCAGCAACACCTTCTCGTTCGCCATCGGAACGACCGGTGCACAGCAGCTCACCGTGGGCGCGCTGAATGCGGATTACACCACGACCAAGTTCTACATTGACGAAGTGGACGGAGACAGCGATCAGATCGTGGCGACCTATGTGCCCGGCGCGCCCGACCTGAACAAGGTGGAAATATTCTCCAATCTTGACCGCCGCGATTTTGCCGATGTGGATTACACCAATGCCTTCATAGCGGCCGACGGCTATGCGGACGGCATCAAGCCGCCCGACGGAAACCTGATCACGACCAACGACACCGGGGCCTATTTCAGGGCTTATCCGATGACGCACACTGGCGGCGGAACCTATGTCTGGACCGGAACCGTCAGCAAGTGCGGCGCGTACCGGCTGACCGCCCGATACGCCACCAACGGCATGGCCGCCAACACATGGCACTGGTACACGTCCAATGGCCGCAGGGATCACGCGGTGGTCGTCTCGCCGAAGAAGGTTCTGGAAATGACCATGTATGAGCTGAACCCGCTCACGGTCGAGGCCACCTACAACGACGAGGCCGGCCGGAGCACATTCGTGGATCTGCTGAACGCTTCGCAGGGTGACTCGGACGGCTTCGATCCATTCAATCTTGAATACCTCAATTATATCCAGGCCAACTGCCTCTGGTTCCAGCCGATTCATCCCAGCGCGGACACCACGCGCGGCGATCCTTCGGGCTACACGCCGGGAAGCCCTTATGCCACGCGCGATTATTTTGCGGTCTCACCGTATCTGGGCGCCGACGGGACAGAATCCGGCGCGCTGACGGAGTTCACCAATTTCGTGGCGCGATGCGACGCCTATACCGGTTCGGTGGGAACGGTGAACGTAATGCTGGACGGCGTGTTCAATCACACCGCGTGGGATGCGGAGATGGGGCAGGGCGGGCTGGATCTGGGATTGTGCACCAACAAGGATGACCGCATCGGCTGGTTCAAACCGGGATGGTACGCGCTGATGACCGACTACGGCGAGCCGGCCACCTATTATCATTCCGTGTACAGCAACGACTTCGCCACCGCGCCCGACCGCGGCGATTTCGGCAAGTGGGCGGATGTGACCGAGTTCTATTTCGGAAAATATTCGGCGCTGGTCCGCCATAATCCCGACAACAACGGCGACTACCTGAACGAAGATGATGTCTATGACTTCATCGGCATGTCCACGGACAACAAGGACCTTTGGAAATATTTCGGCTACTACACGGAATACTGGCTGAAGAAAACCGGTCATTCCGGTAGCAACAGCTTCGTGCGGGCCAGTGACAACAAGGGCATTGACGGGCTTCGCTGCGACTTCGGGCAGGGCCTGCCGCCGCAGACGTGGGAATACATCATCAACCGCACGCGCGCCATGAAATGGAATTTCATCTTCATGGCCGAGACGCTAGACGGAGGCAAGCCCGGCTACCGGTCGAACCGCCATTTCGACGTGCTGAATGAGAATTTGGTGTTCCAGTTCACGCAGGCGCATATCAACGATTCGTGGGCCATTCGCAGCGCTCTGGAGGATCGGCGCAGCAGCTACAACGGCGGAGCGGTGCTGCTGAACCTGACCTCGCACGACGAGGTGCTGCCGGACAACGACACCTGGCTGACGGCCAGCCGCTATGGCGCGATCTCAACAGTGGACGGCATCCCGATGATGTTTTACGGGCAGGAGCAGGGGATCCAGAACTACAATTCCGATCCGTCATTCTGGTACTACGACGGCTTCCGCACCGACCACGAGGAGAACTTCGGCAAGTACATTCCGCAGTTCAAGCAGTGGAACCAGCTGATGGTCTGGTCGAACCCGCCGCCCAACAACACGGGCCTCGCGCAATGGTACGGCCGCGTGAACTGGGCGCGCCTGAACAGCCCCGCGCTCCAGAGCCAGAACCGTTATTTCCTGAGCAAGGTCGGCGGCGGCGAAGAAGGGAAAATATTGGCGGTGGCGAAATACGAGGAGGCCTATGCCTCGCCGAACGACAAGGATGTTGTGCTGGCGTTTGCGCTGCTGTTCCGGCACGGCGAAGCGCATGCGGGCGCCTCTGCCACATACGACCTGACCGGCGCGTGGAGTCTGCTGGGGATGGATACCGGAAAATTTTACAATGTGCGGAACCTGGCATCGAGTGATGCCGGTGCGTATCTCTGGCCGACCAATATGTCGGGCGCGGAACTCTACAGCAGCGGCATCTGGGTGAATCTGGAGGGCGGCACGGTCAACGCCATCACCAATGACGGGGAGCTTGTGCAGTACCTGAAGATTGAGGAAATGGAGCAGAACCATGCCCCGGTGATCAGCCTGCCCGGCCCGCACATCCTGCCTGTGGGCGCGGCCACCAACTTTGCTGTGACCGCCAGCGATCCGGACAGTGATCCCGTGACCCTGACCAACACCGTTGCGCCGGCCGGGGCAACTTATGTCGGCACAACCTTCTCGTGGACAGCGGGAGTCGCCAATGCGAACAGCACCAGTCTGGTGGTGTTTGTCGCGAACGATGGACAGGCTGAAACCAACAGCGTGGTGACCAACTCGACGGTCATTGTGATTCCGTTCGATTCCGATTCCGACAGCATTGCGGATGCGTGGGAATGGACGAAGTTCACGAGCCTGACCAACAATCCGGGCGACGATGCCGACGGCGACGGGAAAGACAATCATTTTGAATACGTCACCGACACTGATCCACTGAACATACTCTCGTTCTACCAGAACACCATCACCAGCGCCGTGGGCACGGCCGTCATGAACATCACGGCGGGCCCGCCGACATCGAGCGACCGCGTGTACGACCTCATTTGGACCACAAACCTGACCGGGAGCATAACCTGGACGCGTATGGGCCTGAACAAGCCCGGCATCGGGGGGGCAGTCGTGCTTTCAGTAACCAACAACGGTGCGACTGGCTATTACCGCACAATGGTCACTTTCCCGTAAAAAAGTCTGAAAAAACACAAAAAACGGTTCAAAATGGCCAAAAAATGGCCAAAAATGCCCAAAAAGCGTTAAAAATGCTCAAATATGGCCAAAAAACAGCGATTTTTATCAATGGGCCGCGGGAAGGGCCGGCCGTACTTTCAGGACGCGAGATTTGGTGATGTGGACGGTTCCGGGCTTTGCGCCGCGCGGTTTGGACACATTTTTCGCCTGCGTGCAGGAGACCGCTGTAACCCCTCCGTTGCGGGCCTTGCTGTGCCATGCGGCAACTGCGGCTGCGCATTCCAGAAGTTCCTTTGACGGTTCCAGATGATCCGGATGACGCAAAATCACATGGCTCCCGGACATACCCTTGATGTGGAACCACCAGTCGGACGGATGGGCCGTTCCGATGCTGAGCACATCGTTGTCGCGATCGGATTTCCCGGCGAGGATTTCCCAGCCGTCCGGAAGTGTGTACCGGTCCGCGCGCGATGTCCTATTTGCCGGATTTGTCGGCATTGCTTTGATTGCGGGCGGTTAAGATGCGGGAGTTCATCTGACGATAGCGCAGGGTGCCGATGAGCATGACGATCACCCCGGCCGGAATGCAGGAAAGGCCAATGACCTGAAACCATTTTGCCGCCGAAAAATGGAAAAGGGTGACGCCGGCCAGCATGAGAGCAACGCCGGAACGAAGATAGGCCAGGAGTGTGCGCTCGTTGGCCAGGAGTGTGCGGTCAATCGCCAGTTCGTCGCGAAGTATCAAGTCCTCGGATTTAAACCTCTGATATGCTGTCATGTTCAATTCTCCGGCCATTCAAGGGCATCACTTCAAGTAAGGCGGGCGCTCCGTCGACCGCCGCGGCGGGCACGCAGTGCCCATCCTGCCGACCAATATAAATTCTATTATTGAACGGGAAGTATAGCGCGGCGGCGGAACATCTGCAAGTTCAGGAAGGGAGAATGCTATTTCCGCTTGTCAAGCTGCGCACGGACTGCCCGCCCGAGCGCGAGCCGGCTGAAGGGTTTGGGGATGAAGGCATCGCATCCGATTTTTCTGGCCTCCTCCAGCTGCGCCTGCGGCGTGGATCCGCTGACCAGCATGCAGGCCTGTCCGGGAATCTTCGCGACGATTTTCCGGTATAGATTGACGCCGTCGTTCTCTTCGCCCATGTTCATGTCCAGCAGGACCAGGTCTACGGTTTTCCCCTCGAGTATGTTCAACGCCTCGTATTCGTTGGATGCGGTCAGTACCCTGTAGCCCAACGAACGCAGGAGTGCCCGCGCCAGCGCCCTCTGCGGCCGGAGGTCATCAACAACCAGGATGGTTTCGGTGCCCTCATAGCTGATGTCCTTCTCAGCAGGCTGCGGGGTTTCCGCGTTGGCGGCGGGGAAGTACAGGATGAATTCCGTGCCTGACTCGACTTCGGATATGATGTCAATGTAACCCTGATGATCCTTAAGGATCCCGAAGATGATGGTCAGTCCCAGCCCGGTTCCGCTGTTGCCCATATCTTTGCGCGAGAAGAATGGTTCCAGCAGGCGTTTCATGTCATCCGGATCGATGCCGTGCCCCTTGTCAGCCACGCTCAGAACAGCGTAGTGGCCCGCGGGAATTTTCTCGTAACCGTTCAGGGGTTTATCCAGA
>ENA-UPTA01005750-UPTA01005750.1-activated-sludge-metagenome-genome-assembly--contig:-NODE-5750-length-11236-cov-7.643502_pt1 | contig 11236 bp, 9 predicted proteins | sample MGYA00238184_ERZ773361 | MGnify/ENA primary metagenome ERZ773361 (study PRJEB29100, sample SAMN05720205) | activated sludge metagenome | isolation source: anaerobic digester from wastewater...
GCCCGGTCAGCCCGGTCAGCCCTCCAGCAGCATGCGGAAGTCGGCGCGCGCGCGCTGGCCCTCGGCATTCGCCGCGGCCGACGCCGCCCCCATGCCGAAGTAGCCGTGGATCAGCCCGGCGCCATGGTGCTCGATCGTGCGCACGCCTGCGGCACGCAGTGCCTGCGCGTAGGCCGCGCCTTCGTCACGCAGCGGATCGTACTGCGCGACGGTGACCACGGCGGGCGGCAGCCCGGCGTGGCTGGCGGCGCGCAGCGGCGACACGCGGGGGTCCGTGTCGTGCGCACCGCCCTCGAGGTAGTGGTCGGCGAACCACTGCATCACCTCCAGCGTCAGGAAGTAGCCCTCGGCGTTCTGCGCGCGCGAGGGGAAGCGGGCGTTCTCCTCCGCATCGCGGAAGCTGCCCCGCACGTCGGTGACCGGGTAGATCAGCAGCTGGGCCGCGATGCGCGGTCCGCCGTCGCGGCACGCCAGGGCCACCGCCGCGGCGAGGTTGCCGCCGGCGCTGTCGCCCGACACGCCCAGCGGCTGCCCGGCTCCGCCGTAGACGGCCTGGTGCGCGGCGACGTGCCGCGTGGCCGCGAGCGCGTCGTCGAAGGCGGCCGGGAATTTCGCTTCCGGCGGCCGGCGGTAATGCACGCTCACCACCGTGCAGTCGAGCTCGATCGCCATCTGGCGTACAGCGCGATCGTGCGTGTCGAGATCGCCGCCGACCCAGCCGCCGCCGTGGAAGTACATCACCGTCGGCGCCGGCTTTCGGGTGGTGCGGTAGATGCGCACCGGGATCGGGCCGGCGAGGCCCGGCACGGTGGCGTCCTCGACCGAGCCCGGCTCGGGCAGCGGCACGTTGGCACGCGAGGCCGCGAGCGCACGCATCGACTCGCGCACGTTCTCGGGGGTGAGCGTGGGGACGTCCTGCAGCGGCAGCAGGGGAATGATGCGGGCGAGGTCGGCGTCGAGCGGCATGGTCATGCGGTGCGTTCCGGTGGTTGATGGGGTGGATCGGGTTCGCCAAGAATGCCATCCGGCCGGGCGGCCGTCACCCGGGGCCCGTGCAGGGACCCGGGCCTCGGCCCGGCCGGCCGCGGGACGTTCAGTCGGTCCACTCGCCGCGCTGCATCAGCACGTCGCGCAGCGCCTGAAGCCCCTCGACGACCACCGGCATCCCGCCGTAGGTGACCTGCTGGAAGATCACTTCGGCCACCTCGGCGCGCGTGGCACCGACGTTCATCGCGGCGTGGATGTGCGCCTTGAGCTCGTTGTGCCGATCGAGCACGGTCAGCGACGCCACGGCACACAGCTCGCGCTGCTTCTGCGAAATCACGTCGCGCGAATAGAGCACGCCGGTGTAGAACGTCGACAGCTCGCGCGCGAGGTCGGCGTCGAACTTCTTCCAGAGCTCGAAGCCCACGCCGCTCTTCATCGACGAGAACAGCAGCTTCGCCGTCTCCTTGGTCCTGCGGATGCGTTCGTCCTTCTCCATCATCATCGGTCTCCTCGTGGGTTGGTGGGGACGTCGATGATGGCACGAGGACCGCGGCGGGCGAGCCGGGCACCCGGCGCGACGCGCTGCACGATCGCCATCGTCACCGGCACGTGCAGCAGGTAGAGCGGATAGGACAGGTCACCGAGCCGATGCAGGGGCAGCAGCCACCGCGCGCCCGCCGGCACGCGCAGCGCAAGCACGCACAGCCCGGCCAGGCCGATCCCGGTGGCGACCGTCGGATCGGTGCCCGACAGCGCCGCCGTCCGGGCGGGGTCGCCGAGCAGGACCAGCGCCACCAGTACTGCCGCCCAGACGGGGATCGATGCCACCCGATCCTGCGCCACGCGCATCAGCGCGCCGATCAGGAAATACGTCCACTGCGCCGGCGCCGCCACCGTGACGAACGCCACGCGCAGCGCTTCGAGCGCTGCCGGGTCGGGCGTGATCCGCCGGAACGGCTCGGCGTACACACCGTCCAGACGCCCCGCCTGCGCCGCCATCACCCACAAGTGACTCAGCACGGCAGCGGCGATCGCGGCAGCGCACCAGAACCGCACCGGGCGACCGCTGCGCGCCGCCGCCCATGCGAGCAGCGGCAGCCCGAGGTACCACGTCCATTCGATCGTCAGCGTCCAGCTCACGAACAGGCTGTCGAAGCGGTACAGCCCGTACGGCCGGAGGTGGCCGAGGGCGAAGACGCTCGCGAGGTAGTCGAGCACCTCGTCCGCGCCGGCGGGCACCAGGGGCCGGCCGAGCGTCCACGCAGCCGCACACAGCGCGACCCAGTAGCACGGCAGGATGCGGACGGCACGTCCCGCGAGGAACGGCGCCCATCGGCGGCGATCGGCGCTCTGCACGAGCAGATATCCGCTGATCAGGAAGAAGAGCTGCACCCCAGCTGCCCGCCGACGACGGACAGGTAGGGCACGGCGGAGCCCTCGTAGACCGCGAGGTGGTGCACGACCACCGCCACCACCGCGACACCGCGCAGCAGGTTCACCGGATTGCGGTGGCGGGCCTCGAAGGCCTGCTGCGCAGCCGGAACCGCGCCCTGCGCCTGCGTCACACGGCTTCACCCACGACACCCTGCGCCACCAGCGCGTCGATCTCGGCGTCGGCATAGCCGTGCTCGCGCAGCACCTCGCGCGTGTGCTGCCCGCAGGCCGGCGACGTCGACCGCGGTGTCCCGTTCTCGGCCGGCGCCGTGCCCGGCACGTTGGGCACCGGCACGGCCTGCGACACGCCCGGCTGGTCGAGCCAGGCGACCGCTCCCGTCGCCGCGACCTGCGGCTCCTTGAGGAAGTCCGCGTAGCGGTTCACGCGCTCGTGCAGGAGCTTCGCGCGCGTGAAGCGGCGCGACCATTCGGCGAAGTCCCGCGTCTCGAGCAGCGGCCGCAGCACGGCGTTCAGCGCGACCTCGTTCTGGTAGCGCGATGCGGGATCCGCAAAGCGCGGATCTTCCGCCAGGTCGGGCCGCTCGATCGCAGCGCACAGGTCGCGCCACTCGCGGTCGTGGATGGCCGTGACCGTCATCCAGCCATCGGCCGTGCGGTAGACCCCGTACGGCACGCCACCGGGCCGCACCGTGCCGCCCTCGAGCGTCGAGGCCATCATGCGGATCGCCTGCAGCCCGGCCGCCCCCTGAAGCAGGCTCACGTCGATGTACCGCCCGCGCGTCTCGTCCCGCCGCGCATAGAGCGCGGACGACAGCGCCTGGTAGGCATACAGGGCGGTGCACATGTCGACGGGAATCACCGGCACACGGTGCGGGATGCCGTCCTCGCCCTTGTTCTCGGCCGTGAGGCCGGCAAACGCCTGCAGCACCGGATCCATCGCGGGGCGCTCGGACAGCGGCCCGGTCTGCCCGAACCCCGAGATCGACAGGTACAGCAGACGGGGCTCGCGCGCCGACACCGCCTCGTAGTCGAAGCCCAGCCGGCGGATGACCCCCGGGCGGAATCCTTCGAGGAACACGTCCGCGCCACGCAGCAGCCGCCACAGCACCGCCTTGCCCTGCTCGCCCTTGAGGTCGATCGCCACGCTGCGCTTGCCCAGGTTGCCGATGATCGAGAACGCCGTGTGGTCGCCGTAGCGCGCGCCCAGCACGCGGCTCCAGTCGCCCTCCCCCGCGTTCTCCACCTTGATCACCTGCGCGCCATGCTGCGCCAGCAGCATGGCGCAGTACGGTCCTGCGATCCCCTGGCTCAGGTCGACGACCTTGAGGCCTGCAAACGGTGCGTCATAACTCATCGTGTCTCTCCCACGTTGTTGCGGCGACTTCGATCGATCGCCGACAGATAGATCCCGATCATCCGAGCATCGGCACGAGCGCCGCGACGGCGATCGCCGCCGGCGCGCCCCAGCGCAGCAGCCCGCGCAGCACCGCCGCCGCGCGTGCCGACAGCAGCAGCTCGCGGTCGAGCGCACCCGGCGGCAACGCCCATCCGGCAAACAGCGCGAAGGCCAGGCCGACCGCGGGCAGCAGCACGTTCGACGTGAGCTCGTCGATCAGCGTGAACAGGTTGGCCTGCGCGAACGCGGGGATCCCGGCCAGCGGATGCCAGCCGGCCAGCACGTTGAACGACAGCGCGCTCGGGACACCGACCGCAAAGCACGCCACCGCCGCCAGCAGGGTGGCCCGCCGGCGCGACCAGCCGCGCCGGCGCACCAGCATCGCCACCACGAGTTCGAGCATCGAGATCGACGACGCGAGCGCGGCCACGAACACCAGCACGAAGAACGCGCACGCGGCGGCGGTGCCGGCCGGCATGCCGGCGAACGCCAGCGGCAGGGTCACGAACACCAGCCCGGGCCCGCCGGCAGGATCGAGGCCGTGGGCGAACACGACGGGAAACACGGCGAACCCCGCCAGCAGCGAGATCAGGGTGTCGGCGACGACCGAGACCGCAGCGACCTCGACGAGACGGACCGTGCGCCCCGAGTACGCGGCATAGGTCATCATCAGCCCGAGCCCGACACCGATCGAGAAGAACCCCAGCCCGAGCGCCTCGATCACCGTGCGTGCGCCGATCCGGTCGGGATCGAGGGTGAACAGGAAGCGCAGCGTCGCCCCCAGGTCGCCTTCGACCACCGCATAGCCGACCAGACCGAGCATCAGCACCAGCAGCAGCGGCATCAGCACCTTGCACGCCGACTCGATGCCCCCGGACACCCCGCGCACGACGATCAGCGCGGTCACGGTCATGAAGACGGCGTGATAGCCGATCATGGGCCAGGGTTCCGCGAGGAATGCGTCGAAGCGCGCCTGCGCGGCCTGCGCCTGCGGCGCGGGCAGGCCCTGTGTCAGGGTCTGGACGGCGTAGCCGGCCGTCCAGCCGCCGATCACCGAATAGAAGCTCAGGATCAGGAACCCGGTCACGACGCCGGCGCCACCGGCAATCGACCAGCCGCGGTGCGCACCGAACGCCTTCGCGACCGCCGCCATGCTGGTGACCGGATCGCCGCCGCCGCGCCGCCCGATCGCAAACTCGGCCAGCATCAGCGGCAGCACCACCAGCGCGAGGCCGAGCAGGTAGAACAGCAGGAACCCGCTGCCGCCGTTCGCGCCGACCTCGTACGGAAACTTCCAGATGCTGCCGATGCCGACGGCCGAGCCGATCGTCGCCAGCACGAACCCGGCACGGCCGGACCAGCCATCGCGCTCCGACATGATCGACGAGGACTCCGGCGCCGGGCGCTCAGGCCGTCAGCCGGAAGCCCTCGTAGCCATTGGCAGCGACTTCGTCGCACCGGGTCCGGTACGCGCCGAGCCCCCCGATGTAGGGCATGAACACGCGCGGCTTTCCGGGCACGTTGGCGCCGACGTACCACGAGGCCGTCTTCGGCAGCAGCGTCTGGTCGGCCACGGCGTTCACGTGTTCGACCCAGCGGTCCTCGCTCGTCGGATCGGCCTCCATGCGGCGCACGCCGCGGTCGCGCAGGTGCGCGATGCAGTCGGTGATCCAGTCCACGTGCTGCTCGATGGACATGATCATGTTGGTGAGCACCGAGGGGCTGCCCGGGCCGGTGATCATGAACAGGTTCGGGAAGCCCGCCGTCATCAGGCCCAGGTAGGTCCGCGGACCGGCGGACCACTTGTCGGCCAGCGTGGCGCCCGCGCCGTTGCGCACGTCGATGCCCAGCAGCGGACCCGTCATCGCGTCGAAACCGGTGGCGAACACGATCGCATCGAGCGCGTATTCGCCGGCGGCGGTGCGCACCCCACGCGGCGTGATCGACTCGATCGGCGCGTTGCGCACGTCGACCAGCGTGACGTTGTCGCGGTTGTAGGTCTCGAAGTAGTCGATGTCCAGGCAGATGCGCTTGGTGCCGATCGGGTGATCGCGCGGGGCGAGCTTCTCGGCGACCGCCGGATCCTTCACGATGCTGCGGATCTTCGCGCGCACGAATTCCGCAGCCGTCTCGTTGGCCCGCACGTCGGTCAGCAGATCCTTGTAGATCCGCGTGAACGCGGTGCCGCCCTTGCCCCAGCCGGCCTCGAAGCGGCGCTGACGCTCCTGCGGGTCGTCCTCGAGCGCCGAGCGCTCCGGGATCGCCATGCCCGCGATGCCGGCGGGCATCCGGCGGGCCCGTGCCCGCACCTCCGGGTAGCGTGCCTTGAAGTCCGCCACGAAGTCGGGCTCGAGCGGACGGTTCATCGCCGGCACGCTGAAGTTGGGCGTGCGCTGGAACACGTAGAGGTGGGCGGCCTGGCGGGCGATCTGCGGAATCGCCTGGATCGCCGACGAGCCGGTGCCGATCACGCCCACACGCTGCCCGGTGAAGTCGACCCCCTCCTTCGGCCATTGCCCGGTGTGATACAGCCGCCCCTGGAAGCTGTCGCGGCCTTCGAATTCGGGCATGCGCGGCAGCGACAGGCAGCCCACCGCCATGATGCAGAACGGCGCGCGGGCCACGTGGCCGCGGTCGGTCCGCACCGTCCAGAGGTCGGTCGCCTCGTCGAACGCAGCACTGAGCACGCGGGTGTCGAACGCGATGTCGCGGCGCAGGTCGAAACGGTCGGCCACGTGATTGGCATAGGCCAGGATCTCGGGCTGCGGCGCGTACCGCTCCTTCCAGGTCCATTCCTGCTGCAGTTCCTCGGAGAACGAGTACGAGTACTCCATGCTCTCGACGTCGCAGCGCGCCCCGGGATAGCGGTTCCAGTACCAGGTGCCGCCCACGTCGCTGCCGGCCTCGAAGACCCGCACGTTCAGGCCGAGCCCGCGCAGGCGGTGCAGCATGTACATGCCGGCGAACCCGGCGCCGACGACGATCGCGTCGCAACGAAGTTCTTGTCCCTCGGACCGCTCGGTCCGTTCGGCCAGATCCACAGCCATTCCGTCTCCTCCACGATGGGATCGATGTTGCGGGTGCGTACCGCATTGCAACCAATAAAACGCCCCGAACGACGCGCAGGGCCTTGTCGGCACTCTCACGACGTCGTTTGCTTCATCATACGGCACCCGCGCTTCCCCGTTCCGTCTTGCCCAACGACACTTCATCCGCGATCGGCACCGCCGCTGCGAACCGGCGGGCGCTGAGCGTGCTCGCGCTGTGCGCCGGCCTGAACCTGATCGCGCGCGGCATCGGGGAGACCTTCGCGATCTTCCTGCTGCCGATCGCGCGCGAGTTCGGCGCGGACCGCGCCGCGCTCACCGGCGTCTATTCCACCTACATGCTGACGCTCGGGCTGATGTCCCCATTGGCGGGATTTGCGCACGACCGGTTCGGGCCCCGCCTCGGCTACGGTGCGGGGTTGCTGCTGTTCGGCACCGCGTGTGCGCTCGCCGGTGCGATGACGGCGCTGTGGCAGCTGTACCTGCTGGTGGGCATCGCGGGTGCGGTGGGCAGCGCGCTGATCGGGGCGGTGCCCGCGTCGAGCCTCGTGAGCCGCTGGTTCCGGGCGCGCCTGCCGAGCGCGATGAGCGTGCTGGCGACCGCACTCGGCTCCGGCATGCTGGTGTTCGCGCCGGCCACCCAGTGGCTGATCGACCACCTCGGCTGGCGCGGCGCCTATCACGCGTTCGCCGTGCTGCTGCTGGCGCTGTTCGTGCCGATGATGCTGCTGCCGTGGCGCCGGATCGCAGCCGGCGCGCCGGACGTCGTCGCCGCGGCCGCCGCCGCGCAGCGCACGAGCGGCGGCCGCGACTGGACGATTGCACGCGCGCTGCGTACCGGGGTGTTCTGGGCGCTGTTCGGCGTGATCTTCTTCACCTCGATCACCACGTACGCGATCAGCGTGCAGCTCGTCGCCTACCTGATCGAAAGCGGCATCACACCGCTGCGCGCCGCCTCGATCTTCGGCGCGGTCGGCATGGTCTCGATCGTCGGCATGATGGGTTCGGGCGTGCTGGCCCAGCGGTTCGGCGAACGCGCGGTCGCAACCGTGTCCTACACCGGCACGATCGCCGGCATCGGCGTGCTGGCCCTGCTGCAGGCCGGCCCGTCGACGACCCTGATCGGCGCCTTCCTGCTGCTGTTCGGAACGATGCAGGGCACGCGCGGGCCGCTCGTCGCGGTGCTCACCGCCCGCAACTTCGCCGGCGGCGGCATGGGCCGGGTCTACGGCAGCGTGCTGCTGGGCATGGGCACCGGCGCTGCGATCGGCTCCTGGGCGAGCGGCACCCTGTACGACCTCACCGGCGGCTATCGCGCCGGGTTCCTGCTGGCCGCCGCGGCGGCCGCCTGCGGACTGCTGCTGTTCTGGACCGTGAACGGCCTGTCGGGCGCGTCCGGGCGCAGCGCTTCGGGCGTGCCGCGCGTCAGCGACCGGTCATGAACCGCTCGATGACTTCGGCGAGGCGCTCGGGCTGGTCCTGATGCACGTTGTGCCCGCTGTCCTCGATGTGCTCGATGCGCAGGTCGCCGTAGGCCATGCTGCGCCGTTCGAATTCGCCCGGCTTGGCCATCAGCCGTGCCATGAGACCGGACTGCGCGCCATCCACCCACAGCACCGACGCCGTCGTCTGGCTCCAGCACTCGATGATCTCGTCCGGATGCAGGGGCACCGGGTTGATGCGCTTGTGCGCCGGGTCGGCACGACGCTCGACCGTGCCGTCGGGCAGTTCCTTGCCCCAGTGCTGCACGAGGAAGCGCGCGCGCTCGTCGGTCAGGCGCGGATTCTCCGACTGCATGCGCATGGCGAACTCGTCGAAGTCGGCGTACGGGCGCTGGCTCGTGTCCTCGTGCAGCGACGCGAGCCACTTGCCGATCCGGCGCGGCGCCGGGTCCTGCCGCATGCCGGGCACGCCGAATCCGTCGACGTTCACGAAGCGGCGCACCCGGTCCGGGCGCACGCCGGCATACAGCGCCGCGACGTTCGCCCCCATGCTGTGGCCGACCAGCAGGGCCGGCGCCTCCGGCGTGTAGTGATCGAGCAGGAAGTCGAGGTCGCCCACCAGGTCGGCGAACCAGTACGCATCCGACCCGCTCCAGGCCGACAGACCGTAGCCGCGCCAGTCGGGCGCGATCACGTGCCACTCTTCCTTCAAGGCGTCAACGGTGAACTGCCACGACGCGGACACGTCCTGGAAGCCGTGCAGCAGGAACAGCTTGCGCGCTGCGGGGTTGCCCCAGGTGCGGCAGTGGATGTCCAGTCCGCGCACGGACACGAATTCGGATTGACTGGGTTTCACGGTTCGACTCGCTGGCGGTGCGCCGCCGCCGCACGGACCCGGGCCGCGCGCGTCGGGGTCGCACGCGAGGGATCCGCGCGCCGCACGTGCGCGTTCAGGGTGCATCGAGGATAACAAGAGTTCCGCGCCGCGGTGACGGCGACCGGCGCGACAATGCCCCGGCCGCGTCGTAGCATGCGCCTCCAACGACCACGAACCTGAGACCGCCCATGAAGACATACCGCATCGCCTGCATCCCGGGCGACGGCATCGGCAAGGAAGTCATTCCGGCAGGCGAACGCGTGCTCGCGGCGCTGGCCGCCGCCGACGGCAGCTTCCGCTTCGACTTCGAGCACTTTCCGTGGGGCGGCGACCATTACCGCGCGCACGGCGAGATGATGCCGGCCGACGGACTGGACGCGCTGCGCGACAAGGATGCGATCCTGTTCGGTTCGGCCGGCGACCCGCACATCCCCGACCACGTCACGCTGTGGGGCCTGCGGCTGAAGATCTGCCAGGGGTTCGACCAGTACGCGAACGTGCGCCCGACCCGCGTGCTGCCGGGCATCGACGCGCCGCTCAAGCGCTGCGGCCCGGGCGACCTCGACTGGGTGATCGTGCGCGAGAACTCCGAAGGCGAATACGCCGGCGTCGGCGGCCGGGCCCACCAGGGCCACCCGATCGAGGTCGCCACCGACGTGAGCATCATGACCCGTGCCGGCGTCGAACGCATCATGCGCTACGCGTTCCGGCTGGCCGAATCCCGGCCGCGCAGGCACCTCACCGTCGTCACGAAGTCGAACGCGCAGCGCCACGCAATGGTGATGTGGGACGAGATCGCGGCGCAGGTCGCGCGGGAGTTTCCGACGGTCACCTGGGACAAGGAACTGGTCGACGCGGCCACCGCGCGCATGATCAACCGGCCGGCCTCGCTCGACACGATCGTGGCCACCAACCTGCATGCCGACATCCTCAGCGACCTCGCCGCCGCCCTGGCGGGCAGCCTGGGCATCGCGCCCACCGGCAACATCGACCCGGAACGGCGGTACCCGTCGATGTTCGAGCCGATCCACGGATCGGCGTTCGACATCATGGGCAAGGGCCTGGCGAATCCCGTGGGCACGTTCTGGTCGGCCGTGATGCTGCTCGAGCACATCGGCGAGCCGGCCGCGGCCGCCCGCCTGATGCGCTGCATCGAAGCCGTCACCGCCGACCCCGCACTGCACACACGCGACCTGGGCGGCACCGCCACCACCGAACAGGTCACCCGTGCGGTCTGCGACCGCATCGCCGCGGACGGCAGCGTCACGGACCGAGGCGTCGCGGACCGAGGCGTCGCGGACGGCATTGGCGAGCCTGCGCCCGGCCCCCTGGCGGGCATCCGGGTCGTCGAACTCGGCCAGCTGATCGCCGGCCCCTTCGCCGCCAAGACGCTGGCTGACTTCGGCGCGGACGTGATCAAGATCGAGCCGCCGGACACCGGCGATCCGCTGCGCAAGTGGCGCATGCTCAAGGACGGCACCTCGGTGTGGTGGCAGATCCAGTCGCGCAACAAGCGCTCGCTCGCGCTCGACCTGAAGCAGCCCAACGCCCAGGCCACGGTACGGGCACTGGCGCTGGAGGCCGACGTGCTGATCGAGAACTTCCGCCCCGGAGCGATGGAAGGCTTCGGCCTCGACCCCGAAGACCTGATGCGCGCGAACCCGCGGCTGATCGTGCTGCGGGTCAGCGGCTACGGCCAGACCGGCCCGTACCGGGACAAGCCCGGCTTCGGCGTCGTCGCCGAAGCGATGGGCGGACTGCGCCATCTCAGCGGCGAGCCCGGTCGTACCCCCGTGCGCGTGGGCATCAGCATCGGCGACACGCTGGCGGCGCTGCACGGCGTGATCGGCATCCTGCTTGCGCTGCAGGAGCGCCAGCGCAGCGGTCGCGGCCAGGTGATCGACGTCGCGCTGTACGAGGCGGTCTTCAACTGCATGGAGAGCCTGCTGCCCGAGTACGACGCCTTCGGCGCCGTGCGCGAGCCCGCCGGCAGCGCACTGCCGGGCATCGCACCCTCCAACGCCTACTGCTGCCAGGACGGCGCCTACGTGCTGATCGCCGGCAACGGCGACAGCATCTACAAGCGGCTGAT
>ENA-UPTA01005754-UPTA01005754.1-activated-sludge-metagenome-genome-assembly--contig:-NODE-5754-length-11229-cov-5.664221_pt1 | contig 11229 bp, 10 predicted proteins | sample MGYA00238184_ERZ773361 | MGnify/ENA primary metagenome ERZ773361 (study PRJEB29100, sample SAMN05720205) | activated sludge metagenome | isolation source: anaerobic digester from wastewater...
TTTATTGATTTCTATCTTTGTATGTACCCATAATACTAATGGTTCATAATGCACGGTCGTTGTTATTTCAGGAAACAGCAAACTTTCTTTGTTGCTGGCATTGAAAAGTTGTATATTGTACACAGCGCAGTATACAATCTTGACGGGTGCAGATTATTTTGCAAATACTTTTCATATTGCAGTGTGTGTTTCATTCGCGGGCATGCAGTAGGGCTTTATTAAAGATGCGATGAGAAGTTTTCGTATTTAAAAAAATAAATTTACGGGGTTGGAATTTTATGGCAAAAGCAATGTCCCTTTTAAAAGCCTATATGAGTGAATCGATACCGGTAACCGGCGGGTTTATTATATCATCCTTTTTTGAGGGGGATACAACGTATTGTATTTTTGAAATAACTGCCTATGCCAATGTAAAGGACATATATAAAACACCAGAGGGACTTACATTTAAAACTGACGGCAACAGGGCCCATGTTCTTGTTGAGCCTCCTACATATTCCAGAAAGCATATTGAACCTGTTTTCAGGGAGGATGGTAAGTCGATTCCGTATCGGTTTAATGAAATGGAGATACTTACGGGACAGAAACAGGAAAAGATAATGATTTCGAAGGAACCCATTATGCTGCATTCCTCGTTCACAATTCTGGCAAGTCAGGGTGACAATTTTTCATTCCTGTTCTTTCCTACACCTGATGTATATGTTGCCATTCGGAAATTTATGTCAGATGTTTTCTACAATGATGCCAGATTGATGAAAGTCGATGCAATCGAAGGTGCAAAAGTTTTTGTTGACACAGTGAAGAAGTTTACGGTATGGAGTGATTAATTAAAAAAAGTGAGAATTGACAGCACCACTATGGAATCCGATCAGCAAAACGATACTACCCGCACGTTCAGCTTAAAGAAATATTTATCAGCACTAATTGAGAAATTAAGACGCCGGAACTCCGCCGGGAAAAAGAGCAATGGCGATGAACGTACTTTTGGCGTTCAGTCATGGGAAGAGCTCGAGTTGTCCAAGCAGGACATGATCAAAGGCGTCATTAATCTTTCTTCCCAGAATGTCCGGGAGATTATGATTCCCCGGATTGACGTTGTGGCGGTTGATGAGTCTGTATTGCTGAAAGATGTTGCCGAGGTCATCACAGATGCGGGACATTCGAGGATACCGGTTTTTAAGGGAACCATTGACAATATCGTGGGTATCCTTCACGTAAAGGACCTCCTGAATTTTCTGGTGGATAAACCGAAAAAATTTAATCTGAAAAAGATACTCCGCAAGCCGTATTTTATACCAGAAACGATGCCCCTGGATGATCTTCTTCTTGAATTCAAGAAACGGAGTCTCCACATGGCAATTGCTGTCGATGAATACGGCGGTTTTGGCGGCATTGTGACGCTGGAAGATATTCTTGAAGAAATTGTTGGCGAGATAAGCGACGAATTTGACACCGAGGAGCTTCCGGAACTTGAAAAAACAGGAAAGAATTCCTACGATGTTGATTCGCGGATGCCTCTGGCGGACTTCAGCGAAGAAATGGGAATATCCCTTCCCGTTGATGAATTCGATACTATCGGCGGATTTCTGTACGATATTTTCGGGAAAATACCGGAGAAAGACGAATGTGTAAAGTATAACGATATATCTTTCAGAATAAAGGATATTGACGGGACCCGCATTAACCGCATAGTTGTTACCCTGCCTTCCCGGAGCAAAGACGGAAAATAGTCATTTCCAATGGAAATTCAGAAATCAACGGGCGTGGTGCTCTCGTCCTTTCCCGGTGGAGAGGCGGACCGGATTGCGCGTATCTTTACCAGGGAATACGGGAAACGCACCTTCGTTTTCAAAGGCATACGGAAAAGCAGAAAACGGTCCACCCTTGTGGCTGAGCCGGGAACTGTTGTTGACCTGATGTATTATTATCATGACAACAGGGAGTATCAGGTCGCGGGAGAGTTTCAGGTCAGGGATCACTTCTATTCCATACGGGAGGACCTTGAACGCATTTTCCATCTGTATCTGATCCTGGAAACTGTGGAGAAAATAACAGGATTTAATGATCCGAACAGACAGGTTTTCGATCTTCTCGCCAGAGGTCTTGAAACGCTTTCATCATCGCACTATCCCGTGAATGTGACATTGTTTTTCCTGATTCACCTGTTCCGGCTTAACGGTATCCTCCCTGATTTTTCATCATGCAAAATCTGCGGGAAGCAGAACCTTGCCGGATTTACCCTCGATTATCATGATTGTACCCCTGTCTGCGTCAATTGTTCAGGGGGTTCCCGTATGCAGGGGTCATCGTTATTCAGCTCCGGTACCGGTGAATTCCTTCGCCTCGCGGGTATGCGGAAATTCAAAGATATAGATCACCGGGTGTTTTCCGGTGATGAACTGCATCATGTTTTATTTTCTCTATGCATGTTTGTGGAATACTATTTTCAAATCATGCTGAAATCAAAGGCCTCGTTGTTTTCTGACCAGAGAGACGGGCACCATGTCTGAAAGCCCGGCCCGGATTCCGGGGAAATGTGGCAGGATAATTCATTGCTGAACATCCGGGGGCCCGTCACGGTGCTGAGACGGACCATCCCGTAATCAGTGTTGTATCTACCCCCCCGCCGTGTATTATGGTTGATACGAAAGTCTGCCGGATAAATAGAAAAATTCAATTGACAATATATTGTTATGTTTAGCAAAATTCCTTTTTTGCCCGACCACACCGTTCCGTATTGCTGCTGCAGCATGCCTTCAGCGCTGACCGCGGGATATGTATGAAGAGGATATCATGATTGAACGTTATTCACGTAAAGAAATTTCGGATGTCTGGGAGCTGGAGAATAAATTCCGAATATGGCTCGATATTGAAATCGCCGCCTGTGAAGCACACGCTGACCAGGGTATAATTCCAGCGGGTGCCCTGGAAATAATAAAAGAAAAAGCAGATTTTGATCTGGCACGCATCGAGCAGATTGAAAGCGAGGTGCATCATGATGTTATTGCATTTCTTACTTCCGTTGCGGAATTTGTCGGGCCGGAAAGCAGGTTCATTCATTATGGACTGACATCAAGTGATATTGGTGATACTGCGCTCTGTATCCAGATGAAACAGGCCGGTGAAATAATTCTTGCGGGAATTGACCGCGTTATTGAGGAGCTGAAAAAACTCGCACTGAAATATAAGGATACTCCCTGTATGGGGCGCTCCCACGGCGTCCACGCGGAACCCACGACATTCGGTATGAAGATGGCACTCTATTATACCGAGTTCGGCAGAAACAGGGAGCGTCTTATTCGGGCAATTGAAAACATTTCATACGGCAAGCTTTCCGGTGCCGTGGGGACATTCAGCAACATCTCTCCGGAAACGGAACGCTACGTGTGCAGGAAACTCGGGTTACAGCCCGAGCCTGTCGCAACGCAGGTCATTCAGCGGGACCGGCATGCTGAATATATGGCCGCCCTCGCTATAATGGCCGGCACCCTCGACAAGCTCGCGACAGAAATCCGTCACCTCCAGCGGACAGAGGTCCGGGAGGCGGAGGAGCCCTTCCAGAAAGGGCAGAAGGGGTCGTCGGCAATGCCCCATAAGCGGAATCCCATTCTCTCGGAGAGGGTTTCGGGGCTTTCCAGGGTGATAAAATCGAACCTCAATGTTGCCCTTGACAATATGACGCTCTGGCACGAGAGGGATATCTCTCACTCATCTGCGGAACGCGTAATCCTGCCGGATTCAACGATCGCACTGGATTACCTGTTGCATCGAATGATATTTATTCTGGAAAATCTCCTTGTATATCCGGACAGGATGATGGAGAACATTGATAGTACCGGGGGACTCTTTTACTCCCAGAGTCTGATGCTGAAAATGGTGGAGACCGGTATTACAAGAGAGGACGCCTATAAGCTGGTCCAATCCATCGCAATGCGGGTGTGGAAAAAGGAGGGTACCCTCCGGGAGCTCGCTGAAGCTGATCCCGCCATTTCAGGCAAGATTTCAACAAAGGAATTTGATGAAATCTTTAATCTGCACCGGTATCTTGCCAATATTGATTTTGTGTTCACACGGGCGGGACTTCTGTAGCTCATGGGGCAATGGCGAGGCCACGGAGCGTTCGCCCCGGGGAATAAACAGGAAACTGTTATGCATCTGCCGCTGGAAAGATTTATCAGAATAAAATCGGGATATTTCAGTGTGGGCCTTGACATGTCCCGGGCTGATCGCATTGATGAAGCTGTTTTCACGGGTACGATGAAAAGAGCATACCTTTACAATTCAGGCCCCGCAGTGCCTGTCCATATCGATGCGGTGTATCTGTCGAAAACCCTGATCACCTTATACGAGTTCAACCGCTTTATTGAAGATACTGGATATTGTACCGAGGCGGAACAGGAGGGGTGGGGGTGGACCTGGGAAAAGGGGCGTTGGTGCAAGAAGGATTTGCTCTCCTGGAGATACCCTTTCCGCAGTGATGCTGATGCTCTGTATTCTTCCCACGCGGAAGTAATGCCGGTTTTACAGGTGAGCTGGAATGATGCGGCTGCGTTTTGTTCCTGGATTTCAACGCATACAGGAATGGATGTGCGGCTGCCCATGGAGAAGGAATGGGAGGTGTTTGCCTCGCTGCAGGGAGTGCCTTCTGCCGGGGATTATCATCACATGGATTTTGCGAACAGAGAGGAAGGTTTTATTCCGCTGACAACGGATTCATTTGTCGCAGAACTGGTTGAACGGTTTACGAAGGATACCTCCTTCCATCCTCCCGGTGTTCTTTGGGAATGGTGCGGTGACTGGTTTGACGCCTATCCCGGCGGGCCTGAAAACAGGGAATTCGGGAGAACCTACCGGGTGCTGCGGGGCGGATCTCTTAACAGTAATGATCTGCAGCGGAGCAGGGAGTATCGTTTCAGACGGTGTCCCACCGCGAGGAGCCCCTTTTATGGTTTCCGGGTGGCGTTTCCGGCAAGTGATGGATCATCGAAAGAAGCAAAATAATAATTGCTTTCGGGACGGAATAATAGTATAATTAAACGGATGAATTCATAGCGATTATTTCTCAGAGAATTGTGTTCTCACCAGTGAAGCTGTGGAGAATACAATTCATGCACAGCGTGCATGGGGAAGTTAGCATTTGGTTCCTGCTTTTCGGAATGGTTTTTCCGGGTAATTTTTTGTTAAGCATGGAACAATGTATATTAATAAAGACAACTATTCCAGGGGGATTTACGTATGGAAAGAAATGCCTTCAGTTACAGGAGAAGTACTGCAATGATATGCTTCTCGTTGATCGTGATGTTTCTGGCGTCAACAGGATATGCCCTTCAGGTTTCATTCCTGGTCGGTGATGTGAAACTTATGCGTAAAAAGCAGACAATGAAACTGACCGAACGGACTCCAATTAAATCAGGAGATACCATTATAACCGGCACCAGGGCGCTTGTTACGTTTTCTTATAAAGATGGAAGCCGTGTCGAGGTCCGTGAAAAGAGCAGGATTATGGTAGGTAATGAGTCGGTAAATGATTCGGAGTTTGTATCTGTTGTTTCCGGAGTCGTCAAGGGGAAGTTCCAGAAGATAACAAAAGGTGATACCAGAAGAGTATATACGCCGACAACGGTCTGCGCGATAAGGGGTACAGAGTTCTCAATTGCCGTCAGTGACGGAGGCAATTCACGTGTCGCTCTGGATGAGGGCAAACTTGAAGTGCGTAATCCCTATGGCAGGGTGAATATTGATGAAGGCGACAACACAACCGTAAGAGTATCTGACAGACCTGAATCAGACACGGAGGATGTGTCCCTTGATATCTGGCAGGATGGCGAGAACAGGTCGTTTCAGAAAGATCCTCAGGGGCAGGGTGATAAATACAGTGATTATATGGGAAAATTCCAGGAAAACAGCGGAAAAACATCACAAAAAATTCAGGGATATAAACGTAATTTCAGCAGCAACAAACGCGGCGGGAAGGAAAGCCTTGAGCGGGCGACACAGGAGCTTGACGAGGTAGAGGAAAATCTTGAGGACGATATGTATCTCAACAACGCCGCAAATTCCGCGGTTGACGGTATCGCGAATAATTTTAAGGATTCACGGGGTGATCTTTATAATTCATTTCAAAGAATAAAATCGGATTCAGACAGAATATCTTCACAGCAGCAGAGAAATTATCAGGCCCTGGCGGCGGTTCGGGAAGCATACCGCAAAGCCTACGAGGAAATAGTGAAGCGGCACCATGGCGAAGTTGACCGCATGAAGGATATGCTCAAAAAACAGCGGGAGTCACAGATGAGGTAGCATGCTCCGGGTATTCATAATCCAGCACGGTGATGCGAATCCGAAGGATATTGATCCTGAGAGGCATCTGTCTGAGAAGGGGGTGAATCAGGCGAAGCGGGCGGCCGAGTTTCTGAAAAAGCTGCCTTTCTACCCGGACATCATACTGCATAGCGAGAAGGCGCGGTCCATAGAAACCGCCGGAGTAATATCATTTGCCCTGGGGGGAGTCCGGATGGATGTCCGGAGTACTATCAACCCGAATGATGATATTGCCGGTTTACTGGAGGAGCTTATGGCGCTTAAGGGAACCGGTAAATCGATAATGATTGTCGGCCATCAGCCGTTTCTTGGAAAGCTTGTATCTGCATTGATAACCGGTGATGCTGCGATGCAGTCTGTGGATATTTCAAATGCCTCGCCCCTGGTGCTGGTGAAGAACGGGGACCGTTACATCGTAGAACTGTATATGAAGAATGATTATATAAAGGCCCGGTACAAATGAATTATTTCGCATGAGTACCGTGAAGTCTGGCATAACGAAGAAGGGAATTGCGTCGCGGCGATTCCCTTCTTCGTTATGTATACAGCGCTTTCATTCGCAGTGTTTGTTGATAATCATGCGCTGATAGAATTTCGGTGTAGCCAGAAGAATTTCGACAAAGCATGCCATCCAGCATCCCGGGCAGCACAGGTAGCCCTTGAGGTCCTTTTTATACCGGTCGCCCTTCAGCATTTCAGTGATGGGGGTTTGGGTAATGTTTCCAATGGGCTCCCTGCTGCAGAGAGAAAGGTCTCCGTTGGGGTCAAGAAAAATTTTGTAAATTTTAAAAAGCCCGGTCAGATAGGGGCAGTACTTATCTGTTTCACCCTTGATGTAGCGGGGTATGTTCAGAAGAAAGTCTTTTGAAACAGCCACATTCTTTTTCGTTGCCGCAAGGGCGATGACCTTTTCCAGTTTCTCGCTGTAATGCAGTTTCGGTACATCAGGATTCGAAGCGTCCTGGTAGAAGAAATTATTCACCGGAGCAAGGGTCTGGGTCCATCCGTGTTTTTCAGAAAGAGCGAGAATTTCCGGAATCTGATCAATGTTCTGATCTGAGATGACGGTATGCATATTCAATGTGGAAGCGGATTTCATTTCTTTCCGCATTTCGGTTAACATTTCAATGCTCTTCGTTACTCTTTCGGAAACATCTTTCGCACCGCGCAGTTTATCGGCTGTCGGGCCGAACCCGTCAAAGGAGGTCCCGATCCGTATGTCGTTGCGGAGCGCTCCTTCCGCGAACCGGCGGATCACTGATTCCTGCGCGTACAGGTTCGAGTTACAGTTCACACCAAAAGGGAATTTATCAACCACGTAATCAAAAATTTCCGGCATTTCCTTAACGATGGAGGGTTCGCCTCCCGATATCGTGAGTGATGCAATTTTGTGGGGTTTCAGGATGTCGATATACTCCTTCACCTGGTCGAAGGTTATGGTGTTGCCGGTACCTTTTCCCACGATTACCGCGTTGCACATGGGGCAGTTCTGGTTGCAGAGATTCGTGACATTCAGATTGAGATTGAATATCATGGGCTGCCTGGTGATATATTTCCACAGGTAGACACCTGATGCTTTTGCTATTTTTCCGGCCCGGGGGGTCTTAAATATCTTCTCTTTGCTCATACTCCACCTCTTTCTTTAATAATCCGGCGTACATCAGAATCAGCATACCGATTGCGGACCATACAAAGGAGCGCAGCCTTCTGATTATTCCCACTGAGAGACCCAGTGCCGGATCATATCCTAATAGTTTTAATGCAAGAGAGTACGATCCTTCGCTGGTGCCGAGATTGGCAGGCATAAAAAAGATAGCACTCGTGAGAAACAATCCAAAAATATATACAAACAGCGCGTGACTGACTGTAATATTGACGCCAATAAATGTGATAATAAGAAAAATTTCAAGAAATCCGGAAACAAGGACAGAAAAATAATGAACACCGAGGGAAACATAAAAGTGACGCAGATTTTCCCTGCTGCTGAAAAGAAATCCGATTTCTTCATCGAGGGTGCGGATTTTACTCCATCGGTCCTCATTCAGAAATCTGTTGCGGAGGGCTCCGGGAATTTTATTTATAAAGAACTCAATGAAACCGTCACGCTGTTTAATGAGGACTGCGCACATTACAAACAGGACCGCGAGAAACAGCAGCAATGTCAGCAGTGTGGCATATACCGGGATTTTCAGTATAAACAGGCTGATTACAATTCCGGTAAGAATCAATAACAGGTTGGCAATGGTGTGAATTGTTCTGTCAAGAACAACAGAAGCAAGACCTGATTTAAACGGCAGTAATTCTTTTATAAACAGCGCTTTCAGGGGTTCCCCCGCTACGGCACCGAGGCTGTTAATCGCGGAAGTGGAATCACCGGCAATACGCGCTAGAACCAGTTTCGTGAAATAGGGCCTTTGCAGGGGCCTGTTTATCAGCACCCTCCATCCGTAAGTGAGAACGATGTGATTAATGAAGAATATCATCACAATCAGCCAGAATTGCCAGACCCAGAACTCAAGACCCAGCTTTTGCAGATACTCTATTGTTTCTTTCTGGAAGGTTTTGAAAAGAACAAGGAGTATTACTATTCCCACTATTATAAAAATGATTTTAGTTTTCTTCACCGGCGGATTACCTTTTTGTTTGGCCCCTGCAGTATCAGGAACAATGCAGCTGCTGAAGTATATTCAACTAAAACTTTATTGCCAGAAGTGTGAAATCGTCAATAACATCAGTGAAGTCCTGGGAGAAATCCTCCGCGTTCAGCATTTCACGAAAATGGTGTATCAGGGCGCCTGGTCCGGCTTCAATAAACTGAAACGCTATGTCCAGAAGTTTTTGTTCTCCGATTTCGATATCGCATTCCCCTAAATATTCAAGAACCCCATCGGTGAAGAGTATCATCATATCGCCCGGTTCGTAAAGAAAAACTTTTTCTTCGTAATCCAGATCACAGTCAATGCCAAGAGGCATGCCCTTCGCGTTGAGCCGCACCACTTCCCCTGTGGTGTGCTTGATCAGTATCTGGTCATTGTGGCCGCCGCTTCCGAATGTGATGATGTTGTTGTGTATGTCGATAAGAAAGTACACCAGGGTGACAAACATTCCATGCTCGGAATCTTCATAGATGTATTTGTTGGAGTTCTGCAGCAGCATACCGGGCTGGTTGTTGATTCTTGACTCCGCGCGAATAACATTCCGGGCGGTACCCATAAAAATAGCCGCGGGAATGCCTTTCCCGGAAACATCAGCAACGACGATGCCGTATTTATTTTCGTCAAACTGGAAGTAATCGTAGAAGTCGCCCCCGACTTCTTTCGCGGGCCTGTTCAGCGCCGCTATCCGGTGGTGTTGTATGTGTTCGGGAATGACGGGCAGAATCTTTGCCTGAATTTCAGAGGCAACATCAATTTCCTGTGCGAGGCGCTGCTGTTGAATAATGCTTTTGTGAAACTTGATGTTCTGATATGCTTCAGCTATCTGACTGGCAACGGTGGAAAGGACCCGCAAGTCATAGGAGTCAAAGGGATTCCCGTTTATCTTGTCCGCAAGGCTCAGAACTCCCATGATATTATTTTTATAACGGACGGGGATTGATATAAAGGATTGCGTTTTATAGTCGCGGTCATTGCTGCCGGGAAATGACATTTCACTGGATATATCCGCCACAATGAGGGGGTCCCCGTTTTTGTATACAAAACCCGCGATCGAATTAAAGGTATCAATATTGTGATTGTCTCCGATGCTTTCCGGGAGACCGTATGACGCTTTCACCACAAGGGAATCTGTCGCTTCATTATAAAGAATTATGGATGCCTTTTCAACACGTATTGACTGTGCAATAGACTGGATCGTGTTTTTGAGAATGTCCTCTTCCGCTGATGAAGAAGAAATTGACTGGGAAAATTCATAAAGGGCTGTCAATTCATCAATCCTGTTGGTGAGATCGTAATACAGCCGTCTGTTCGCGATAGCGATTGCCGCAGTTTCAGCGAGATAGGTCAGCAGCTTCAGGTCCCACTCGTCGAAACCATCCCGGTCTATGGCATTGATTGCTTCCAGGACACCCACCTTTCTATCCATGACCTTCATCGGCACACAGAGGATATGACTGGTATAGAAGTTGTACTTGCTGTCCATTTTATTATAGAAGCGGGGGTCCTGCTGCGCTTCGTTGACAATCAGCGGTTCTCCCGTGGCTGCAACAGTTCCGGCAATCCCGACACCGCAGGGAACCCTGTCGCCCTTCATGATGTCGCCTTTTTCACCTACTACCACATTGAAGATGAGATCGTCAGATTTTTCATCGGTAAGGAGCAGGGAAGAGCCTTCCGCCCCGACAAGATCCTTGGTAATATCCATTATTACCGTGAGAAGGTCTGGCAGGTTCATTGTGGAGTTGATTTTCCTGTTGATCAGGCTTATCTTCTGCAGATTTATTGTTTTTCGGCTGATATCGGTTCCTCCTTATGGAATTCAGGACACTCAAGAGCTGATTTTCTTCTTCATCCGGTAGAGATCTTCTTTTTTACCAAGTATAACAAGGGTATCGTTTGCGTAAAGCACTTCTGTTGATACAGGATTAAATGTCATTTCCCCGGTATGTTTTTTTATCGCCACAATGATTATCCCGTAATCCTGACGCACATTGCTCTGAATCAGGTTTTTCCCCACGAGATTGGAATTTTCCCTGATCAGTACTTCCTCCATGCCGAGTCCGAGGTTCTTATCCATCTCCATAACTGCGAAGTCAAGGAAATCTCCTACTGCCGGTTTTACCAGTGCCTGGGCCATTCTTTTTCCGCCGATAGCATAGGGAAGGTCCACTCTGTTTGCCCCGGCGCGTTTGAGTTTCAGCAGGGACGATTCGTCTGATGCCCTTGCAAGGATATAAATATCCGGCCGCAG
>ENA-UPTA01005756-UPTA01005756.1-activated-sludge-metagenome-genome-assembly--contig:-NODE-5756-length-11228-cov-6.809093_pt1 | contig 11228 bp, 13 predicted proteins | sample MGYA00238184_ERZ773361 | MGnify/ENA primary metagenome ERZ773361 (study PRJEB29100, sample SAMN05720205) | activated sludge metagenome | isolation source: anaerobic digester from wastewater...
TTTTTCCCGTCTTTTTTCCCGTTAAAGGATAACACAAGCGGACAAAAAAGAACGAGGGCAAAAGCTGCCCTCGTCCCAGAACATGCCAAGTCCCGCCTTTCGGTCTTACTGGGGAGATGCGATCAGTGCCTCAGGCCGAGCTTCTGGATGAGATCGCTGTAACGTCCGAAATCCTTGTCCCTGAGGTACTGCAGGAGCCTTCTCCTGCGCCCTACCATCTTGAGGAGACCCCTCTGGGAGTGGTGGTCCTTCTTATGGATCTTCAGGTGTTCCGTCAGGTCCCTGATCCGGGTGGTCAGGATCGCTACCTGGACCTCCGGTGAACCCGTGTCGGTGTTGTGGGTCTTGAACTCCTCGATGATGCCCTGTTTCTTCTCCTTTTCAAGCACTTGCCTTCACCTCTTGGTGTATATTCCCGGAACCAAGTAGTGCGCATATCCGCAGAACCTAGTATCGGGTGCTTGAATTATATCAGCATATAGTGCGCCGGGCAAAACAAATCTAATGATGGGAATAATATAAGGTTCCGCTCATTCTGCACTCGACATTTTCTTAATTATGTGCTTTCATTCTTAATATAAACTCCATAAAATCTGAACGAAAGGAAGGAGAAACTCCATGAAGATCCTCATCGTCGAGGATAACAGGGACCTTGTGCAGGTCCTCTCGGAAGGGTTCAACGAGCTTAACTATTCAGTGGAGAGCGCCTTTGATGGCGTTGAAGGACTGAACAAGATCCGAAACGGCGACTATGACTGCATCATTCTGGACATCATGCTGCCTGAAATGGATGGCTATGAGGTTGTAGAGAGGGTAAGGGAAGAGGGGAAGGACACCCCGGTGATAATGCTCACCGCCAAGGACTCCATAGAGGACAGGGTGGAAGGCCTAAACCGGGGAGCCGACGACTACCTGGTCAAACCCTTCGATTTCCGTGAACTGGTCGCCAGGGTCAACGCGGTCACCCGCAGGAGAGCGGAGCTGAAGAGGCCTATTCTCAACTGCGGACCGCTGGTTCTAGACCCCATCGCCAGGGAGTGCAGGGTCGAAGGCGAGACATTGCCTCTCCGGAGAAGGGAGTTCGACATCCTGGAGCTCCTCATGCGCTACGAGAACCAGGTCTTCACCAGGGAGAGGATCATTGCCCACGTATGGCAGAAGGAGTACGACGGAACAAGCAACGTGGTCGACGTTCATGTAAAATACCTCAGGGACAAGCTGCGTCCCTACAACCTCGACACGGTGGTCGTCACCGTCAGAGGGGTCGGATACAAGGTGACCTGCCCCGACTACGAGTAGCCCCTTGGCACCTTGAGACCACGACCAGGGAGATGTTGAAATAGATGGCAAGGTTATCCGACGGGCGGTGGCCGTTACGGCTCCGCTCGTTTCGTTTCAGGCTGGTTTTCTTTTCCGCCCTGACCATCATGGTGACCATCGCGATCTTCGGGATGGTCGTTTTCACTCTTTTCACCTCTCTTGAGATCGACAGGATCGACCGGACCCTGTCGGTTTGCCTTGAGGACGTGGTCTCCTTCCGGCAGAAGGCTGGAAGGTTCCCCATCCAGGTATGGGAGGGCAGGTCCCGGGGTGTGGTATTACAGGTCTACGACCAAGACATGTCACTTCTCTTCCACCTCCCCCCAGGCCTTTCGGCCCCGATGATCCCGGGGGATCTTCTGGAGGCGGCATCCGACTGGAAGCACCCCTTCACTTTCGACCCGGCAAAAAGCAGATCCCTTCCCAGGCTCTGGTGGATCCTCCCCTGGAACTACCTTTCTCGCCGCAACCTCTGGAGGGCCTGTACAACCGTTACGCTTCTTGATGAGAAAGAGGTCTTCCTCGTATCGATGGTTCCGATGGTCTGGCTCCTCGAATCGAGGCAGCTTCTCTTCTGGATGATCGTCATAGCAGGGATCGCTGGGATGATCGTCTCCCTTGCTGTGGGAAGGCTTCTGGCGGCCAGGGCCATCAGGCCACTCAAGGACATCAACAGGGCCCTGACGGAAATCTCCATCAGCAACATGTCAATTGACCCGACCCCACTGGGCACAGGCAGGGAGATCGACGAGATCGTCAACCACATCAACAACATGCTCAGAAAGCTGGACATGAGCATGAAGAACCTGCAGCAGTTCACCTCCGATGCGAGTCACGAACTGAGGACCCCCCTGGCGGTGATGAGAGGTACCGTCGACGTAGCCCTACTCAGGGAGAGGGACCCGGACTATTACATAGGGAAACTCCAGGAGCTGACGTACAACATCGAAGACATGCAGAACCTGGTGGGGGCCCTCCTGGAACTGGCAAGGCTGGATGACTTCAAGGGGCTGGATACGAGGGAACCGGTGGACCTTCTCCTGATCGCCGAGGATGCCATCGCCAACATGGAGACCATAACCCAGAGGAGAGGTCAGACCGTCGAGAAGGTCCTCCACCCTGCGCCAACCCAGGGACGGGATGCCATGGTCCTTAGGCTCGCCTACAACCTCCTGGAGAATGCCAGCAAGCACTCGCCTCCGGGCAGCAAAATCGGTGTATCGACATACATAGACCATGAGAGGGGTCATGCGGTGATCGAGATACGCGACGATGGACCCGGTCTCGACCCCGAGGAGATAAGCAAATGCTTCGACAGGTTCTGGCGGGCCGACTTCTCGAGGACCACCCCCGGTTTTGGCCTGGGACTACCCCTGGTAAAGAGGATCGCCCAGATACACAATGCCTTTATAGAGGTCGAATCCAGCAAGGGAGAGGGATCTCTCTTCAGGGTCCGCTTCCCCCTGGACTCAGAGGCTCTAAAGGGCTACGACTTCGAATAGAGGCACAAACAAGGACAGGAGGGGGCCTTTTGGAGGCCCCCTCCTGTCCTTGTTGATGGAACTACAGGTTCGCCGATACGTAAAAGGTCCGGCCATCCCGCAGGATAAGCATTGCAAGGCTCTTCAGGTCTTTGGAGAGCACCTCCTCCAGTTGGGCAAGATCCTTGACGGTCTCACCGTTGATCTCGAGGACCACGTCGCCCTCCCGAAGGCCCATACGGTGTCCGACCGACCCCGGAAGGACACCTGTTATAATAGCTCCCCCTGTCTCCTCGATGCCGTACTTCTCTCTCAGTTCAGGGGTTCCGGAAGAGACCGAGATCCCCAGCTTCGATGAGCTTATGGGCTTGTCTTTGACGGGGACTTCCGACACATCCTCCGTAGGTACCGCCGAGAGAGTAACTTTTATCTTCTTCTGGACCCCCTTGCGGAGGACCGTAAGCTCTACCTTGTCTCCGGCGAGGTGTTGCCTGATGGCTACGATAAGGTCGCCGTGATCCTTCACCTTGCGTCCGTCGATGGCGATGATCACGTCACCTCTCTGGATCCCGGCCTTCTCCGCCGGCGCCCCCTTCACAACATCGCTGACAAGGGCTCCCTCACCCGCTTTTACCCCGTAGGCGCTGGCGAATTCTCTGGTCAGAGGCTGGAGGTACACTCCGAGCCAACCCCTGTTGACCTTGCCGTACTGTATAAGGTCGTCCATTATCTGCTTTGCCATGTTCACAGGTACAGCGAAGCCTATCCCCTGGGCGTAGGGGACGATCGCCGTATTGATCCCGATCACCTTTCCGTCAAGACCGAGCAGGGGTCCGCCGCTGTTGCCCGGGTTGATGGCTGCGTCGGTCTGGATGAACCCGTCGAAGTTGAGATCCCTTGCCCTGACTGACCTGTTCTTCGCGGAGACGACACCCACTGTGACGCTGCTCTCGAAACCGTAGGGGTTCCCTATGGCTATGACCCACTCCCCTACCTCTATCTTGTCGGAGTCACCCATGGGTACCGTCGGCAGGTCGGAAGCTTCGATCTTTATCACAGCCAGGTCGTAGGAAGGATCCTTTCCGACAACCCTGGCCGGGAAGGACCTGCCGTCGGAGAGGGTCACCTCTATGGTCATGTTGTCGGGACCGTCAACCACGTGGTTGTTGGTCAGGATATAACCGTCAACGGTGACTATGAAACCGGAACCTTTGCCCCTCATGGGCACCTCTTGTGTGAAGTGGTCGAACCGGTCACCGAAGAACTCCCTGAAGAAGGGATCGTTAGGGAATGGCGAGAAGGACCTCTGGACTATCGCCTCCGTATCTATGTTGACCACTGCCGGCGAAGCTTCCTTGACTATCTTTGCGATAGGATTGCCTGTGAAGACATCCTGTGCCGCGGCCGTTCCTGATAAAAGGGTGAAGACTACGGCTGCGGAAAGGAGGAACACAAGCGCCGCCAAAAAGAACCTGGACCCTGTGGATCTTTTCATCCGAGCCACCTCCTGTATGCTTTGCAGCAATTATCCTCCCTCAAGGTCTGCCTGGAATCGTCAATTCTACGGAAATGGGGTCTCCCGGTTTGAAACCGAGCATGTCTGAGGCCCTGCCCCTGTTGACTGCGATGGAGACGAACCCCCAGCTGTCCTCAAGGGCTACCATGTCTCCGGAACTTACGTCCGAGAAGGTACGCCCCACGGGGATGCTGAAAAGCCAGCCGCAGCTTACCTTTATCTCCGAATCTCCCAGTTTTCCAAGGAGGTTCCACGGGATGTCGGTCCTGATGGTGCCGAAGGCGTCAACAAGAGTAACGTGGCCGGAGATCTTGCCCGGTGAGGTCTGCGGTGCCGGGAGGGGGAAGCGGTTCAGCTCGCCCCTGGGGATCTCGATGCCGCACTTCTCGGGTGGGTTCCCGCCGACAAGGTCGGCCACAACGGGGGCCATAATGTCCCTTGCATGGAAGGTGGGAGAGACCTGCCCCATATCTGCGGGCGGACGCTCGATGGACCAGCTGCAGCTGATGCCGCCGGTCCTCTCAGCCGCAGGTATGAGGAGACCGTTGTCGGGGCCTACGAAGAGGTCTCCCCGGACGGAACGGATCACCAGTATCTTTCTGTCGGTCCCCACCCCGGGGTCCACTATGGCCAGGTGGACTCCCACGGGCATGTACAGGACCGCACCGGCGAGCATCCATCCACCCGAAATTACGTCGAAGGGGGGCACCTCGTGGCTGATGTCAATAACCGGCAGGGTCACCCCTCTTCGAAGAAGGAGCCCCTTGCAGCAGGCCACGGTCTCATCGGACAGTCCGAAGTCGGAGAGAAAGGTGACGCATCTGAATTCCCCTGTCATATCCGAACACCCCCGATAAATATACCATCAGCATCTCCGGGCAGGGTAAGGCAACGCACCCGGCGGCGGGCCCGGATCACGCAGGAGGACCTGCCCAAGAGGTCGGTAATCCTCTTCAGGCCTTCCCTTGGGAACCCTTCCGGGCTGGAGACACTACGACTCTTCTCATGGGCTCGGAACCGACTGAGCAGGTTGACACGTCGTCCCGTTCCTTGAGGGACATGTGGACGACCCTTCTCTCCCAGCTGGTCATCGGTTCAAGCCGTATAGGACGCCCCTTTCTCTGGGCTTCCCTGGCGGCGGCCAGGGCGATCTTCTCGATGCTCTCCTGCCTGCGCACCCTGTACCCGCCGCTGTCGATCCTTATCCTCCGCCCCGGGTCCTTCTCCCGGAGGACCAGATTGGTGAGGAATTCCACGGCCTTGAGAGTCTCGCCGTACCTCCCTATCACTATTCCAGCGTCCTCCCCGGCAAGGTCGATATTATCCCCATCTGTCATCACGGGCTCAACGGAGAGGTCCATCTTGCGGAGAAGCTCCTCCAAAAACGGGATCGGTCCTGACGGGTAAGAACCTTCAGTCTGACCCATCTTCCTTGAGATGGAGACCCGCATCTTCCTACCCAGGAGGCCGAAAAGCCTTTTGCCCTCGTCAACAACCTCGATCTCAACATCCGAAGGGTCCACGGACCAACGGAGGGACCCTATATGCCGGGCCTCCTCCAAGGAATTCACTTCAACTACAAAAGACTCAAGCTCTTCCACGGCATTGACCCCTTTCATTCCTGCAGGGAATTACTGCCTGCCTTCCTTCTTCTGGGGCTTTTCCTTTAGAAGAACGGGCTTCTCCTGCATCTCCACCTCGGTCTTTCTCTTGATGTGCCACTGCTGCCCCACGCCGATGAGCGATGAGACACCCCAGTAAAGAAGCACACCACCGGGCAGGCTGAGACAGATGAATGTGAGGAAGACCGGCATGAACCAGTTCATGAACTGCATCTGCGGATTGGAACTACCGCTGAGTTTCTGCTGGAACCACGTAAGGAAACCTACTGCTAGCAGGAGGACAAGGTTGGCTGCGTAAACTCCCACATTGGCAAGACCCGCCGGATTGGCGGCTATGGCCGACATGACCTGTCCTATGCCGTGGGTCTCTGCCACGAGGCCCACGGCCTCTCCAAGGGTGGAGAGGACAGATCCCTCAAGACTGATCCCCAGGAAGGTGGCCCCGCCAAGGTCCAGGTTCATCAATACCCTGAAGAGAAGGATCAGAATGGGGAGCTGTACCAGGAGTGGGAGACAACCCGCCGCCGGGTTGACGTTGTTCTCCTTGTAGAGCTTCATTATCTCCTTGTTCAGGGTATCTTTGTCGTTGGCATACTTTTCCTGCAGTATCTTGATGCGGGGTTGAAGCTTCTGCATCTTCTGCATGCTTACCAGCTGCTTGTGCGATAGGGGGTGCAGCAGGATCCTGATCAGGATCGTCAGAACGATTATGGCTATCCCGTATGAATGTGTGAACGTGTAAAGGCTGTTCAGCACGAAAAGCAGGAAATCGCCCGCCGCTTTCCAGAGTGCGCTCAAAGGATTCACCTTCCCTTGGGAGAATATTCTCTTTGATGGAGAACCCTGTCAAATAACGACGGGAATTCGTCCGGAACAGGATCGTAGCCGCCGCCGTGCCAGGGACCGCATTTTATTATACGTAAAAAAGCAAGTACTGTTCCCCTGGCCAGTCCAAACCTCTCTATCCCCTGGATCGCATAACTTGAGCACGAGGGGTAGAACCTGCACCGGTCACCAAGCAGGGGGGAAATGAACCTCTGGTAGAAGCGAATGACCTTTACTGCCGCTCTTGCAGGAAGACCCTTCATCCCTGGCTGCGCCCCCTGTCGATATACCAGTCCGGCCCGGGCCATTCAGGCCCCAGGAGACCGGCCCTCTGGAACACCCTTGCCATGTCCAAGTATACCTCTCTTGCGTTCTTCCCAAGGGCTGGAGTCTTTATAGTGCAGACTATCCAGAAACCGTCCTTCACCCAGGGGCGGAGCCTCCTCAGGGACTCCCGCAGCATCCTTTTCCCGCGGGAGCGCAAGGGCGAACACCCCTGCTGCTTGCCCACGGCAACTCCGTAACGGGTCGTCCCGTCGGGGGAAGCCATAAACAGCAACCGCACCAACGCGCCACTTTCCCGGCGGCCGGTGCGGAACACCTGATCGAACTGCCAGCCCTTTTTAAGCCTGTCCTGGGATGGGAAAACAAAGGAAGCCCGCAACTAGACCGCCAGGCGCTTCCGGCCCTTGTTCCTCCTGTTCTGGAGGATGCGCCTGCCGCTCGGGCTGCTCGAGCGCTGTAGGAAGCCGAGCTTTCTCTTTCTCTTTCTATTATGCGGCTGGAAGGTCTGTTTCAATTGTTACACCTCCTCTGACTATCGCTTGGGAACACCGGGGAAAAACCAGCCCGGATACTATATCACACAGGTTTGACCGCAACAAGCCTCGATCCGCAGCCGGGGGTCTATGGTATATACCGTGTATCTATGCATTTTTTATTCCAGCACCTGGAAACCCTTGATATTACTGGAGAGAGGTTCTCCGTGTGCCCAAAAACTGTCGAACTCGGGAGGGACACAGAGAGGCAAAAAAGCACCCGGGCGAACGTGGGTACTGAGGCTCACACCGACAAAAAGCCCGCGACAAGAAAGGCGACGGCGGCTAAAGATGCCGCGATCATGGCGAAGGGAAGCTGCGTCAGGGCGTGCCGTATGTTGTCGCATCCCGTGGCGGCGGAGACGAGGATCGTGCCGTCGGAATAAAAGCAACAGTGCTGCCCCATGGTTCCGGCGGCCACCGTGGCGGCGACGGCGAGTCCCAAATCGGCCCCGACGGCCTGGGCCAGGGGAATCACCAGCGGGAAGGCGATCAGGTAGAGGCTCCAGCTGATGCCCACGAGAAAGGCCACGAAGCCCAGCAGGACGAAGATGACCAGGGGAAAAAGGGTAGGCGAAAGGAGCGGCGTCGCCGTCTCGATGACGAAGGGGATGAGCCCCAGTTCGTGGTTGACCTGGTTGAAGGAAAAGGCGAGGGCCGTGAAAACCATGGGAAAGAGCATGCTGCCGATGCCCTCGAAGCAGGTATCGGTAAACCGGGTCACCGACATGATGCCCTGAAGCCTGTAGAAGACGCAGCAAAAAAGGAGGGCGACGGTCCCTCCCTTGAAGAGGTCACCGTCGAACCAGAGCGTCGATCCGACGAGCAAGAGCAAGGGCGCCACCAGATTCCGGACTCGTGGCTTGGGACCGCTGCCGGTCCTTTCTGGCGTTTTCCTCATGGCGATGCGCTCGGAACCCGGCGGGGCCAGCTCGCCCGAAGCCTTCACCCGCTCTTCGGCCTGCCGCATGGGGCCGAAGACTGGGACGATTCCCAGAATGACCAGGGGCACCAGGAAAAAGGCGAACCAGGCGTAGAAGTTGAAGGGCACGGTCTTCGCGAAAAAAAGAAGTCCCTGTCCCGCGGGCAGGTCCATGTACTTTTCCAGCAGGGCCGAGATGAAAACGCCCCAGGTCGAAATGGGTACCAGCGAGGCCACGGGAGCCGCCGAGGAGTTGACCACGTAGGCCATCATCTCCCTAGGAACCTTCAGCCGGTCCGACGACGGGGTCATGCAGACGCCCAGGGTGAGACTGATGAGAAAATCGTCGATGAAGACGAACAGGCTCATCAGCCAGGTTCCCAGCAGGATTCCCTTGCGTCCTGACACCTTCGTCGATACCCGGTCGCCGAAGCCCCGGGTGCCGCCCGAGGCATCGAGCAGGGCGACAAAGGCTCCCATGACGGAGCAGATGAGGATGACGAAACCCAGTTTCGGGTCCTGCAGCACCTCCATGAGGGCGTCGAGCATGGCGGGCAGGAAGGAAACGCCGTCGGTGAGCATGAACCCAACGGCAATGGCAAGGACCATGGATTCCAGGGAGCGCCGGGTGAGACAGACTGCGGCCAGAAGGACCGTGACGGGAACCAGGGATATCCAGCCCTGGGAATCGGGGGAAAGCAGTTCCAACGGGAGTCGCCGCCTTTCTGTAATGTATGCAAATCATATCACAGCTTTTGTCCATTCAAACGGAAGATTTGACACTGCGGTTTTGGTATGATGAAGCAATTGAGGGGGTGCGGGCATGAATACGCTGGTGGCGATGGGCGCAGGGTTTGCTCTTGCACTGGTGCTCTATGTGGTGTTCAGGCTGTTTTTCAGGCGGAAGGGCTCCGGGGGCCGTGAAACGACGGTCTACTCCAGCATCGAACAGATCAAGGAAATCGGCCAGCTGTCGGTCTTCAAGGTGATGACCCGGGAGATCGTGACGGAGGTGGGGCACTCATGGGGGGAGGTCGGCAAGAAGTACTTCTCCTGGATCCTCTCCAACAAGAAGATGGCCATGATTTTCGAGTTCGTCATCGATTTCCGGTACGACCTGAGAAGCCCCGAGTTTGAGATCATCGAGGAATCGGAAGGGGAATTCCTCCTCCGGATGCCGCCCTGTCTGCACGAAACGAGCATCCGGGACGTGAAGTTCTACGACGAGCAGCGCTGCAAGCTGTTGCCCTTGCTGCTGCCGGACCTTTTGAACACCATCCTTGGTGTCGGCTTTAGTGAGGAGGACAAGAACAGGCTCAAGGACGCCGCGAAACAGGCCGCCGAGGCCCAGGCCGAATCCATGATCAGCGGGCTTTGCCCCGACGTGGAACAGTCGGCGAGAAAGACCCTCGAGCCTTTGGCGCATGCCTTCGGCGCCCAAAACGTCCGCTTCGAGTTCCACTACGAACCCCAAAAGGTCGCCGAACCCTCCAAACCCTGAAGCCGCGGGCATGATCTTCCGTTTAAGTGAACCTCAGGGGTTGAACCCCAGGGGTCTGAACCCCAGGGGTCTAATCTTGGATCTATTGGTTTTCACTTTCTCATCCCTGCTTACCGTTTTTGCGTGAGAAGGGGCTCAGGGGAAGAGCCCTCTGTCCCAGGATTTTGGTAAATATTATTTTCGCCTGCAATATCCCCCTTACAGACAATTGGAAGGCCAAACCTGCGCGTGGTTCACAAATGCCACGTATATGTTTGGAGGGAGATCCAGAGAATGGTGCGCCCGCTTCGCATCTAATTTGAAGGAGCCGTCTATCACATTACGAGTCGGGGCAACGCGAAACAGGACATTTTCCTCACCAGGACGGACCGAATCGCGTTCCTTCAGCTTTTCGGCGAGATCGTCGACCGTTTCAAATGGATATGTCATTCCTACTGCCTGATGGGCAACCATTACCACCTGCTTCTCGAGACACCCCGGGCAAACTTGTCGAGAGGCATGCGCCAGCTGAACAGCGTTTACACGCAGGGCTTTAATCGCCGTCATGAACGCGTAGGCCATGTCCTGCAGGGACGGTATAAATCAATTCTGGTGGAGCGTGACAGCCATCTTCTGGAGCTGACGAGATATGTGGTGCTCAATCCCGTACGGTCCGGATTCGTAAGGTCCCCTGAAGAATGGCCATGGAGCAGCTACCGTGCCATGGCAGTATTTGAGCTGGCGCCGGAATTCCTGGAAACGAGATAGCTGCTGTCGCAGTTTGACAATGACCTGGAACGGGCTGTTATGGCATACCGAGCCTTTATGGCCACCGGAGCAAAAGCGGACCCATGGTGGGATCTGCACGGGGGAATCCTCGGCAGCGAAAACTTCATCAAGCAAATGGAGCCTCTTTTGAGGGAACGGATTCCGAGCGTAGATTTCTCCAAACAGGAACAATATGCCGCTCGCCCGTCTCTTGAGCGGCTCTTTTCAGAGTGGAGTGACAGAAACGAGCGAAACATGAAGATCCGCGAGGCGGTCTGGGAACATGGATATACGTTAAAAGAAGTGGCTGATCATCTTGGGCTTCATTATTCGACGGTGAGTTTGCTGGTAAGGCGTGGAGCCGGGAGGGGAAAATCAGCAAATCAAAGATCCGACCCCAGGGTTTTAAGGTAGAGCTGCCGCAGGGGTATTTCCTCTACTCCCGAGATCACCACGTCCTCTTTCACCCATTCTTC
>ENA-UPTA01005757-UPTA01005757.1-activated-sludge-metagenome-genome-assembly--contig:-NODE-5757-length-11226-cov-9.209471_pt1 | contig 11226 bp, 6 predicted proteins | sample MGYA00238184_ERZ773361 | MGnify/ENA primary metagenome ERZ773361 (study PRJEB29100, sample SAMN05720205) | activated sludge metagenome | isolation source: anaerobic digester from wastewater...
GTGCCCTGGACGCTGGGCGCGACGATGTGAGGACATGCGGCGCGGCGCACGACCGCCGAGGTGCGACGCGCGAGCGGGTCCGCACGTCGGCGGGGCGCAGTCCGCACGTCGGCGGGGCGCGGTCCGCGGAGGGGGATGGCGGTGTCCCTATAATGCGCCCTCCGTTCGACCCGACCCCCGACTCATCTTGCACACCGACCCTCGCGAACCGGCCTCGGCGGCAGCCGCCCCTTCGAACACCGCCGCGCCGGATGCACCGACGCTCGCGCCCGACACCGACTTCCCCGAGCTGCACGACCACGCGGTCGCCGTGCGCATCACGCGCACGCTGGCGGGCGAACTGCAGGCCCGGCCCGGGCAGGTGTCCGCCGCCGTGGCGCTGCTCGACGAAGGCGCGACCGTGCCCTTCATCGCGCGCTACCGCAAGGAGGCGACCGACGGGCTCGACGACGTGCAGCTGCGCCTGCTCGAGGAACGTCTGCGCTACCTGCGCGAACTCGAGGAACGGCGCGCCACGGTGGTGCGCAGCATCGCCGGGCAGGGCAAGCTCACCGGGGCGCTGAAGAACGACCTCTTCGCGGCCGACACGCAGGCCCGCATCGAGGACCTGTACGCCCCGTACAAGCCGAAGCGCCGCACGCGCGCGATGATCGCGCGCGAGGCGGGGCTGCAGCCGCTGGCCGACCTGCTGCTGGCCCAGCCCGAGCACACGCCGGAGATCGAAGCGGAGCGCTTCATCAACGCCGAGGCCGGGTTCGCCGACACGAAGGCGGTGCTGCAGGGTGCGCGCGACATCCTCACCGAGCGCTTCGCCGAAGAGGCCGACCTGGTGACGCGCCTGCGCGAGCGCATGCGCGAACAGGGCTGGCTGCGCGCGACGCTGGTCGAGGGCAAGGCCGAGGAAGGCGCCAAGTTCTCCGACTACTTCGCACACACCGAGCTGCTGAGCAAGGTGCCCTCGCACCGGGCACTGGCGATGCTGCGCGGTCGTAACGAAGGCGTGCTGCGGCTCGATCTGTCACCGGAGGCCGAGCCGCCGGAGAATCCCCATGCCGCGCCGTTCAACGCGTTCGAGAACGCGATCGCGGGCCACTTCGGCATCCGCGACGCCGGCCGCCCGGCCGACCGCTGGCTGCTCGACACCGTCCGCTGGACGTGGCGCACCAAGCTGTCGGTGCACCTGCAGCTCGACCTGCTGGGCGACCTGCGCGAGCGCGCCGAGATCGAGGCGATCCGCGTGTTCGCGTCCAACCTCAAGGACCTGCTGCTGGCCGCGCCGGCCGGCCCGCGCGTGACGATGGGCCTCGACCCGGGTCTGCGCACCGGGGTGAAGCTGGCCGTCATCGACGGCACCGGCAAGGTGGTCGCCACCGACACGCTGTTCCCGCACGCACCGCGCAACGACTGGGACGGCTCGATCGCGAAGCTGGCGCGCCTGTGCAGCGCCCATGGCGTGCAGCTGATCGCCATCGGCAACGGCACCGCGTCGCGCGAGACCGAGCAGCTCGCGCGCGATCTCGTCAAGCGCCACCCGGAGCTGACGGTCACGCCAGTGGTGGTGTCGGAGGCCGGCGCGTCGGTGTACTCGGCGAGCGCGACGGCCAGCGAGGAGCTGCCCGAGCTCGACGTGAGCCTGCGCGGCGCCGTGTCGATCGCGCGCCGGCTGCAGGATCCGCTGGCCGAGCTGGTGAAGATCGACCCGAAGTCGATCGGCGTCGGCCAGTACCAGCACGACGTCAACCAGGTGCCGCTGGCACGTGCGCTCGACGCCGTGGTCGAGGACTGCGTGAACGCCGTCGGCATCGACGTGAACACCGCGTCGCCGTCGCTGCTGGCGCGGGTGTCCGGCCTGAACCCTGCGGTCGCGCGCAACATCGTCGAGCGGCGCAACAGCGCGGGGCCCTTCCGGTCGCGCAGCGCGCTGCGCGAGGTGCCGCGCCTGGGCGAGAAGACCTTCGAGCAGTGCGCCGGCTTCCTGCGCGTGACGAACGGCGACAACCCGCTGGACGCCTCCGCCGTCCACCCCGAGGCCTATGGAGTCGTGGAGCGCATGCTCGCGCGCCTGAAGACCGACGCGCCGCGGCTGATCGGCAACCGTGAAGCGGTGCGCCAGCTCGACGCGCGCGAGTTCGTCGACGAACGCTTCGGGCTGCCCACCGTCAACGACATCCTGCGCGAGCTCGAGAAGCCGGGACGCGACCCGCGCCCGGAGTTCCGCACCGCGAAGTTCGCCGAAGGCGTGACCGAGCTGTCGGACCTGACGCCGGGCATGATCCTCGAAGGCACCGTGACCAACGTGACCGCGTTCGGCGCCTTCATCGACATCGGCGTCCACCAGGACGGGCTGGCCCACGTGTCGGAGCTGTCGGACCGGTTCGTGAAGGAACCGCGCGAAGTCGTGAAGGCCGGCGACATCGTCAAGGCGCGGGTGCTCGAGGTGGACCTGAAGCGGCGGCGCATCGCGCTGTCGCTGCGCAGCCCGTCGGCGGCGTCGGGCGGCGCGCGGGCCGCGCGCGGCGGCGCAACGGCCGGCGCACACGGTGAACCGCGCGGGCCGCGCCCCGCGCCCGGAGGCGGCGGACCGCGACGTGACGGCGCCAATGCGGGACGGGGGTTCGGCGGCTCGGGCGGCGGGCGCGGTCCGGCGCCCAACAACGCGCTGGCCGACGCGCTGGCCCGCGCGCGCGCCAAGGGGTGAAGCGCGCCAAGGTATGAAGCGCGCTCAGGGATGAAGCGCGCCAAGGATGAAGCGCGCCAAGGATGAAGCGCGCTAAGGGGTGAATACGCCCACCCAGGCGGCCGTCATGCACGTGGCGAGCGTGCCCGACACGATCGAGCGCATGCCCAGCTGCACGATGTCGGCGCGCCGCTGCGGGCAGATGGCCGTGAGCCCGCCCACCATGATGCCGACACTGCCCAGGTTGGCGAACCCGCACAGCGCATAGGTGAGCAGCAGGCGCGCGCGTTCGCTCAATGCGTCGGCCGGCAGGCGCGCAAGGTCCAGATAGGCGAGGAACTCGTTCAGCACGGTCTTGGTGCCGAGCAGCGCCCCGGCCTGCGATGCCTCCGACCACGGCACGCCGACCAGCCACGCGAGCGGCGCCATCAGCCATCCGAGCATGCGCTGCAGGCTGAGCGGCTGCCCCCCGATGTCCGGTGCCAGCGCGGCGATCGCCAGGTTGGCCAGGCTGACGAGCGCGACCAGCACGATCAGCATCGCGGTGATGTTGAGCAGCAGCATCAGGGCATCCTGGGTGCCGCGCACGATCGCGTCCATCGCGCCGCCCGATGCGGGGAGCTGCAGCTGCGCGTCGTCGGCGTGCCCGGCGTGAGCAGCCCGACCGGAGTGACCGACGGGCGTATCGGGCACCATCAGCAGCGCCACGGTGATCGCCGCGGGCGCGCTCACGATCGAGGCCACCAGCAGATGCCCGGCCGCGCCCGGCACCACCGGGCCCAGCACGAGCGCGTACAGGCCGAAGACCGTGCCGGCGATCGACGCCATGCCTGCGGTCATCACCACGAACAGCGCACCGCGGCTCATGCCCGCCAGATAGGGCTGCACCACCATCGGCGCCTCGACCATGCCGACGAAGACGTTCGCCGCCGACGACAGGCCGACCGCCCCGCCCACGTTCATCGTCTTGCGCAGCAGCCAGGAGAAGCCGCGCACCAGCCACTGCAGCACACCCCAGTGGTAGAGCAGGCTGGACAGCGCGCCGATCACGAGCACGAGCGGCAGGGCGCGAAACGCCAGCACGAAGCTGGCGCCTGGCGCCGTCTCGGCGTAGGGCAGCGGCCCGCCCCCCAGGAAGCCGAACACGAACGCCGTGCCGGTCTGTGTGGCCCGATCGAGCGCGGCGATCGCGTCGTTCACCGACGCGAAGAGCGCACGCGACGCGGGCAGCTTCAGCAGCAGCAGCACCAGCGCGAGCTGCAGCGCCAGCCCCGCGATCACCACGCGCCAGCCGACCGCGCGGCGGCGCTCGGACAGGATCCACGCGAGGCCGACGAAAGCGGCCACACCGAACAGACTCTGGAACTGGAGGCTCGACATGCCCGGATGGTAGCCACTTTGTGTGGCGGGCAACGTCGTCGACGCGACCACGTTGCGCCCGTCGCGACGGCAATCGGGCCGTGCCGCCGGCGCACGGACTCACGGCCCGGCCAGCACGGTGCCGTAGTGGGCGGCCAGCCAGCGCCCGTAGCCCGCCATGTCGACCCGGCCGACCAGGGTGTCCTCGCCGTAGGCGTCGGGCTGCGGCTCGGGGAAGCGGGTGATGAACTGCGCGGTGTCGCGCCAGCGCAGGCCGGGGATCGGCGCCGCGCGCTGGAGCACGTTTGCATAGGTCCATCCCGACGGATTGCGGTAGCGCACTTCGCGGTCTCCCGCCGCCATCAGGCCGGAGTCGTGGAGCAGGGGGTTCGACACCTGCAGGAAGCGCTCGGGCAGCGCCTCCATGCGCACGCCGGCCGTGCGTGCCTGCGCGTGCATCCAGGTCAGTGCGACGTCCGACAGGTCGCCTTCGGCATACCCGCCGCCCACGTCGGAATGGGCGCCGACGAAGCCGCGCTCGACGCGGGTGCCGCCGCCCGCGGCGCCCAGGATGGATTCGGCGGGAAACAGCGTGCGATGCTCGTTCAGCGCCACCGCGTGGGCGGCATAGGCCAGTTCCGCCGGCACGGCGAGGCTCCAGGCCAGGTTGCCCAGCCCGTTGAGACCGAACTGGGCGACCGTGTCCCACACCCCGAGGAAGCGCAGGCGCACGCAGGCCTGCATCCGCGTGAACACGCCCGTGCGCACCCGCTCGGCGATGCGATTCGCGAAGTCGCGCGCCATCGCGGCACCGCGCGAGAACCCGATCACGTCGATCTCGGTCCAGGCGCGTGCGTCGGGGGCGGCCGACACGTGGCGCTCGAGTTCGGACAGCAGATGATCGACCCGGGCGCGGGCCGTCGACGCGAGCAGCGCGTCCACCGTGCCGCCGGGCACCTGCGCCGCCCCGTCGGGGCGCCCGACGCCGCTCACGTACCAGACGCGTCCGTCCGCATAGGTGCGGGCCAGCTTGTAGACGTTGCTCCAGTCGTCCCGGCGCGGCGGCGGGTCGCTGTTCTCGGTGCCGTCGAACGCGAACAGCAGCAGGCCATCGGGATCGGCCCACCGCATCGGATCGCCGCCGGCGTAGGCATGGGTGTGTGCACCGCCGCGCAGGCCCAGCGGATCGGGCGACAGATAGCGCCCGCTGTCGGGGTCGTAGTGGCGGTGCCCGTTGTAGTGCAATCCGGTGATGGCGTCCTCGTACTGCCCGGGCAGCCGCAACCGCAGGTCGAACGCCTGCCCTGCCGCGTACCCGCCGATCCGGCGCCCGTAGGGTGCGAGCGCTGCACGCCAGACGACGCGGCCCTGTGCGTCGCTGGCGGCCACCGGCGTCGCGCGGTGATCGAGGTGCAGGAACTGCAGGCGCTCGCGCCCGCCCGGCGGCGGCACGTCGATGACGGCGATGGGCAGCCCGTGCAGGGTCAGGTACATCCGGACGATCCGGCCGCGTGCGTCGAGCTCCGCGACCGGGCGGCGGTCCTCGAACAGGAACTGCGTGTCGCCGTCCGGGGTGGAGGCGCCGATCCGCTCGCCGCGGTGGTTGTAGCGGTAGGTCGCCCAGCGGCCGTCGTCGAGGTCCACGCGCGCCAGCAGGCCTGCCGCGTTCCAGCCGAAGCGGCGCCCCGACGCGGCCACCAGCCGGCCGGAGGCATCGAAGCGCAACGGCCGGGGCGGCGCGCCCACGGGCCCTTCCGCGTCGGGCAACGAGACGTGGCGCCCGCGCCGGGTGAACACGGTCCCCACGACAGGCGGGGCGTCTGCCGCCGCGTGCTGGGCGAGCACGCGATGCCCGGCCGCGTCGTGGTGGAAGCGCCAGACCGCCTGCCCGGGATGCGCACCGCCCTCCGGCACGTCACGGCCCGCCCCTGCGGACTGCGCAGTGCCGCGCCCGGCCTCGGACGTCACCACCTGGATGAGACGCGCCTGCCCATCGCGGTACAGCCGCCACTCCCGCCCGGGCTGGCGGACCGCGACCGATCGCCCCTGCGCGTCGCGGATCACCTGTTCTTCGAACACGGAAGCCCCGGCGGCAGGACCGGCGCGTGCGGCCGCCCGATGCTCGAGCGCCTTGATCCGGCCGTGATCGTCGCGCGCGATCCGCAGTTGCGTGCCGTTGCCGAAGGTCAGCGCATGCAGTCCCTGGTGATCGTAGGTGATGCCCGCGGCGATCCGCTGCCCGCCCGGCAGCCAGTCGGCGGTGCGCAGCAGGCCGGTGATCGCGCGGCGCGCGTCCGTCTCGAACCAGAGCACGCTGCCGTCCGGCAACGTCTGCGCGTACGGATGGGGGTCGGTGCCCGCGTACCTGCGCTGCGCGACGAACGACACGTCGCTCCCGTCGTTCAGCGTCAACGCGACCCGCGTCGACACGAGGCGTCCGAGCGCGTCGTACGCATACCTGTCGCGCTGTGCCGGGTGCTCGACCGCAACGAGGCGCCCGCCGGCGTGCTGGTAGCGCGTGACGACGGGCGGCGCTCCGGGCGCTTCGATGCGGTGCTCGAGCGGACGGCCCAGCGGGTCGTAGCGGTAGCGCGCGCGCCGCCCCATTGCGTCACGTTCGGTGACGATGCGATCGGCCGCGTCGTGCGCACGCAGGACCCGTGCGCCGTCGGGCGACTGGATGGCCACCACGCGATCGAAATCATCGAGATGGAAGGTGAAGCGCTCGCCGGGTGCGCTGTGCACGACGACCTGGCCGTGGCGCTCGTCGTGTTCGATCGCGCGCGCGCCGGCTTCGGCCGCCAGGCGGGGCAGTTCGTCCGCGCGCAGCGCCGACCGTGCGGCGGCCCCGCCCGCCGTGGCGAGCGGCGCCACCGCGACGAGGGTGCGCAGGGCATCGTGACGCAATACGACGCGGTCGCCCGCCCCCTCGAGCGGCCCGTCGACGGCCGCGATACGCCCGCGCGCGGGACCGTCGGCCACGTGCTCGATGACGATCCGGCGGTGCAGTTCGACGTGCGATGCGACCTGTGACGCGGCCTGCGGCATGACCTGTGACGCGGCCTGCGAATCATTGCGCGCCGGCACGCGCAACATGGTGGCTGCCGGGCCCGCCGCCACGTCCGGCAGATCGACCGGGGTCCAGCCGCGCTCCTCGATCTCGACCAGCAGGCCCTGCGGCGAATAGCGGAAGCGGCGCTCATGCCAGCGGCCGGCCACGACACTCGGCCGCCGGATCCGGCGCGGCAGGTCGAGCACCGGATCGTCGAGCCATTCGATCTCGACGGCGCGCGCCGCGTCGGCGGCGACGAGCGCAAGCGGCCGTCCCTGCGCGTCGCGGCGGATGTCGATGCGGCCGTCCGCCGTCTCGATCGCGACGAGCGCGCCCTCGGGGTCGTAGCGGTAGCGACGCCCGACGGGTGGACAAGCGCTGCACGCCGCCCCGTCCGCACCGAGCAGCCGGGCCGGGTGCCCCGCGGCGGGCGGCGCCCAGCGGTAGACCGCCGTGCGCGCGGGCGATGCGCTGTCGGTCACTTCAGTGCGGCCCGTCGCGCCACGGCCTTCCGGCGCAACGTAGCGGGCATGCAGCGTGGCCCCGTCGGCGGCATCGCGCCCGCGCGAGGCGACCACGCGGCCCTGCAGATCGTAGGCGTACGTGCTGCGCGTGCCGTCGGCAGCGACGATGCCGGTGAGGCGCTGGGCGCCGTGCGGATCCTCGTAACGGTACTGGGTGTCGGCCCCCATGGGCAGCGGCGCGTTACCCGGCGTGCCGAGCCCATCGGATCGCACGCCGACGAGACGGCCTTCGTCGTCGTAGCGGTAGTGCAGCGTGCGCCCGTCGTCGAGGACGAGCCGCGCGATGCGCGCGGGCGCGGCCTGATGCTCCAGGCGCAGCCCGCGGCCGCGGTTGTCGTGCACCCGCACGAGCCGGCCCGCGTCGTCGTAGTCCAGCGCGATCGCGTCCCGGTCGAGGGACACGATGCGCAGCAGGCGGCCATCGGCATCGAACATCAGCTGGCGGCCGTTGCGCCAGCGCCAGACCCAGCGCACCGCTGCGCCATCGGGCATCTGATCGAGCACGCCATCGTCGTGGCGTGCGGCGCGGTACCGGATGCCGCCCAGGCGCAGGGGCTGCGGGCGGCCGAACACGAGCGTGCGTCCGTCCGCCTGATGCAGCACGGCACCCGCCGGGCGCGCCGGCATCAGCCGGGTCTCGTAGCTGTGCGCCCAGCCCGGCCCCATCGGCCCCGGCCGGGTGCGCGCACTGCTGTAGAGCCGCGCGAACACGAACGCCAGCGGATCGGCCGTGACCGGCGCCCGCGTGGGCAGGAACACGTCCACCGCCCGTGCGTGCTTGGTGCCCGTGACCACGTCGAAGGGATTGCCGGCCAGCGTGCCCGGCCCCTCCTCGGCACGGCTGGCGGGTTCGCCCGGCTGGCACGCCGGCCCGCCCGGCGGCGGCGCGCCCGCCACGGAAGATCCGGGCGGACCGGACAATCCGGACAACCCGGCGATCAGGCCAAGCCCCGGCCCCCCCGCGACGGCCCCGAGCAGCCCGCCCGGCGCCACGCCTGCAGGCGCGCAACTCTGCGCCGCGGCGACACCGGCCACGAGCGCGGCGCCAAGGGCGGCACAGGCGGTCCAGCCCGAGCGCACCGGAGCGCGCATCGAACGCGCGCGCTGCCGGGCGTGCACTTGGGCGTGCACTTGGGCGTTCATCGGCCCCCATAGTGCCCGCAGACCCGCGCTCCACCGACGCTGGTGCATGATGACGCCCTCCTCGACCCGCAGCGTAGAGCCGCGGCGCGCCCCCGAACATCCGCCGGACGGCTCGGGCGGACGCACGAGCCGCCCGACGCGCACCTCGAAAGGACCGCATGGCCGCAGCCCTCAAGGACCAGTTCGGCGCCGCCGTGATCGAACGCATCGCGGACGAGGTCGCCGCCGTGCATCCGGCATTCGACCGTCAGCGCTTCGTCACCGACGCGCACGACGGTTTCGACGCGCTCGAGCTCATGCCGCGCGCGCGGCACATCGCCCGGGCGCTGCGACGTGCGCTGCCGGAGGACTTCCCGCAGGCGATCGGCATCCTGCTGGCGTCGCTCGGCCCGCACGGGCCGCGACGCGAAGGCGAAGGGATGTCGGCGTTCCGCCACCTGCCGCATGTGCTGTTCGTCGCGGAGTTCGGCCTCGAGCACTTCGAGGCCGCGATGCACGCCCAGCACGATCTCACGCGGCGCTTCACGGCCGAGTTCAGCATCCGCGCCTACCTCGAACGGCATCCGCAGGCCACGCTCGCCGTGCTCGAGCGCTGGGTCGACGACCCCGACGTGCACGTGCGTCGGCTCGTGTCGGAAGGCACGCGGCCGCGGCTGCCCTGGGCGGCGCGCCTGCCCGCCTTCCAGCGCGACCCGCGCCCCGTCCTGGCGCTGCTCGAGCGCCTGCGCGACGACCCCGAGCCCTACGTGCGCCGCTCGGTGGCCAACAACCTCAACGACATCGGCAAGGACCATCCGCAGCTGCTGATCGACACCGCGCGCCGCTGGCTGCAGGACGCGCCACCCGCCCGCCGCGCCGTGGTCACGCACGCGCTGCGCTCGCTGCTGAAGCAGGGCCACGCCGAGGCGCTGGCGCTGACCGGCATACGCCCGTCGGATGCGCTGGTCGTGACCGCGCTGCGCGTCGATCCGGACCCCGCCGTCATCGGCGCGTCGATGAAGATCCACTGCACCGTGTACAACCGCGGGCCCGATGCCGCGGACGTCCGCGCCGATCTCCACGTGCACTTCGTGAAGGCGTCGGGCGCACGCCGGGCGAAGGTCTTCCGCATGCCCTCGCTGCGCCTGGCCCCCGGCGCACACGGAACGGTGGTGCGGACGATCGGCCTGCACCAGATGAGCACCCGCACCCACCATCCGGGCGAGCATCGGGTCGAGGTGGCGATCAACGGCGTGGTCGCCGCACGCACGACCGTGCAGGTGCTGGCGGCGTGTCGGAGGATTTGACACCTGCGGCCGGCGCATCGCGCAAGTGCCTGTTTTTCAGGCATGGAACGATTCATGCGTGAACTTGCGCTCCACCATTGGAGGAGACGATGCCATGCAGCACCTGTACGCGAAGCTTTCCGCCGCCGCCCTGACGATGTTCACCACCTCGGTGGCCTTCGCAGGCACCGCCCCCGTCAACCATGTGCCGGAACCGGGCGTGCTCGAACTGGCGGGCCTCGGACTGGCCGTGGCGATCGCGGTCACGCTGCGCAAGCGCAAGTAAGCGCAGGAACGTGCGGTGACGCGGGCGCGCCCGGTACGGGTGCGCCCGCCGGAATCCCGCACGGGCACCACCCGATGGCCTTCTGGCACGCGCTCGCCGCGCTGATCGTCACTGCCGCACTGCTCGAACACTGGTTTGCGGCGCGTCCCCGCGGTCCGGCATCGGCCGGGCGTCTGCGCACCAACCTGGCGGTCTTCGGCATCGGCACCGCACTGAGCCTCGTGCTGGCGCCGATGGGGGCATCGCTGATGCTCGCCCTGGCCGATCGCCCCGCCTGGGGAGGCATCGCCGCGATCGAGCCCGCCTGGCTGAGCGGGCTGCTCGCCTTCCTGCTCCTCGACCTCACCCGATACTTCGTCCACCGCCTGTACCACCTGCCCGGCTTCTGGCGGATCCACGCGCCGCATCACTCGGATGCGGAGGTCGACTGGAGCACCACCCTGCGGCACCATCCGCTCGAACTGGTGATCGACCTGCCGATCTATGCGATCGTCCTCGGGCTCGCCGGCGTCTCCGCCGCGCAGCTTGCGGGCCTGTCGGTCGCCGTCCTGGCCTGGGAGATGCTGGCGCACGCGAACCTGAACCTGCCGCGGTGGGCGGACCGCGCCCTGGGTACGTTTGCAGTCACGCCGGCGCTGCACCTGGTCCATCATTCGGTCGATCCGGCCGAGGGCAACCGCAACTTCGGGTCGATCCTTTCGGTGTGGGATCGCCTGTTCGGCACCTTTCTGCGCCCTGCGACGGCACCGCAGCGGCTGGGGCTGGCCACCGGCACGCCGGATGACCAGACGCTGCCCGGGCTGCTGAAGCAGCCGCTGCACAGCACGGGGAACACGACAGCCGCGGCGCGCCCCTGACTGCGCTCCCGCGACCTTGACTTCGCTTGCGCGAAGTCAGCCTGCGCCGCAATCTGGTGCTGC
>ENA-UPTA01005762-UPTA01005762.1-activated-sludge-metagenome-genome-assembly--contig:-NODE-5762-length-11220-cov-3.718227_pt1 | contig 11220 bp, 11 predicted proteins | sample MGYA00238184_ERZ773361 | MGnify/ENA primary metagenome ERZ773361 (study PRJEB29100, sample SAMN05720205) | activated sludge metagenome | isolation source: anaerobic digester from wastewater...
TGCTCCGGCGACCGTCAATGCGGGACAGACGGCTGCCCTGGCGTTTGGGAACCAGCGCCAGATGCCGCTTGGTGTCGTCGGTGAACCCGACAGCCCTGGACCAGGCAGCAGCCAGGAAAAACGCGCGCTGCCGCTACCGACATCCGCTCACGGAAGCGATGTTTTGCCGGCAAATGCCAGCCGCTTTTTGCCGTGGCAAGAGGCGTCGCCCCGTCCCATTTCTGCCGCCGAACAGCCCGGGCCGGCAAGTTTTGCCGAAATCGGCCGCGCGGCCGGGCTCGGTGAACGGCGGGCGCTGCGGCCAGTCGAAACAGCGCCTGCCGACGCGCTGGCACAGCCGATACCGTCTGCAAATTCACTGCCGTTCAGTGCGCCGGCTGTGCCCCACCCGACCGGGCAGGCCGACTCGCCGGTCGCACCACAAATGCTGCACACTCCGCTGCACGATCCGGCCTGGAATGCCGAATTCGGTCACAAAGTGCTGTGGCTGGCACATCAGGACCAGCAGCAAGCGCATTTGACGATCAACCCGCCACATCTCGGCACGATCGAAATCAGCGTCAACCTGAGTCCCGATAACAGCGCGACCGCCACCTTCGTCGCCGCCGACGCCGAAGTACGCAGCGCGCTCGAAAGTTCGCTGCCACGCTTGCGCGAGATGTTCGCTGCGGCCGGGATCGATCTCGGTCAAGTCAACGTTGGCAGCGAATCGTTCCGGCAATCTTCGGAAGGACAGCAACATGCGCCACGCACACCCCGCGGGATGGCTGATAAGGCTATACTAGGTAGCGATTTAACTGGTGTCCCGTCTGCTTCCGGCCTGGCGGGACGTATCGGTGACGGACTGGTCGACACCTTCGCCTGAGCGTCGCCTGCCGGATTCCCGCGTTGCCCGGCGCTCGTCGGACAGCATTCTCAACCCAGGAGAAACGTTGCTGAATGGCCAAGGAAGCAAAGCCCGCTGCGGATAGTGCCGCCGCTCCGCCGGCGAAGAGCAGCAAAAAAATGCTGATCATCATTGTTGCTGCCGTCCTCTTGCTGCTCGGCATCGGTGGCGGAGCGGTGGTTTTTCTGATGAAGGGGAACGCCGAGCACGCCGAAGAAGATGGTGAGGCGCCGGTCGAAAAACCGAAGCCGCCAAAGAAAAAGAAGGCGGAAAAGGAAGTGCCACCGGTATACGTCTCCTTCGAACCGTTCACCGTCAACTTGGTGCCGGAAAGCGGCGATCAGTTTCTGCAGATCGTCGTTTCAGTCGAGGTGGACGACCTGCACTCTGGTGATCAGCTCAAGCAGTACATGCCGAAGCTGCGCAACGACCTGACGATGATCCTGTCGGGCAAGAAAGCTTCGGAGCTGGTCACCAAGGAAGGCAAGGAAAAATTGGCCGAGGAAATCCGCGAACAGATCAACGGAGTGCTCGATCCGGCCGGCAAAGGCAAGAAGCGCGATTATCCGATTAAGGAAGTGTTGTTTACCTCCTTCATCATTCAATGAACGGCAATGAGTTCGGATTTTCTCTCGCAGGATGAAGTCGACGCCCTGCTCAAGGGGGTCACCGGCGAAGCGGAGGAAGTCGCACAAAGTGAAGATCTCGGCCAAGGCCCGCGACCGTACAACCTGGGCACCCAGGAACGGATCGTCCGCGGCCGGATGCCGACCCTCGAACTGGTCAACGAGCGCTTCGCGCGCTACTTGCGCATTGGTCTGTTCAACTACATGCACCGTAATGCCGAGATTTCGGTCGGCGCGATTCGGGTACAGAAATACAGTGAATTCACCCGCAACCTGGTGGTGCCGACCAATCTGAATCTGGTGCTCGCCAAGCCCTTGCGCGGTACGGCTCTGTTCGTTCTTGACCCGAGTCTGGTCTTCCTGGTCATCGACAACATGTTTGGCAGCGACGGACGCTTCCATACCCGTGTCGAAGGACGCGATTTCACCGCCACCGAACAACGGATCATCCGCGGCATTCTCAATGTCATGTTCACCGAATACGCCCGCTCGTGGAAGCCAGTCTACGAACTGAATTTCGAGTACATTCGCTCGGAGATGAACTCGCAGTTCGCCAACATCGCTACCCCTTCCGAGATTGTCATTTCAACCACTTTCACCCTGGAATTCGGTGGTGCCAGCGCCGACATGCACATCTGCTTCCCCTATTCGATGATCGAGCCGATACGCGAACTGCTTTACAGTGCCATGCAGAGCGATCAACTGTCGACCGATCGTCGCTGGATCGTCATGTTGCGTCGGCAATTGAAAAACGCCGAAGTCGAGATGACGGTCCGCCTGGCACAGACCACTGTCAGCCTGCGCCAGATTCTGGCGCTGAGGGTCGGGGATTTCATTCCGCTCGACATCCCGCAAACCGTCGTGGCGATGGTCGACGATGTGCCGGTGATGGAAGGCCGTTATGGCACGCAGGGCCGACAATACGCCCTCAAGATTGAACGATTTCTGGCCGTCGACGATCCGGAAACGGCTTTGGGAGAGAAAGTGAATGGCTGACAGCGACGAGTCGGACATGCTGCCGATGGAAGACAGCGGCGCGATCGACGACGATAGGGCCACCGCGATGGCCGAGCAGGCGCTGGCTGAGGCCACACCAGCGAGTCAGGCGCAAGCGGCAAACATCTTCCCGAGTTTCGACGAGACGCCGACCGCGAATGCGCAGACGCAGGATCTGGACATGATCCTGGACATTCCGGTGCAGATTTCGGTTGAACTCGGTCGCTCGCGCATCACCATCCGCAATCTGTTGCAGCTCGCCCATGGCTCGATCGTCGAACTTGACGCGTTGGCTGGCGAACCGCTGAACGTCTTCGTTAACGGCACCCTGATTGCCCAAGGCGAGGTCGTCGTGGTCAATGACAAATTCGGTATCCGTCTAACCGACATCATCACTCCATCCGAGCGCGCCCGTCGGCTGGGCCACTGATCATCGGAACGCAACCGAAATGATCCGCCTGCGCCAATGCCTGTCCCCTCTTGCAACGGCAATGTGCATCGGTGCCGCCCAAGCGCAGACGGCAGCCAACGAGTTGCCGGGACTGTCTTTCGGGGCCATGCTGCAAACGCTGCTCAGTCTGGCTCTGGTCGTCGGACTGATCTTCGTCGCGGCCTATTTCCTGCGCCGATTGCAGGGTGGCCGCGGTTTTGGCGGAAACGGACCGCTGCGTGTCGTTGGCGGATTGATGCTCGGCCCACGCGAACGCATCGTCGTGCTCGAAATCGGCGAACACTGGCTAGTGGTGGGCATGACGCCGGGGCGGATGCAAACGCTGCATACGCTGCCCAAGGGGACGCTGCACGACGGTCAGGTGGGCGACAAACAATTCGTGCAATGGCTGAAACAGATGGGCGAACGCAACAATGAAGGCCATTAAACTCAGTCGCGCGACGTTTGCCGCGTGCCTGTTGTTCCTGCTCGCCCCGGCTATCGTCTGGGCGCAGGCCAGCGGTGGCTTGCCGATGGTTAGCAGCGCGCCCGGTGCCGGCGGCAGTACGAATTACACCTTGTCGATTCAGACGCTGTTGACGCTCACCGCTCTGACCTTCATCCCGGCGGCGCTGCTGATGATGAGCAGCTTCACCCGCATCATCATCGTCCTGTCGCTGCTCCGGCACGCGCTCGGCACGCAAACGGCGCCACCAAATCAAGTGCTGATCGGTTTGTCGCTTTTTCTTACCTTTTTCGTCATGTCGCCGGTCCTCGATAGCGTCTACAGCGAGGCCTACCTGCCATTGTCGGAGAACAAGATCACCTATGTGCAGGCCTTTGAACGCGGTGCGGTGCCATTGCGCCAGTTCATGCGCAAGCAGACGCGTGAAGCCGACATCGCGTTGTTCGCCAAACTGGCCAACGCGCCAAAATTTCAGTCCTCAGACGATATTCCCCTGCGCCTGCTGGTCCCGGCCTTCGTCACCAGCGAACTGAAAACGGCGTTCCAGATCGGCTTCATCATTTTCATCCCCTTTCTGATCGTCGATATGGTCGTCGCCAGTGTGCTGATGTCGATGGGCATGATGATGATGTCGCCGGTGATGGTTTCTCTGCCGTTCAAGCTGATGCTCTTCGTTCTGGTCGATGGCTGGCATCTGCTGCTCGGCTCTTTGGTCGCGAGCTTCGCCAAATGACCCCCGAAGTGGTCATGGATATCGGGCGCCAGGCCGTCGAGATGACCTTGTTGCTCTCGGCGCCCTTGCTGCTCGCGGCGCTGGTCATCGGCCTGATCGTCAGCGTCTTTCAGGCCGCGACGCAAATCAACGAGCAGACCCTGTCGTTCATTCCCAAACTGGTCGGCATGCTGCTGGTCTTGCTGCTTGCCGGTCCGTGGATGCTGCAATTGATGGTCGACTACATTCGCCGGCTGTTCGAGAACATTCCACAGCTGATCGGCTGAAAAGTGCGTCGACGATCATCGCCGCCGAGTGACGCCTCCGCTTTGAAGCAGCGATGATCAGCATCAATTCAGCCGAAATCAACGCCTGGATCGTCGCCTTTTTCTTTCCACTGGCGCGTGTGTTGGCCACGCTGGCGGCTGCGCCACCGTACAACAACCCGGCCTTGCCACGACGCATCCTCTTGATTTTCGGTTTGACGATCACTTTTGCCATCGTCCCGGCGCTGCCGCCGGCTGCCGCCATCGATCCCGCTTCTGGCGCCGGACTACTGATCTTCGCGCAGCAACTGCTGATCGGATTCGGCATGGGATTTGCGATGCGACTCATCTTTACCGCGGTGGATATGGCCGGCAATCTGATCAGTCTGCAAATGGGACTCGGTTTCGCGACGGCCTACGACCCGACCAGCGCTGGCCAGACAGGCGTTGTTTCGGAATTGCTCGGTCTGCTGACACTGCTGCTCTTCCTGAGCATCAACGGTCATCTGATGATCATTGCGACGCTGACGCACAGTTTTACCGTTCTGCCGCTGGTCGATCTACGCCTCACCGCGGGCAGTTGGTGGAATCTGGCCAACACCGGCGTCGTGATTTTTTCTGCCGGATTGCTGCTGTCGCTGCCAATCGTCGTTGCCCTGCTGGTCAGCAACCTGGCCATGGCGGTACTCAGCCGTGCCGCTCCACAACTCAACCTGATGGCGATCGGTTTTCCGCTGACCATCACTCTCGGCTTCGCCGCGCTGGCGATCGGACTACATTACCTCAGCGGACCCTTGCAACAATTGTTCGAACAAGGATTGGCGGCCATGCTTGCCCATTGGCGGATACCATAGGCAAGTACTGTTCGAATCGACCTTTTGAGCGCTTGTGAAGAAATCGCCGCGAGTGAGCGACGAGCCATCTCAAACGGATAGATAAGGAGTGCGCGAGTGATCAACACAGCGGATCGACCGCGCAGTAGATTTATTCACAAGCCGTGAGTTCATGGACGCTTCAAGGGTCATTTCCCGGCAGACGCCGGCCTGATGATGATCGCCTGTTGGCCCTCTGTTACGAAAGGTAAATTCGCTTTTGACAATTACTGAAAATATTCTGGTCGGCCTGGCTCGCCTGCCTTGGCTCGGCCGATTCGTCGAACGCTGGCTGTTACGCTGCCATCGACTTTCGGTCGGGGTCATGAAACGGGTGCAGCGCGATTACGTCCGGCCACGCAACTGGTCGAATCATGAGCTGAAAAAAATCGGCGCTGATTTCTCTGGCGATATCATCAATGTCAGCGGTTGGCGTGATGAAGACAAAACCGGCAGTCATTACGCGACTTATTTTCCCAACGCCCGCTCATATGCCGTCTCCAACTTCAAGGGCGAGAGTGGTCTTTCAGGCCAGAGTGGCGAAATCTTTATCGATCTCGAAGATGACTTGCCGGCGGGCTTGGTCGGTAAATATCAGGTCGCCTTCAATCACACCACGCTGGAACATGTGTTCGATATCAAAAAAGCCATTGCCAACATCTGCGCACTGAGCCACGACACCGTGATTCTGGTGACCCCTTTTCTGCAGCAGGTGCATTTCATCGACGGTTCGTTTGGCGACTGGTGGCGTCCAACGCCGGCGTGCATGGCACGGCTCCTTGAAGAACAAGGATTTTCGGTTCGCTACCAGAGCACGAACGATAATCCCTGGTACATCGTCTATGTATTCACCGTTGCCAGCCGCCGTACGGAGAAAAGCATCGGCAGCCCTTCGTCTGCGTATGTCGACAAGGTTGGGGAAGTCCATTTCGGGATGGGTGGCCACGAATAGCCGGTCATCGTCACCATAAGATGCCGAGAGAAGGGCTTCACGGCAGCAGCAGTTCGACCACCCCAGTCGCATAGCGCTGCGTAAACGGGGTGCTCGAGTCGATGCCTTCGCTGTATTCGCGAATCCGATAGCCGCTGGCTCCGGTGGCGCGCTGCAATTGCTGCGCGCGGCGTTTGACGATCAGGCCGGCTTCGCCGTCGCCGCCGGTGCGGAAGGATTTGGCTTGCAGGGCGAGTTGATAAGTGCGCGGGTTGATCAGGCTCTCTTCGATGCGCCAGTTTGGCGCCAGCGGATCGTAGATGACGTGCAAGACAACGCCAGCCGCGGCGGCGAGACCGAGGTTGCTCAGATTGACAGCCGGCTGACTGGCCGCATAGACGCCGGCGACCGCCAGCGCGACGGTCTTGTCGGGAGACAGTTCGTTTGCCGACCGGTTGGCACCGCTCAGCGAATACGGGACGCTGAGTGTCGAGTCGTTGCGGGACAGGTTTTGACAGCCGCACAGACTGCCGATCAGCAGCGCAGCGATGGCCAGCCGCGGCCTGGTGCGCGTATCGAGCGGCGAAGTGCTCATATGTATTTGAACAGGCTGAGGCCGCTGATCTGCACGTATGACTTCTGTGCGGCTTCGAGACTCATCTGGCTGCGCGTGAAATCGGAGATCGCTTTCGCGTAGTCGAGGTCCTGCAGGTCGGAAAGCGTCTGCTGGTACTGGATGTCGAGCGACGAGGCGCTCTCGCTGAGACTGTCCAGCGCTTGCAGGCGTGAACCGACGCTGGCCTGGGTGCGACCGATGTTGGCCATCGCGTTGTCGAGATTGGTCAACAGATTCTGCAGTTTGCCAGAATATTCGACCCTTTTGTCGCTGGCGGTCAGCGGCGTGTTCAGCAGGTCGATGCTGTCCTGAATCGTCGAGAAAACGCTCTTGTTGGCGCTGGGTCGAATGGTGAAGGTATCGCCGTCGACCGGCAAACCGTTGATCACCACCTGCGCACCGAAATCGGTGTTCACTGGCGTGGCGGGTGGCTGAGTCGTGGTGAGCAGCGGAATGGCCTGCCCGGCAGCAAACGGGGTGACGGTGCTCACCGCGGTGGCCGGGATGGCGGCGGCCGGCGGCGCCGGTTGCGACACGTCGAAGATTTGGTAGCTTTTGACACCGCCTGGCGCCGTGAAGCGGATTTCCAGCGCGCGATTGCTCGTTCCTTGCCACGGAAAGCCGCCTTCGAGGGCGCTTTGCCATTTTTGCATGTCAAGCACACTGCCGATGTCGATCATGCCGCTGCCCTGGTTGGCGATGCCGGCACTATTGCCGGTGGCTGCAGTGGCGAAAGAGCCGTTGCCTTCACGGATGTTCATCAGCAATTCGCTGCCGGCGACGTTGGTGGCCATCGTTTGCGACGAGGCGACCTGTACCAGACGTTGGCCGTCGTCGCCGAGATAGGCGATTTGCGGTGTGGCGCCGGCACTGGCGCTGGCTGCACTGCGCACGAAGGGAACGACTTCGCCCTGATAGCCGGAGAACAGGTATTCGCCGGCGGGTGTCCGGCTGTTGGCGAGGCCGAGGATTTCTTCCATGCTGGCCGACAATTCGCCGGCCATCGCTTGCCGGTCGCTGTCGGAAAGAATGGTGCTGCCGGCCTGTACCAGACGGCTGCGCACGCCCTGCAGCACATTGGTCAGCGAACCGAGCTGCGTATCGGCCAGCCGCAGTTTGTCGCGCGCATCGAGCTGGTTGGCGACGTATTGCGTCGCGACTTCCTTGCTCTGGGTGAGCGTCAGCGCCTGGGCGGCGGCAATCGGGTCGTCGGCCGGCGTCAACATCCGGCGACCGGTGGACAGCTGATCCTGCAGCCGGGCCAGTTGGCTCTGGTTGCGCCCCATATTGCGCAAGCCGATATCGTAAATTTGACTGCTGCTGATACGCATCACGTACTCCTTGACGTGAAAGCCGCCGGCCGACTCGTCGAGCTTTCCCCGGCCATCGGGATGGCAGGGGAGGCGGGTATGGTTTTCATGTGCTGCCGCTGAGCAGGCGCTGTTCCTTAACGAGCGACGACTTGCAGAATGGTGTCGAACAGCGTCGAACCAACCTGCAAGGATTTTGCCGACGCCTGATAGGCTTGCTGGTAGCGGATCAGATTTGCCGCTTCCTCGTCGAGATTGACGCCGGAGAACGAATCGCGATGCGACTGTGCTTCTGCCAGCAAGGACTGCTGTGCGTCGGAGGAAATCTGCACCTGCCGCGCCTTGTTGCCGGTGTCGTTGACCAGCCGGGCATAGCCTTCCTGGAAAGTGCTGCTCTTGCTAGACAGGGTGTCCTGCGTCTGCAGGCGTGCCAATGCCAGCGCGTTGCGCGAATCGACCGTTGCGCCGTTGTTGCGGGCAATGACGAAGGTGTCGCCGGTATTCGGCGTGCCGGTGATGGTGAAGCTGAAGCCGGTCGGCGGCGTGCTGGTCGACGAACCGACCAGGGTGATCGTCGCGCCGCTGGTGTAGGCCATGGTGTCGCTCAGCGCCGTGATGGTGACCGGTGTGCCGCCGTCGATCGACACTTGCGTACCGACCGGGAAATTCTGCAACTGGCCGTTCTGGAACTGTAAGGTGATCGGCAAGGATGTTACCGCGGCGGGATAGCCTGCACCGACACTGCCGCTGTTCACCTTCGCCGAGCCCAGATTGCTGGTACTGATCGACGCGCTGAGCGGGCCAGCGGCGGTGATCAGCCGTGGATCGATGGCGACCGACGGATTGACTTGCAGCGTTTGCATGGCGTTGCGCGTCGGCTGGATCAGATAGCTCGAACCGGCGACCAGCGCGGCCGAGGCCGCGAGCGTGAAGCCTTGTGGATCGCTAGCCAGCTGCGTGTTGATCGCCGTCAGGTCGGCGCCCGTCCATTGCTTGTTATCGGTCAGCCGGCTGAGCGTGACGCCGCTGGCATCGGCGGTCAGTTGATAGTCGCTGCCGGTGAGATCGGTGTAGAAATTGCCGTTGTACGGCGGCGGATCGATGAAGGAAGCGCTGACATCGGCACTGCCGGCCGGATTCATTTTGCCGGCCAGCACTTGCGGACCGGCCACTGAAAAGAAATCGGGCGTGAAGGAATTGGGCGTGCTGGAAAGTTGTGATTGTCCGAGCAGATCCTGCCCGAGCGCGCTTTGCGCGTTGAAGGTCAGCGCCAGCGAGGCGGCGCTGCGACCGAGATCGTTGATCACCGGCAGCAACGATTCGCGGCGAAAGGCCAGCAGACCGCCGAGCACACCGCCATCGAGCAGCGATTCCGGCATTTCCTGCGTGCCGGTAGCGGTTTTCAGGCCGACGGCGATCCTCGACTGGTCACTGTTGGACGGCTGCGTGGTCATGCCCATCACCTGTGCGCCGACGACCAGTTGCTGCCCGTTGCCGATGAAGACGTTGTAGCTGCCGTCGCTATTGATCGTCGTGCTGGTCTTGACCAGTTTGTTGAGTTCGGCAACCAGTTGGTCGCGCGTATCGAGCATGTCGTTCGCCGGTTGTCCGGTCGGCGCCTGCGCGACGATGATGCGCTGGTTGAGCGAGGCGATCTGTTCAGCAAAGGCGTTGATGCCGGTGATGGTCGAGGTGATCTCGCTATCGACGGCGCGCGTCATCTGCGCGAGATGGTCGCCCAGGGCGATATAGCGGGCGCTGAGCGACAAGGCGCCGGCGATCATCGCCTGTCGGCTGGGCAGGTCGGCCGGGTTGTCGGCCACTTGCTGCACGCTGGTGAAAAAGCGTTGCAATTCCGGCGACAGGCCGGACGACGGGTCGCCGAGCAGGTTGTCGATCTGGCTGATCTGCTGGTGATAGGTGTCGAGCTGACTGGTGCTGCTTTGTGAACGATTGACCTGATCGGTCAGAAAGCGGCTGTAGAGACGTTCGACGGTACTGACGTGCGTTCCCATGCCGATGAAGCCGGCACCGGTCGATAGGCCGAGATTGCTCGCCTGGCTGCTGCGCTGACGTGTGAAGCCGGCGGTATTGGCATTGGTGATGTTGTGCTCGGCGGTCTGCAGACCGATCTGCGCCGCCATCAAACCGGTGATGCCGGTGCCGATGAGTCCTGAAGTGGCCATGGGAGAAATCCTTTCCGACTACTGGTCAACGGACGCTCGTCCAAGATATTGAGCGTTGGCGTCCGGGACCTTCTCTTTCCCTGACCCGTCAGCGTCTGCTCAACCGGTCAGCGCCTGCCGCAACAGCGGACCGTTGATGATCCGTGCCAGTTTGTCGGCATACATCGGATCGGTGGCATAGCCCGCCTGCTGCAAGGAACGAGCAAATTGTGTGCCATCCTGCTGGCCAAGAACGGCGGCGAAGCGCGGCCTGCTGGCCAGCAGATTGGCGTAGTCGCGAAACGCCTCGGCATACGAGGCATAGGCGCGGAATTTGGCGCGCACCGTCTGTGCCGCGCCATTGATGTATTCGGTGGTCGGAATGTCGACCGTCGCTCCCGTCCAGTTTCCTCCCGCTTTGATGCCGAAGAGGTTGAAGCTCGGCGCGCCGTTGCTGCCGCGGATTTCGCTTTTCCCCCAGGCACTTTCGAGCGCCGATTGCGCAACGAGGAAATGCGCCGGCACGCCGAGGGTGGCCGCGGCTTCCAGCGCGTGCGGCCAGACGCGATCGACGAAAGCGCGCGCCTTGCTCGTCGGACGCTCGTTGCCGGCCGCTGTCGTGGCAACATTGCCCGGAGTGCTCGTTTCGCTGAGCGGTCTGGATTCGCTGGCCGACAGACGTCTCGTGGAATGGTTCGCCGTCGACATCGTCGTCACTGGCAGCGCGGCCAGAGTAGCCGGCAGCGCTTTGCCGCGCGTGCCGAGCGGAGCTGCGGCAGACGCTGCCTGCCGGCCGATCTGCTTCTCGATCAGCGCCGCAAGCCCGAGTGGTGACTGGGCGGCGAGGTTCATCGCCAGTTGCTGGTCGCCCATGGCACTGAAAAACTGGCTTTGGTCGCTGTCGAGCAGGCCGCTGCTCGGGCTGGCGTCACGCATGCTTTTCA
>ENA-UPTA01005763-UPTA01005763.1-activated-sludge-metagenome-genome-assembly--contig:-NODE-5763-length-11219-cov-30.593157_pt1 | contig 11219 bp, 10 predicted proteins | sample MGYA00238184_ERZ773361 | MGnify/ENA primary metagenome ERZ773361 (study PRJEB29100, sample SAMN05720205) | activated sludge metagenome | isolation source: anaerobic digester from wastewater...
CGGTTCTTGGAGACGAAAATCTCCGCCTTGTCCTCCGAACCGGGGACCGCCTTGAAAACCTCCTTCCGGGTGATGAAGATAACCTGGTCCGCGTCCTGCTCGAACGATCCCGACTCCTTGAGGTCGGAAAGGAGGGGTTCCTGCCCGACTCGCTTCTCGATGTCCCTGTTCAACTGACAGAGGAGGACGACCGGCATTTGGCACAGTTTTGCCATGATTTTGAGTGCCCTTGAGATGTGGCTCAACTCTTCGGCGCGGGTTGTGTTTGACCGTCCTAGCTTGGACGCCTTGATGAGTTGGGCGTGGTCCACGATGAGGAGGTCCATCTTCTTTTGTGCCTGTATTTTCTGGACTTTTGCGAAGATCTGCTCGACCGTGAATGACGGGTAGTCGTCTATCAGGATCGGGAGGGAGGAAACTTTCTCGATGTATTTCCCCGCGGTTTTCTGCCCCTGCTTGTGTTCAAGGGCTTTGGGATTGAGGTCGGCGAGGCAGGCCAGCATCTTCTGACAAATTTTGGCACGCGGCATTTCGAGGCTCAAAAAGATGGACTTGTAGCCTTTTTGCCCGGCAAAGATGGCGGACTGGATCGCAAAGGTGGTTTTCCCGACCGAGGGACGGGCGGCGAGTATGTGAAGGCTCCCTTCCTCCCACCCATTGATAAGATCGTTCAAAGAGGAGAACGGGGTCGGTATAGCCCGGATCTCGCCGTTCGCCTGCTTCTGTAAAAGTTCCATCGTTTCCAGCATGACCTCGGACATGGTGAGGGTCGGCCCGTCCTGCCCGATTTGCCCTATCTCGTCGAGGGCTTTCTTGGCCTCCGCGATCTCAACCTTGCCCTCCGTGAGCCGCGCTCCCAGGATGATCTTCTTCCTGGCGGCGGTCTTTTGCTTTAACAAGCTGATATAGTTGGCGATGTGGGGCCGGTAGGGGAACCCTTCAAGGACGCCGAAGAATTGTTCCGGCGGCGGCGGGTCCTCCTCCGAGTTGAGTGCTTCCAGAAGGATAACCTCGTCCGGGGTCGTCCCCGTCTTGTGTAACCCTAGCATTACACCAAACAGCTTGCGGTGGAACGGCGAATGGAAGTCCTCCGGCAAAAGGTGGTTCGCGGCGGTCGCCATGTGTTTCCCCGACGAGTCAAGGATGATCGCGGCGAGGACTGCCCGTTCCGCCTCTTTTGATTCTGGTAGGTTCATGGTTTTCCCCTTCACCCCTTATGGCGCCCTCACCCGGCGAGGAAAGGGGGTCTCGCCGGGGAGGACTAGGCCGGAAGGTGGAGGGGGAGCCACGCGACCGGTCGTTCTTGTTTTCTTAAAATAGGGTCCCTTTCTTCATCCCACCTTCAATATACGCCTCGCGGGTGCTTTTGTCAAGCCCCTCAAAATTGTTTCACGATTGAAACAAAAAAAGCGGAAAACTTGACAATATGTTTCAAAAACTTGACAAAATGTTTCAAATGATATATAAGTGGCTCTTGGAGGTAGGCTTGGGAGAACCGGAAAATGTCATCGCTAACCTGACCAACGAAGAAAAGAAGGCGATGGAAGAACTCGGGATCAAGTTCGCGCCCGAGGTCCAGGCTCAACTCAAGGAAGAGATCGAGGACATAGACAAGCCCCGGCGCGGGAGACCCCGCAAGGGAACCCAAAAGATTGACAAGATCCCCGTCCATGTCCAGAGGGAACTCAACAAGGGACTCGCAAAGGGCATGAGGGAAGAGTTCCAAACTGTTGACCGGCACGGCGGGTTCCACAACGCCTGCCGCGTCTTTATAAACAAGGTCGGCTTTCAGAAGTTGACGGAAGTGGCTCAAGATAAAACCCACAAGGACTGGGCTGTCGCTTGTAAACTCCTTGCGGCTTATGGCTTCGGCAATCCAGCAACCGCGGTAACGATTGATTGGACGCCTCGGCAACTCGCCGAATCCGCGCAGGAGAAACTTAACAATGCCCTTGACAGAGCTAAATCGGGACTATCAGCCATTCCTCTCCCTCCTGGAAGAGACAACTGACCCCGAGCAAAAATTAGCTTTAATCAAAGCCGCGATACTGCGGGACAGGTACATTCTCGCAAAGTTCCTCGGCTATGACGACGCTCGTCACCCGTGGGACCCCCTTCACATATACCTTACCCGTGACTTCATTCCCCAGGTCGAGGCGCAGGAAAACTATTGGGCGGCTTGGTTCGGACCCCGCGGAACCTACAAGACCTCCATCGAAGAAGTCGCCATTATCGCAAACATCCTCAAAAACCCCTCCATCACCATAGGGATAGGCTCGTGGAAGTTGGACGTTGCGGAGCGTATCGTGACCTCCGTCCGCTCCAAACTTGAGAACGAGGACTTTATCCGCTTGTTCCCCGAGATTCTTTACAAGGACCCGGCGAACAAGGCCCCCCTGTGGAAAACTCGGGCGTTCACCGTGAAGCGTCCCGAAGGGATCAGGGAAGCGACGATGACCGCTTTCTCCCTTGAATCCATGCCTACCTCTCAGCACTTCGACAAGATTTACTGCGACGACGTTGTTGAACGAAGGAACACCAACACCATCGAGGCCATTGAAAAGACCAAAGAAATCGTCCAGGACCTTCCCTCCCTTTTGGTGAGGGGCCAGGGTTCAATCGAGGCTCGTGGAACTTTTTGGGACCTCGAGGACTGGCACGTCAAGACCCTTCTCAACTCGAAACTGTGGCAGGTGTTTCGGATGTCGGCGATAGCGGACGAGCATTGTTTCAACCCGCTCGGGACGGCGAAGGGCGAACTCATGTTCCCCTCCGTCCTCAACTGGAAAACCCTTGAGGACTTCAAGGCGGCGATGACTGAGTTCCACTTCGGGTGTCAATTTTTGTTACAGGCCGAGACAGACTCCGGCGGTGGACACCTCCCAGGCAAGTTGGAGTATTACGCCCCCGACCAGAACGGATGGCCCAAAGATGTTGACAAGTCCTCGCCGGTTTACATCATGTGCGACCTTGGGACGGGGACGGCGGACGGCGACGGCAAGGGCAAGGACCCCGACGACTGCGCCATCGCGGTTATGACCATCGGCGGGAGCCGGACGGACTACTCCCTCCTGGTTGTGGACGGGATCGCGAAGAACATGGGGTGGCACGAAACGGCGGAGTGGCTTTACTTCTTCCATCAGAAGTGGGGAGGCATTGCAGGAATAGAAGAGATCGGCACGCTCAAGGCGTTCGAGGATACTCTTCTCCACGAGGCGGCGAACCGCGGCTATGTCCTCCCCCATTTTGCCATCAAAGGGAAGTCGTCCGGCGGCGGCCCGGTCAAGGAAAGTATCAAAATCTTGGAGCAGTTCACGCGATACGGGCGGCTCAAGATACGCCCGGCGCAGTCCTGTTCCGGGGACACGCGGGAGTTTTTCCAGAAGATAGAATATCAGTTTAGAAGGTGGCCGAAGGTCCTCCACGACGATGTGCTCGACGCGATCTCAATGGGGGCCTCCCACATTATCCCGCAGATGATAGTCAAACCGAAGCAGGCGAAAGCCCCTGTAAATTATGAAATTATTGACCTCGGGAAAATAAACCGCGAAGCCCCTAGCTTCAGAAGGCATGGAAGGGCAAGATAGGAGGATGAAATGGGATTTTTAGAAAACGCATCGGCGGCTTATGCCAAAATTGCAAAGGCTTCTAATACAAAAACACCCAAGAAGGCAAAGGCGAAAAAGAGTAAGTCAAAGACAGTTAAGGGGCATAACGCCATAAGTCCCACCAAATCAGATGCGGAATGGAGGGCTGAAGAGGACGCGAGACAGCTTTCAGCCGCGAAGGTTATCGAGGCTGATCCTGCAAGAATGAAGGCGGCGCAAGCGGCGGCTAAACGGATGGCAGAAGAAAAAATGAAAGAAGCGGCGGCGATGAGTGTTGTGGCTGGAAAACCTCGAAAGTAGGTCGAAGATGAAACTTGACGGGACGACCCTTTTCAAGAAGGTTCAGGAGCAGTGGGCGGAGAGTAACAACAAACTTCAGTCCCGCCTCCCCGAGTGGATGTATGTCCTCGACGCTTGGCGGGGGCAGTTCCGCGACGAGCAGTATTACAACAAGTTCCCGAGGGACAACGCAACTGCTTACGACAAGTTTCCCACAGGAAGTCTCAGCAACTACCTGACCTCTTCCGACCGGCTTCAAAGGAAGAACCAGGAGTTCGAGATTTACCCGCGCCTCATTTTCAGGATGACCGAGACTTTATTGGCGCGCCTTGATCGGGCATACCTCACACAGTCCCGGCCCTTCCAGTTGAAAATGCCTGTTGTCCTGACACGGCCTATTGAGGACATTGAGGCTTACAAGGACGCCCTATCCGCCCTTGAAAAGTGGCAGTGTTTCGAGTTCCGCAGGCAACGCGCCCCCGAGGTTCTTATCCGCTCCCTCCGCGACGCGACCCTTATGGACTACGGGATTTGCGGGGTCAAGCAGGATTTCAAGGGGCCGTACCCTGTGGCAAAGATTTTCCGTTCCCTCCCGTGGAATGTGTATGGAGATCCTTATTCGGCGCAAATCCCCGACGGGGAGTTCGTCATGTTCCGCGAGGAGGTCAAGGAATACGACGCTCTCAAGGCGTGGCCCGAGTCCGAGAAGGAAATAAAGGGAGCCTTAATTGACGAGAAGGGGCGCAAGTATATCCAGACCATCCACTACACGGGTTGGCTTGGGGAAGAGTCGGGCGATGTTGACCTGCCCGAAGGAAAGTTGTGCGACATCGTGTTCCTCGGCAACAAGGACGGCGAACCTAGCGGGGTTGTCCTTGACGCATGGGAGAACCCGTGGCAGAAGATAACCCTTGTGGACTTCAAGATGGTTCACGATTCAGAGGAGCTTGGGCCAAATGGGACATCGTTCGCTTCGACGATTACTGACGACCAGGAAGCGCAGATCATCCTCTTCAACCGAGCCATCGAGAAATTCGAGTATTCAACCTTACAGGGAGGATTTTACGACTCAGCTTTCGCCGGAGAGTTTGGAGGAGGCGTACTTACAACTCCTCGACCCGGAGAGTATAAACCCATACCAGCGAACCGAGCCGAACTGTCTCACATTCTCATGCCGCTTGAGTTCCCCGATTTCACCCCGCAACACCTCCAACTCATTGATCGTATCAACTTGGAAGCCTCGCGAAAGACGGCGGTCAACGATTACAACGCCGGGATTTCTACGCCTACGGATTCGGGGACGCTCGGAGAAACCAATATGCTCATGGGCGAGTCCAACGAAGTCTTTAGGGCAAAGGCTCAACGGCTTGATACCGCCTTCCAACGCCTTTACCAGATGTTCGTTCTCTTACAGGGCGACGCCCTCCTCCGGTGGCATGAAGCAGGAAAGTATAAAGAACCTATCGTCGTGATGTGCGACGACCAGCCGTACCCGATTGACCCCACCCTGTTCGATAACGAGTTCGAGGTCAACGTGGCGGCGGGAGCGCAATACATAGACGGGCCGAAACAGGCTATGAAGCTCCTCCTGTATGTCGAGAAGTTCGGTGCGATGGGCTTGATTGACCCCGAGGTGGCGATGAGAGCCGCGCGAAAGATAATGTCCCTCGACAACCTCGACCCGGACGACATCCTTCCCACCCTTAAAGAGATAGCAGAAAGAGCGGCACAGGCACAGGCTATGCAGGCCGTAGTAGGTGCGGTTGCCGGAGCCGCAGGAATCCCCCCTTCACCTCAACTCCTCTCTTCGGGGGGGCAGGCAGAGGCCCCCCCGCCCTCTGACGCCGGAGGTGTGGCATGAACGTTGCCTCAAAGGTCAAAGACTTCATGGAAGAAAGGCGGAAACGGGTGGAAGCCGAACGCAAAATGAAGGATCTGGCCTTGATTTTCTCGCGGCTCGGCAAGACCCCGGAGGGCAAGCAACTTATCGAGTTTATGGAAAGAAAGCGCGAAGAGGTCCAAGTCGCTCTCGACAGACTAACTGCGCCTGATTCAAATACGTTCGCTATGAGAGCAAACTATTTGCAGGGCATGATTCATAGTACCAAATTTTATTTAAGCGCGCTAACCGGCAATCCGGAGCCGCAGGAGAAAGAACATGGGAATAGTTGAAGATATGAACGCCACTGCAAACACGATCACCTCTGCCCCTGATACCACCACGACCGCGACCACCACAGTCACGAAAGCACCCGAAGCTACGACCCTTGAAGATACGAAGGTGGTCGCAAAGGAAGTAACAAAAGGTAACAATGACGAACCTCTCGCCATGCCTTCCTCATGGAAAAAGGACAGGGCGGAGCGGTGGTCGAAGTTGGACCGCGAGACGCAGATGGACATTCTCGAAGAGTCCAAGAGCCAGCAGGCGGACTACACCCGCAAGACCCAGGAGCTTGCCGAACAGCGCAAGGCGTTCGACGCGGAGAAGGGCGAACTTGACACCCTCAAGAACCTCGCCTCCTACATCTCGTCTGACCCCAACTTGAACAAGGCGTTCGTAGATATGCTGAACAGCCACCACGAAGCCAAACAGAAGGGAACGGAATGGAACTTTGGCAACGCCAAGCCCGGACCGAGCCTCGATGATTTTGATAAATTCCTGTCCCTCGACGATGAAGCCATGAACGAGGACTTTACCCTCAACACGGCCAAGCACGTCAAGACGATGGGGAACCTGCTCAAGCAGGCGATGAAAAGCCCCGACCATTTGCGCGACTACATAGACGCGAAAATCGGGGAAGTAATGGGCCACCTCAACCCTATCCTTACCGAAAGAACCGAATCGGCGACCCTGAAGCAACTCGTCGGCTCCTTGCCTGACGACATTAAGGGCGACCCAGAGGCTATTGCGGCAGTCAACGAGATTTTCGCCAACCGCTCGAAAAACGAAGAATGGAAAGACAAGTCTCTCGAAGAGCAATTTGGGCTTTCCATCGAAGCGGCAAAGGGCAAGATCGCGGCTGAAAAGGCCCGGAAGGAAGGCGAAGCGGCGGCTAAGCTCGAAGCGGAAAAGAAGAGGCGGGAAGGCGTCGGCCACTCCGCAGGCACACGCCAGTCTACCCACGGCTCCGTTTCAAAAGACTTGGAAGAGGCTTACCGAAAAGAATCCGTAACGGATTGGGGAAGCCGCATCAAATAGGAGATAACAATGGGTGCTATCAACGGAAGATATACAAGCACAGTTACACAGATCGAGGACCTTTCAAGGCCATACACGCTTTGCAAGCCCCTCAACTACCCGACCGCGACCCTGCTTCATCTGAATCAGGCTCCGGCTCCGATAGAGTCGGTTGTCCGTTGGGGGCAGGTCGTCGCCCGTCCGAGGTACACGCAGATAAACAACGCCGCGGGATACACTAACGCCGCTACCACATTCGTCGTGGACAGCAACGTCGGTATGTTCGCAAATGGAACCTACCTCTACAACACGAGGACCGGTGAAATCATGTCGGTTACGGCTGTCAACAGCAACGGCGTGGGAATCACGGTTGACACGAGGGGTTCGTTCCTCGGCGGCGCGGCGGCGGCGGCAATCCTCGACAACGATGTCCTCGAAATCAGAGGACCGGCCCTTGCCGAAAAGTTCACTCTTTCCGGCGTTTCCACAATCGGGTACGACCCTACCGGGTACTACAACGAACTCGAAAGGATCTCTTACGGCGTTGGAATATCGAACACCCAGCTTGCCATCGAAGAGCGCGGCGGAAAGCCCTACGGCTACGGCTACGCTGACGACTGGAAGCAGGCGATGGAAAACGTGAAGAGGGACATCAACATCGCGGCCCTGCGCGGGATCAGGTACAACAACAGCGGGACCACGACCTCGAAGGTCACGAAGGCTGGCGGCCTTAACTACTATGCCGGATGGTCTGATACGTCCGTCGGCGACCTCTCCGACCGCACCACCTTTGAGAACCTCGTCCTCGACCTCGTACAGTGGGCTCCGGGCGAGTTCCTTTGCCCCGCTTCGTGGACGGTCATGCAGGCGATTCAGAACCTCTACCAGGGCGAGCACATCGGCGCGTACAACAACCAGATCATAGACAAGGTGGGGATCTCGGTGTCCTCGGTTGTCCACCCGCTCGGCTCGACGTTCAAGTTCTACCACGAGCCTTGCCTGTCCGAGTCCTGCAACAGCACGACCGGCACGGATGTTTGGACCGGCTCCTTCTTCGCCTTTAACCCCGACTATTTCAAGGTGACTTACAACAGGCCGGTTGGCAGGTACGAAGTGCCTCCGACGACTGACGGCGTGACGGAACTGTGCCTCGCGGAGTTCTCCTTCGTGGCGAACAACAGCTATGCTATCGGCGCATACTCCGGCGTGACCAGGGTTTCATAAGTAAGGGGGCGAAAGCCCCCTTCCTATGGAGGAACGATGATTGTAGAAATCAAGCTAATCCACCCGCACTATGTGGAAGTTCACGACTCGGATAATCCAGAATCACCATGCAAGAAGGTCGCAATCGGGACTTCCATAGGAAAGATAACATTCATTCGCGCACGGGCGACGGCTGATTGGACCCCCGAACAGGTATCCTTGTTCAAAAAGGACGAGAACTACGGGCGGTTTTACGAGATCGTTGAACCGCCCAAGCCGAAAACCAAGAAGAAGGACGAACCTTCCAAGTGGGTGTCCTTCCTTGAGTTACAGGGTATCTGTCCGGTCGAGCCGAAGAAGCTGAAGGACCTCGAACACGCGGGAAAAATCACGGTAAAGATGGAGGAGCGCAACGGCAAGCCCACCAAGTTGTACGACCACAAGGCGGTTGCCGAAGCACTCAAGGAGGACGGCGATGAGAAATAACCTGATAATTTTTGGGATAATCGCGGCCTTTGTCCTTCTGGTTGCCGCGCAGTTCCCGGCGGGTTTCGTTGGCGGGAAGTTGCTCGAAAAGGAGTATTATGTCTCTGCGACCGGCCTGACCATCACGGTCCCCGACAGCGCAACGGCGCAGTGGGGAGCCATGATTAACGGCTCGGCGGCTCATGTCTCTACGGGCGCGGTGTGGGTAACGATGGGCGACGGGAACCAGGCGGCTCCGGTTGTCTCGACCCCGACCGCCGGAGTCCCGACCGTGGGGACATACCTTGACATCGGGCAGTCCTACACGGTTCCCGCAGGCGTGAAGTCAATCAAACTCAAAACAGACACCGGTCTTATCGCATACGTGCGAGTGACCCTCGTTTATTAAGGAGAAATCGAAATTTTGACGCCGACTGACGGCGCATAAGGAGTTTGAAATGAAAAGGGCTGTATCTGGAATTTTATTTCTCTTGATGAGCGTCGGGCTTTTCGCCGGTGGTTACGGCGGCGACGGATACAGCCCGACTTATTTTGCGACGATCTCCGCGGGGACCCTGAATGTGACGGGCTTGCTGAAATTGGCGGACGGCACGGCGGCGGCCCCGTCCTTGACCTTCACGAACGACCCGAACACCGGGATCTACAACCCGATGACATACGATAACCTGATGTTCACAGTGGGCGGGACTCTCCGGCTCACTTTGAACACGACGGGTTTGACTTCGACGGTTGCCACTACCGCCCCAAACTTCATATCCAACGTGGCGGAAGGCACGGCTCCCTACGCATGCACTTCGACGACGAAGAACACAAACCTCAACGCGGACCTACTTGACGACCTTTCTTCGGCGGCTTTCGGGCAGTTGGCAGTGGCGAACACCTGGACGGGAACATACAATTGGTTCAAAGGTAAGGCTTATTTTGGAACAAATCTCACCACGCCTGCATCAACTCACGACAATACCTTCCTTTTGTTCGGAGACGGGGTGGCGAATGACCTAACCCTCGGGGCGGCAAATACAACCGCTTATGGTATTTACAGTTATCCTTATATCACGCTTCAAAGTGCGCTTACATCATTTATGGGTGCAAAAATTACTTCAAAATATATGGATGACGGTACGGCACGGGCAATAACCAATGCCTATGGGTTTTATGTCTCCCCCCCCCAGAAGGCGGCAGGGGCGCAGGCCGGAACTGCTGTAATGAATATGTACACCCTGTATGTTGAAGATCCCCTATCTCTGGGCTCTTCATCCAATATCGGAATTTATAATGGTGGGTCATTGGTCAACGGTAGAAAGATTCAAACAGGCGTTGACACCCTCGACGGGCAACTAGACATTTACTCCGAACAGGGGGCGACGGATTACACAGCCTCGATAAAGCCCCATACGGTAATGACATCAAATATGACCTTGTATCTCCCGGCCGACGAGCCAACCGGGACGCTTCCCGTTACGGTCACGTCGGGCGGTCAGATCGGATATAAGACAGACTACAACCCCGACAATGCAAGGCCCAACGGTTGGCCACAGACTGCGGCAAACGCGCAGGACAATGAATTTAACGGCGAAGTCCTCACCATCACCGGGACTTGCAATATCGTGCATAACGGCACAGGGACAAGCACGGTCACAAGCACGGCGGGGGATGCCTTTGAAGCCGGGGATGACGGGCTTATCCTGTACCTCGCCGGGATTCCTTACGTCATTGATTCAGTCACCTCGACTTCAATTGTCGAAGTGACGGAAGCCGGAGCACTTCCAGCTAACGCTACTGGTGTTGAATACATTGTGGGTCGCTTGGGATATTGGGCATGGACCGGAGAAGCCGGGGCCGACAGCAGGGCAACAACGTATAATCAGACAACCTATCCAGGCAATCTCTATATAGACCATGCCGGGGCGCAATATAAAAGCGGGGTTTATGGGTACTTCACCAAACTTCTCGCCACGCCCATAGCTGGGAATTTTACCGTCGTTATGAAGGTCGGATTTCCTCCGAACCAAGCCAATGGTATCGGCCTAGTGGTCACGGAAGCGGGAGGGACTAATCCTTTCGGCTGTCTAGTCAATTTTGCCGTGTCCCCCTCTAACGGGCATTACGATGTGAAAAGCGCTACCGGGACAACGGCATGGGAAAATAGTCCCACCGTTGCCAACAAAATAATATATTCCGCTCCTTTCCAATATTTGAGAATCCGGCGCATAGGCACGGGCGCGAACGGACTTCTCATGGCGGTCAGCATGGATGGCATGAACTGGATAGAGGTTGTCAGCACAGGATTCACTATGGCAAATCCATTGACGAATGTGGGCCTGATAATGTCTTTACCAGCAGAGGCCGCAACCGGGGCCAATCATCCATCCGTAACTGTGGATTGGATCAGGTTCGAATAGGAGTAACCATGAACTGGTCGGCATTGGGAGTGATTCTAGTTGGAGTGGGGCTTGTCGGTCAGT
>ENA-UPTA01005765-UPTA01005765.1-activated-sludge-metagenome-genome-assembly--contig:-NODE-5765-length-11215-cov-18.908961_pt1 | contig 11215 bp, 9 predicted proteins | sample MGYA00238184_ERZ773361 | MGnify/ENA primary metagenome ERZ773361 (study PRJEB29100, sample SAMN05720205) | activated sludge metagenome | isolation source: anaerobic digester from wastewater...
GCACTGATAGGAGTATCTTGATTTATAGTATTTAGCTCTTTTGTTAACTCCAAGATTGCATATAATGGCATATCAAGTGGAGTCATATTTGTTTCCGGATCTTTTACAAGCAAAGCTTGCATTTCCGCTAAAGCCTCAGGAGTTGGCACTAAAGATCCGATTTGTTCTGTAATTTGATAAAGTTGAGTAACTAAGCCAGTTCCTTGCTCATTAGCAATAGTCCCGATAATAGTTTGAACTTGGGCTTGAACTGCTGGATCTTCACCAAAAGCTGTTACATTATTTATTAAAATATTTTGATAAATATAAAGTTTTTCAATTAAGTCACCAATCTTTGTAGCTAGATCTTGAACAGTTAAAAGTAAATTATTAAAGTTAGCAAAAACATCTTTTAAGTCATTATCATAAACTACAAAATCACTAGCAAGCGAGGCAAGATTGTTTCTAACTAAAGCTACATCTTCTCCAAGACTTAAATCTAAACTTTCAACTTTAGCCACCATTCCTGTTAATACATCTTTAGTTTCAACAATCTTTTGATATTTTGGATCATAACTAGCTACAATAGCTAAATCTTGACCAGCTTGATTTAAAGATGCTTCTAAAGCGCCAAATAGTTCAGGATTTAAAGCACCTGCCGCATTTGTAACATCTATGTAAGATGCCAAAATTACACCTCTTAACTCTTCATCTATAACTGCTGCTACAGGTGGTGCAAGATTGGGAATTACTGTATTCAACTCACCTAAAGCTGAAAAGTCCATTTCACTATTTAAAACGCCTTGTAAAGCATTTTTAACTGAATTATTAAGTAGGTTTATAAATTCAAGTTCAGTCATTCCTTGAGCTATACCACCAAGCATTAACATTACCATTGCCTGTAATTCTTCTTTAGACATAGCATCTTCACCTAAGTCGATATTTTTAAAGATACTTTCTAAATCAAAAACATTAGTTTTTAATGCTTGAAGGCTAATTGTAGCATTAATTCTTTCAAAACTTTTTGTTTGTAAAACAAGTTCGTATGTAGAGTTAGATCCAGGCATACCTAAATAGGCTAGTGTTCTAACTGATCCGGCTAAGACTGAAGTCATTGCTCCATCATAATCTAAAACATCTGCTTTATTTACATTGATTGGAACTTGCACTTGTGCTACAAACTGATTTCTAATTTCTTCTGCTACTTCTTCATTAGGGATAATTTCTAGTTTGATTTTAATTGTTCCCTCTTTACCAATAATTTCACTTAGTGTTTTAACTTCATCATTTAAAAAGTAAGTAAATTTAAAACTATAAGGTAGTTCATATTTAGACTTATCTAATTCTAATTCATAATAATATTTATCTTTTGCATTTTTAACCGGTATTTTAATTAAACTTCCTTCTTTTACTAAAGGATTGTTTTCTGATAAATTAGCATTAGCATTTAAAGTATGTGCATTTATTGTATAGAAAGTATTCTCTTCTACTTCATCTAAAACAGCTACAACTTTTAAAGAAACGATTTTTCCTTCACCATCTAAAACAGCAAAAACAGTTTCTTCTTGCATATTGTCTCCAATTACCTTAGTATTTGATGGGACAAAAGGATCAGGTTTTACTACTGGTTCTTCGCTATTTTTCTTACAACTTGTAAGGAAAAAGATTCCTATAACTAATAGTAAAATTATAATTATTCTCTTTTTCATATTTTTTCCTCCTTTTTTTTCTTTTTGAAAGTAAGTACTTGAAGTGGTTTATCTAGTAAAACAAGTAAAGCAGGAAGTGTTACTAAAATCATTAATCCTGATAATAGTACTCCTCTACCAATTAATAATCCCATATCTCTAACACTATCTACATCACTCATTAACATCTCTACAAAACCAGCTGCAGCTAAAACAAAGCAAGAAACTAGGATTGTTGTAGCGGATTTTTCTAAAGCTTTAGAGATAGCTTCTTTTTTCTCAAGCCCTTCTTCTCTAAATTCCATATACCTACTTGAGAGTAGTACGGCATAGTCAATCGTAGCCCCAAGTTGCAAGCTCGATACAACTAAATAACCAATATATGATAAATTCTTATCTAAGAAGTATGGAACAGCAAAGTTAATCCAAATTGCTGTTTGAATTACTAGTACTAATACTATTGGTACTGATATTGACCTAAAGATCAATCCAACAATTAAAGCAATAGCAATAACTGAAATAATTTGTACCAAAACACCATCTTCTAAAACAGTATCTCTAATTTCGGTAATTGATGCCGAATAACCTAAAACATAATATTCTTCTCCAAAATTAAGCTTGCATATATCATCAATATCTTTAGCGACCGCATACATCTCCTCACTTTCGCCAAAAACATTGATTGAAATAATTATCCTTGCATATTCTTTTCCAACAAACTTCTCTAAATATTCATCTGGTATCATTTCACTTGGAATAGTTTTTGGAACTGATGTTACTAAACTTTCAATATGACCGACATATTCTAATTCTTGGATGCTTTCAGTAGCTGCTACGGCTTCAGTTTTCGCATCTTTATCATACAAGATAATGAGTGGTTGGAAATGACCAAAATGTTCGCTAATCGCATAATCTTCTTGTGTTAGTGGATCTTCATGGTCTTCAATTGCATGGTCCCCATAGAAGAATTTAGTCTTTGTTTGAAAGACAACAGCAAGCCCCATCACAATTAAGAATATAATTACAATTGGCCATCTACCTTTATGCAGTCCTCGACCGAACTTCTTAAAGTTAGGAACAAAACTTCTATGTTTACTCTTCATTAACCACTTATCAAAGAAAATAAGTAACATTGGCATCATAAACAATGCAACTAAATAACTAATGAAAACTGCTTTTGCTAGGTTAATACCAATATCTGCCCCAATGCTATATCTCATAAAGACTAAAGCTAAAAAGCCAAAAACAGTTGTTAGAGCTGATGCTGTAACTGAGCCTAAAGCATCTTTAATTGAAGCAATCGCAGCTTCTCTTTTGTCCATCCCTGCTTCCCTCTTCTCATAATACCTATGCACAAAGAAGAGCGAGTAGTCGAGGCTCATTGCTAGTTGTAAAGCTGATGCCATCGTCATTGTTAAAAACGAAATACTTGGCATAAAACCATTAACTCCTAAGTTAATAACAATAGCAGTTAGTAAACTAATAATTACGATTACTGGCTCAATCCAAGATGTAGATCCAATAATTAGAATAATGATTGCAATCGGAACTACAACTAACATAATACTAAGTGCTTGGCTTTCGGCTAAATCACGAACATCCTTAGCTGATATAGCTGGACCGCGGTACTTAATCTCAACCGGTTTAGTTTTCAAATAAGCTTGGGCATCATTAATAGCATCATCAGTTACTTTACTATATTCATCTTCATCCATTTCTAAGGTCAGTAAATAATGACCATCCTTATAGAAATTCTTAACTAAGGGATTACTTATTGCATCAATTGGTTGTTTAATATCACATACATCAGCTAACCAGTTAACACTTTTTACCCCTTTAATTTCCTTTAAATTATTGACAATCTCTTCAACTTCTTCTGTTGTTGTATCAGAAATCATCACTTGAAACATCGTCGTTAATCCAAACTCTTCTTCAAAAATCTCCATTGACTGTTTCGTTTTTGAATCGTCAGGAAGGTATAAAGACATGTTGTAGTTTACTTTTGTCATGAAAGCTAAACCAATTGAAGCTAAAACTAAAATGATGAAGACGATTGTTGTAGCAGTCATGCCTTTTCTTGAAACAAGTTTCTTTAAAATTTTATCCATATTACCTCCTTAAAATTAAAATTTCAAATATATATTTCAATTTCAAATATATATTTCAATTACTACTTTTAATATAGCATAAAATATGTTATAATAAGATATGAAATTAAATTTGATATTTAATTTCAAATGACATTTGGAGGTATTAAAATGACAACAAAAGAAAGTATTATTCACACTACAAAAGAACTACTAAAAACAAGAACTAATCTTACAATTAAAGACATTACCGAAGCATCTAATATTAATGTAGCTGCTGTAAACTACTACTTTGGCAGTAAAGACAACCTAGTAAACATCGTTTTAAAAGAAGTGATTACCGAACTTAAAACGAAAATCTATAATGAACTTTTACTCCCTAGTAACAATACAGGAAAACCAGACAATACAGAATTAATGGTAAACAAAGCTGTTGACTTAATCTACGGTTTTTCAGAAGAATATATTGGAGTTATCTATCTATCATTTATTGGTAGTGAAGGTCAAGGTGATTCAACTAACATCTTAGTAAATGAGTTTTTAACTGACACTGCCTTCTTACAAAAACTTTTAGAAGTTTTCTCGGAAATCACAGGAATAAATGATCCACTTAAACTAACTGCTAAATACATTATTCTTTTCTCTTCTTTTGGCGTTCCTTTATTCTTAAGATCAGTAATTCCTAATGTAACTAACACGAAATTCAAAGAATATAAAGATGCTTATGTAAAAGAACTTGTAAAAGTATTTACAAATTAAAAAAAGGGTTTATTAACCCTTTTTTATTTATACTTCTTCTTCTAATTTATTATTTTTCTTTTTCCTAAGTTGATCTAAAGGTAGGTAAATAGCAGGTCCAATTAAAACCGCTAAAACAATCTCTGCTAGCGAATTTATTGAGACAATTGAAACCAAAATTGCTTTTAAAGTAATTGAAGCTACATCTTCTGTTGTTTTAGTATAATACCAACCAGTTTCAATAATAGGATAAAGAATAGTTAATACTGTAACAGTATGGATAATTGTCATTATCCCAAAAGTAAAGAATAAAGCTAATTTTTCTCTTCCTTTAAAAGCCTTAGTTAGCCAACCATACATAAATGGTGCTAAAACACCAATTAAAACTCTCGGCAAAACACTAACAATTGGATTAGTAAATGGTGCATTAGCAGGCCCCATAATTAGGAATGCTTGAGTCATTGATGATAACCCAAATGTTAAGCCTAAAGCAAGTCCCCATTTCCAACCTAAGAAAATTGCTCCGATTAAAACAGGAATATGGAGTAATGTTGCATAAGCAACTCCAGGAATAATTGGGATAAACCCTAGTGACGGCACAAAAGCCATCAAAATAATAATTGCAAATAAAATTGCCCCAAAGACAAAATCACCAAGATTATATTTTTTCATTTTTCCTCCTTTTAGGCTTAAAATTACTTTAAGTCCCATAGTCTAATAATCTTTTTTTTATTTTAATAAGTATGTTCTTAAGTTAATAAGTAACATCTATAATATTTCAAAAACAATACCTTCAATAATCACAGTATCATCTTCACTTACGCCTAGTTTTTTAAGTTCATCTTCAATTCCTAATTTCTTTAAACGATAAGAAAGTAATTTCACACTTTCATCATTATCAAAATTAGTTGAATCAATATATCTTTCTAAGATCTTACCTTTAACTTCATATACACCATCTTCTAATATCGTAATTGTATAAGGTTTTTCTTCTTTCTTAAATGTGTATTCAACAACCTCTTCAATATACTCTTCTTTTAATGGAACAGTATCAAGTAGATCTGCAATCCTATAAACTAAAGCATCCAAGTTTTCAGCTTGATAAGCAGAAATACCAATAACATCATCACCTAATTTAGTCTTTAACTTTAGTAAGTTCTTATTGGCATTAGGTAGATCCATCTTATTAGCTACAATAACTTCCGGTCTTGTAATTAGCTCTGGATTATATTCTTCAAGCTCCTTTTTAATTAAAAGATAGTTCTCATATGGATCAGACTTATCTAATGGATCAACGTCTAAAACATAAATAATGATTCTACATCTTTCAATATGTCTTAAAAAATCATGACCTAAGCCTGCACCAAGTGATGCTCCTTCAATTAAACCTGGTAGGTCAGCTAAAACAAAACTTCTACCATCTTTAGCTTCAACCATCCCTAAATTAGGAATAAGTGTAGTAAAAGGATAGTCAGCAATTTTAGGTCTAGCCTTAGATAAAGCAGAAATTATTGTACTCTTCCCAACATTAGGTAAACCTACTAAACCAGCATCAGCTAAAAGTTTTAACTCTAAGCTAATGTTTTTAACTTCGCCCCTTTCTCCTGCTTCAAAAATTCTTGGAGCAGGGTTTTTGCTAGTTGCAAAGGCAGCATTTCCTCTTCCGCCTTTTCCACCCCTAGCAATTACAACTTCTTGGTTTTCTTTCGTAATATCAGCGATTATTTCTCCCGTTTCAAGATCCTTTACAACTGTTCCTAAAGGTACTTCGATAATAATATCTAAAGCATCTTTCCCAAACATATCTTTAGCTTTACCATTTTCACCTGAATCAGCTTTAATTATTTTATTATATTTTAAGTCTAATAGCGTAGTTTTATTTAAAGATCCTCTAAAAATAATAGAGCCACCTTTACCTCCATTACCTCCAGAAGGCCCACCTTTAGGAACATATTTTTCTCTTCTAAAGGCAACCATTCCTTTACCACCATTACCGGCTACTACTTCTATATTTACTTGATCAATAAACATATTATCACCTTTTCTAACTCAAAAAAATGCACTTAATTAAATAAGTGCATTATTTAGTAGCGTAAACAGAAACTTGCTTTTTATTACGTCCTTTACGCTCAAACTTTACATATCCATTAATTAAAGCGAATAATGTATCATCGCCTCCACGACCAACATTTTCCCCAGGATGAATCTTCGTTCCTCTTTGGCGATAAATAATCGATCCAGCATGTGCATATTCACCATCACCCATTTTAGCACCTAGTCTCTTAGCAATTGAATCACGACCATTTTTCGTAGATCCACCAGCTTTTTTAGATGCAAAGAATTGAATGTTTAATTTAATCATTTTAATGCCTCCTTTATTTTGATGTTTTTAGGATAATCTTTACTTAAATCTTCTAATAATACTTTTAGATTATCCAAAACTATTTTTGTATGAGAACTACTCTCTTTTACTAAAATAGTTATTTCTGGTTTTTCTTTATCTTCTGTATAAGAAAACTTTTCATTGTTTGCCTTAAGTAAACGAATACTATAAATAACAGCAGTCGATACTGAACTACAAACAATATCTAAGCCTTCTTTATTATATAAAGAATGACCAGAAACAGAAATTTTTTTTATTTCCTTATTTTCATAAGTAAATTTAACTGTAATCATTTACGCACCTAAAGATAAAATTTGAACTCTAGTATATGCTTGACGATGTCCTTGTTTTTTATGATAGTTTTTCTTTGCTTTATATTTAAAAACAATAATCTTTTTACCACGACCTTGTTTTAAAATCTTACCAGTAACTTTAGCTCCCTTTACATAAGGATTACCAACTTTACCATTTACAAGCAAAACTTTATCAAAACTAACTTCAGAACCTTCTTCACCTTCGATTTTCTCAATGTGAATTACGTCATTCTCGGCTACTTTATATTGTTTACCACCAGTTTCAATAATTGCATACATAAGCACTACCTCCTTTTCCTTATTTTAAGACACGCCTTGTAAGGTAGATTTTCAAAAATCATTTATAACCTTAAACGAAGTGCGGTGCACCTATATAACTCATATATTATATCATCAATTCATTAAAATTGCAAGGTTTATTTCAAAAACTTATCGACTTTTATCTTATAAGTTCTTCTTCTACGATGTTGTCTTGTTTCAAAATACTTCCATTGCGATTGAACTTTAATATTAGTTTCTAACTCTGGCCCTGTTTCTGCGTATTTAGCACCATATTTAATTGCCTCTACAATCGCTTCTCTAATGATTAACGCAGCAACTCCTGTTGTTTGATATTTAGCCTCTACAGCTACAATAAGTAAGTCTAAAACTTCAACTGTTTTTAAATCACGTAAGACTTTAATAAAGCCAAATGGAAGCAATTTACCTTTAATTTTCCTTAATGATTTATTTAATGATGGTATCATTAAACCTATACCAATTACTTTATCATCTCCATCTACTACTACATAAACAAAATCTAAATTAAGTAAAGGAACATAGGAAGCTGCTATCTCATCAATTTGTTTTTGCGATAGAGGAACAGTTCCATATAAAGGAGCAAAAGCTTCATTAACTACCCTAAATGCCTCATTAATATAAGGGCCTACTTCCTTTTTTGATTTAAACTTCTTAATCTTTAAATGATAACGAGTTAAAACACGCTCAGACATTCTATCTAATAGAGGTGGAATTTCATCAGGCACTTTGATTTGATATTCAACCCAGTCTTGATCCTTCACAAACCCTAACTTTTCTAAATGCTCTTTATAGTATGGATAATGATATAAAGTAATGAAATTACTCATCTCATCATATCCTTCTACAAGTAGCCCTTGTTTATCCATATCGGTAAAACCTAAAGGACCCATTAAAGTATCCATTCCCTTTTCCTTGGCATACTTGGCAACTTCCATCATCAATAATCTTGTAATTTCTACATCATCAATCATATCAATGTGTGAATAACGCATAAACTTACCACCAGTTTTTTTATTATATGCATGACTTAAAATAGCTGCAATTCTCCCAACAACCTCACCTTTTTCATCATAGCATAACCATTGCTTAGATTCACTATAATCATATGAAGGATTTTTCTTTGGATTGAAAAAATCTTTTTCTGATTCATAGATATCAGGAATAAAATACTGACAATCTTTATATAATTTGTTTGGAAACTTGACAAACTTTTTCATTTCTTTTTTCGTGGTCACTTCTTTAATAGTATACATAAAATCACCTCAAGTAGGATTATTATACTATTTTTTGAAAAATTTGTAAAGAAAATTAAATTATCAAACTTTTTATGTTTATTTTAAGACTAAAGTGCTAAACTATTACATATTAAGAGGTTTAATATGGCTAAAAAGAAATTAACAAAAGCCCGCAAAATAAAAATAATAGCCACAGCTATTTTCTTACCAATTGTTTTTGGTTCATTAATTGCGGCTACAATCTTATTTAAAAATCCTATACAAGAATCTATTGACTTAAAATCAATTGAACCTATCCAGACTGCTTTTAAAGATTTAGGACTTTTAGGACCAGGAATAACTGCACTTCTTCTTGTGATGACGATGTTAAGCTTTGTGATTCCGGTTTCTTTTATCCAAGCAGTATCGTTTATTGTTTTTGGTAATTTAGTTGGTTTTCTAACTTGCCTTGCTGCAATTATCATTGGTAATACTATTTTATATCTTGGCATAAACAAACTAAACAAGGAACTAGATGCAACATATACCAAAGAAGAAAGAGCAATTAATCAAAAGTTAAATCAATTAAGCGATTCTAAAAGAATAACTTTCTCGTTTTTTTTACTTTACTTTGTTCCAGGAATCTCTGTTGGTTTAGTTGCAAGTCTAGCAATCGGTGCTAAATTTAAATATTTAAAATATATTATAATCTCAACTATCAGTAACATTATTAACTTACTTTATGTAATGCTATTTGGCCTTACAATTACACAAGATCAAATGCTACTTGCTTTAATCCTAGCAATCGTTTATTTTGTTATCTTTACAATTTTATTTATCTTTAGAAAGAAAATAATCAATCGCATTTTAAGACCAAAAAGAGATAATGATTTCTATCGCAACAACTTTAGAAGAATGAAAGTCTTGTATTATATTCTTTTAATACCTGTTGTTAAGTTGTTCTTTGCAAGAAGGTATAAATTTAAAATTAAAAAATTAAATTTCAAAAAACTAAAATCTCCTTTTGTAGTGTTATTTAATCACCCATCGCCTTTAGATGCAGCTTATTCTTACGCCGAACTTGGATTTAAAAATAGACCGGCATCTTTAGTTGCTTCATACTACTATGCAGATAAAAAATTAGCTAAGTTTTTCTATAGTTTAGGGGGAATTTCTAAACACTTATATGCTCCTGATCTTGGAGCAATTAAAAAATCCTTAAAAGCTGTAAAAAATGGCTGGCCAATTGGTATGGCTCCAGAAGGCAGGTTAAGTGCCTATGGCTGCTTAGAAACAATCACTGATGCGACACCTAAATTATTAAAGAAACTAAATTTACCAATTGTTTTTGTAAATATTAAAGGTGCATACCTTACTAAACCAAAATGGGCTCATAACTTTAGACGCGGAAGAGTTGATGTTACTTATGAGTTAATGTATGAAGACTTTGATTTAAATCAGTTATCAGATCAAGAATTATTAGATGTAATTATCCAAAAACTAGACTATGATGACTTTGCTTGGCAAGAAGAAAACAAAGTCTACTATAAAGGTAAAAAGTTTGCAAATGGGCTAGAAAACATTTTATATCACTGCCCTGTTTGTAAATCAGAATTTACTTTAGAAGCTAAAGATCACGAAATTACTTGCACTAAATGTAAAGTAAAAGTTCATTTAGATAATTACTATCAATTTACTTCTGATAGTCCTTTAATTCCTAAAAACATTAGGGATTGGTATTTACTTCAAAAAGATCTAGCAAGTAAAAAAGTTAAAGATCCAAACTTCAAAATGGAATCTAACACTGTCTTTAAATTACCAGATCCTAAAGGTAAAGGTTTTAGTAGTGTTGGTAACGGAAAAGTTGTTTTAGATCATTCAGGTTTAAAATATATTGGAACAAAAGATGGAAAGCCTTTTGAAAAATTCTTTGAACTTCACTCATATCCAGTTATTTTATTTGGTGCTGGAGTTGATATTGAATTTTATAGTGATAATACTATTTACTTTTTTGAACTAGAAAACTTAAAAGAATGTGCTAAATATAGCATTTACTGGGAAGCTTTATATAATGACTATTTAGGAGGAAAGAACAATGGATGAAAAACAATTGCCCGAAAAAGAAATGACTGAAAAACAGTTTCTCCAAATAAACAAAAGATCATCTTTCACTGCTTTATTTATACTTGTTGCAATATTATTTGCATCTTACTTCCTAACACTTCTAATTCCTCAAGGTGAATATGTAACAGTTGGAGGTATAAGAGAATACCAATTAATTGAACCTAGACAAAGCTATAGTTTTGGGAAATTCTTACTATCACCATTTTTAATCTTTGGAAGTAGTCACGGAATTACTATTATTGCAATTTCCCTATTTTTGCTAATTCTAGGTGGTTCTTTTAACGTCATTGATAAAACTGGAGGAATTAAATCAATTCTTTCTTGGTTAGTAACTAAATTTAAAGATAAAAGACTTACATTAGTTTACGCTGTTATTTTATTCTTTATG
>ENA-UPTA01005769-UPTA01005769.1-activated-sludge-metagenome-genome-assembly--contig:-NODE-5769-length-11205-cov-5.711928_pt1 | contig 11205 bp, 8 predicted proteins | sample MGYA00238184_ERZ773361 | MGnify/ENA primary metagenome ERZ773361 (study PRJEB29100, sample SAMN05720205) | activated sludge metagenome | isolation source: anaerobic digester from wastewater...
CCCGGAAAAGGCGGAGGATTCCACCTACTGCCCCACTCCCCCCGGACAGGTGCGGGCGAACTTGCAAACCTTGATTGCAGAAACCCACCCCATTCTGATTCACTTTCTCGATAACGCCTTGAGTCCAACTCTGCTCCAGGTGCTCATCAAAGACCCGCCGGGTGTCCCCTGGTACGGTTTTGCCCGCTTCACAACCGAACTGCGTGATCCCGATTTCTGCAGAGCCCTGAAGGCGTCCGGCTGTGTCATGCTGAAACTGGGACTGGAATCAGGAGACCAGGACGTACTGGATAACCTGGAGAAGGGAATTGAGTTGGAGGGGGCTTCGCAGAGTTTAAAACAACTTCACGAAGCCGGGGTCGGCACCTATGTTTATCTGCTCTTCGGAACCCCGGCGGAAACGCCGGAAGCGGCAGGGCGGACGATGGCGTTTGTCGGCGGCCATAAAAACTGGATCGATTTTCTCAATGTGGCGATCTTCAACCTGCCCACCTTCAGTCAGGAAGCGGATGAATTGGCAACGTTTCCCTTCTATGAGGGTGATCTGTCCCTTTATCTCAACTTCCGGCACCCCCATGGTTGGAATCGCGATCAAGTCCGGCGGTTTCTGGACCGGGAATTCAAGCGCCATCCGGCCATTGCGTCCATCCTGCGGCGCGACCCTGCGTGTTTTACGTCCAATCATGCGCCCCTGTTTCTAATGGCGAGTAAAACGTAAGCCGCCTCATTTAAAGGGCAGAGGAACGACAGAAGTAGTCCCAGACCAACTCTTTCCGGAATGCTTTGACCACCCCGCCCTCCAGGGTCAGAAGCCCCGCTTCGGCCAGGGCGTCGATGACTTCCCGGATGTCATTCAGATCTTTTCCGGTACAGACTGCCAGCGTGACCGCCGGGTCCCGGTCGCCTTCCAGGGGCCAGGCTGCATAGAAAAAAAGAACCGCCATGAGCCGGGTCCAGGACTGGGTCAGTTCATCCAGGGCGTCATTCGTATGCCTGATGCGCCGCGAAAACTCCTGGAGCATGAACAGGGCAATCTGTTCGCTTTCACGCAGAAGATTACGAAAGGTCAGGTCATCGATGACGGCAATCCGGCTGTCCTCCACGGCTACGACGGATGCCGTCCGGGGGGCTTCGATCAAAGCCGCCATCTCCCCGGCATATTCACCCGGTCCGAGTTCCGCCAGAGTCTTTTTTACCAGATCCGCTTCCTTTTCCACCCGGACACGACCGTCGAGAACATAGAACATCTCCCGTCCTGAATCTCCTTCACGGAAAAGATAGGTTCCCCGGGGGTAAAAGCGTCCGAATTTCCGGTAGAGACGTGCATCAATGCGTCCGGTCGCCGTTTCTTTTTTCAAAAAAGCTTTTTCCAGTAGAATCAGATCCCGCCGATCATAGGAAGCAATCAACTCGGCACAGAAAAGAAAGATCAACGCCACATAGAATGTCCAGATGACAAGGATCACAACGGTTTCCAGGGAACCGAAAATTACATTGTAGCGGGTGTAATGGACGATGTACCAGGTAAAGAAATGCTTGGCCAGCTCCATCAGGACGGCAAAGGCCAACCCGCCGACCAGGGCACTGGTAAGCGATATTTTCCGGGTGGGAATTGTCCGGTAGATTGCCGTCGTGAACAAGACCACAATTAAAAAAGGTACGAGATACCCCAATAACAATCCGTTGAGCCGGGTCATGCCGCCGGGTATCAAATCATGCAAAAAGCTCTGTTCCATGAGCAGCGTCGTCAGGTAGGTAATCACCGCACTGGCCATGCCGACCATCCAGGCTAGGGGAATCATCGCCATGGCCAGGGCTTTGGATAAAAAATAGTTTCGCGGCGACGAGGAACGAAAAATCATGTTCAGGGCTGTCTCCATGACACTGAAAATCATGGCGGCGGACCAGATCAAGCTGAGAAAACCTATCCAACCCAGCAGGTGACGTTTTTCCTCGATAAGGCCCAACTGACTCATCAGCTCTTCAGAGAAAAAAGGGTGAAAATTACGAAAACCGTTCAACATTTCCTGCTGCACATCCGGATGTGAGCCAAAGACATGGCCGATCACCAGCATGGTCAAAATGAACAGAGGAATGAAGGAGAGAATCGCATACAGCGCAATCGCCGCGGCCTGGTTGACGTCACCGTTTTCCCGGTAGCGACCGATGGTATCCATCAGGGTGTCTTTGAATCCGGCCGCCATGAGACCGAACGGTTTTGGAGGAAAAGAGGGCGTTCCTGTAAAATCCGGCGTGTTATGGTGATACATGGCAGACACCTGATTTTCCGTCTATTCTGTCGCCGGGATAGCGCACCGGCAATACATCGGTGTTGAATCCTCACTTGCTTTTGCCATGCGCAGTCTAGCACGAATATATTCGGCCGTACAGAGCGACTCCGTTTCACTGAGACATCGATTGTTCGGTGGAATAATCCTTCTATTATTGATGATGTTTTCTCGTAAGCAGGGACAGAATATCAATTTACAAATTTTCCACAGGGGTGTATTAAATTCCCAGTTGTATCTTTCTTAAGTCATGGCAATGTAGACTCATCTCATCACCTGTTTCCGGATGGAAAGGAACCCCAGATGCACGATGAGCATGGCAATCGCACGACTCGCACCGCAAACAAGAAAACAGGAAAAGGAGCAGACATGAAAACCTGTTGGTTATTTCTGTGTGTGTTTCTGTTTTTTCTACCTCTGGCTCCCGTGTATGCCCAGGAGGAAACAGCGCCTGTCACGGATACGGGAAACGCCTGGATCTTATCCTCTTCTCCCGCTCCCAATGAAGAAGTCATCGGGAAAAAACCTGAAATCCGGGTTTTCTTCACATCCCCTCCGGCCCCTGGAAGCATGACCGTCTTACTCGACGGCACCGACATCACACCCATGATCACCCTGGTGGAAAACGGATTCACCTACAAGCCGGTCTTCATTGTTGCCCCGGGAACTCATGAGTTGTCCGTTTTGGCCACGGATACGGCGGGTAATGCGCTTCAGGGTGCACTTTCTTTTAAAACCCGTCACACGAAAACCCTTGAAGAAGCCAGCGTCAGCGCCGACATGACCGGCATATACACCACAACATTACGAAAAGACGCCCACGACGGCACAACCCCCTATAATGCCGTGACGGTCGAGGGAACGGTTCAGGGCAAGATTCGCGAAGGCGCCAATGAATTTTCTTTTGAAGGTTCTCCCGTCTATGTGGAACAGGATAAGCCTTTAGGCACCGGATCGGTGGAAAAGGGCCTGGACCTGAGAAGTTTTGTCCTCAGAGGTGAACACAAGGGGGATCAACTGCAGGCCAAGGCGGAATTCGGAGACGTCTCGGTTAACGAAACCCCGTTCACCGTCCAGAGTCTTCTCCGGCGCGGATTAAAAATCAATATGGGTTACGGCAACGGGGCTCTGTCTTTTTTCACCGTCCGGGCGCCGGCCATCTATGGTGTCAGAAATACCTGGGGACTGAGATACGAGGAGGACAGCCAGATCACCGGCGGTTCCGCAGGTCTTTCCCTGCCGGGTATCCGGACCGACATCAAAGCGACTTTTCTAACCGGCGAGGATGATTCGACCCTCACCTACGGCATCTCCGGCATTGAAACCGGCCGTCGGACCGGCGATGTGGCGAGTCTTCAGGTTACATCCCAGATCATTCCGGCGATGCTGATCGCCGATTTCGAAGCGGCCTACAGCCAATACGATTTCGACGACGCCGACGCATTCGACGAGGTCAGTGATACCGCCTGGCGCGTCGATCTGAGCGGAGCGGTGAACGAGTATACCTATGATCTGAAATATGAATATTTCGGCCGCGATTACGAGAGCATCGCCCTGCAGGGGGGGACGAAGGACCGGGAGGGGATCTATTTCACAGGCAATGCCATGTTCACCAACCACAGCCTGAGCATCCTGGCTTCGGCCTTCCGGGATAATGTGGACGACCTGTCGATTATGCCCAGAACGACCAGTATTCCCATTTCTCTGGATTATAACTACACCCGGTTTGCCCAGGTACCCATGGGTTTTTCGGTTCAGCATGAAATTATCAAGACCAAGGATGAACCGACGGGATTTGATCCCGTCGATACCATGACCGATTCCCTCACCGGCAAGATCGGTTATGTCCGTGAAAAATGGAGCACCGGCCTGCAAGCGACCTATACCTACATGAATGATAAAACCGGCGCCGATCTCGATACGTCAAGCGGCAATTACACCTTCACCTTGACCCTGACACCGGTCGAAAACTGGACCATCAGCCTGGTTCCCAATCTGGTCCAGCAGAAAAACGAAGATACCGACGTCAGAACGGATACCTATACCACAACCCTGGATCTGCGTTCACAACCCGTCAAGGACCTGATTTTTTGGGATCTGATGGCCAGCTATGTCGTGGCGGATGCCACCGACGACAGCATCGATACGGAAACGACCACCGTAAATACACGCCTGGCTTACAGTTTGAAACAGTTTTTTCCGCCTTACTTGAACCCCACGATTGCCCTCAAGGGAGACTACCAGAAGACCAAGGATAAGATCGCCGATACGGAAACAGATAATTTGACCATTTTCCTGGCATTTGAACTCAATGCAAAATTCGGACTGTGAGGTTAATTCCATGCACTCAAAAAAAACCCTGCTCTTTCTTTGCATACTGATCACGGCATTTTTCAGCATTGCCTCAACATCGTACGGGGCCTCAACAACACCCGCCACGGTCAATGCTGCATACGGTCAGTCCACTACCGTCGCGCTGCACTATACATTTCCTGTCGTGGTCGGTGCGGGTGCGACGATCACATCGCCTTACGGACAGTTTTGTCTTACCGGAACGTTAGCGGCATGCGATTCCATAGGGCGGGTTAATATGCCGTTGACAACAACCACATCTCTGGCTTCGGAAGTTTTAACCATTCCACAGGCAGTCGTTGAAAGAGCATTGCAAAGAGGGTTCAACAGCTTTACCTACGAGCGCAATTTTTTAAATGGTGGTTTTTACAGTTTAAAAATCAACATCACCCCCGGCAGTGTTGCCGCTTTTTCTTTGAGGCGAATCGAACTCTACTTCGATCACATGCAGCGGAAAAACGAGGTGATGGTCCAGCGAAATCATCGGGGACTTAAGGCATATGCCGATATCTACTATAACGGCTCCGGTATGCTCAATGGTTACTGGGAAGTGGATGGTTTAATCATCGAACGGGTGAACCGTTTTGTCCTGACCGGCGGTAAGGTTACCCTGTCAACACCGGCTGTTCCCGATCTTCCGACCTTCGATCCGGGCTACCATATCGTAAAATTCATCGTCGTCGCTCCTGAAACCTCCTTCGAAGTGCCGGAAATGGTGTACTGGGTCAAGGGGACCGATGAACCCGCCAGACGCGCCCTGGTTCTGACGACCCCCCAGGACGGGACGGACATCCCCGCGGATTCCCCCTTCACCTGGGAAAAGATGGAAAAAGCCGCCGTGTACCTGATCAGCTTCGCCAAAGCCGAAGACAAGACTATCTGTTTCTCCGCCCTGACCCGGGACACCGCTTACCGGATTCCGGCTTCAATACTGGCCGAATACTTCACTGCCGGCAAAAAATTCCTCTGGTCAGTCAAGGGCTATGACACTGAAAACAACATCATCGCCGAAAGCGGCATGCACAGTTTCTCTTTCCGAGAAGCGGCTCAACCATAGTATGCTTGCCTGAAAATTATGAAGATTGTGAGGTAAAAAAAATGAAAACCACCGCGAGATTGCTCCAGGTGCTGGTGTTGACGTTGATCATTTTTGCCTCCGGAAATGCGGAGGCTTTTGCCATCAAACGGATCGAGCTTTATTTCGACCTCGCACAGCGCCAGAATGAAGTGATGGTTCAGCGGAATCACGTGGGGCTCACGGCTTATGCCGATATTTTTTACACCGGCTCCGGCATGCTCAGCGGATACTGGGAAGTGGACGGTCTCATTATCGAGCGGGTGAACCGTTTTGTGCCCACCGGCGGCAAGGTCACCCTGGCGACGCCATCTATCCCGGATCTCCCGACTTTCGATCCCGGCTATCATATTGTCAAATTCCGGGTTACCCGTCCTGCAACTTCCTTCGAGGTACCGGAAATGGTTTACTGGGTCAAGGGAACCGAAGCGCCCGTTAAGCAGTCCCTGACGCTGATCAAACCCGAAGACGCTGCAGGTATCACCGCCGACGCGCTCTTTGAATGGGAAAAAAGAGAAAATGTTTCCGTATACCTGATCAGTTTCTTCAAACCCGGCGAAAAGAAAGTCTGTTTTTCCGCCCTGACCCGTGAGGCATCCTACCGGATCCCCCCTTCGGTCCTGGCCGAATACCTCTGCCCGGGGAATAAATATCTCTGGTCGGTCAAGGGATTTGATAAGGGAAACAACGTCATCGTGGAAAGCGCCCGGTGGAAATTCTACTTCAAAGAACCACGGAAACCATAACTCAAAAAATATTCATTCTATTCTACTTGACCCGGGACAGACCATGGCCTGTTCCGGGTCAATATTTTTTGCGCCGCAACTGGCCTTTTTCCTTAATCATCAATACACACATTCCATAATCGCACTGGATATGCTATTTGAACAATCGTTGCTTTTCAAAAAAGCGAGGATATGATGCGGAAATACATTTTCATCATCTTGATGTTATTGGCTCTTGGCGGTTGCAGTCCGTCTGCCGATCCGCAAAAAAACTTCTCCCGGGCAGGGAAACCCTCCTACGGCGATATCATGGTCGAGGGCTCCATCGGGGATGCCTCGAACCTGATCCCCATCCTGTCGTCCGACAACAGTTCCCATGAAATTTCCGGCATGATCTTCAACGGCCTTGTGAAATATGACAAAGATATCAATGTGGTCGGTGACTTGGCCGAATCCTGGGATATTTCACCGGACGGGCTGGTCATTACCTTCCATCTGCGCAAAGGAGTCAAATGGCATGACGGCCAACCTTTCACGGCGGAAGACGTCCTCTACACCTATCAGGTGACAATCGACCCCAAAACGCCGACAGCCTACGCCGGGGATTTTCTGAAAGTCAAAAAAGCCGAGGTTCTCGATCCGCATACCTTCCGGGTGACCTATGATAAACCCTTCGCCCCGGCGCTCATGAGCTGGGGAACCGCCATCTACCCGAAACACCTCCTGGCGGGGAAAGATATCACCCAGAGTCCTCTCACACGCCGGCCGATCGGCACGGGGCCTTACAAATTCAAGGAATGGGTGACAGGGCAAAAGATTGTCCTTGAGTCCAATCCCGACTATTTTGAAGGCCGCCCCTACATCGACGGCTTTATCATGCGCATCATCCCCGATATGGCCACCATGTTTCTGGAACTCCGGGCTAACGGCATCGATCAAATGGGCCTGACCCCGCTCCAGTATACCCGGCAGACGGAGGCCCCCCTTTTTCGGAATAACTTCAATAAATACCGATACCTATCATTTTCCTATGCCTACCTGGGTTACAACCTGAAAAACCCCCTTTTCACCGATAAGCGGGTCCGGCAAGCCCTGGCCCATGCGATCGACAGAGAAGCAATCATTTCAGGAGTCCTCCTTGGACTGGGTAAGCCGGCCACGGGCCCCCTCAAACCCGGAACCTGGGCGTATAATCCCAACGTGCACACCTATCCCTATGATCCGGCCAGGGCGAAAACCCTTCTGGCGGAAGCGGGCTGGAAAGACACCAACGGCGACGGCATCCTCGACAAGGACGGACGGCCATTTGCCTTCGAACTCATCACCAACCAGGGAAATGAAGTGCGCGGAAAATGCGCCGAGATCATTCAGGAAAGTCTGGGCAAGATCGGCATTCCGGTGAAGATCCGCATCCTGGAGTGGGCCGCCTTTGTCAACGATTTTATCAACAAGCGCCGATTCGACGCCACAATCCTGGGCTGGACCATCCCCATGGACCCCGATCTCTACGATGTCTGGCATTCCAGCAAAACGAAACCGGAGGAACTGAACTTCATCTCCTTTGCCAATGCCGAGGTGGATGAACTCCTGGAAAAGGGACGCAGCACCTTCGACCAGAAGGAACGGAAGAAATGTTATGCCCGCATCCAGGAAATCCTGGCGGAAGAACAGCCCTACAATTTCCTTTATGTCCCCGACGCCCTGCCCATTATCCACGCGCGATTCCGGGGGATCGAACCCGCTCCCATCGGCATTGGTTACAACTTTATCAAATGGTACGTCCCCAAAGCGGAACAGCGTCTCGTCATGACCCGTTAGCAATTTATATAAATTGCCCCGGTTCATGCCACTGCATTGACAATCGACCTGCGCGTCACTATATGTTTAGGAAGTGTATCGGATTAACCAGACAGAAACCGCAAATCTATTTTAAGGGAGGACAAGACATGATCAACAACAAAGTACAGGCCATTATGAACGAACAGATCAAGAACGAACTCGAATCATACTACATCTACCTGTCCATGGTGTCCTATTTCCATTCCGAGAACCTCGACGGCATGGCCCACTGGATGCGTACCCAGGCACATGAAGAGATGATTCACGCCATGAAATTCTTTGATCACATCATTGACCGGGGTGGAAAAGCGACCCTGATGGATTTAAAACAGTTGAAAACCACCTGGAAATCACCTCTGGAAGCCTGGAAAGACGCCTACGCTCACGAACAATTCATTACCGGTAAAATTCATGCGATTCTGAAACTGGTCCGGAAGGAAAACGACTACACGGCGGAACCGCTCCTGGCCTGGTTCGTCAACGAGCAGATCGAAGAGGAGGCCAACACGGAAAAGATTCTCCGGCAGATGGAAAATATAGGCGACAGCAAACAGGGTCTGTTTATGCTGGACCGGGAACTCGCCACCCGGGCATTTCCTCCCGGTTCCCCCCTGGATCCGGCCGCGTATAACGTGGCCACGTAACCCGGGAAAGACTTATTTGCTCTGGATTTCTGCACACACCCGCCTGATTGCTGAGGCGGGTGTGTGTTTCCACAATCAATTTTCACATACAAGACAAATCATAACAGACCGCGCGATTAAATGAAGAAAACGGAGGGATGGCGTCAGGATTTCAGCCTGACGGGTGAGCAGGCGCCCTTGCGCAGCGCGTCGATCAAATCCTGCCGATTCTTAATGGGGAGGGAAAAGCAGGTGGCGGTTTTCCCCAGTTCATCCAACCGGTGGGCGTCACTGCCGCCGCATTGTACGAGATTATAATGCAAAGCCAGTTCCCGCACCTGATGGTTTTCATGATGCCGGTTTCTGCCGTTTACGCTTTCGACGATCCCGCACAAGCCACGGGAGACCAGGGATGGATCGAGCATTCTGCCCGCACGGCAGGGATGGGCGCCCACGGCAACGCCATTTTTTTCTTTGACCAGCCGGAGCAGTTCCTCGGCATGAAGACCTTTCGGTAAATCATCCCCGGGGCCGAAAACGAGAAAATCCCCTTCCGGCGTGTCATATTCCATACCGAAGATCACGCACAAGCCGTCCGCCTGAAGACCCTCCTGTATGTCCGCCTGTACGGCCATGTTATTGTGGTCCGTAATGCAGACACCGTCAAGCCCTCGGGAACGCGCGTTGGCGAGGATCTCAAAGGGAGTCAATCCGCTGCAGGAAGAATAGGTTGTATGAACATGCATATCTAAAATCATGTTGAAATATTATGCACCCTTGCCTATTATGGCAAATAGTTTAATGGCATCATGCTTACATCATTATGCCTTCGGGGAATGGCGCCCGGGAAAAGTTGTTTAACAGAACCTGCATCCGTTCGCAACCGGAAAACCGCCGATGAAAAAATGCATCCTGATCCTGCTTGACGGACTGGGAGACCGTTCTTATCCCGCATTCAGCCATCAGACACCGCTGCAGGCCGCTCATACGCCGACTCTGGACAGAATGGCCGCCGTCGGGGCCAACGGACTTTACCATGCCGCGCAACTGGGATTGGCTTTGCCCAGTGAAAACGCACACTTTGCTATCTTTGGCTATGATCAGGCCGATTTCCCGGGACGAGGGGCCCTGGAAGCCCTGGGAGCGGGTGTAACCCTGGCCGACGCCGATGTGGCGTTCCTGGCTCATTTTTCAACAATATCTTGCAACGACGGCATATATTACCTGCAAAAAGATACCCCGCCGGCCGCAGCGGATGAAATCAAAAAACTGATTCCCGCTATCGAACATTTCACCTGGCAGGATATCGACATCAACTTCCATCATGTCAAGGGTCTGTTCGGCGTTCTGGTGATGAAGGGCGATGTCAGTCCCTATGTGACCGACACGAATCCCATGCGGGACGACGTCTTCGTCATGGATCTTGTGCCATGGAGAAGCCATGCCATGGAGGCCGCCGCCGTCAACACCGCCAAAGCGCTGAAAGCCTATCTGGTTCATGTTCACCAGGTGCTGGCCCGCCATCCTATCAATAAAACCCGGGTAAAAAAATCTCTCCCGCCGTTGAACGGTCTGGTCACCCAGCGGGCCGGCCGTATGAAAAAAATCACGCCTTTCTCATCCCGTTTCGGACTGAAAGGGCTTTCCATCGCCTCGGGCGTTGTTTTTGAAGGGTTGAGCCGGTTTATCGGCCTCGATTTCTTGAAGGCCCGGGACACAGACAATCCGGAAGCCGATCTCGCCGAACGGCTGGCTGCTGCAAGGGAAGCCTTAAAACAGTACGATTTTATTCATGTTCATACCAAGGCACCCGATGAGGCGGCCCACACCAAAAATCCAAGCTTCAAAAAAAAGGTCATCGAAGGCCTGGACCGGGCCATCGCCGGACATGTTGACTGGCTGCTGGACGATCCGGACATTTTGACGGTGGTTACGGCTGACCATTCCACACCGAGCAGCGGCCCCCTGGTCCATTCAGGAGAACCGGTTCCCTTAACGCTGTGCGGAGAAGGGGTGCGGCGGGATGCCGTCGTTCAATACGATGAGATCAGCGTCGCGGCAGGCGCACTGGGAACGGTGCGCAACCGGGAACTGATGTACTTAATCCTGAACTACCTCGACCGGATCAAGCTCATGGGTATCATGGACACCGATGAAGACCAGATGTTCTGGCCCGGCCGGTACGAGAAGTTCAAGGTTTCGTGAAAACAGAGGTGCCGCAGCACATGATCAAAACCAATAGTCCAAACAATCTAATTTATGAACTGGGATTTATTCACGGCCGCTTTCAGATCCTGCATAAC